>Ga0208264_1000053_pt1 | contig 86129 bp, 80 predicted proteins | sample LakWasMet31_HOW6_2_FD_183873 | JGI IMG/M metagenome (GOLD analysis project Ga0208264, IMG submission 183873) | Freshwater sediment methanotrophic microbial communities from Lake Washington under simulated oxygen tension - Sediment Metagenome... | ecosystem: Environmental > Aquatic > Freshwater >... | reverse complement strand
GTGCCCGTGATGTTGACGTTACCGCCCGCTTCGCTGGCGTTGATGATGTCGTCTGCGGTCACGTTCGGCGTTAAGTTGATGGTCGGGACCGGTGGCGCCGTGTCGATGCCCACGGTGTCTGCACCTAGCTGATTAATCACATCTGCAAAACTATTACCCGACAGGGCTGTATCGCCTGGAGTAACAGAACCAAACTCATAAGCAAATCTAAAATTGTTAAGGTCATCGTTAATTCTGACGAGGTCAACAAAACTAAAACCATAACTATTAGAAGACCCACCAGGACCTGCGGCAGTCTCCTCTAACACCTCACTAATATCTTTACCGTCTTCTATCGCTTTAACAACAGTATCAATCGTCGCAACATCCACCGAAGCATCTAACGAAGCAGGAATAAATGCATCTACAAGTTCATCAGCAAAAGCAATTAACTGCTCAGCGCCAATGTGGATCACCTGACCATTGGCTAACTGCAAATCAACCTCAACACCAGCACCTGTTTTGATCGTGTCTGCAGTCTGAATGTTGTCACCTAGTTTCAAATCACGTTGATTACCATTATTTGAAATCAATGACGCTGTACCTGTCATTGCGATGATTTTGCCGATTAATGCCATGTTAATATCCTAAGAAATATTAGATGTTACGGTTAAACTTTTATGAATTATTTAGCATTAAATACTCTAATATAATTAAAGCATATTGTACTGATGGCCAATAAAACGTTAATCGAACTAGAACAGTATTAAGCCACCTATAAATTTTCAAAAATCGAGTTTAGTTAAGGTATGATATTTCAGGGCATTAATGTCAATATGACATTAAATTTTGGAGCATGAGTGGCAACTATCATTAACAAAACATTGAACACACAAAAGTTGCGATTATGCACCCTTGTGATCATGATGTTTTTGTCATTATTTTTTAGCTATCTCGCAGCAGAAGGCTATGACGCTAACAAACTAGCAACATTAGCCAAACAGAAATATGGGGATGAAGCACATAATGACTTCCTCGAGCTTCAACAACTCATCACAAATCTAAAAAACTCAACTGACTCAGAGAAGCTGTCGCAAATTAATAGTTTCTTCAACCAAAAGGTCATGTTTGCAGACGACATTCATGTTTGGGGCCAATCAGACTACTGGGCAACACCACTTGAACTGATAGGCTTACACGCCGGAGACTGTGAAGACTTTAGTATTGCTAAATATGTATTTTTGAAGGCAGTTAATATTCCCAATGATAAGTTAAGACTCACCTATGTAAGGGCAGAGCTTTTAGAAAACAATAGAAAAGTCATTAAAGCGCACATGGTGCTGAGCTATTATGCGACACCTCAATCAGAACCACTTATTTTGGATAACCTGATACCTCAGATATCACCAGCATCTAGCAGAAGAGATTTGTCACCGGTATTTAGCTTTAACGATAAGGGGCTTTGGGTTGGTAATAGCACTAAACCAAAATCTGACTCACTATCAAACCTATCAAGATGGCGTGATGTATTGGCACGTATGCGTGCGGATGGAATTGAATAAATGAAAGTAAGGATGAATTTATGTCACTAATTAAGCAATTATGGTTAGCTATTATTCTAATTCTAGCGTTGGCTTCTAGCGGTAGTTTTATTTTAAGTACCTTGTCTGGCAAACAATATCTAGAAAAACAATTGCAGATGAAAAACAATGATAATGCAGTGACGCTTGCTTTATCGATGACTCAATTACCTAAAGACCCAGTGACACTAGACTTATTGCTCTCAGCGCAATTTGATTCTGGTTATTACCAACACATCGCACTAACAGACACCAATGGAAAAGTACTCAGTGAACGTATTAACAAATCCAACAAAACCTATGCACCTCAATGGTTTGTCAATGCAATCCCTTTACAAGTAGATGCTGGTGTTGCTGAAATACAGGAAGGCTGGTCACAATTTGGTACCTTAAAAGTTGAAAGCAACACTTCATTTGCCTATAACAAACTCTGGGATGCCACCATACAAATTGCATTATGGGTGTTATTGATTGGCCTCATCAGTTGCTATTTAGCTGGGCAATTATTGAAAAAAATACTCAAACCACTTGATGAGGTGGTAGACCAAGCAAAGGCGATTGGTGACAGTAAGTTCATTATGATTAAAGTACCAAAAACTAAAGAGTTTAAGGCTGTCGTCAATGCAATGAACACACTCTCAAACAGAGTTAAAAAAACAGTCAGTGAAGAGTCTGCAAGACTTGACCAGCTCAGGTTTGATAATAACTTTGATCATGTCACAGGCCTAATGAACCATGATTACTTTGTTAAAAAAGTGAATGCTAGCATCAGCCATGAGGAGTATTTTAATGAAGGTGTCATGATCATCACCAGAATTCTTAACATTGCAGAAATCGATCAAAAACTAGGCTACAAAGAAACCAATCAACTTTTAAAAACGATAGGTGATACGCTACAACACCTTTGCAATCAAGGCCCCGCGCTTTCTGCTGGCCGACTGAGTGGCGCTGACTTTTCAGTGTTTTCTAACCAGCCAGCAGATTGCTACAGCCTAGGCACCACCATTAACAGCGCATTTGAAAAAGTAAGCAACATCACTGGACAAGATATTTTAGTCAATTTTCTTACTATATCAACGCGCTTAACCAAGTCAGACACTGCCGAAAACATCATCAACACAGTACACCACGTACTAGACGACATCGGCAATGAAAGTAGCAACAGTTTACATGTCATTAACTCTGGCGAACTTCATCAATATCAAGACCACAATCTACAAGAGTGGAAGAACTTACTCACTTCAGCTTTAGATCACAATAGAATCAAGCTTGAAAGCTACCCAGTCATTAATCAAGTCGGTGCATTAATCCACTACGAATCGCCAGTAAGGTTACAACTTGCAACTGATGGAAAATGGTTTTGTGCAGGCGAGTTCATTACATGGGCAGATAAGTTAAATTTAATTAATCGTGTCGATGAACTCGTATTACATACCGCCATCAACTCACTTGCTAATGGTGCAATGCCGATTGGCCTGAACATATCAGCCAGTGCAATTTGCAACCCTGCATTTATTGACATAGCAATCGCAAGTATTAAGAGTCAAGCGCAAATCGCTAATAAACTTTATTTTGAAGTTCCGGAACAAAGTGCTTTTGATCATTTTCCAGAGTTCCGTCAATTCTGCATTGCAGTTAAAGCATTGGGATGCAAAGTGGGTATCGAGCACGTGGGCACACGTATCTCACGCTTAGGCGAGTTACATGATATTGGCTTAGACTATATTAAAATTGACGCTTCAGTTATTCGCGACATCAATAAGAACGAAGCTAATAAAACACTACTCAGAGGCTTATGCATGATTGCACATTCGATAGGTGTGATTGCAATTGCCGAAGGCGTGCAAAATGATGATGAGATTAGTACACTAAAATTAATTGGAATTGATGGAATGACTGGACCAGGTATTTCACTTTAGTCCCATAAAACCTAGACTATCTGACAATAAAACCATTAGCGCTAATTTGTCTAAGGGTATTTAAAGCCCTTAAAAATACGAATTTAAGCAATTAGCGCTTATTGAGCATCAATGCCAACTGCAACCGATCTTTAGCGCCTAAACGCTCAAAGGTTGCAGCTAAATGCGCCTTCACTGTACGTTCTGTAATATTAAGTACTCTTGCCACCTCTTTGTTGCTTAACCCCTTGGCCACCTCGACAGCCACATCTCTTTCTCGGCTCGTTAATTGGGCAAGTAATCCATCCACATAGTCTGGCTGATTACCCGCTAACTTAGTGGATGTTTCTATTAATCGCTGAAGCAACTCTTGCCCCAACCATAAACCACCGTGCCCGATCACTGTTTTAATTTCGTTCAACATTGCAGTTGGTGAATACGCGTGTGCATATCCAACAGCACCAGCGCTTAATGCAGCAAAACAGTCGGCCTGATTAGGTGTATTGGCAAGCACAACAATTTTTGCGAATTTAAACTGATTAATAATATTGGTCACCGTAGCACTTAATCGCCTGGGCTTTTCTTCATTAACATGTAACCAAAATACCAACTCGTCATTGTCAGCATTAGCGCTATCAAGTTTCTTAGGAATATTTGAAAGGTCTGCGACTATTTTTGATTCTGGAAAAGCATCAACCCAATGACTGAGACGTTCAGGTAAGGTACTAACAAATATATCCTGCATCTATCTCTCACTGAAAGCGTAAGACTTCGCTTTTAAAACTGGTTTTAATAAATAAGAAAGTATGGTTTTTTTACCAGTCATAATATCAACCTGTGCCACCATGCCAGGAATAATCGGCAGCCCTGTACCTAAGCTAGATTTAAGCGTGCGCACACGTACAATATAATAAGCATTACCTTTTTCATCGACAATAGAATCTGGCGCAATATTTTCTACGATGGCATCCAATGCACCATAGACCGTGTAGTCATATGCAGTCAACTTAACAACAGCAGGCTGTAATAAACTAATAAAAGCAATATCTCTAATTTGGATTTTGGTTTCCAATATTAAAGCATCATCAGTCGGCACAACCTCAAGCACCTCTTTACCTGGCTGAATTACGCCACCAACCGTGTTGTAGAAAAGACGGCTTACCTTACCATTGACAGGCGACTTCAACGTGGACTGATTCACTTTGTCTTTCAATGAAACACTCACTTCAGAGACACTATTCAAACGTGCAGTAATGTCGTTTAATTCAGTACGCACTTTACTCTGAAAGGTTTGCTGTACCTCTGAAACTTTACGCCTTGCCTCACCAATAGAGCTCTCGATTCGACTAATCTGAGCACGCGCTTGATCAATATCACCTTTAGCTTTATTAGTTTCTCGCTCTAGTTTCAGTATATCAATCTCAGAGACAGCACCACTGGATAACAAAGGTTTATTAGCAGCCAGCTCTTTCTTTGCTGATTCATAATTTTTTTCGGCAATTTCTTTTCGAAACTGCACTTCAAGCAACTCTTTCTCACGCTGAACCACCTGATCACGCGCAATCTCAATTGCGGACTGCAACTCTTCCTTGCTTGAATTATAAAGTGCGTATTCTTGATCGTATGTCTCTGGCACCTCTTTACGCACCTCTTCAGGCGGATTAAAGATTGTCCCTTCAGCTAAAGCCCTGAGCCGATATTGTTTAGCTAAGTAAGCTAAATATTGTGACTGATTCTCTCTCAATGAAGATATTGCACGTGTCTCATCAATGCGGATCAGCGGAGTTCCCACAGCGACAGACTCACCCTCGCTCACTAGAATCTCGGAAACGATCCCGCCATCGAGTGATTGAATCACTTGCACCTGTTTAGATGGAATAACACGCCCATCACCACGCACAACTTCATCAACCTTAGCAAAGAAAGCCCATAAGACTAACAACAACATTGTCACTGCAATTGTATACAGCAACAACCTAGCCCTCACTGGCGTTTGCTCAAGAATGACTAAGTCAGATTCTTCATGCCACGGCAAATCTTCTTTAGTTTCAGTTGGCGTCCATTTATCCAAAAAGTAATAAATAGGCTTAGTTAACCACGACTGACTTTTAAGAAATTGGTTGATTGTTTCTAGCTTTTTGAACAGATTTTCACTCATAGCGCTTTACCAATCTTGCCATTTCTCAATGCATCTGTCACTTGCTCTTTCGGGCCATCTGCAACAATTCTGCCTGAATCAATCACGATAATTCTATTTACTAAAGCATAAAGAGATGACCTGTGTGAAATTAACAACAATGTTTTGTTTTGGGTATTCTCAACCAAACGAGTCCTAATTGCATCCTCGCCAGAGTGATCCATCGCACTGGTAGGCTCATCTAATAACAATATGGTAGGTTTGTTAATGAAAGCACGCGCGACACCAACGCCTTGACGCTGTCCTCCAGACAATGTTTCACCACGCTCGCCAATCAGCATATCAAAACCTTTGGGGTGTGAGTTTACGAATTCATCAATACCACCAACCCGAGCAGCCGCAATCACAGCAGCATCATCCACATGTGGGGCAGAAATCGTTAAATTATCGCGCATTGAGCCATAAAATAACTGTGTATCTTGCTGCACATAGCCAACACTACGACGTAATTCTGCAGGGTCAATTTGTCGCGCATCGATACCATCAATCAGTACTGCACCTTCTGTCGGTTGATAAAGGCCAAGAATCAATTTATGTATCGTTGACTTACCTGAACCCATGCGTCCAAGTATCGCAACATGTTCCCCTGCTTTGATTTTAAAAGACACTTTAGTGAGCGCATTGGTCTCAGCGCCAGGGTAACTGAAAGATACTTCTCTAAACTCAATATCTCCGTTAAAAATGGGCCTAGATAGAAACGTACTATCTGCCGGACGCTCCACTGGCCTTTGCATAATTTCATCAAGAGAATTGAGAGACGTTGCTGCATTATGGTACTGCGTCAGTAATCCAGCAGTTTGTGCAATAGGCACTAATGCGCGCGAAGCAAGCATCGTACAAGCAATTAAACCACCCATGGTCAATTCACCGTTAATCACCAGATAAACACCAAGAATCACCAAACTGACAGCAATTAACTGCTGCATCGTGGTTGCACCATTATTAATGGATGACGATAACAAACGTAACTTACTAGAAACCTCTGTCAGAAAATGTGCACTATGCTCCCACTTGCGTTGCATTTGCCCCTCAATACCTAACGCCTTCACCGTTTCTAATCCGACTAAACTCTCAATCAATGTAGCATTTCTGATTGCACTGGCGCGATACATGGTTTCTGACAAATCATGCATTTTGGTTTGCACGCTAAATGAATAGATAAGAATAACTACCGCCCCTAACAACACCGGAATAATCATCGGCCAAGCAATCCATGCAATCACACTAATAAAAATCAGTGCAAACGGAATGTCTATCAGGGTAGTAATGGTTGCTGAAGTAATAAAATCGCGTACCGTTTCAAACGAACGCAAATTGGAAGCAAAAGACCCGACGGAGTTTGGTCGTTGCTCTAAACGAATGCCCAATACCTGCTCCATGATACGAGCGGTGAGCTTAATGTCAATTCTAGTACTCGCCCAATCAAGAAAGTAACCACGCATCGTACGCAGGATTAGATCACCAATAAATATCAAAGACACACCTAGTGATAATACCCACAAGGTTTCTGTTGCCTGATTAGGTAACACGCGATCATAAACATTCATGGTGAACAAAGGCATCGCTAATGCAAACACATTCACAACAAATGCTGCCACCATAATATCTCGGTAAATACGGCTATTTTCGGCTAAAGAACCCCAAAACCAATGCCGCACGGAAACCTCACCAACACTAGGCGCACGCTGATCAAAAGTAAACCTGAGCTTAGCAACAATAAAGTAGCCCGCACTTCTCGCCATTAAGTCTTCTAATGGCACTGATACTTCAGCATCACCTAACTCAGGATAAATGACACCAACTAATTTAGCTTCAAGATTAATGTTGGTAATGACGCAAGCTTCATCGTCTTTTAGTAACAAAATCGCCGGTAAGAACTCTTGCCTAGTTTTATCTAGTGATTTTTTTAAAATGGTGGTTGCTAAATGCACACGACTAGCTGACCGTTTGACTAATGCTGGCGTCATCTTTCCATCACGCAATGGCAATCCAGCGACAAGTGCATCACGAGATGTCGCTACGCCATGCAGACGACAAACCAAAAGCAAACTCTCTAATAGAGTATCAACAACATCTTCATTAGCTAACTGGCTCACATCATCCTGACGCATCGATTTACCTTCTTAGAATCAACTTTGACTATATTATGCTATGAATATGCATATGGTACTAAGTATAAGTCGACTACTACAATATAAACAATGTTAAATACTATTAACTTTTGAGGAGATTAGCACCTAGCCATTTGGATGATTGACATTACTATAATATTTATATGATAGAAGTCATAAGTAAAACACTCACACTACAAAATCTACGTTATCAGCCCACTAACGGCATATTCTCCGACTTTTTCCCTTACAGCCCTCAAATAACCAAGCCTCATCTTTTTCTATGTAATAGGCATCCGCATTAAGCATGACATATCGACTATTATGAATAATTGAGGTTGAAACTAGTAACTCAACACCAGTTTCCCCTGGATTAACTGCTTTATATCCATCATACGCACCAGCTACTGCAACTGAACCAACAGCAAATGCTGTGCTAGTACCATATTTTAAAGCATCACGTAGCACCCAGAATCCCGTAACGCCGCCTGTCGCCATTCCCGGTTGATAGCCTAATGTTTTAGGGTCAAAAGATGATCCATGGCGAATCACCTGTGCCTCATAGTCAACTTCAATTGCACCCTCCTTTGTTGCAGACACAGCATAACCAGCGTCAATCAACCCAGCAATCACGTACTTTCGAAATGCGCGACCAAAGTCACTATTGCTATTATCAGAAACGTATAAAGGGCTACCAGCTAAAGGTGATTGTTTCGCCAATGCTAACTTAGTCCTCTCAACAGCATCGGTAGCAATCATGCCCCAATGTTGCACCGCCATTGCTTTTCTTTGTGCTATAGATTCAAAGTTTTTTGCTTGCGGGATACTAGTAGCGCAACCAGAACATAAAAAAATAAGTACTATTACTAAAAATCCTGTCAATTTCATTTTTTGCCCTTCACGTTAATATTCAATTTCTGAAATGGCGCCAATCGTATCCATAGAAACATTTTCTGATTCAGACGGCGCTGTGATGATGTGAGGTGTTACCAGTAAGATCAATTCACGTTTACTTTTATCTTTCGTTTTACGCTTAAATAACTCGCCAATCACTGGAATATCGCCTAGCAAAGGGACTTTTTGCTCACTTTCACTTTCGCTATGGTCAATCAAGCCACCAATTGCAATCGTTAAATTGTCTTTTGCCACTACAGTGCCTTGAATATTAGAGGTTTGTACCGAGTCAACGCTAAAGTTAACCACTGAGTTACCTACTGGCACAGGAATAGAGCTGGCGTTTTTTCTTAATACAGAGGAGTCTTGCTGAATCAGCAAGGTAACAGTGCCATCAGCATTAATTTTGGGTTTAATTTGTAATGTATTACCAATACTTCTGACTTCAGTCACCGGTACAATGACTGGGGTGCCTACAGTGACTGCGTTAGCACCACCAGTCACTGCCTCAAAACCGGTAGTAATAATGTACTCAGTCCCCACAAATACACGCGAAGGTTTATTGTTCGTTGCTAGTAACACCGGTGAACTTAGCGTATTAATTTTATTATCTTCTTGCAACATCTGAATACGAGCACGGATTTTGTCATTCATAAACTGATAAACAAATGTGCCACCTTCCAAAGCAAAGTTGCCTAAGCCTAATACATTCTTGACACCGCTAGTGATCACTCCAGTAGAAGTAATAGTAGTTTGGTTACCTGCACCACCTATCGTTTGCGTGTTTGTCACGTTTTGAACTGCAGGCGTAAAAAGTGGGGTTTTATCTTGGTCTGTAGGTGGACCATTCACAATTGTAGAGTCTGGAACATAATCCAAATCAAATGACTGCCGATACTTATCCCCGACCTCTAATGAAAGTATTTTCATCTCAAGTAATACTTGAGGTGTTGGCTTATCCATTTCTTTAATGAGCTCTCCAATATCCTTCACTGCCAAGGTATCACTAGTACGCACTACAATTAAATTATGCTCTCTGTTAACAGTCACATAGATAGGCTGTTCAGGTTGTGAGAAACCTTTTAAAGCCTCAGCTGACAAAAGTCCATCATCTCCTCCTGCGGCAATACTTGTTTCAATTTTAGCCAGTTTTTCTGATGAAAGTTTTTCGTTAAAAACGACTCTATCAGTATTAATCGTGGCACCACCTCCTCCACCGTTGCTACTGTTATTAGATGAGTTATTAGATCTTGATGTATTATTACCTGGTCGACTAGTAGCCGAGGCCGCACTGCCAGCCCCTACACTACCCATAGTAGTATTATCTTCCACCCCCAAACTCAAACGAACACGATTACCGTATAAATCTCGAATTGCGGTGGCAACGATGACAGGATTAGGGTGCAAAATATTAAAAACTTTGATAATATCATCACGATAAATAACCAAATCTCCTTGGTACTCTTCAGTCGTCATCACACGATAGGAGCCGGCATTTTTATCATGCCTAAACCACAGACCGTTTGTTTTACACACCAACTCCAACGCTTCTTTAACAGTCACATTCTGTAATAAAACGGAGACCTCCTTCTTACTTGCAGCCTCTGTCGCTACTATATTAACGCTCGAAACATCAGACAATGCTCTAATGACATCGCCTAATTTAGTTTGCCTAAAATCAAGCTTACCGATTAAAGCGTTATCCTTATTAGTCGCGGCTTTGTTAGTAACTTTATTAGCAACAGATGCTTTTGGGGATTTGGCTGACTTGGCCGAATTAGCTGGTGTGTTTGAGTTGAGATTTTCAAGGTTGTCTACTAAAGCTTCAGTTTCTGTCAGTGTTTCTTTGGTGTCTATAACAACATCTGCAGCAAGAGAGATTAATGGAAAAATCAGCAACAAATTGCCAACTAAATAACCGAGCCTACTCATATTAAATATACTTATCCTGTTAAAAAACATGGCTTGTTTCATTCACTTCACCTCAATATTACGGAGTCTGCGTAGCAAAACGCTATCGCACAATAATCACTTGATTGATTTGGCCAGACTGCACCTTGATTGAATTTGAATCTACTTTCAAAATTTTTAACACTGTATTTTGTCCCAGTGCTTGCAACCCTATTTCATCACCTTGGCTCACTAAAAAAACGCCAGCACCTTCAATATCGAGTAAGGCAACCGATTTTTTTGACCCTTTATTGACAAAACCTTTCACGCGCATTTTTGGCAAAGACTGATTGCCGTATCCAGCAATAAACCCTAGCGCACTATTAGATTTTTGTGCGTTTTGAATACCAACCTCGCTATACATTTTGTCACTGGTAGTAAAAGGATCTCGTTGCATCGCACCAGCACCTTTTGCTTGGCTGTTGCCGCCGTAATAGCCAGAAAAGGCATCCGCCGCATTTGCTAAGCTAAATACACAACAACATAAAAGCCCATACAGGGCTTGAATTACGCTAGATAAACTCAAAACTATTAACCTTTCGACACCAGAGAAAACATCGCCTGAAAAAATGCGTAATAAACAAAACCAACAATACCGCCAATAATCAAGATCATCGCAGGCTCAATCATTGCGCTCATACGCTTCACGCCGACTTGCAATTGCTCTTCATAAAACGAGCCTACTTCTTGCAGAACTTGATCTAACGTACCCGTTTTTTCGCCCATAGAAGTCATCTGTATCACTAAGTCAGGAATAGCAGGATGCTTTAGACTTGAAGCTAAATCTTTACCCGTCAGAATTTGATCAGCAGCCATAAATAATTTATCTGAAATCAAACGGTTGCTAATCACTTTTCCAGATATTCTGAGTGATTCAAGCGCGGTTAGCCCACTACGCAACATCATAGAAAGAGACCAATTAAACTCAGCCATGATGCCATGTAAAAGCAAGTTGCCTACCACTGGTATTTTTAAAGAAAAAGCATCTAACTTTAAGCGCCCTAACGGCGTCTTGTAAGCGACTATCAAGCTAATAATGCAAAACGCAAAGACAACTGCAATAAAAATTCCGTATTTAAGTGCAAAGTCTGAGGTGTCAATCAAAAATTGCGTAGACGCAGGCAACGCTTTACCTTGACCCAATAAAAACTTAGCAAATTTTGGAATAATCGACACTACTAAAAATACCACCACCCCTAGCGCTACGATCAGCACAACCGTTGGATAAATCATCGCATTAATGGTTTGTGCTCGTAACGCCGCTTTTTTCTCTAAATGCGTCGCTAGCCGATTCGCCACAGAATCTAAAGAGCCTGTACTTTCCCCCGCAGCCATTAAATTCACAGCTATCGTTGGGAAGACATCAATATGCTTTTCCATTGCTTTAGATAACTGATGACCATTTTCAATATCCACCAACATCTCACCTATCACTAACTTCAAACGACCACTGGATACTTGAGTTTGGGACAATTGCAATGCTTGTAATATAGGTAACCCAGCACGCAACATAAATGAAAGTTGCTTAAAGAAAAAAACCAACTGTGTTCTTGAAACCGAGCGATATTTACTTAAACTATCAAGACTAAATTCTTGTGATAATCCAGTATCAGCCTTACTTTCATCACTGATTTTAACGATGAACAAACCCTGCTCTCTCAGAGTAGCAGTTGCCGCATTTGCATCCGGGGCTTGAATGTTCCCCTTTCTCTCTTTACCACTGGTTGTCAGCGCGATGTACTTAAATGAAGCCATTGATAACCTCTATGATCTTTTCACAGTCACCGCTTGCATTTCAGCAATGGTGGTCACGCCAGCCAGCACTTTCGCAGTACCATCAACCCACATTGCTCTTAATCGGTCGCCAGCACGCGCTTCCAACTCTTCTTCTGTGCATCGACGTGAGACCATTTTGCTTAACTCTTCATCGAACCATAGCGTTTCAAACAACCCTAGGCGCCCTCTAAAACCTGTGCCTTGGCAAAATGCACAGCCATTTGGCGTAAATATTTGAGCGGTGCTATCCGCTGGCAAATCTAATAAGGCTTTCTCTTCATTGGTTGCTGGATGACTGGTTTTACAATGCGCACATAATTTGCGTACTAAGCGCTGAGCAATAATCGCGTTCATGGTTGAGCCAATTAAAAAAGGCTCACAACCAATATCAATTAACCGAGAAACAGTACCTGCCGCCGTATTGGTATGCAAAGTTGAAAACACCAAATGGCCTGTCATCGCTGCTTTTAGCGCAGTATCAGCAGTTTCCTCATCACGAATCTCACCGACCATCAGCACATCAGGGTCATGCCTTAGCAAAGAGCGTAGTGCACTAGCAAAAGTCACTTTTGCACCTGTTTGAATCTGAGATACCCCTTCCATGACATACTCAACAGGGTTTTCAACCGTCATAATGTTGATATTCGGCGAATTGATTTCTCGTAATGCTGCAAATAGCGTGGTCGACTTACCACTCCCTGTTGGCCCCGTCAGCAAAATCATGCCGAATGGCTTTCGAATAGATTGACGAAACCTTTGCAAGTCAGCCTCAGACATCCCCAGTTTTGCGAGTGTTAAATCTTGCGCATCCTGCCCAAGCACACGCATGGTAATACGTTCACCAAGCCTAGTCGGTGCAGTAGCCACCCGCACGTTAAACTCTGAATCAATGGGGGGCGGTAAGTAATAAGACATACCCCCATCTTGCGGCTCACGCTGCTCGGCAATATCTAAATTGGCAAGCACTTTAATACGAGAAACCAAACCACTTGCTACTGCAATATCATTAGTATTGTCGATAACAAAATCTTGTAATTCACCATCTACACGCAGCCGCACGCGCAAACCAAACTCATCTTGCATTAAATGAATATCCGAAGATCTGCGTAAATATGCCTCTTTAAATATGCTATCCAGCAAGCTTACTAAATCTACCTCAGCGGCTGCATTTGTTGTATTTGAGCTAGCGAGAGTAGGCGAAGTCTGATTTAAATAGGCGCGATTGATGGCCGCATTAATCATGCTAGGCTCACTAACCGCCACACGCACTTGATTACCCAACAAACGACGTACAGTCTCAATACTCACTCGGTCATCAGGATCTGCCGTCACCACTAAAATACCTGGTTCATCTTGTACAAGAGGCAACAACCATTTACGCTTCACTAAGGCTTGTGGTAGTTTTTTTAGCAGTTCAATATTGGGTTCAATCTGTGCATAATCTACAAATTTCAAGCCCCTCAACTCAGCCGCAGCCCGGTAAAATGCAGTCATGGGCAATCGGTAATGCGCTGTCACTGCATCTAATAACTCAACGCGTTTTCTACGCGATTCAGTGCGTAAATGATTTAGCACATCAGCTTCAATCAGCTTTTGCTTTAAGCCTGCTTCAATCAGTTGCTCGTGGTTAAGTGCCATTACATTGCCACAATCATTTTTGCTGTGATTAACTGGGGCAACCCCTGCGGAGAGGTTTGCGTCGAAACATCGATATCTAGCTTAACAATGGTAGCTTGCCAAGGTAAGTTACGCAGGTTCTGAATAAATTTCTGCAAGTTCGTAAAAGTACCTTCAACGCCTATGTGCTGAAAAGGCCTTGGGTTTTCAAGTTCATTCACTAACCGATAGATCAACTCCCCTTCTTTGGGCATACTGCCGCTGGCACCTGAGGCAGCATTTGCTCCATTCGCCTTCCTGATAGATTTATTTAGTTTCTTTTGTGCCCTTTTAGATAATTTTTGTTGATTAGTATCATTAGCGGCCACAGGCTCTTTCTTTTGAACCAAATAAGGCACGCTTTCTATCACCCTCACACCAGCTGATCGAGCCGCTTCTGATATTTTAAGTATCATTTCCTGGCTATCGGTAGGCGCAAGACTATTGCTAACAATGTCCAGCGATACATGCAGATTTTCCAAATCAGCTTCAAGCGCCTCTGCCTTAGCCTTTAAGTCCTCAATATCGTCCATCGGCTCATCAGGAAATTGCGGATTTTTAACTTTTTCTTTATTTGCAATGACGGTTGCCTGCAACTCTGTTAATTTTTTCAGCTCTGGTACAAACCTAAATAAGCCATAACCACCAGCCACAAAAGTTGCTATCACAATAAAAATGAGTACCTGCTCACGGTTACTTAATTTATCAAAAGTCATGGTTTAACCCCTACTGCCGATTTTTGGTTGGGTAATAATTTACGCATAGCCCAAGCTTTGTCATCCAAGGTAGTCGCATTAAAGTGAATCGCATATCCAAGCAAACCTAAGCGTCCTGGTTGCCCCGTGACAGTCACATCTTTGATTTTGTAACCCAGAGGGTCTACAGCCACTTGAAAGGTCTTTACAAATTCCTGTGCAGACTTTTCATTAATTGACCATGCATATACGGTAAAACCGTCAATCGGGTCCTCTAATAAACGGTCAATCACCACATCGTCAGAAACAGATCGTTTAAGATCATTGAGCAATGAAGTGACCACTTCGTTGCGGTTGGGCAAATCAACCGATAATAAATTCACGGCTAAATCGATTTCTTTCTTCTCTGTTTGTAGCGCTTTAATCTTATCTTTTAAGATTTTCACCGCATCTACTTTGGTTTGTACTCGCGCAATCGCATCATTAATAACCTTCAACTCAGCGTTCACCTGCTCACTTTCCTGCTCAATTAACACTTGGCGTATTTGCAAACCCAGCTCAGCTGACCCAATAGCGAACAATAAAGCCAGCCCTGCCAAAAATGCACGCACCTCAACCCGTTGCAACAAAGCAGGCTGAGGATTTTGCACAGGGACGCCTGTTACTACTTGCGCACCTGTCATCTTCATCACATGACGTGCAGCACCTAGCATGCCCAGGCTCACCAAAGGAGATGGTCTAGGTAAGGCTTTGACAGGCCATTGTGAAATATGCTCTAGGCTAGTGGCTAAATTGCTCGCTTCTATTTCGTTTTTATTGGCTGAATCTACAAACCAAATCGTTTCATAAGAGGATGCATCTAATAAATGATAGGTTTCAGTGAGATTATTTAAGCTGTCTTGAAGCGTATTGCCCTGTACATGCAAGTTTTGTATTTGATTACCTGCAATATGCACGCCCACAATGCTCGTATCATAAGCTTCTAGCAATAACTGCGGTTTAGTGCTTTTATTAGCGCCTTTATTAGCAAAATTTAAAGTGCTGGTCGCACAGCCCGCTAATGGGTAAAGATACTCAAGCTTAATCCCCTGCGCAAAAAATGCTGCTTGCCATTGGCGCAGTAAACTTTGGTTAACAGCTGCCGCTAGCCACTGATACTGCGCCTCATCACTATTGCTATCTTCCTCACCTAACTTGGTACCTTGCGCAGACCAACCACACTTAATTTCATCACCAGATGACTGAAACCAGCCTTGGCTATCTAAGCACTTTTGCAATTGCTGGTTAGTAATATAACCAAGCTCCACTGCCACTTCGCCAAAACGCTTGTAAGTAAATGTCTCGTTCGGGTTAATTGTATGCGTGTTGTTAGAAACGCTTTGCTGGCTAATCACATCCTCTACCTGCTCGGCTGTCATGTAACCTAGCGTCACCAATACCTTGCCTAGTGATAGCGTACTTAAATGCTGCGTGATGAGTGGCTCTAACTCCCAGTTAATCGATTCCGCCAACTGCGCATGTGCTAGCTTATTTTTTTGTGGAATCGGCAAATCTAGCATGGCAAGCAACACCGCAGGCGTGAGCAACACTGCCAACTTACCTTGCCAGCCCTGTGCACGTAAGTTAGCCACCACCTCAGCCACTGCCGCATGAAAGTCTTGTTGCTCTGCACTTGCCTCATAAGTAATCACAACATCATCACCATGACGGTTAATCACCGCAGCACGTAAACCTAGGTGATCAACCTCGCAGACTAAGACAGAATTCACCCGCTGTAAGAAAGGTAACTTTTCAAGTAAATCATTTAAACGCATTTAAGGGAGATTCCAAGTAATTGTGACTTGAGGGGTGTTATGAGTGATGGTGAAGTAGACTGGGCTATGGTCGATAATGCCGCCATTACAGTCGCCATCGTAAACGACGTCGTTTGAATAGTCTGCAGTTGATTCAGGAAGATTGTCATTCTGAGTACACCAAATTACAGCCGCAAAACGGCCAATAGGCAAACCAGATAAATCCATTGTCTGTGCAGGTGCCTGTGTTAAACCATTGGTTAATACGAATGTAGTATCGGCAACTGTTTCGTTTATATCTGCGGCATTTGCTGTTGCGTCGCCATTATCTATGTAACGATATATTTTTAGTTGTAGTTGATGTGGAGAGTTTGCTACTGGGGTTGACAATTCAACAGGAACGTCATCTGGCGTTCCTAAAACAGCGCCATCACTTACTGGACGATTAAAATGAATATTAAATGTGATAGGCGCTGTACTTAACACCCATTCGTTTTGATTCACCATATTCAAGTTATTGGCGGGGTAATCTTGCGCAGTTTCTGTTCCTCCCACATTCCTGTCGCTACCCAAGCTTTGTATACGCAAATCCGTTATATCATCTAAATGGGCAAGATTTACTGGGGTGGTAATGATGTTCCAATCAAAATTACAAGCATCACCTGTGTTCTGATTAAACCAAGCATCACCATAAAAACTGCTACCTGCGGTATAAAGATACGGCCCACGCCAGCCACCGCTCACGGTGTTGCTGTAATCTGTGGGTGGCACGGCAACTGTGTAATTTGGAATTGCAACCTCTGCAAACAAGGGTTGCTGAATATTGATATCTGCTGTAGCAGCATTATTATCATGGTCAAATCCGCAAAGTGTATCGTCTGAAAAGTCTTCATCACTATCAAAACGCACATTACTTTCTATTAGCTCGGAAATGCTAAGTGGTAAGCGCCCCATATCAGCCACATACCCTGCCACATAGGGAGAGCCGTTCAGGCTTACATTAGGTTCACCAATAATGGCTTTGCGGATAGCATCCCAACGTTTTTCGGTTTCGAGTTGACGCCTCCAGTCGCCATTGTCATCAAGCATACTGACGCTGCCCAACGCCACGATACCAATTAAGCCAATTACCACCAACAACTCTATCAAGGTAAACCCTGCGCATTGGGTAGCCAGACTTTGACTCATTGCACGCTTACCATTACCTTTCAACTGCGCGATTGCCGTGGTTAATTGGCGAATTGAGCGTACTAAACGACAACATTTCACTAGTGGTTTAATAATAAAAGATAAATTATTCAAAATTGGTAATAGTTGCTTAAAATGCTTAGCAAAATCTTTGGCAGTTTTTAGGCAAAGCGACCCCATAACCCTGCAAAGACTTGGCTGAAAACTCCAAAACATCCATTTCCCCGTTCACACATTTAGTTGGGTTTAAACAAAACAGCTTCAACCCATTATTCAGTAGCACAAACCACAAAAGGGACGGAGCCTTTTTCAGACTCCGCCCCGCTTCTTTTAACTTATTGCAATTGACTAGACTTCAATTGAATAAACTTAACTAGTTAAATTAGTTTGCGAAAGCACCAGCAATTGCCGTATCAATGTTACGGCCTTCAGTATCCACTACTGCTAACAAACGTGCTCTATCAAAAAGCTCATCTGCTGCTACTGTGTTGTCAGGAGCATCTTCATCATCAGAACCAAGATGGAACAATGCAATGTAACGTGCATAGTTGTTAGCTGGGTTAATCACAGTACCGTTGGTGTAAGTAGGTGCTGTACTAATCGCAACACGGCTACCTAAAGTAGTACCTGGTACATCTTTACCAAAACCTAAAGCAACCACTAAATGGCAACCATCAGCATCTAAGGCATCATTAATACGGTTAAGTTTTGTTGAAGCACCTAAACCAGCAACAGTTGGTTCAGTAGCAGCTAAAAAGTTTTGCGCTAAGTTAATGCCGTCAAATGTACATGTACCAGTAGCACCACCAGATGGAACAATTGACATTGCAAATGTAGCTTCATTGATATTATTCAATGTACCATCAGCATTTAACTCAACTTCAATTTCATCTGCTGGGACGTTCACACCTGGTGCACTCTCATTAAAGAACTCATTTGGCGGTACATTAGCTGGGCGAACTGCCGCAGTAGTTAGTGTTTGATACTCAGTCACACCTACGCGTGCTAAAGACATCATTGCTGCTTGAACAGGTGCGTTTGCTGCTGTTAAACCAACAGCTTGGCCGAAGAAAGCTCTTGTCGCAGGTGCTAGCGTTTCAAAAGCACCACCAACAACCTCGCCACCCAAGTTAGCTAAGTTATCCCATTGGTTTGGGTATCTATTTTCAACCGCGCGGAAAGCGCGAATTGCGCTGTCAGCTGTTTTAATGTTGTTTGCTGCTGATACGTTAGAAGCGTTTTCACCGATACCTTCGTACGCAACTAATGCACCGACTGATAAAACTGCTAACAGTGTAATTACCACTAACAATTCGAGTAGGGTAAAACCCTGTTGTTTTGCTTTCATCATAAATTTCTCCAAAGTAAATAAACTTTTATTTAACGCATTAAATAAAAGTTTAAATAAAGTTATTAAATTAATTTTTAATGCTTATTTGCTTGCCGAGCAATTCAGCGCTCATCAAGCTTGTAAAACTTGATAAGCGCTAAACTACCCATCGGTACAACACCTGACCCATGTTTTACATGGAGGCTTAGGGAGGATTCAGGCATTCCCGACGTACGACTGACTCACATCAGCACATCACCCATTGTGTACGTAAAGAGCTTATAAGCAACCAATATGCCAACAATTTGCAAATAAATGTAACAAATTGTTATATATAGGTTTTTAGGAAAATATCCTGTCTAAAATTTCTAATTATCACAAAACAATCTATTAAAATTGGTGGTTGTTTCTATACACAAAGGCTGAAAAGAACCACCAACCACCAATTTTTAAACAAACTCAACCAACTTACTTGTGCGTAGGTTGGGGTGTAATTGCCTCAGAAAACGTACGTAAATACATATCCCAATATTGCAATGGCATGGTTTGCAACTCTGTCTTAAAGCCATATGGGTATGCCTGCACGCCACGTTGCATATAAGCCACAGCCTCTTCGTGCTGACCGCTAATCTCTAAATACAACACATGGCGATAGGCCGTTTGCTGGGTAGGCATTAAGCGTAAGGCGGAGCCATTAATCATGAGCTTATCTTCAATATTGACTTGATCAAACCCAAGAGACTTGGCATAAGCGAGATCTGCATAGGGCGCTAATAATGAATGTGCTTTAACCCAAGCCAAACCCTGACTAATATCAGCTTGGTGATAATCTGATGCGGTTGCTGGATCATAAGATAACACTGCATTTTCAAGCTTTGTATTAGCCATAAGCGTATTCACCAACGCAAACATCATTAAACCCAGCACACCTATTAACATGGTTTTACCTACCACAATGCCTTTGGGTACCAAGTGAATATGTTTTGCTTTTTCATCCCCGGCCCCTAACAAAAATGCAGTGAGTGTGAGAAAGTAGGCATCGTTTAAGTTAGCTTCAAACAGGCTATTGATGCCAACCATAGATAACAGTGCAAGTAGCCACCAAGCTTCTAGATCCATTTTTTTCCACTGAAACACACGCAACCATGCAAATGCACCTGCTAACAGGACGACAAACCCAGCCACACCCATCTCAGCCAATACCTGTAACACAATATTGCGCGTATGCTGGTAAGCCCCTGGTAGATTGACTGACCATTTCGCGTCTAGCGTCATCCATGACATCCAGTGAGTTTGCCCAAACCCAACACCCAACCATGGTGATCGTAAAAACAACAACAGGCTCTCGTGCCATATATGTAAACGCATAGACCAATCACTTGCTGGGGTAGCATTAAGCGCTGCCATGACTGGCGAGTCACTAGCAAGCCAAGACAACGTCCATTGAACAATCACAAACATTGGCAATACCAATAATGCAACGCGCACTAAGCTTCGTATATTGGTAGAGCCAGTACGTTGCCTAATCGCATTAATTTGCATCACTATGGCTAGCAACGTTAATCCAGCCAGATACCACCATGTGCTGGTTACCGCTGTTAATGAAAGCACTGATAACAATAAAACTAAACAGAATAAAAACACGCTTAGCTTTAAATGCGATTTAGCGTACAAGTAAAGCAATGATGCGATGGCAAGCGCTACATAATTAGCGAGGTGATTAATATTAGCAATTAAACCTAAGTTGGAAGTACTGGTAATAAAAGGGAGGTTAATTACTAGGCTACTGAAATATTGCAAAAACACATAGACAGCATTTAACAAGCCACCCACAAGGATTGGCCAAGCAAGCGTGGTTGCCAATTTCTCCCAACCTAATTCACGACGCAAATGCCCCCCCAACACCGCCATCAAAAACGCGGCCATTACGTAAACAAGCACAAGTAAGGCATATTGTATGGAATGCAATAACCCAAGCATTGATTGCACCATCACGATTAATGCAAACCCCAAAAACATGAGAGACACTTGCGGTATTGCAAAAGGTTGCCAATGTGATTTGTTAAACAATGGGTACAGCGCCAGAAGCCCAAGCAACAATGTTAACCATTCACGATAAAACTGAGGGATAAACAAGGCTTGAGAAGGTGCCCATGCATGATAAGGCACTACAAATGGCAAAAATGCCATGAGAGCAAGTATCAACAAACTGGTTGTTGACGATGATAAAACATGACAAATACGCGCAAACATTAAAACTCCTCTTCTACTCCGCATGCTAACGCGCATAAAAAAACGCCCCCACAAGTGGGGACGCTTATTAAACGCCAAAAGCGAGCCGCCAATCACAGCAGCGCATGACAGGAGATTAATTAACAAGCTTCACTACATATCGTTAACAAGCAAATTACATTCCAAAAAAAATTAAACTAATAAAATCAAAATACTAAAATTTTCCACTAGTAAAATAAACTTGTAATTGGCTGATTTCAACCACCAACATAAGGTTAAATACAACCATATTTCATGATTTAATATTTCATGGATGCTATAATGCGCCCGCCTGTGCCTAGGCAGGTGGCTAAACTGGTTGCCAAAATCAGTGGTCATCTTAGAAAGGAAGTAAAATGAAAAAACTCGCTATGTTATCTATTATTGTTGGCGCATTTGCTGCAACTAACGCTCAAGCGGCAGAGACCGTTTTCCCTAAATCAAAAGCTGGTGTTGAAAAGTGCTTAAGCGCTGCGCTTGCTGCAAAACCTGGCAATGTCGTTAAAGTAGAATACAAACTTGAAGACAAAGTACCTGTTTATGAGTTTGATATTGAAACAGCAGACGGTAAAGCTTGGGATGTTGAGTGCAACAGCAAAACTGGCAAAATCACTGAAATTGAAGAAGAAGTGGCTAATGCAGATGCTGCAGCATTTAAGGCTAAAGTGAAAGTTTCAGAAGCAGATGCTAAGAAAACAGCCCTTGCTGCATTTCCTGGTGAAGTCGTTGAAACAGAATTTGAAATTGAGCCAGATGGTGCGGCTTCATATGAATTCGACATCAAAACTAAAGATGGTGAAATGAAGGTTGAAGTCGATGCTACCAGCGGTAAAATTGTTGAAAGTAGCAAAGAGCTATATCAAATCGGGAAAGAGTAATTAACGCGCTTACCTGTTAATGCAATGCAAAAGCCCTCGGTGATGAGGGCTTTTTTACATCTTAATCAAGCCTAGCCAGCACTCAAAGTTAGCATATTTATAATACAAATATAGAACTTATCAAACAAAGTCCCTTGCCTACATAAACCTAATGATAGTGTGCATTTCTGCAGCACTATCTGCTCCCCCATTGCGGCTAAGCCAATACTAGGCATTACCAAAGAAATAATCAGCCTAATCAAATGATGATGGTGAGAGTCTTGTCTATATATGTTCGACACCCAAACAACATGTTATTTCGTTAATTGTTTGACAAAGTCAGGAGCATAAGTAGCTGTGAATGTTCTCAGACGCCATTATTGAAGCTATTCAAGGATTATCTGAGCGCCATCTTAAAAATTGGCTGTAAACAACCAAGTGGTTCTTTAAAAGCAACCAAATCCACTTTCAATCAAACCATACAGATAAAAATTAAATAATAATCAATGGGTTAATCATAGATTTTGCTTTGGCATAGCTTTTGCTATATTAATTTAGCGCAACTATGCGTTATGGGAGGGTGCTGGACCTAGGCCATGCAAAGTATTGTAAAGATATCAGCATGTTCAGTTGCCCTCCCGCCCAACCATAGGGCTAAAGTGTTTCTTGTCTCGTTGCTTTAGCAATGACAATTTCAAGTAATACGAGTTTAGGTAATACCAATTCAGGTTGAAGTTTGATATGTTGATTGCGAGTTAGCCCGAGGTGTTTTACGCCTCGGGCTTTTTTTATGATCATCAATATAGTGGTTGGCAATATTCAAGAACAATCATTACAAATTGACTGATTGATTAACTACATTAAAACCTAGATCAGTTTAGTGAGAATAAAGCTATCTAATAGAAAGTCGATGGTTAATGAATCACTACCCCCCAAGGTAATTGCCCAACAGGAATGTCTTTAATCAGTTTGTTTTTATCGGTATCAATCACAGAAACACTGTTACTACGGCCATTGGCGACATAAAGCTTTTTACCGTCAGGTGTGATTGCCATATTCCACGGACGCTTACCTACAGGAATTGTTGCAATCACTTTTTGTGTTTTTGCATCAATGACACTCACATTACCATCGCCACCGTTACTCACATAAACACGGCTTCCATCAGCGCTAACTTTTACGCCATTTGAACGCAAACCTACTGGTATTTTTTTAATCACTTTCCAGTCAGCCACATTCACAACCTCTAAGATATTGGCAGCCTCGTTAGCAATGTATGCTAGTTTACTATCTGGTGAGAAGCCGATACCACGAGGGTGTTTGGTAGATTTAATCAGTGCGATTGATGCATGTTTAGTGGTATCAATCACATCCACATCACCGCTTTCTTCATTGCTTGCTAACAGCCATTTACCGTCTGGTGAATAGACACAGTGCTCTGGGTTTTTACCTTGTGTTTTTGCCGTGTGCGTTAATTTAAACGTGGTTAAATCTACAAAAGAAACTGCGTTTTCTTCCTCTAAGCATGCAGCTAATGTTCTACCATCTGGCGATACACTAATACCTTCAGGCTCATCACCTACCTGAATACGTAATTGCTCTTTCTTGGAGATTAAATCGATCATAGCGACAGCATTATCATCACGCACGACGACATATAGTTTTTGTCCTGCTGGATCCATGGCAACAGCCTGAATTTTATTACCTAACTTCCCTTTAGCGGGTAAGTTGTACAACACTTTATCTGATTGAGTGTCTATCACAGATACATTGCCGTCCTTCTCGTTTGGTACGTAGGCTAAGGGAGAAGCAATTGCCATTTGGGCAATGCTACTTAATGTAACGAGCAAAAGACTTGGTGCTGAGATTAACTTAATCATAATGTACCTTTAATAAATTGGGCTTGTAATCGCGTGAATACACGTATTACAGTAATGACGATTTTAGTTTGCACTGGACATATGCCCTATTCCTAAACTCCCGAATACTATCGGGAGTTATTCCCGTTCATGGCTTTAAGTTAATCGTATGATTAAATATTTTGTGTTCGTTATCTGATAATTTGATATGCACTTTATTCACACCAGTTTGATGATGTGATGGTGGTAAATCGAACTTAAAGCTTAGGTGTGGGTTCTCTGCTGTGCCTACGTTAAAATCTATTTGCATGACATTAGTCTCTTCAAACATGATGTCTGCATGTTGTATATAAAACGCAGGCTTTAGTTGCTTGGTTTTGGTGTCAAACTGTAAGCCTGTATACATGGGGTGTTTGATTTGAAGGGTAGCAGAGGCAGTTTCATGCAGTTTATATGGCGGGTTTATTTGAAATTTAATTTCCCCTGCGTTTTCCCTGACGATGATTTCATTGTCAACAATAGCGCCAGCACAACCACCACCAGCATTCACTATTGTACTTGCCATCAAAAGTACACCGCTCTCGGTTTCGGCAATGGCACGAATATGCGAATCGTTCTCCATGCGTATTCTGGTACTAAGTTCTAACGCATTAAAACTAAGAGGGAATTGATAATGTGCGACGATTGGTATTGGGTTGGCATCAACGAATAAATAAATACTTTTAATGGGATCTTGCAGTTGGTTACTGACTTTAAGCGTTACTGGCACTTGTGCAGAATTTTCAGCACCTAAGGGTGCAATGATTTGTATTAAGTTAGTGGGACTAATTGACCGATGGTTAAAAAAGCGTTCTTTTATCATCGTCCAGTTTTCAGCTGACAACTCCGCATGGATAGTGCTAGGCAGCAACACAAGCCAGCATAGCACTCCCTTGCAAATTAACGATTTTAAATAGTTGACTACCATTTAAATCAGCTATATTAATTGATCGTATTAATCATTTAACATTAGATTTCTAAGCTTAATTCTCTAATGCTTTTTTCAGACCTAACATAGCAGCATCATATAACTCGTTAATTGCTTTGTTTGCTGCTGGGTTATCTAGTCCTGGTGGCGCCTCCATGCTGTTCGCTTTGTTGTAAAAGCGTGCTGTAATGGTAAGTATAGATTCTTGTGCCGTTGCACCAGCTTTCACTTGCATCACGGTACGGTAATTACTCACAGGAATCGTGCTTTCTTTAGACTCTAGCATTTTGTAATCAACCTTCATGTTGGCATCATTGACCTCACGTAGCTTTTCTAAAAAACCGTTTCCATTTTTTAGCACAACCTCACGGTGTAATAGCTCTGCTCCTGTTTCTGCATCTGGTCTAGTATCTGTTTTTACACTGACAACATCAGGATGCCATTTTCCAATCGCAGCAAAGTCTTTCACTAGGCTCCAAACCTTTGCAGGCTCTGATTTAATGACGATTTCTTTTACTACTTTTTGCGGACTTGGCCCATGTGCGAAAGCACTCATTGGTATTAAACTCAAACCCACAAGTAACAACAAAAACTTTTTCATTGATATATCCTTAACAATCTACAACGCTCAGTTAGCGACTACTGAGCCTCAAGTACTTTTTTTAGATTATGTAGGCCCGTGTCATAAACCCCCTCGATAGCTTTCACAGCGGTAGCGTTATCTTCACCTGCTGGCGCATCCACTTTATTGGCTTTGTTATAAAAACGACCGGTCCATGTGACTGTGGCTTCATCAGAATTAGGGCCCGCTTTGACTTGCATAATTGCACGATAACCACTGACAGGCAGCACACCCTCTACAATTCGGTATTCAATTTTCATCGTGCTATCAGTCACACCAATTAGTTTTTCAAGTAATGTACCGCCACCATTTAGGGTAAGCAAACGATGCTGTGCTTCCGCACCAGCGTCATCTTTACGTGTTTCTAGCTTTGTTTCTGCCACGGCTGGGTGCCATTGATGAATAGCACCAAAATCTTTTACTAGGGTCCAAACTTTTTCTGGACTTGCTTTGATCACTACTTCACGAATCACTTTTTGCTGGCTTGGCGCGTTGGCAGCTGTAGCCGTTAACGGAATCGTGCAGATTGCTAATAACGCTAATAAATATTTCATATTTTTTCCTTTAAAATCAAATATCAATATAAAAGCAGAGATGTCTGCCATCTATTGTAAAAAATTAATGTTGTATTACTTTTTGCTCGGTGCTTTTTCAGTTAACAAGTAGGCAATATAGTTAGCTTTCTCTTGTGGTGAGCAATCACTGCCTACGACTTCATTACAATGTTTAGTAAAGTTTTTCTCTACATCACGCGTTGATTGGAAACGCTTTTTATTGATATGTGGTGATAGTGGTTTAATCAATTTACCTGTCACAATGTGCTTGCCAGCATCGGCTGGATTTGCTGTATGGCATGACGCGCATGCAATTGCCTTACCTGGCGCGTTCACATCACCTTTGAACTGAATCACCTCACGATTGAAAAATACTTTACCCTCTTCCGCAGATGGGCCTGCGTAGGTTGGGTCTATCGCTTTGGCTGCTGCTGCGTATTTATCTGCTATTTTTTGTGCAGTGGCTACATCGGCAGACGCACTAACAGAAAATATTGTTAATAGCGCAGCTAGCAAGTAATGGCTAGATTTCATAGAATGACTTAACTTCATGGAGTGCTCCTTGATTTTAAAATATGATTAATTGGTAATGTTGCCAATAAACTGACCAAAAGCGCGACTTTGTGAGCCTGTGGGAATTGAGCTTATTTTTTTGTTTGTTTTTGCGTCAATGACAGAGACTGCGTTATCCATCCAGCTTGCAACATACACACGGCTACTCTTTGCATCAAAAGCAACGCCTTCTGGAAAACCATCAACAGAGATGGTCGCGATGACTTTTTTTGCCACTGTATCAATCACGGAAACGGTGTCGGCACCAGTATTAGTGACATAAGCTCGGGTGCCATCTGCATTAGTCGTCACGCAATAGGGGTGCTCGCCTACTGATATGGTTGCAACGACTATGTCTTTTCTTGTATCAATCATGCTGACTGAGTTACTCTCAACATTGACGACATAAAGCGTTTTTCCATCACCGCCGAGTGCAACGCCAAATGGATGTTTACCCACTGAAATTTTATTCACAAGCTTTTGACTACGGATATCAATCACACCGACATCATCACTATCACGGTTTGCAACATATAAGGTTGCACCCTCGCGGCTGACGACCATGCCTGATGGCGCTTTGCCTATTGCAACAGCGCCTGTTTGATTAAGCGTGGTTGTGTCAAATACAAGTACCTGATCATGAAACCAATCTGCAACAAAAAGTTGGCTGCCACTTTTACTTAAGGTAATACCAACAGGGGCTATCTTAAGTTTTATTTCGCTCATCACTGCATTGGTTTTCATGTTAATGACTGAAATAGATCGACTTTCAACATTTGACACATAAAGCTTGTGATCAATATCATCAATCGCCACCCCAACTGGGGCTTTAGCTGTCACGATTGTTGAAATTACCTGATTAGTCATCAGTGAGATGACAGACACTGAATTTTCGCCCTGATTAGTAATATAAGCACGAGGTTCAGCATCTGCCGTATTCATGACACATAAAAAAAGACCGCCGGTGATCACTGGCAAGCTTTTGATTAACACCCTAAAGATTGGCATGAATTCAATTACCAATCAGCTCTTGATGGGTCACCGCGATAGATAGAGCGCAAGAATGTCACGATTCTCCACACTTCATCATCTGTTTTGATAATGCCGCCGAAAGCGGGCATTGGGCCAACAACGTTTTCACGGCCTTTGCGTGTTTTACCTGTTTGTTTCATATACTCATTACTACCTAATGCAATGAGGCGGAACAAGGTATCATCATCACTACCATATACCCAAGTTTCGTTGGAGATTGGTGGGCACATACCACCGCCACCCGTGCCGCCGTGGCAACCATTACAGCTGTTGCCCATGTAGCGCTTTTGGCCCCATTTCACCATGTCAGCATTATCTTTGTAAGGATTTTTCAACTCACCAATCGGCGTGATCTTCACGCGCTCTAGTGGGGACATCGCATCAGCAGGTGGTGGCGGTGCATCACCTAATTTTTTCTTCTGCTGAGGAATCGCAAAGCCATCAGCACCAATCGCCTGTTCGGCCGCTACTGGCTCATCTGCGGCTTTGGCAGTAGCAGATAACAGGCCAAAACTGAGGGACAGAATCAACAATAAATGATGCAACTTCATATACTACCTTTCAAAAAATAATCTACTTCGCAATGTTATTGCGACTAACATGACATTTAACGATGAATAGCTAACTTTCATTCACAGACTAAATCCTAATAAGCATTGGGATTTAATCCTTACACTTAATCACTACCGTTTTAAATTGATTTTTCTAACTGTATGATGGCTTTAGCAGCATCGCTTTCTTTAGCAAGCATGAGTGCTGTTTTTCCATGGTCATCTTTAAACTTAGGGTTAGCGCCTGCCTTTAATAGCAATGACACAATCATGTCGTGATTAGAAAATGCTGCAATCATCAGTGGTGTTAATCCACCCGTATTTTTAGCATTTGGGTTAGCTTTATATTGCAATAAGGTTTGTGCCATTTGCTGATTGCCTTTTTTAACAGCCAGCATCAATGCATTGTACTTAGCCGCGCCCATTGCAAAGTCTGGTTTTGCGCCGTTGTCTAACATAGCGACTGCTGCATTGGCTTTGTTATTCATCACAGCCATGGCTAATGCGGTCATGTCATCACTATTCACTAAGTTGTAGTTGGCTTTATATTGCCCCATTAAGCGAAATATTTTTGGCTCGTTTGACCGCACCGCATGCATGGCTGCGGTCCAACCATCATGATCTTGCGCGTTTGGATCTGCGCCATAAGCAAGTAAACCACTGATTAAACTAATATCTCCACTTGCTACTGCAACTATTAGAGGTGTCTTACCTTCATCATCTCTAGCATTTACTTTTGCACCACGCTTTAACAAATACTCAACCCTTGTTGCATCACGTGCAATTGTGGCGTTATGTAGCTCTTTATCTAAGGTAGAACCCTGCTTTAACGCTTCATCTATCAATGCTGGTAATGTTGAAATGTCAGAACTTTTAGGGACATAAGTTTTTCTTACCAAAGCCTGATATGGGCCATGTGATGGAATATCACCTGAAATGACACATTCATTACATTCGACTAACGGCACACCGTATTCATCAAATATCTGTTTGATTTTATCTTTCTCTTTGAGCATCACTGATTCAATTTGCGCTTTTAAATCTTTAGCGTTTTTACGCATACCAATCGCTAGTGGAAACTCCATAGGTGTTTTATCTTCTAGACGATTGAGCGGTAAAATTGTGACTGGCTCTTTTTTAATGGTTCTGTACCAACCAGCCATCGGCCCCCATATAGCAGCAACATCAAATTGACCATCGAGCATTAACTGTACATCCATATGCGGCTGCCTTTCTGGTCTTAAATCAGCATCATGCGCAATGGTGCGTACTATCGTGTTTGCACGATTCATACCATTCTCTTGTAGCACGGTACGAACTGCAGAGTGTTGAAATACGCCCACTTTGTAATCATTTAATAACTTAGGGTCTGATAGGTCTTTTATATCGATGCCCTTATCGTTTCTGTAAGCCAACACAAAGGTACTCTTATAAAGCGGTTTAGTGGTTAGCATGCGCTCATCGTCTGGCGTCATATCCATCAGAACATCACACTCGTTATTATCAAAAGTTTGGCGAGTTAACCCCCTATTTAAGTAAGGTCGATAAAAGTAAGTCACACTTTTACCCATACCCTCTGCAATCACTTTGGCAATTTTGTTAGAAAAACCTTCTCCCTTATCGTTTGACATGGGCATATTACCTGGGTCTGCACATACTCTTAAAATACTGTCATTGTTAGCAAATACTGTAGAGCTTGATGCCATTCCAAGCGTTAACAACGTAAGGATTTGGATGACTTTTTTAGGCGCTAAATGCTTTAACATTGCTTGATAACCTCTAAAATAAAATGGTATTGGAAGATATTGCTAAAATTTTGACGATGATATTGGTGATAAATAGACTTGTTTGCGCAAGCTGGTTTGTAATGAACGTATCGTTATATTCATTACAAACAAACCTAAGAAACATTTGATCAATGAAAAAATCAGCAGGCAATGCTTAAGCACCACCTACTGATTTATTTAGATCACCTTCTGTTTAACTAACCATTAATCAACACGGAAAGTGAACAATGTGCCGCCTTGAGGAATCTTATCAAGACCAGTTGCTTTAGCCATTGCTGTTGCACCAATTGCACCGTACTTATCATCCATATCTAGGCCAGCAGTGACAGGTAAACCAATCCAGCCACCGATACCTGTCCATACAGACACATATTGTTTGCCTTTTACTTTGTAAGTGATTGGGTTGCCGATAATGCCTGATGCCAATTTACGTTGCCATAACACTTTTCCTGTTTTACGATCAACAGCACGGAAATCACCGCCTAATGAACCGTAGAATGCTAAGCCACCATCAGTCACTAACACACCACTCCAGTTTGGATATGGATCTGATACTTCCCAGATTGTTTTACCAGTCACGACGTCGAATTTTTTCAACTTACCAGTCACACCTGGTTTTTCTGGGTACATATACACGTTAGCAAATACATAAACAGTACCTTGTTGTGTATGCGTACGTTCTTGTGGTTCATCTTCCATACACCAGTTATTTGTTGGCACATAGAACAAGTTTGGTTCTTTTGGATCAACTGCTGCTGGTTGTTGATCTTTACCACCCATTGCAGATGGACAAGCTTGTGTATTTACATCACGATCAAATGGTGAGTGCTCTTTCACTTTAACGGGACGACCTGATTTCAAGTCAACTTTTTCAGCCCAGTTTACAGTCACAAATTTATGCGCACGTAACAATGTACCGTCTTTACGATCTAACACATACGCAAAACCATTACGGTCGAAGTTCACTAAAGCATCATGTTTTTTACCATCAACAACCAAGTTGTCTACCAAGATGTTTTCGTTTACACCGTCATAATCCCATTGGTCAAATGGTGTTTTTTGGTATGCCCACACCATTTCACCAGTGTCTACCTTACGCGCCATAATGGTCATAGACCATTTATTGTCGTATTTACCTACATTCGTTTTTGGATCAGGTGTGTTACATTTTTCATGCGTTAAATTTGCACCTGTTTCACCGCAACGATAAGCTGGAGACCAGTGACCTGGATTGCCTGTACCTGCGTACATAATGCGTAATTTTGGGTCATAGCTAAACCATGCCCAAGGTGCACCGCCACCAATTTTCCACTCATCGCCTGGGTAAGTTAAACCAGTGTTTTGGCCATATAAACCATAATGTGGATTCGCTTTATTGGTTTCTGGTGTCATACAGAGGTCTTTATCTGAACCTGTGCTGTGACATTTCCACACTTCTTTACCTGTTTTTAGATCATAGGCAACAGTACGACCGCGCGCAGCAAACTCATCACCACCAAAACCTGCAATCACTAAACCTTCAGCCACCATTGCAGGGCCTGAGTGTGTTTCACCTTTTTCTGGAAAAGCATGCTTAGTGACCCAAATTTCTTTACCAGTAGCTGCATCTAGTGCAATCAAGAAGCCATCCAATGTATGGAACACCACTTTACCATCAGCGTAGTTCAAACCACGGTTAATCGTATCGCAACATGCACGTGGCACTGCTGATTCATCACGGTCAGTTTTTTTGGTGTAGTTCCAAATTTGTTTTGGATGATCAGGATCAGATAAGTCTAGCGCTTGCACAATATTTGGCCAACCTGAAACCATATACATCATGGTTTTACCATTATGCTCAACAACGACTGGCTGACCTTCATGACCACGTAATGTGCCTGAAGATTGTGACCAGATCATTTGTAGATCTTTTACGTTTTTAGTATTGATATCTTTTAACTGGCTATGACGATGCAAAGCCAAGTTTTGGCCTGGTGCAGCCCACATATTGTGATCTTTACTGCGTTTGATGATTTCCTCATTCGCAGACGCCTGACCTACCATCCCTATAAATGCCAAAGCACCTAAAGCTAGTAAACCTGAGCGTAATGTAAAGTTTGGTTGTTTCATACATCCCCCATTGATTCGGTTATTAGGAACTACTGCATACCCAACGTGTTACATCTAGTTACATGTTGATTACGTGTTAGCACTATAGGCAAAGTTGCATTGCACTACATGAGAAGAGTTCCTGCGTATGGTCGGGATAAAATCCTGCGTGGGTCGGGATATTAAAATAAAAAAAGGCCATCGTTAGATGGCCTTAATATGGAGACTATAAAGATATTAATTATTTTAATTTCAATGGGTTAGCCTCTGATATTATGATGGGGCTAGCTTTAACCCATTGAGAAGCAAGCAACTTACCTTGTGCAATTTGCTCTGGCGTCGCGACCTTAAGTAACGCATCACGCTCTTGAACTGCCGCGCCATGTCCATCACGCCCTGCAACATCAAACAAGGCATATGAAAGTGCATTATTCTTTATGACGCCACGGCCATCTCTATACATTTGTGCAAGGGCATATTGCGCTTTCATGTGGCCCTGCTCTGCGGATTTTTGGGTCCATTTAGCCGCTTCTTTTTCACTTTTAGGTACACCCCGTCCTTCAGCGCATATCTGTCCATAAACCAACTGGGCTTTAAAGTGATTTTGTTCAGCCGCCTTGCGATACCACTTTGCTGCTACCTTATCATCCTGCTTTACGCCCCGACCTATGGTATAGATTCTACCCAAGGCAAATTGGGAAAGTACATGTCCTTTTTCAGCCGCTTTGTTAAACCATGAAGCAGACTTCTCATCACTTCTTGCAACTCCTTGTCCCTGTGCGTACATCACACCCAAGTTATACTGAGAGTCTAAGTCACCTTGCAACGCAGCTTTTTCATACCAAAGCGCTGCATCTACATAACTTTGCTTAACTCCCTGACCTTCGTCATACATCATGCCTACAATGTGTTGCGACTTAACATCACCATTTTTAGCTAATGGTAAAAACTCTTGCATCGCTTTAGTGTAATCATGGCTTAGCATCGCAGCTTTACCTTCATCAAACCCAGCGAAGGTAAGATGACTAGAGAATAAAAAGAGCAATATCAGAGGTAATTTCCGCAACGAAAAAGATTGATTCATGTAACGTCCTTATACAAAATTAGTGTAACTGCCGAAACTTAATCGGTAAAACTTGTGATGGTGGTGGTAACTCAAGGGATTAATCTAAAAATATCTTAGCTTAACTCTCTATCACGCCATGACGCATTGCCAATCTGACCAACTCTACTGGACTGGATATTCCGAGCTTTTGCTTTAATAAGGTTTGATAGTTCGCCACTGTTTTTTGGCTAATTTTGAGCGTTAACGCGATATCTTCAACATTGCTACCTTCTGCTAGCATCCGAAAAACCTCAAATTCTCTAGCAGATAAGCGCTGTGTAGGATCTTCGCCACCAGACATTGTTTGTAATACGATATTTTGTGCAACTGACGGACTTAGGTAACCTCTACCAGCAAAAGCCTCTTTAACTGCACGGACCAAATCATCCGCTGCACCAGACTTTGCAACATAACAACGCGCACCAGCAGATAATGCCTGTGATGCAAATGCAGCGTTCTCATGCATCGAAAAAATAACAATTCGTGCTGATGGGTAACGCGTCAGAATTCTTCTTAACGACTCTAGCCCTCCCATCCCTGGCATCGACATGTCCATCACTAAAACATCCGGCAAATGCTCACCATACAACTGATACGCCTGCTCCCCACTATCTGCCTCTGCAATGACTTGCATCCCTGTGTTTTGCTCTAACAATCGTCTCAAGCCAGAGCGCACCACGGCATGATCGTCAACTAGCACAATACGAATACCAATACTCATTGAATCACTTTCTTTTTAAATGGCAGGCTTGCTTGAATTTGCACGCCAAAACCAACACGGCTGTTCAGTTCAAAATGACCACCCAACCCTTGCACGCGCTCTCGCATACCAGCAACCCCAAATCCAGATGAAACTAATCTAGGATCGAACCCCTTACCATTATCTTCAACACTCAATATCAGTTCATCAGACTTTCGGTGGAGAGTAACAATTACTTGATTAGCATCTGAATGTCGCGCAATATTTGTTAAACACTCTTGCACAATACGATATATAGCAATTGCTACTGTTTCATCCACAGCCACAAAATCACCTAAGAGTGACACATCGGCAGTGACACTGCTGTTTCTTTGTAGCCACATATCAATTAAATCTTGCAAGGCGGCTTTAAGCCCAAGCTCGTCTAAGCTACCAGGCCTTAAGCGTTGCAACATGCCGTGGACGATATTCATCATTTGCCTTGCTACCACATCAATGGCTTTAGCACTCTCACGTGCGTCAGCAATCGTTTTGGCATGTAAAATTGTAGAGGCATCAATATGAATAGCGGTTAAATGCTGACCAACTTCATCATGCAAATCGCGAGCGAGGCTTTTTCTTTCATCCTCTTGCAAGCTAATCATTTGTTGGGTTAATTGATGGTTACTTTTAATGCTATTTTGTAACGTTTCTGCCATTGCGTTAAATTTACTACTGATACCTGTCAATTCAGGTAATGTAAAACTTGGTAAGCGTGAATCTAAGTTACCTTGTTCTAATTCTGACAAAGCAACTAGGACACGATTAACTGGGCGAAGCGCTCGCCCAACTGCCCAATAAATCATTGCGTTTACCACGACAAAAAAGATGGACACCAATACCAGTATTCCTAGTATGTCACTCCAGATTTCTGCAATCTCATAAGATGGGTCAGGCGTAACAACTAACTCACCTAATATTCTTCCATTAGCAAATATTTGTCTTTTAATGGGAGGCATCGTCTCAGAAACGGCATCCATTGCGTTCAAAAACCATGGGGGGGCAGGCCACTCATCTACTTTAGCTACAGGGCGATTACTATCTCTAAGGTTCCCTCTGGCATCAAAAAAGTCAATGCGCAAATGACGCACATTCTCAAGACTCTGCAATCTAAATATTGATGCCCTGTTAGGATTAACGCCGTTTAACCACACATAATCTGAGGTGTAGTGCAGAATCTCAGCATCTAATAGGTGCAGTGCCAACAATGCTGTTGACTCCACCTCCGCACGTACATCGTCACGTGCGTTGCGAATCATCAACAATGCACCAATCAACATGACTAACAATAGCAATGCTGTAATGATTAGATTAAGTCTGAGTTTAAGATTCATATGGTTTGAAGATTAAGTTACCGATGCATTTTAATGAGATTTTCAAAAACAGATACAGGAGAAACTCCCGAACTATAAAAAAAAGCCACGTAGTTTTGGCTACATGGCTTAAAAGGTACTTATCTAGCTAATTTGGAGATTAACTGGACGTCAGTTTAGCAACTCCGAAATAATTACCCTAGGGAGTAATACCACTTTAAACTTGGGATTTTATCCCTTTGTAATCAACTCATTCGCCACCTATTAAGATCATCGACAAAGCTAACTAAGCGTATCAAGCTATAGAGCTGTAGCTTTTAAAATGATAAAAATACTACATCTCTGAAATTGGCCACTGCTGGTATAGGAATAATCTAAAATTCAACTAGCACATTGCTCATTTTATTATTTTTATGTATTTGTCTCCTTATTATTAATCTTCTTATCAATACATTTTGTAATCATAGGGATTTTTTCCTATATGTCAGCGTGAATATGTTCATCTATTTGCATGTATTTTTAGCTGGATAATTCAACCTCTCATGTAAATCCGAGGTTTATTATTATGATGTTTAAGAAGAAAGTATTAGCTTCCTTAATTCCGCTTGTATTTATACAACCAGTTTACGCGGACGAAACTAAAGAGGCGATTAAGTTAGATAAAGTGGAAGTGACAGGAATTTTGCCTGAAAAATTGGAGTCAGTGCCCGGTTCTTTCGATATTGTTACCGAAAAAGAGTTAGAAGCTAGCCGCCCTTTCTCAATTAAAGAAGCATTAGGTAATGTACCTGGTGTGAATGTAGTACAAAATGAAGACCCACTGGGTTTAGCACAAAACATCGGTATCCGTGGTATGGATCCTCGCCGTACGTCACGCACACTCTTACTTGAAGACGGCATGCCGTTATTCTTAGCCCCCTATGGTGACCCTTCTTCACATTATGTGCCTATGCTTGAACGTGTTGGTCGTATTGAAGTCGTTAAAGGCTCAGGCCAAGTGCTTTATGGCCCACAAACAGTAGGTGGCATGATTAACTTTGTTAGCAAACCAGTACCAAAAGATGGTTTTGCAGGTAGCGTATCTGCGGTAGGTGGTAATAACGACTTTTATGGCTTACATGCTAATGTTGGTTACGGTACTGACCTAGGTGGATTCATGGTCGACGCCATTAAAAAAGAAGGCGATGGCATTCGTGAGAATCACGAGTTTGATGTAGAAGAATACACGTTAAAGGGCCAATTAAACATCACAGACCGTCAAACACTGATTGCTAAAGTTGGTTACTACAAAGAAGACTCAAATGTATCTGAAACTGGCCTAGGTGAAGTAGACTACATCAACGATAAGTTTCAAGCACCGTCTGGCAAGAATGACTTTTTTGAGCATGAACGTAAATCTGCACAGTTACAGCATATTTTCCAAATTGATGACAAAATGAAGTTATCGACCCAAGCCTACTATGCTGATTCATATCGTACTTCGTTCCGTCAAACAGATGCGCCTGGTGGCTACGATGAAGCAAACAATGCGACTGGTATTACTGTTTTAGAAAGATGTGACACACCTGGTGTGCCGTTTACTGAAGCGCAGGCAAATGCATGTGGTGGCCGCCATCGCCCAAGAAGTTATAACTACTGGGGCATTGAGCCACGCTTAGACGTAAGCCATCATCTGTTTGGTGTCGAGAGTGATGCAGTACTTGGCTTCCGCTACCATGAAGAGGATATCAGACGTGAACAATACCGTGGGGATACCGCAGACTTTCAAAGCCTCTCTTTTGCTAAAGCTAACTCATTATCCCGTGAAGATATTGGAATCAAGGTTGAAGCTAAATCTTATTATGCCCAAAACACGTTCCACGTAAACGACTGGGCTATCACACCTGGTGTGCGAGTTGAAGACATCCAAATTAAAACGGATATTCGTCGTGCAGGCAATGCTGTGCAAAATAATCCTGAATCAAACTCAACCAATAACCAAACAGAAGTATTGCCGGGCTTTGGTGTCGCTTGGAATGGCATTGCCAACACCACAGTCTTTGGTGGTGTGCATAAAGGCTTTGCACCACCTCGTCCAGACAGAGATTTACGTGTAGCTGGTGCAAATACTGCCGTAGTAGATAAAACTAAGCCTGAAACCAGCACTAATTGGGAAATCGGCGTGCGTTCTAACTATTTCAAAGGTGTAAATTTTTCGTCGACACTATTCCACACTAAGTTTGATGATATCGTCGTCAATAATGGTGCTGGTAACTTTGTGAATGGTGGCGAATCAGCTATGTCTGGTTTGGAAGTTGGTGGACGTATCGACTTTGGTACGATTTATAACACCTCGCATAACATCTATGTGTTGGGTTCATATACCAATACGTTCACAGCGGAATTTAAGAAAGATGGTCAGGTGGCAAGTAGCGGTATTCAAAGTGGTTCACGTTTACCCTATGCACCTCGTCATTTAGCTTCTGTGAGTTTAGGCTACCAACATTCTGTTGGTCTTGACGCTCGTGTTGGTGTGACATACATCAGCCAGCAAGAAGTTGATGCGTTTGCTAGAGCACTTGGTCCAGTGGATGCAGCGCTCTCTGGTCTTGCTGGTAACATTCCTGCATACACACTTCTTAACGCATCTGTGAATTTTAAACCAGTAGGTTCTAAAGTGACGTATTTCGCAAGTGGTCATAACTTGGCAGACCGTGAATATTTGGCAAGCCGTGTTGATGGTATGTCTGTAGGCCGTGGGCGTCAGGTGTTTGGTGGCATTCGTTACGATTTCTAGTACAAAATGATTATTTAGAAATATAGCCGTTATTACTTAGTTAGAAGCCAAAAGAAAGCCACATCTTTTTTAAGATGTGGCTTTTTAGTTTATCAAAGATCTACAACTGTTGATTAATATTGCTTGTAAATATACCCATACTCACCATTAAAGCTGTTTTTTAGGTAAATTCATAAGAAAAACTATTTACTCAACATATACTTCAGTTTTCCCCACCAAGAATCCTGCCATTTTGTTGATTCTTTAGGGGCTTTCACTTTTTTGGCACAGGCTTTTCCAAACCAGCTAAAGCGGCTTTAACGTAAGCGTTGACGGCATTTAATGCAGATTCATCATCCAGACCTTTTGGCGGCTCGTTCGTTGTGTCAGCACGATAATAACGCGCCACCCACACCACTTTAGAACTGGTGCCATCCGCAGTGACTTTAAGACGGCCTGTCAATGAACTAACAGGTAGTGCTTTAATATCAATATCTCCTAGGCGATATGAAATACTCATTTCGCTAGGTAATATCTCATCAATTTCCTCGTTAATTTTGCTACCGTTTTTTAGTACCAATGTACGTTTAAGTGGAGTTATTGACTCACATCCAACGACATCAGGATGCCAATCTTTAATCGCACATGGTTCACTTAATAGTTTCCAAACCGCATCAGGTGCTGCGCCAATCAGCGCAGACTGATCAGTTTTTTGTGGAGTTGGTCCGTGTGCAATCGCTGGTGCTGCAACGGCCATCAATATCAGTGCGTATATTTTCTTCATTTTCTCTTTCTCTTAATCACACGTTGAAATAACTGGTTTAAAAAGGTAGCTGGTATAAAAAATAAAATAATCAGGCACATCGCTGGTATAGCAAACCATGGACGTAAATCAGTATCAGCCATGCGCCATACCGATGTTTTTCTGCTAGAAAATGCATCGTTCAGTTGATTAACCTCTTGGAGATTTAGGTAGTTAAGCCTTGTTTCGTTTGCCAATTTTTTTAAACTAGCCTGATCTTGTCCAGAAAGATTGGCATGATTCACTTCTGTCGGGGCACTACCATGAGGTGCGTTTCTCCCATGCATTCCATCTGCTTGCTGTTGTTCCATTTCCAATGCTGATTGCACTCTTGCCATGCCAAAAGTTGCATATCGTTGCACGTCATCTAACTCCCAATAGCCAGTAATATTGTCTTTGTCATCTAACTTAGGAATTAAACTTGGCTTTAATCCACCAACCCCTACGATTAAACCTTTTACCTGCCCGGCTTTACCTTCAAACTTAGGCATATAGTCAGGGTTTCCTGGGGGAGCCTGATGGCCGTCAGTGATGAATGCAATATTCATTTGGTCATCAATTTTTGCAGTTTTTGCAATTCCATCAAATAGGCCATGGCTAATAAAAGAGTCTGCAGCCCAAGCCATACGCCAATCTACACGTGAGACAGTTTCATCTATTGCACTAAAGTGTGTACAGACTTCTAATGGATGTGTAATGGTGGTTGTGTTTCGCTCTGTAAATAAGCCTAACGCGACCCGCGAGCCACATGGTAATGCCCGCAATGACTCACGAATACTTGCTTTAGAAAACGCTAGGCGGCTTATCGAGCGCTCATTTATATTCATGTCACGCACATTCATGCTTTGTGTAATATCAATGACAATCAACCAGTCATAGACGCGTTTAGGTAACTTCATATGCGGCTGAAATAAGCAAATCATCAACAAAATGATTGCCAGCAATAATGCTTTACCACGTGTATCTAGCTTACGCCAACAACTTATCATGGCATACCACGTGGAAACCCAGGAATTGATGGCCAACCATCGGGAGGAACGCCCATGTCTTTCTCTTCCTCATCTTCTTTAGATGCTTTTCTACCCTGACTCTCTATGATGGGAGATAGCCTGAGAGCTAGTTCATAGTTGTACTTAGCATCCATCCAGTCTGGTTTAAGGCGTAATGCGTCGCGGTAACTTTCTTTAGCCAACGATAATAGTGGCATGGCTTTATCCCATGCTTCTAGCCCATGCTCATCGAGTAGACTAAGGGCTTGTTTTAAATAAATATTAGCGCTGTTGTAATGTGCTGATTGTGCAATGCTCGCATCTTTTGAGTTTGTAATACTGGCATATAAAGCTAATGACTTTTGGTCGTTCACTTTTTGTTTCCAAAGGTAAGCATCTGCAAAAACAGCCTCATGTTGCGTGCTGTTATGTAATCGATTGCTATTGAGGTTGTCGTTATAGCGATTAGCTAAATAAAGACCTTTAGCACTCATCACGAGTGTTATCACAGATGCAATCAATACAACCATCATCAATGGCATAATATTTAGGCGGCGCGCCATTGCTTAACCTCCGTTAAATGTAATGCAAACAAACCACAGCCACACAACAGTGCTAGTAGATAAAACACACTAGATAAATTGTGCCTAGGGGCCGTCTCAAAATAGCGTACAGGTTGGTTTTTTAAACGCGCAATGTCTGCGATGGCGGTCTCAACAGCGCTAGGGCTTTCAGCCTCATAAGCTTTGTATGGCACCCCTAATGTGCTAAAAAATTGATGTAAGTGATACTCTGGATAAGCGTCCTCACGCCCCTCTTCTGGTGGCGCAGATATGCTGGCACCATTGGCTGACCGCATAAAAATCCAATAAAGTGAGGCGTGTTGCCTAATAAACATCGCCCGTAGCATATCTTGCGTTTTGCTATCTAAATGTGCACCGCCATCAGAGACTAATAAAACAACGCGTGAACCTGTCATAGGTTTTCCTTCAAAATAATCCAGCGCTAATCCCAACCCTCGCGCAATCGCAGTAAACCCCATCCCACCAGCGTCAGTTGCCTTTAAGGCAGACTTCACAGCCTCTCTGTCCCCACCTAACGGTGCGACTAAAATGGGTGATGTGCTGAATGTCACCATGCCGATTAAATCTTCATGGCCTTTATCTACAAATGTTTGTAATACACGTCGCGCCGCAGCCATTTTAGAGGCACTACCTTCTGCTGGTTTATGTGCAAAGTCATCATTCATACTCGCGCTTCTATCAAGCACCATCATGATGTGAGCGCCACGACCGACCCTTTCAACCACTGGTTCGCCCCAGTAAATACCAGCAAGAGCAAGTACAATAAACATGATGAGTAGCGAGCCGAGCAAACGCCATACGCGCTCTACCCAAATTGAAAGCGTATCTTTAGGTAGGATCATCATAGATGGATGTGGGAATGACTCATGTCCGCTTGCAAACCAAGGGAATAATCCCAAAAAAAGCAGCATCAGCAGCCAAGGATACTCAATACCTGAATGATGAAAAAAATCGCTCATTTAAACAATAATCATATATTTTAAGATTTAGATAGACTCTAAACGCATCAGTTGATGACTCAATTTTTTGAGTTGTATCAGACTTAACTTTGGCTGTTCTCCTGCAAAGAATGCAAGCTCAGAAACCAAATAAAAACGCTCAATGTCCTGCTGCTTAGGTAGTAACCATGCGCAATGTTGATAAAGTAGTGACAAACGCTCTATCGTGAGTGTGAATTCTGCACTGGCATCAAAAGCGCTACGCAAAATCCCCATTGCTTTAAAGGTATTTGCAATCTCTGCACTGTTGGCTTTGCTCAATCTTTTAATATCACGGTAAGCTCGTCTAAATGGTTGAGCCTTACGCACTCGCAAATGGAACCAATCAAAGTGCCAAATAAAATAGACGAGTGTCAATAAAAACGTAAATGAGGATAGCCACAGCATTGCTACATAGATTGATATATTGCGTAGTTTAGGTTTAATATCCGCACGCAGCGCCATCGTTTCTCTATTCATCTGCGAAGGTAATACAGATGAAACCAACACTTGCACTGGTTGAATATCAATCGCTATAGCTCGTTTCTTTTGTTTGAACTGTAAATGCAATGGTCTTAAAGCGTAGTATCTTGCCTCCTGCATCACTCTAAATACCTGCCATTCCAAAGTCACGAGGTGACGAGTCTTGTTACCAAAATCGGTTTGTTTCCAATCTGCATGCCGTAACTCTATATTGGCAGCCCCCTTACCTATGGCTGGTATTGAGGTTTCATCTAAGCGATACCCTTTCGGTGTAATCACTTCAACGGTCTGATGCGCAATATCACCAACACGGTAGCCAAGTTCCTCAACGTTGGACTTCACTAAAACCGCACGATCTTGAAGCGCTACATTGATGACTTTATTTTGCGCATCTGAGGCAGAAGCGAATGAAGTGATTAAAATAAAAAATGAGCCATATAAAGGCATACAAGCGTTCGACATTGTTAACTAGCCTCCAACATATGACGTGTCAAAGCTTCTACATCAAAGTGATCTTCAATAAAAAATGGCATACGTGTCCCAGCCAATAAACAGCTAGAAATAATCTCTGCACGTCGGCTTGCATAAGATTCCTTAATGCGCTTCACCAAGCTTGGCCTAAGGAATAACGACTGATAATTACCTGTCTCTAAGTCACGCACGCGTGCCCACCCCCAGTTAGGAATATCACGATACTCTGCGCTATCCCATAGCACGACTGGCACAACATCATGTAGTGATAGTGAGGTTAATGTCTCTTTTAATAAGCACTCATCTAAATGAAAGTCTGAAATTAAAAAAACTAAAGACCGTTTTCTTCTTAACTGCGTAATTGCGCGAGGCAGAGCACTAGCGCCAACCTGCGCGAACCCACTAATGTTGATTAGTTTTTCATACACCTCGTCTGCAATGCCTCGTCGATACGAAGGCGCTTCAAACAAATCACTTCTCATCTCATCATCACAAGCAACCATGCCAAAGCCATCTCCATTGCGCTGTGCAGACCAAGCAATCGATGCTGTGATATCAGCCATCAACTGAGTTTTATTGGAATTGCCTGAAAACCGCATGGATGCAGACAAATCAAGTATGGCATACACCGCAATCGCACCACGCTCATAGTAAGCACGCACCATCAGTTGCTGAGGAAATGTGCGTAAACTTGCACGTAAATCAATGCGCCTTGGATTAGTATTTTCTAAAAATGGTACATACCCACGAAAATCAGCACTTCCACCAGACGTGCGTGTAGCATGGCTACCTGGCTGTACGCTTCTAGAGCGCCACCCTAGCCGATAGTAAAATTCACTGGATAAAAAACGACTCAATTGAATGATGAAACCGATTGATGAATAAAAAATACTTAAGGGGCAGATACTTGATCTAACACGCAATTAAGTAAGCGTGGCGCAATACTTTCACGGCGTAACTCATAAGCTGGCGTGAAAAATATGCGATGTGCTACCGTTTCATAAAACACCGCTCTAATATCATCAGGTGTTAGATAGTCTCTCCCCTCTAGCCATGCTCTGCACCTCGCAGCACGCATCAGCATCGCCATTCCTCTGGGGCTAGCACCTCCAGCCACTAATCTAGAGACATCAACATCTTCTAGCACGACACCGAACTCACTTGGCGCGCGTAATGCACGCCACAAGTTAACGGCATAATCCTGCAAAGCTAACTCCGCACGAACGCTAGACTGAATTGCATCAGACACCTCATTAAGTGCAGCATATGGCACTAATCCAGCAGGTAAGCTATCAATCAAAACATCTACATTGTGAAAACGTGCGTTAAACATCAACTCACGCTGTAAGTCTCTATCATTCGGCGCTTCAACTGAGATTTCCATAAAGAAGCGATCTCTTGCAGCGGCAGGCAGCTCAAATGTTTCTTCTCGCTCTAAGCGATTTCTATCGGCAAATACAGTGAGATGAGGAAATGAGTATTCACGATTAAATGCCTGCGTGCTACGCTCAGCCATTAGGCGCAATAACAAGCTATGCGCTTGTGGCCTAGCGCGGTTAATTTCGTTAAAGAAAAATACAGCTAAATTCTCTTCATGCTGCAATAAAGGGCCTGGCGCAACTGCTGGCTGCCCCTTTTCATCAAGATACGCATGATATAAAAAGTCACTAGGCATTAAATCAATAGCGCCTTCAATACGCTGATATTCGCCACCAAGCAAATGCGCCGCCGCGCGTAATAAAGTTGTTTTACCTACCCCTACATCGCCTTCTAACAGGACATGTCCACGAGAAAAAATACTAATTGTCAACGCACGGACTTGATGATCTAACCCAAGCACAACACTATTAAGTGACTGTTCAAATTGAATCGCACGTTCACGCCACTCTGGTAAATTAATATGATTGTTAAGCATCATGTTGATTGAATATCGCTCTAAAGTTAAATAATGCTATGAATAAATGCAAAGGTGATTTCGGTAGCTTCTATCATTGTTCTGTTTGCTCAGGCTCTACTGAAATAACCCTCAAAAAAGCCGATGCCATAAGACATCGGCCCGCAATCAATATTGATTAATCTACATCGTAATCAAATTTACCAGTGGCTTTTGCATTAGCAATCCGTTTGGCATTGCGTGCATCCATTGCCTGAATAGATGCTTGTTGTTTACCTACTTCTTTAGGGTCATGTTTTGGGTCGTATTTAGAACCAGCGATTTTTTCAGGGTAGCCAGGTTTAGCTTCCCAGCAATTGCCTGGTTCTTTACAGTTATGGCCGTCATATGCAAAAGCTGCGCCTGATGCAACCATTGCACTTGCGATTGCTACTAAAGTCAAAATTCGTTTCATTCAAATCTCCTTGTCATATGGTCGCTGGTGAAATTGCACTATTAACAAAACGCCACCAGTGAGCGTCTTGCTATGTTCATTTAATCTAACTATCAACATTAGCTTCTTGTGCTAAATTACTTTTACACTTTAATTTTTCCATCTAAATTACTTTTTCCACTTAGCTTTCTTTGGGTCACCCACATACACACTACGAATCCAACTCATGATTTGAAGAATCTCATCTTGTGAAATCAATCCTTTTTGTGGGCCCATCATGCCTTGCCCGCCGCCATAAATCGTCTCAAAAAAACCTTTGTCATAAGCATTGCCTGGGTATGTCCAGTAATCGTCAGCAAGTGCAGGTCCAAGCTTTCCTTCAGCCAAATGTCCATGACACCCTGAACATGCTGTTGAAAACAATGTGTAACCATTTTTAATCACGTCTTCATTCAGGTTATATGGGTTTTTTCCAGTTCTTTTAAACTCCTGAACGGCTGGAGAGTCAGTGCCCTTTCCATCATTAAAGTCTAGTGGTTCACCAGAAATAGTCCCTCTAAAGTCTAAAACAGGACCTAAAGACTCTGGATTTGGGTGAACTGGTGCTTCTTTTGCCACAGCAGCCTTCTGCTCACCTGACGCAGCAGATTGTGGAGAGGCATGACATGCTGATAAGAAACTTGCCATCACTGCGGCTGTACAGAATGCTGAAATTTGGCTACGTTTAAAAGATAAAACTAACATCTTGACCTCTACATATTTTCTAAATGGTATTAATTAACTGCGAAACTTTGTTAAATAGGCAACAGCGGGATGCCTTCGCGCTTAAGTACTGACTCAACCTCACTGCGTTTTTCATCTATGGCTTTATTAAGTGCCTGTTGTAATTGCACATCATCCTTACGCACCCCCATCACAATCTCATAGTGCATTTGTACAGATTCACCATTAGATTTTTTTGCATCATCTTTCACCAACTGTACTTTCAATGGTTCTTTTGATTGCTTCACATAGCGTGCCGCCTCTGGCGCCCACAGCATGGCTGCATGGATATATTTATTAGACACATCGTTCACAACCTCTTGTGGGTCAACCCTCACATATTTATTACGTGTAGACTGGTATTTTTGCTTCTCTGCAAAATAATCAAACATGTCATCAAATCGATTAATTTGTAGCAACATCACCTTGCCTGGACTATCAGGCATGACACCAATGCGGAAATTTCTCTCTTTCAATAAATCATCGTTCCACGAAGAAATATCAATTTCACGATCTTCTCTAGTAATAAACACGTAACCAGTTCTGTAATAAGGTTTAGTCTTAAGCACGCGTGGATCTGTACTATCTACGCCAAGTACCACATCGCACTTCTTCTTATCTAAGAAAAAACCAACGGCATAGCGCGGATCATCCCAGTACACATAATTCAATTTTTTATTCAATGACTTCGCGATTATTTCTGCAATATCATTCTCAAAACCCTCTTTCTTATCATTAGAAAAAGGCATTTCATTTTTTCCTGCACATACGTTCAAATCATCGGCATACACCTGCACTGCCCACAAACTTAAAACACCAAGTACTAAAGACTTAAAACCAGAACGCAAAAACTTTTTATTTTTCATGCTAAAAAATACTCCTCATGCTAAAAAATTCAGGACACATCCAAATAAACATCATGAAACATAAACTGATAGGTGATACATGAAACTCATTTGGATAAGCCTTGGGTGAATGCAGGATAGGTATCAACCACCCATCCTGCACTACCTTACTGATTCAGCTAATGACTAATTCAACTAGCGTTTTGGTTTAAAGACTAAACACCATCAAACCGCCACCCATGTTGGTGTGATTTTGTAGCTCTTTGAAAGCACCTACAGCACCAAGGCCAGCACTTGGGTCAGTCAAGTCAAACACTAGACCAACACCAGGCCAACCACCTACGCCATACATACTTGCAACGTATTGCTTGCCTTTAAATGCATAAGTCATAGGAGATCCGATACCACCTGAAGGCATTTTGAATTTCCACAACTCTTTACCGTTGTTTTTATCCAATGCTTTGATATGGCCGTCTAAAGTGTTGTACCAAACTAAGCCACCTTTGGTGTACAAAGTACCACCCCAAGCCGCGAATTTTTCCCACTTAGACCATTTCACTTTACCTGTCACAGTGTCAAAGGCACGTACAGTACCCATCTCTGTTTTAGTCGGTCCACTAGGTCCAGGATACATTGCTAGCGTTGCACCAACAAAGAACTGGCCTGCACGGTATGGCAGCATGAACGGCTCCCAATCCATACAAATATGATTCAAACCAGCATACAAAGTACGTGATTCTGGGTCATATGAATCGACACCTTGGTTGTGGAAACCCATCGCTGATGGACAGATATTAGTGCCTTTATGATCCATACGTGTTGAAAACTCTGGGTCACGCACTGGCAAACCTGTTTTCAAATCAACTTTCTTAAACACGTTAACCGCCGGATCAACTTTGTCAGCTAAAATTAATTTACCTGTATCACGATTGAGTGTGTACATAATGCCGTTACGGTCAATATGCGTAAGAAGCGGCGTCATTTTTCCTTGAACAGGTTGATCAGTCAGCACCATTTGATTTACACCTGCAAAGTCCCACTCATCATGAGGTGTTTTTTGGTAGCCCCATTTTGCTTCGCCTGTATCTACATCACGCGCCCAAATTGTCATCGTCCACTTATTATCACCAGGGCGCATGGTTTCATTCCAAGGTGCAGGGTTACCTGATCCGTAGTAGAACAAATTCAATTTAGGGTCATATGCATACCAACCCCAGTTAGTACCGCCACCAATTTTCCAAGCATCGCCTTCCCATGTTTTGGTACCTAAACCAAATTGACCATAGTGAGGGTTATGTTCATTGAAGTTTTTTGCTAAGCGAATTTCACTATCAGGGCCTGTAGCAAATGCACGCCACTTCAATGCACCAGTTTTCAAATCAACAGCATTCACTGCACCACGAACCCCTAATTCAGCACCTGAACAACCAATCAATACCGTATCTTTAACGACATAAGGTGCTTGCGTAAATGTCATACCAACTTTAGGATCGCAAAGTTCAACTTTCCAGTTCACCTTACCAGTTTTAGCGTCTAAAGCTAACAAGTGACCATCTGCTTGTTTTTTAACGATTTGACCAGCACCATAAGCCACGCCGCGGTCAACAATATCGCAACACATCACGGCTTTAGTAGAGGCATCTTGTTTTGGCTTATGAGACCAAACAATTTTGCCCGGGTCATTTAAATTAACAGCGAACGTATTGTTTGGGAATGCAGAATGGATATACATCATGTCACCAATCACTAGCGGCGCACCTTCATGACCATGCAACACACCGGTTGAGAACGACCATGCAGCCTTTACATTCTTGACATTGTTTTTATTAATTTGATCTAGCGTACTATTATGCTGGCTGTTGTATCCACCAGTTTGCGTTGCCCATTGGTTTGGGTCATTCACACGTTTGGTTAAATCCTCATCTGCAAAAGCAGTTTGCACTGCTGCAAGAACAAGTAAACCGCCGATTGCTGCACTAACACTGACGTTAGCAACTTTGCGTTTCATATTGATCGTCTCCCTATAAATTGGTTAAACCGTATAAATCCGAAGCCATCATGATTATCAATTTGGCGAGGTGCATTATGTGCCCTCGCTATCTTCCAAATAAGATGAAACATTCCCGATGAAAAATGAAATTACTCATTACTGTTACATCTTGTAACTAGTCATTTACTCGATTTCATATCATCGGGAATTATTCCCCTATTCAAGATCCTGTATTTACAGAACAATCACTCACTTATGAAAATCAAAGAATTTTGGAATATACGTAAGCATTCTCAACGTGATGCAGCGGTGATAACCGTTGTGATTTCGCTGATATACATCTTCATATTGTGGATTGACTTGGCAGAAACCCTGACCAATTGGTTTGCACAATACGAGGAAGTACAGCTAGATGAAGTGCCATTTCTACTGTTGCTAATAGCGTTCGGAATGGCATGGTTCTCGAGAAGAAGAATGGTAGAACTCAATAACGAAATTCATTTACGTGTATCAGCAGAAGAAAAAATCATGCAATTACTAGTGCAAAACAAAGCACTCACTAGACATGTATTAAAAATACAAGAAGCCGAACGCCTACACCTTGCTAGAGATTTACATGATGATATTGGCCAATACTTATTAGCGATTCGATTAGACGCCTCTGCATTGAATTTAAGTAAAAAAGATCAAAATCTACATGCATCTACTACTCTTTATGCAAAAAGAATTTTAGCTAATGCGCAACATATACAAGAGATGACCAGAACACTGATGCGTCGTCTAAGACCAGCACCAACCAGTAGCCAAGACTGTACAGCAGCTATCAGCATATTGATTAAAGAATGGCACGAGCAACAACCTCATATTCAGTTAGATATCAACGTTGAAGCATGCTCATCCTTATTTACAGAACAAATTAACATCACCATTTATAGATTCATTCAAGAAGCACTCACCAATATCTCAAAACATGCTGACGCGCTAAATGTCAGCATTTCGCTCAAGTCAATCTCAAATGAACGTGGTCGGTTGCTATGTATAGAAATCATCGACGATGGCGTTGGGTTTAAAGCTGAAGAAACTTCATACGGAATGGGAATCATCGGGATGCGCGAACGTATAGATGCAGTGAATGGTACCTTCATTGCAAAAAACAATATCAGCAAAGGTGTAACCATCAGCGCGCAAATCCCTATCTAGACTTTTTTAAAATAAATAAAGCGATTAAAAATCAATGTCACAGAAATTACTTGGGGTAAATGAATGAATAAAACAATTCTATTAGTGGATGACCATGCAGTAGTAAGACAAGGCTTAAAAAGTCTATTAGGTCAATGGGGATATCGTGTGGTGGCAGAAGCATCCAGCGGCGAGTCCGCAATATTGTTATGGCAAGAACATCAGCCCAGCTTAGTACTCATGGACCTAGACATGCCAGGACTAGGTGGCCTAGAGGCATTACAAAGAATTTTAGCACGTAGCAAAGATGCAAAAGTGCTCATCTACAGTATGCATGATGACAACATCTATGCAATGCGCGCCATCCAAGCAGGTGCAAAAGGCTATGTGGTAAAGACAGATGACGTCAATATTTTATTAGAAGCGGTTGATAAAATCATGAAAGGTGGAAAATTTATAGAACAAAAACTAGCACAACATCTCGCCATCGATTTAATCAATGAAGCCAACAAACCTTTAGAAAAACTTTCCCCTAGAGAGTTTGAAGTATTTAGGCAACTAGCATCAGGTAATTCACTTAGTATCATTTCAGATAGTTTAAACATTAGCTATAAAACCGTTGCCAACATTCAAACCCAAATTAGACAAAAGCTTAACGTACATACAACCGCTAATCTTGTTCATCTTGCCATTCAGTTTGGCGTTACTCAGAGCAAAATCTAACTATCAACCATTCAAGGATCATCATTTTGAAAAATACAAAAACATTTTTAACACTGGCAATAACCAGTCTGATTATCGGTATTTTTTTCAGCAACGTAAGCTTTGCAGAAAAGACTAAAACAAATAACACCTACCAAGAAATGGAGTTTATTCAAACATTCAAAGGTAAAAATAAAGCGTTTGTACTGCAAACACTAGGCCAGCCAACTAAAAAAAGTAAACCTGTCAAACCATCTAATGCAGACAGCATCGTAGGCCAATCAAATGGCCCAGCCAATTTAAAGAAGGATGAAATTGAGATGTGGTACTACTTTAACCTAGTCAAATACAACTCAAAAAACACTTATAAACAAACTGAAATTACCTTCATCAATGATGCTGCAACCAATATGATGTTTCTCAACTAAACATTCATGCATCCTAAAAACTAACCAATTAGGCAGACTATCAACATGGCAATTACAAATCTGACACAAGATAACTTCAAAACAGTGATTGAATCCAATCCTTTTGTCGTAATCGACTTCTGGGCACAATGGTGCGAACCATGTTTAATGTTCAGTAATACTTTTAAAAATGCAGCTTCTAAACATCCAGATGTCATGTTCTGTATGCTAGACACAGAAACCAATGCTGAGATTGCTGCTTACTTTAATATCGAGCAGATTCCATGCGTGCTAGCGATTAAAAACCAAATCGTGATTGATGGCATTGTCGGAGTCATGCCAAGTCAATCATTTGAAGAAAGCCTACAACAATGGAGAGATTTTGACACAACAGAAATTAATCGTCATTTCGCAGAACAAGTTGCATGAAAATATTCGTCATGACCATACGCTGCTTAGCTGTAATCACCGCACTATGCCTGAATAATCAAGTATGCCTAGCTGGAGAACAAACAAAACAAGAAAACACCACTAAAAAAGCTAAAGTGCATCATTTATTGCCTATCGCACCAAAGGCTAGCGAAGCTTTCAAACGACAAAATGATGACCTCAGAAAATTGATGTTACAGCTATATCAATGCAATCAAAAAGACTTATTAAAAAGCACAAAAGTCAGTGCAGAAGAACTCGTACAATGGGTTTTTGAAGGCCCATTCGGTTGGAAGTTTGAAGCCATCAGACGAGTGCAATCTGTAGATGCTTTATCATTAAGCTTCAATGAACAATATCAAGGTGACCGTATCCTTCCCTTAATCACAGGCTTGCATACCATGCTTGTAAGCGCTTATGGGGGAGAGAACGACTTTAAATTCACAAAAACCATCTCACCAAAACATTTATATGATGCCGCTCACAATATTGAAATGACACGATTAAAACTCACCACCCCATCGAACGATGTTCATCACTTCAACGCCAATTGCACAAGCGAGCAAATAAATGAAATTGAAACTACGTTTACAAACATCATTAAACGTACTAATCAATATGTGCAAAGTATAGATCATGCTGGCTCGATGAGAGAAAGCATAGTATCTGTAGATTATAGCTCAGCCGATTTTATAAAAATGGCTTACTAAAGGAACAACAAGAGAGTGCAATCTTAATTAAGCACAAGATACGTTAAATAGTTGGATATGACTTCACAAAATAAGAACATCCCTTATTTAAGGGCTTGGTAGCGTTAAATAAGGGGTATTTCTGGAGTAAACACAAATATAAACGTGGCGGAGTGGCTGCTGGCAAAGATACAGCTCTTTATATATTCAACCTTAGTAGCAAAGTATAAAAAATCTCTTTGTAACATCAAGTTATGCGCCATTTTCACGTTGAGCACTTAAACACTTTAAAAAGTCAGCGATATCCCACTCACAACCACCACAGCCTGAGAGTGCCCCAGTCCATTGCGAGATTTGTTCCATATCCATACCGCGCTCAAAGTATTTTTGTATTTCGGCACGCGTGGTGCCGCTACATTGGCACATTACCTCATCTGCAGTGCTATCATTCTGTGTACTCATTGGTGCATTAGCTTCAAGATTAAAAACAGCAGATAGTTTAGCATCATCCATTTACGATGCTTAATCTATCATTACACATCCATCAATGATTAGTGCGATGAATATATCTCCAAAGCCATCCAAAATGATTGATTGCCAGCATCACTCAAGGCACAAGCACCTCAATCGGTGTATTCAGCGATTCATCCACTGTGAAGAGGTCTGGTTCTGTACTGCCAGCTGGTGCAGATATTTTGATTGACGTTAAGGCTTGTGCGATAAAGGCAGAGGATTGTTTCACCCATTCTGGGCGTTCTTTATCTTTAGGGTATCGGCTTGCGGTGTAAGGTGCTCGTAATATTAATCGAATATAACTGTTTTCTGATACGCCTGTGTAATAGGTGTCCACAGTTTCCTCGGGCAAATCTACAATTGCTGCTTTTTCGTAATGCTCTCTTGCCCATTGGCGTCCATTGATCACCACCACATCTCTTGGAGTTTCTTTTCGACCTAGGCGGTTACCTTTGGCATCGTATATATAATTAAAACTTTTCGTCATCTTGACCAAGCTTTCCAAGGTGCGATAGTCTGCCCACATCCATGCTTTGTCTGAAGTACGGTCTATTTTTGATTCCCATTCAGGAGCTAGATAGAGTCCCGTACCAATCGAAGTTGCACCATATGTGCTCACAAACGGCCATATGCCAGTCTGGTCTTTACGCCAAAATCCAATCAAACCTAACATGCGCTGGTATTGATGATTGTCCAATACTTTAATTGCCTCGGAGATTTGCTCTCGATAATTTTGAGTGTCTATGTCTTTCCGGTTGTAGCTTGCTGCAGTCCTGCCTTGTGGGATAGTCATACTAAAGGTGCGATCATCAATTCGGAGGGTGTAATCGCCTGGTGGAACAGGATTATTCACATCTGCCCAATGTTGACGCACTTCTTCATGAATGCGTTTTTCTCTTTGCTCGTAGTCTTCAGCAAGCAAAGTATTGGGAAGAGAAGCTAAGATCATGAATAGTATTACGGGGAGTGAGCAATATTTCATGGTGTTTTTTATATGGTGTGATATAGCGTGGTGGCTCTACGACATAACCTAATACCAAGGCACTTGGTTGCCATTATCTTTATAATAGATTGATTAATAAAAGTCCTATGATAATGTTAATCATCACAATCAAAACAAATGAAGCAGCGTTATTCACCATGCTATTTCTTAGCATTTTCCCCGTTTCATTTAGATACCTGTCTGAAAAAGCTAATGGTGATAACACGAATACAGTTGATAAAAATATTGCTTCATTTTTGTGATGAATCATCTTTAAAAAATCGCCATACCCTTGCGACAAAAAGCGTATAGCGAGTGCAATATTGCATATTAAAAAACTAGTATCTAGTCCCAAAATAATCCTAAACAAAACTGAGTTTGATACGTTCTCTATGGCAAAAAATACTGTAATTGACACAAAGCATAAAACACATACAAACGCGCTATTCAATAACTTATTACTCATAAAACTCATTCTCAATCCTTAACCACTTCTACACTTTTAACTCGTACCAAAGTAGTACCGTGTTTTATTCATCAAACAAACCACCTTTTTACTTGGTAGTCACACTTTTCAATACACCCTTGCCAATTGAACTACAAAGCCAAACTTCTAACATAATTGATTAAACGTATATGCTACTAAACTCTTTAATCCATTACTGTAAATTGTTGTTAACTGAATAGTTAATAACGCTATTAACAACAATTGTCCTTGGCAGAATACAAAAAAATTCAGACAAAGCGTTTAATGAATAACAAAATAGGACAAGCAGGGGTGAGCTGGTAAAAGTTATTTAGTGTGGGTTATTTCAAGCACAGATAGAACCTGTCATATGTATAAACAGGTACAGGGAATTATTTTTGAAATGAAAAACGGCGAATACATGACTGTATTCGCCGTTTTTAATGTTTGGAGCGGGAAACGAGGCTCGAACTCGCGACCTCAACCTTGGCAAGGTTGCGCTCTACCAGCTGAGCTATTCCCGCCTAACTAAAACCAATTAAAGCTGCCAAATTAATACAAAAAACCACTACAAAACACTGGAGGCGCGAGCCGGAGTCGAACCGGCCTAAACGGCTTTGCAGGCCGCGGCATAACCGCTTTGCTATCGCGCCAATGTTGGCATTATATACCATACAACAGAAGTACATTCATTGATGATAAAACCAAAGAGGCATACTTTTTAAAACTAAAACGGCGAAGCATTTATGCATTCGCCGTTTATTATTTGGAGCGGGAAACGAGGCTCGAACTCGCGACCTCAACCTTGGCAAGGTTGCGCTCTACCAGCTGAGCTATTCCCGCGTGTCGTTAAGACAGGCGCCATTATAGAGGGTTTGAAGATATCGTCAAGTACTAGATGCGCATTTTTCACTAAATTATTTGCGGTTTATTTTCGGCATTGCAGCACGTAAATAATAAGCCATTGATAGCAATGTTAAAAATGCTGCGATCACGATTAGTACCTGTCCAAATAATTTTGTAGGGAACATGCCAAGGTTCGCCACCTCAATACCATCCCAGTACAATAAAAATAAAATTGCGACCATTTGTACAGCTGTTTTCACTTTACCTATCATTGCCACACCGACACTACTGCGCTGACCTTCCCCTGCCATCCACTCACGCAATGCACTGATCGCAATTTCGCGGCCAATAATAATCAAAGCCACCACAGCACCTACACGCTCAAACTCAACTAACACGATTAATGCAGCCGCTACCATTAATTTATCAGCAACAGGGTCTAGAAAAGCCCCAAATGAAGAGGTTTGATTTAGCTTTCGTGCCAAGTATCCATCAAGCCAGTCCGTCAATGCAGCGACGGCAAAAATCGCTGTTGCTGTTAAATTTACCCAATGTGCTGGAATAGCACCGAACGCCTGCGGATTTGTGGGCAAATAAAAAATAATGACAAATACTGGTATCAACAAGATACGAAGCCATGTCAGCATGGTTGGGATGTTGCAAGTCATATAGTTAATCTCTAAAAAGTAACGATTTCTATCAATCGCCAACTACTTATTGCCTAATTGCTAATTGCATTAGTTAATTGCAATTAGTGTAGTTCGCCGTATATTTTCTCAGCCAAACTTTGGCTAATGCCTTCAACATTGGCAAGTTCGTCAATACTAGCATTTTTTACGCCATCTAAACCGCCAAAACGCGTTAGAAGCGCTTTACGGCGCTTAGCACCAATCCCCTCTATATCTTCTAAGCTCGAGTGCAATCTGGCTTTCGCGCGCTTCGCACGGTGTCCGGTGATGGCAAATCGATGTGCTTCATCACGAATCTGTTGCAGCAAATGCAAACCTTTGTTGTCTTTTTCCAGATTAATCATTTCACCCGTATCAGAAAATATCATGGTTTCCAATCCTGGTTTGCGGTCCTCACCTTTGGCAATACCAACCAATAGAATGTCATCTAGCCCAACTTCAGCCATGACTTCAATCGCCACGCCAAGTTGGCCTTTGCCGCCATCAATAAATACCAAATCTGGACGCTTCCCCTCACCCGCCGCCACTTTCTTATAGCGTCTGGTGAGCACATCTCGCATCGCCGCATAGTCATCACCGGGGGTGATACCTGTGATGTTATAACGTCGATATTCACTATTCTGCATATCGCCACGGTCAAATACGACACAGCTGGCAACGGTGGCCTCGCCCATTGTATGGCTAATATCAAAGCACTCCATACGTTCTGTGCTATCTGGCAGATTCAATGCTTCTCGCAGCGCAATCAGTTTAGCTGCTTGATTGGCAGAGGTTGCAGCACGCTGGCTTAACGCTAACTCCGCATTGGTTTGCGCCATTTTTAACCATACGCGCTTATCGCCAATAGGATTAGTGTTAATCTTGACCTTACGGCCCGCTTGCTCGCTCAACACCTCTTCAATTAGGTCTGTTTCAATTTTAATGCCTATCACGATAAGTGGTGGTGTATTCTGCGCCACATAATGCTGTGTTAGAAAGGCTTCCATACTCGTTTCTAAAGTCTCACCTTCAGAATTTTTCGGCATATAGCTTCTATCACCTAAATGCCTTCCACCTCGTATCATCACTAAGTTAATACAATGTTGTCCTTGTAGCTCAGTACAAGCAATCACATCAGCATCAGATACATTAAAATCACTGACAAACTGCTTAGCTTGCACTTGGCGTAACGCCTGAATGCGATCCCTAAACACGGCAGCTAGCTCGTAATCTTGATTAGTTGCGGCTATATTCATTTGTTCAGCAATGGTATCCATTACTTCTGTTGTTTTACCCTGCAAGAACATCGCGGCCTGATGCACGTCATTGCGATAATCATCAGCCGTAATAAAACCTACGCAAGGCGCTGTGCAACGCTCGATTTGATGCTGTAAACATGGACGGCTACGGTTGGAAAATACTGTATTTTCGCAAGTACGTAATTTAAAAACTTTCTGGAGTAACTGGATACTTTCACGAACAGCGACAGAGTTAGGGAATGGCCCGAAATACTGATTGCCTTTGCGTTGTGAGCCCCGATGAAATGCTAAACGTGAATATTCATCGCCTGTCAGCGTGATGTAAGGGTAAGATTTGTCGTCTCGAAACAACACGTTGTAACGTGGCATCAACCCCTTAATCAGGTTATTTTCGAGCAACAAGGCTTCTGCTTCACTGCGCGTGACGGTTGTTTCCAAGCGCACGATGTTGCTCACCATCATTCGCGTACGTGGGCTTGGTAGATTCTTATTGAAATAAGAGGAAACTCGTTTTTTGAGATCTTTGGCTTTACCGACGTAAATAACCTCGTCACTCGCGTTAATCATGCGATAAACGCCTGGCAAGTTAGGTAAGTTTTTTAAGATGGGTTTAGGGTCGAACATGAGCGTATTTTAACAGCCCATTAATTGAATTGGCTTAAATCAGTGACGGTAAATATAACAAGACCAATATTAACCGTCACTGTTACTGCTGAAGCGCGTTATTCTGAGATTTTTTTAATATTTTCTAAACCTGATTTAAAAATACCCAAAATTGCCGCTTTAGCTGCAGCATCATCTTGGCCAGCTGCACCTGGGTTAGCTGGGTCTTTGCGCTTAAAGTTTGCACTCCAAACAACGGTCGTTTTACCGTCTGCACTTTCTTTAATCTTTAAAGTGGCACCATACTCACGCACAGGTAATACGCTTTCAGTGATTTCATACTTCATTGTTTTTGTAGCGGCATCAAAACTAGTGAGCACTTCATTAATTTTGCCGCCATCTTGTGTAGTTAATACACGCGTAGCGCCAACTTCATCAGCTTTACCGCTAGTGATTTCAGTTTTAGCAATCGCTGGGTGCCAACTCATGTCTGCAAAACTACCAATTTTTGCCCACACTTTGTCAGCTGGCGCATTAATTTCAACGGTTTCTTTCAAACGGATTGTTTCATCAATCGCAGCAGATGCTTGGTTAGTAAATGCAAACAATGAAACCAACATTGCTGTAAAAAATTTACTCATAAAAACCTCAAAATGTTAATAATTAAGAATACGCTCGTCTTAATACGAGCCAGTAAGAATATACATGATAATTTAAGCAAGATGTATGCAAAATAACAGCGCCTCTAAGGATGCCTCTAAGAACTAGAGCTTTGACGCTAGGCATCCAGCAACTCACCTGCTATCGCCCAATCCTCATAGGCAATCTCTTCAAAAGTGATGTAAGTATAAGATTTTGGCTTATGTGCAACACGCTCTAATGTTTCTGTAATTTCTTTAGCGATTTGCGCCTTTTGCTCACGAGTTACTTCCCCTGCTAATTTAATATTCACATATGGCATGCTTATTCTCCTTTGGTTTACAAAAGTGACGGTTTATTGTTGAAGTATGATAATACTGAGATAGTGCTTAATGATCATGATCATGGTGATGTCCGTGGTCATCTGCATGTTGATGATATTTAGTATGCTGACCTTTTAATGTAGACCATATATCTCGTATGAGGTTTAAAGTAAGCATCAATAGCAAAAATGAAATCAATATCGACAAAATAGGATCAATCAGCATCCAGCCTGTAAAATAAATCACGACACCGGCGACCACTGCAGCAACAGAGCCTAGTAAATCACCTAAGACGTGCAAAAAAGCAGCACTATTATTTAAACTCTCACCATGCTCATGTGCTTGATGATGTAATTGCTTAGCCACAACCAGATTAACAATTAGTCCGACGCTTGCAATAATGATCAAACCAAATCCTTGTACATGATGCGGCTGTTTGAACCTAGAAATTGCCTCAACCACGATAAAAATAACGACCACTAACATAGTGACAGCATTGATGATTGAAACAACAAGTTCTGCATAACTTACACCAGATTGATGACGCGAAACATTGGATTTCTTACTCATCACAGAGGCCATCCATGCTAACCCAAGCGCTGCAACATCAGAGAACATATGCCCAGCATCACTTAAAAGTGCTAATGATCCTGTGTACCAACTACCGATGGCTTCGACGACAGCGAAAATAAGAATAAGTAAAAAAGGAAGTAAATAATGATCGTGATCATCATGGTTGTTGTGTGTTGATGTATTCATAAGCTAAATGCTAACCCAAAAATATAGGATAATGTCGGCTTACCACTACTTTTAATCATCCTTATTTAATACGCTATGCTCAGTTATCGCCACGCATTCCATGCAGGCAACCACGCCGATGTACTTAAGCATTATGTACTAGGCCTAGTGCTTGCCCACACCAAACAAAAAGATAAACCATTTTGGTACATAGACACGCATGCAGGTGCTGGCATGTATAGCCTGCAAGATGGCTATGCAACACAAAACCAAGAGTTTAAAGAAGGTATCAGCAAATTATTATCTGCTAAAAACTTATCGCAACCCTTAGCAGATTATGTGGCACAGATTCAATCTTTCAACACTGGTAGTGAGTTGAGCTTTTACCCCGGGTCACCCATGGTTGCTGAATCATTTATGCGCGCAGATGACAGAATGCGTCTGTTTGAATTGCACCCAAACGACTACAAGCTATTGTCAGAAAACTTTGAAGGCTTTGGCAAACAAGCTAAAGTTGAAATGCAAAATGGCTTTAAAGGTCTAAAATCATGTTTACCGCCACCACCGCGCCGAGCAGTAGTGCTGATAGACCCCCCCTATGAAGATAAACAAGATTATCTCTATGTAGTAGATGCAATTAAAGATAGCTTAAGACGATTCCCTACTGGCACTTATATCGTTTGGTATCCCTTACTACAGCGCCCAGAACCCGCTGAGATGTTAGATGAGCTATTAGCACTCAATGTACCAGACTGGCTACATGTGACTTTATCTGTTGAATCCCCGTCGGAAGAGGGATTTGGCATGTATGGCAGCGGATTATTTATCATCAATCCTCCATGGACGCTACCCAAAACCTTAGCAGAAACAATGCCTGTTTTATCAGCGCTACTTGCACAGGATGAAACGGCAAGTTTCACTTTAGATAGCCAGATTGAATAAAAAACAGTCGTTCAAACTGCTACAATACACACGTTCTATTCCAAATTCTAAATCATTCGTGTCTAGGCGATGAGGCGAAGACAGTGCTGTAGCACGGCAAGCCGAAGGTAACAACGACAGGAATGGTTTAGAATTGGAATTACGTTATTTATTTAAAGGTTTTACACACTATGCAAGAAAAAACTAAACAACATGCGACCGTATATAAACAAGGTAGCATTATGACCAATATTTTATTTGGTAGCCGCTGGTTACAACTACCGCTTTATTTAGGTTTAATAGTAGCGCAGGCTGTCTACGTGTTCTTTTTTGGCGTTGAGCTTATCCACTTAGTATCAACTGCACACAAGATTGTTGAAGCGGACATTATGCTGATTGTATTAGGCTTGATTGACGTAGTGATGATTTCAAACTTGCTGATTATGGTGATAGTAGGCGGCTATGAAACGTTTGTTTCGCGCCTGAACTTAGAAGGTCATCCAGATGAACCGGATTGGCTCTCTCACGTTAATGCCAACCTGTTGAAAGTAAAATTAGCGACAGCCATCATTGGCATTTCATCGATTCACCTGCTCAAAACCTTTATCAATGCGCACAATCTATCCGATAGAGTATTAATTGCACAAACCGTGATTCACATGGCTTTTGTACTTTCTGCTGTGGCGATTGCTTATATCGATAAACTGATGGCACATTCAGAACCTAAACAACACTAAAAATCACTAATACAACAGCACCACTCTAGGTGGTGCTGTATCTACATGGTGTACTGAAAACTTATGTACGGTAATCGTTTTTTCGTTTTCAGTCTCCACACTGACACGCCAATCACCCGCCGCCAAATTATTTTTATAAGTGTACCCTCTAAAGCCCTCATAACGACCGCCAGACAAATCAAAACCAATGCGTGATTGCGTTACCCAGCCTTGCTTTTTATTGTAATGCTGCCAGCGATGGAACAATTTTGCTTCAAGGCCCGGTGGCGCGAATATCGAAGAAAAACAATAAACACGCTGTCCCGCTACCATGTCTAAATCATTGCTAGTTTTACGCCAAAACACCCACCAAGGTGATGCCTGCTGAGAGAGTCGATATTGACCATTGGCTTTATCCAACTCAAATGCCACCACCACATCACGCTTGACTAAAGGCACAGGCGGAATCATATCAGCTGCATAAGCCGCCATGAGCAATGCCGCAATACCAGCCACAGGCTTAATACTACCTAAATGATTAGGTGTTTTTTTGTATAGCCAAAAAGCCAGACTAGCGCCAAGTAAGGTGCTTAAATAAAACCATACAGCATGAATACTGCCTAGTAAAAATGGCAATGCGAAGTTAAACAACAACATTGCGCACAAACCAAACATAGACCAGCTTAATGTAAAGCGTTTATATTTGTCTTCTAAAAACTCATTCGCTACCAATAATATCGCCAGTGCTAACGACATTAGCCATGACAACCAGTGGCTGGAGCTTTTAAAATACAAGATAAATAACGCACTGAAAAGACTACCAAACAAGAACTGAAGTAAGAAATAAGGGAGCCGTGGCGAGTAGTGTCGTTTAAACACCGACACTAACCTACCCTCACTATTTTCGATTGGTATTGGACGGCCGATTAAATAGAGAATAATTGCGGCGCAAAGAAGATATCCAGCAAATATCCATAAATCCGAAGCGACAACGTTGTGGCCTATCGTCAATGCATCCCACACGAAACCTGCAACAAAGAATATAGCTGGTAAAAAATCAGTAAGTCTGCGTACGCGTTGCATACTTACCTGCACCCAAGAAGGATTGGTTAAAGTGTTCATACAATACTAGTAATGAAGCCTATAAAAAATGGCCGAGTACATAGCCAATGATAATACCGATGATTAACGCGATGGTAAGCCCACGATAGGTGAGCACATCTTTTGAATAACCGCGCTTAATGGCGACAAACGAGACGATATAACCAATCGCATTTAACAGCCAAATGATAGATAAGCTCAGCACCTTGACGATCAATGGACCGATGACAGGCACTAAGCCAATCACACCTAGCAACCAGACAAATACATTAGAGACAACGCCAAATAACAAAATACCCGCGGTTACAGCTTTAGCATCCCAGCCGAAGTGCCACGCGGCGAAAACCACCACGACCAACACAATGCTAAGTGGCAACATCCATTTCCATGTGCCTCGTTTCGGAGGCTTGATGATATCACTATCAAAAATGTGTTTTTCGTCCATGGGATAATCAAGGTAGTTTAGGATGAGATGATTTTAGCATTGAACCGTGTTTTCGATGTTGCTAAACCTAAAGTAATCAAGTATGCGCACCTACGACTTTACAAGTGCTTTAGCGATTAGCAAGTCGAAATAACTTGCGGTGCGTTAGCGGTAATTCACCTGTGACTAGATAATTTACAATGCAACCGCGTGGGTAACAAGTTACCCACCCTACGGGGCAGAGCTTGAAAAAAATAACGGCAAGTTCAGATGGTTTTGACCTTAATCCCTTTCTGCTGCGCCTATGTTGATTGGGTTTAATGGGGGAAGTCGGCAAGCGGTTGTTTGAGTGCTTAAAGCACGAGTTTCCGCTTGCCGCCCATTAAGGCTAAACAACACAGGAAACAAGCAGCAGGGGGGTAGCTTTTTCTTTGGTTTCTTTCTTTTGGCTACACAAAAGAAAGAAACTCGCCGGTCGGGCGAGACCGACAAACTAACTAAGGAGAAGTGGCGTGAGCAAACAAGTTGCCTACCCTATAGAGCTGCTACGAGGTTAATTCATTTTGATTTCAATATCGAACTAAAGACGTAGCTAACTTGGGAGTGGTCTTCTACTATTGTGCGATGAAAATTGTCGAGCGCTACACACGTCCTGAAGCTAAGGACTGCTATGAGCTTTTGGCTTGAAGAACCATAGGTCATCTCATACATACTGGTTTTTCCAGCATCTAACCCCATAAGAATTGGGTAGACAGCAGACCAGATGTCGAATGAAGGCGGAAGAAGTTCGTGTATGTTGGCTGCTAGTTGCCGAAGGTTTTCGTTGTCGAGCGCAGAAATATGATCTGGTAGGAAATTCTCATGAAGCACTTCACGCAGCGTTTTTCCGGGAAGCGCCATTGCATTCATGGCTTCAGCTACTTGCTTGCTATAAAACTCGATGTCTGTTCTTGCTTGTTGTAAGTACGCTTGATCGAACTCATGCGTATTCAGTGATTGTTGAAGCACCAACTGCCAGAATAAGACAGAAAGAGTCAGAAGCGCGACTATTGGTGAATAAATTCCACCGATAGCTGAGCCGAATTCAGCCCATCTAGCGTGATTCGAAGAGAGCTTCCATCCAAAAATCAATATGTAGGTTCCTACAGGTGCCGCTATTGTAGCTATGGCAAAGAAAGCAAGAATACAAGTTCTGCGAATCATGGCTTAAGGCCTAACGTTTGAATTAAGGAATGCAGTTAGGCATCCCGCCTGAATGATGCGTTAGGCCTATATATTTCATTTTAGAAAATTGATGATAAGCAATACTATAAATGCCACCATCAGAACTTTTATATATCGTAGTGAACGGTTAATTTCCGTAATTTCCGCTAGACTCTTTGGCAAATAACTCATACGGTCTTCATAACAAAACTTTCTCTCTGCCTCAAACCCTTCTTCAAGCCTTTCTAAACTGTCAGAAATCCGTGTAATACCATTCGACATTTCTTTGACTTCACACTCGATTGAAAAAAGGGCATGTGCATGCTGCAACGGATCACGTAAATTTTGCTCACGAAGATCGTCAAGACCATCGTTATATTGCTTCATAAGCTCACCTGGTACCATAGGCCTAAAGTAAATTAGCCATGCTATTTGACCTATACCTCTCTGTCAAACTAGCATGGCTAATCATTTCAAATATGATTAAAACTTAATGCTTCAAACCGCCTCAGTAATCGGAATGACTTTTTTACCGTTAGAAAGTGCTTCTAAAGCTGGCGTGTAATCTGTCATTTGATCGAAATTCAGGTATTTGTAGATTTCAGCCGTATTTGCAAGTTTATTGCCTACCGTCTCCAAATACTCTGCATGCGTCGGCATGCGGCCTAACTTAGCACAAACTGCTGCCAATTCAGCTGAACCCAAATAAACGCGCGCGTCTTTACCCATACGGTTATCAAAGTTACGCGTACTGGTTGAAAACACAGTGGCTTTATCTGCCACACGCGCTTGGTTACCCATACATAGTGAACAACCTGGCACCTCTGTTCTGGCACCTGCAACACCAAACACAGAGTAAACACCTTCATCACGCAATTGCGCCTCATCCATACGGGTCGGTGGTGCAATCCACAAACGTGTTGGAATGCCACCAGAACCTTCTAATACTTTAGCCGCTGCACGGTAATGGCCGATATTCGTCATACAACTGCCGATAAATACTTCGTCAATCTTATCGCCAACCACTGCTGTTAATGGTTTGATGTCATCTGGGTCATTCGGGCAAGCGACTAAAGGCTCAGTAATCGTGTTGAGGTCAATTTCAATCACATGTGCGTACTCAGCATCTTTATCCGCCTCTAATAACTCAGGCTTAGCCAACCAAGCTTGCATGCTTGCGATACGACGTTGCAGTGTGCGTGGATCTTGGTAGCCGTTATCAATCATGTTTTGTAGCAACACGATATTTGAAGTCAGGAACTCAATCACAGGTTCTTTATTTAATTTTACGGTACAGCCGTTCGCTGAACGTTCAGCTGAGGCATCGGCAAACTCAAACGCTTGCTCTACTTTCAAATCTGGTAAACCTTCAATTTCCAAGATTCTGCCGTTAAATACATTCTTTTTACCTTGTTTACCAACGGTTAAAGTGCCTTCTTGGATGGCAGCGTAAGGAATTGCATTCACTAAGTCACGCAAGGTAATGCCAGGTTGCATTTCACCTTTAAAACGCACTAAGACAGATTCAGGCATATCAAGCGGCATTACACCCATGGCTGCAGCAAAGGCAACTAAGCCAGATCCAGCCGGGAACGAAATACCAATCGGGAAACGTGTATGTGAGTCGCCACCGGTACCAACAGTATCAGGCAACACCATACGGTTTAACCATGAGTGAATCACACCATCGCCTGGGCGTAAGCTGACGCCACCACGGCTACTCATAAACTCAGGCAAGCTATGCTGTAATTTAATATCCACTGGTTTTGGATAAGCAGCTGTGTGGCAGAAGCTTTGCATCACTAAATCAGCACTGAAGCCCAGACACGCCAACTCTTTAAGCTCGTCACGCGTCATACCGCCAGTCGTATCTTGTGAACCAACCGTTGTTGCCTTAGGCTCGCAATATGCGCCTGGACGCACGCCTGTACCTTCAGGCAGGCCACAAGCTCTACCCACCATTTTCTGCGCCAATGTGTAGCCTTTGCCAGTATCTTTTGGTGCGATGGATTGAATAAATAAATCTGATGCTGGCAAACCTAGCGCATGACGTGCATTGGTAGTTAAACCACGACCAATAATCAATGGGATACGGCCGCCAGCACGTACTTCATCTGGCATTGTCGTTGGTGCTAATTCAAACGTGCTAATCACTTCACCTTGTTCATTTAATACCTGTCCTGCATAAGGTTTAATGGTAATCACGTCACCCATTTGCATTTTTGATACATCACATTGAATCGGCATCGCGCCAGAATCTTCTGCAGTGTTAAAGAAAATCGGCGCTATTTTGGTGCCTAAAATAACCCCACCAGTGCGTTTATTAGGAATATTAGGAATGTCATTACCCATAAACCACTGCACTGAGTTGATCGCTGACTTACGTGATGAGCCAGTACCGACCACGTCACCCACATAAGCAAGTGGTAAACCTTTTTCTTTTAAGGCTTCAATGGTTTTTAAACCTTCTGGCATTTTATTCACCAGCATTGCTTTTGCATGTAATGGAATATCTGGGCGGCTCCAAGCCTCTTGCGCAGGGCTTAAGTCATCCGTATTGGTTTCACCATCCACTTTAAATACAACGACTTTAATTTCGTCCGCTAATATTGGCGCATTGGTAAACCATTCGGCATTCGCCCAAGACTCAATGAGTTTTTTAGCATGCGCGTTGCCTGCTTTCATTTTTTCATCAACATCATGGAATGCATCAAACATGAGAATCGTTTGAGACAATGCCTTTACAGCTGCGTCTGCCATGGTTGGGTTCGTCGCCGACAGATCTAATAGCCCGACTAATGCTTGAACATTGTAGCCACCAAGCATGGTGCCCAACAAAGCAACCGCTTGCTCAGCGCTCACTAAAGGCGACGAAGCTTTGCCGTGCGCGATGTCTGACAAAAATGCCGCTTTCACATAGGCAGCCTGATCCACACCTGCTGGTACGCGATTTTCAAGCAAATCGACCAACAGTTTTTCTTCACCCGCTGGCGGATTTTTAAGTAGCTCGACAAGTTGTGCAACTTGTTCTGCTGATAATGGTAATGGAGGAAGTTGTTGTGAAGCACGCTCTTGTACGTGCGCTGCATAGGCTTTTAACATAACGGTTTTCTGCTTAGATTTCTAGTTAAATAAAATTGTGATTATTATAAACTAGCTTAACTTAATGTTGATTAGTGCATATATGATGATTCACGCATTAATATTAAGTGACCATCTATAAAATCAAATCAGCAAAGCTAGTTTGTTAAATGTAATGTGCTTGCAAATGGTGTGCCACAGCTAGTGCCTTTAATCGAAGCTTCAAATCTTTCTAAGACCTCACTCTGATAACCCTTGCCATGTTTAAGCTCTAAAAAGGCACGGACTTCGCTGGCATCAGCAAATCCGTTTTTATCTGTGTCCATCGACACCACATTATCTTCTACTGTGGGACCGATATATCTGCCTTGCGTGTCGGTCAATACATCAAGCACTGTAGCTGCATGCGCATGGAACGTCGGTATCAAGCAAACCAATATCAATAGCTTTGTCATTTGTGATTTCATCAAACTACTCCTTAATATGAGTTAAGAGTGATAATCCAAGCAATAATTCATTAAAGCATCACTCATCAAACATAATGTATTCAGTCTATCACTTATTAACTCAATGGATGAATCACTATCACCTCATCTGACGCTTTACGTTGCGCTATTTTATGCTTCCATTCCGCAGGGCCAGTAGTGTGCACTGAACTACCGCGACTATCAACGGCTACTGTGACTGGCATATCCTGCACAGTAAATTCGTAAATCGCTTCCATGCCTAAATCAGCAAAGGCTAGGACTTCAGCTTTTTTAATGGCTTTACTTACCAAGTAAGCCGCTCCACCCACGGCGGTTAAATAAACGGATTGATATTTAGCAATGGTTGCTATCGTTTCTTCACCACGCTCAGCTTTACCAACCATGCCTAACAGCCCAGTTTGGCTCAACATAGTTTCGGTAAAATCATCCATACGCGTTGCTGTGGTAGGGCCTGCTGGGCCAACAGCTTCAGCGCCGACCGCATCTACTGGGCCTACGTAATAAATAAAACGGTTAGTAAAATCTATTGGTAGCTTTTCGCCTTTTTGCAACATGGTCACCATACGCTTATGTGCTGCATCTCGGCCTGTTAGCAGTTTGCCATTGAGCAACAATGTCTGCCCCGGCTGCCAAGCTTGTATTTCTTGCTGGGTAATCGTATCAAGATTTACCCGTAAAGACTGATCGCTAGGTGCCCAATTCACATCAGGCCAATCCGCCAAATTCGGCGCTTCTAGTGCGGCTGGACCACTGCCATCCAACTCAAAATGCACATGTCTAGTGGCCGCGCAATTAGGAATAATCGCCACAGGCAGACTCGCAGCATGGGTAGGATAGTCTAATATTTTTACATCCAGCACGGTAGTTAGGCCGCCTAAGCCCTGCGCGCCTACACCTAGATTATTGACTTTCTCAAATATCTCCAACCTCAATGCATCAATCTTATTTTGTGCACCTTTTGCTTTCAGTTCATGCATATCAATTGGCGCCATCAGTGACTCTTTCGCTAACAGCATGGCTTTCTCAGCGGTACCGCCGATGCCAATACCTAGCATACCAGGGGGACACCAGCCAGCGCCCATGGTTGGCACTACCTCTAATATCCAATCGACAATGCTGTCGTTAGGGTTAAGCATGGCAAGCTTTGCTTTATTTTCACTACCGCCGCCTTTGGCTGCAATGCTGACTTCAACCTTATCACCCGCTACCAGTTCTACATGCACCACAGCAGGCGTATTGTCTTTGGTATTTGCACGCTTACCAGCTGGGTCACTCACAATCGAAGCGCGCAGCTTATTTTCCGGTAACAAATAAGCACGACGCACACCTTCATTCACCATCTGCTCCAATGAAAGCTCAGCATCAAAATGTACATTCATGCCGACTTTTACAAACGCCACTACTATGCCAGTATCTTGACACAATGGGCGCTTACCTTCTGCACACATGCGTGAGTTGGTCAGTATCTGTGCAATTGCATCTTTTGCCGCTGGTGATTCTTCCTGCGCATAAGCAGCTGCTAATGCTTGGATAAAATCGGCTGGGTGATAGTAAGAAATATATTGCAAGGCATCTGCAATGCTCGCAATAAAATCTTCTTGTTTAATCTTAGTCATCGTATGATTTATCGTGTTGATTTTGCTATCGCAATGGTTGAGTTAATATCTTTACGTAAGATTTTACCATTCTTAGTACGCGGGAAATCTTTTGCCAGATAAACCGTTTTAGGCGATTTATAAGCCGCAAGATGCTGTTTACCAAACTGCAATAAGTCATCTGGGGTGACGCTTACTTCTGGTTTCAAAATCACATAAATCACCACGAGTAGTTTATCTTTTTCAATTTCCTCGCCAATCGCCGCGCAATCTGCCACATCAGGATGTCCTTTGTACACACGCTCAATTTCATATGGCGATACACGATACCCAAAACTTTTAATGATGTCGTCTTTACGTCCTAAAAACCAAATATAACCATCAGCATCGTATTTTGCATAATCTCCGGTAAAAAAGTAGCCATCATGCTTATATTTGTTCGTTTCATCGTCTAAATTCCAATAGCGCAAAAACAAGCCTGGATCAGTATCTGTAACGCAAATCATGCCCTCTTCACCTGTTGCAACGGGTTCACGTGTGTCTGGATTTAACAATTGAATATCGTGCCCAGGTTGTGGAAATCCTGCTGACCCTGCACGGATAGGGCGAAACTTGCTTTGTGACAAGTAGTATGAAAACTCACTCATCCCCACTGCCTCATAGATATCCAAACCAAAACGTTCACGCCATTGGTTTAAAACCTCATCTGACAAATGCTCACCCGCACTCATGTAGTGGCGCATGCTTGGCAGCTGTTCTTTTGCCGTGGTGGTTTTCTGTAATATCTGGCGATAGATGGTAGGCACGCCAATAAAAATAGTCGCCTGATGTTTTTGTATGAGATCTAGCCATTTTTGCGCATCATTTTTACCCTCATGCACAATCACAGTTTTACCTAAGTACAAAGGATCCATCAAACCAGTACCTAGCACGTAGGTCCAGTTAAACTTGCCAGAGTGCATGATTCTATCTTGCACTTGCTCACTGTAATTAAACCAATACTGTGCAGCAGGCTGACGTCCTAATAAAGCGCGGTGTGCGTGCAGCACACCTTTTGGATAACCTGTAGTCCCTGAGGTGTAAACTAGATAAGCTGGGTCTTCAGCTTTAGTGATGGGCATCTCTTCGACTGCTCCCACGCTTGCCATCGTCAACTCAAGGTCATGCACCGCCAGTTTACTAGGCGCAATTGCCTGTGTTAGCTGTGTTAATAGCACATGTTTTAGGTTTGGCGTATTCCCCAAAGCGCCTTCTAGCTGAGACTGCATCACACTCCATGCGTTAGCATCCGTCACCAGCACCGCAGCCCCTGAATCTTTGGCTAAATAAGCCACTTCTTCAGCCGTGAGTAAGGTGGAGGTTGGCACTGAAATGGCACCCATTTTCATGGCACCTAAAAAAGCAATTGGATAATCCAAGCTATTAGGTAGGCGAATTAATACACGATCGCCGACTTTAACGCCTAAATCACGCAATACTTGCGCAAAAAGATTAGTTTTAAGTGCTAATTCTGCAAAAGCAATCGTAGAGGTACCTAACGCATCATCTTCTACAATCATGGCAATTTCATTGGCTTGTGCAGTGCCTAAATGCTTATCAGAACAAGCGACACCAATATTAAAATATTCTGGAATTTGCCAATCCCACTTTGGAAAGTCAGTCAACATTATAAGAGCACTCCATATGGCCAGTTTTCTCGCACAACCTGTGCAGGTAGCAGTTGTAAAACATGCAAAGCAAATTCCATATCACTGGATTTAAGCGCACGTAATGCATGTGCTCTTAGTAATGTTTGCAAAGCTTTACCAAACATCGGTGGATCTAACATTTCGCCATCAAATTTAATGGCACCACCAAGCAACGCATCCGCTTCAATCGCCGCTTTTAAAATACTTACCTTTTGTGCAACCTCAGTTGGAGAGGGTGTGTAAGCTGTTTTACAAAGGTGGATATGTCCAGGGTGAATCACTTGCTTACCAGTTAAACCCATTGCCGACTCTTTGCAAGCATGCTTGTACACAACACGCGACTCGTTATCGCCATGCAAGTCCAGCCAGCGACGTACATCATGCGGCTCTAGGTATTTTTCTGGCATTGCACTAGCGCCGATAAGTGTTTCCACCCCGCCAATCACGCCCTTACCGGCAATCCGTGCTTCAAACATCAATGTATTCATGTAAAACTGCAACTCATCAATCCAGTTTTCTGGTGTGATTTGAATGCCCATCGCTTTGGAAAAGTCATGAATCCCGAATACCACATGCTTAACCGTGGTGTACTGCATTAAATCAGGGGCTATCTTTAATGATTTTGGATGCTCAATGATCGGTTGAATCGTAATTTTCGGGTTCACACTGAGTAAGAAGCTTGATAAATCACGCACCTCTGCTGCACCATAAGCTTCACCTGCTTTGGCTAACATCACCACATCGATGTAATCACCCATGTCGCGCACCAACTGCATATCTAGCTCGTACTCATCTGTTCTAAATGAATTAGCTCGAATAGCAACAGTGACACGCTCGTTCATTTTGCGTAGCAGAGGTAACTCTTGGCGCAACAAATCACGGCTCATTGCTTTTTGGCGGCAACCGTCTTCCAAGTCAAAAATAAGCGTATGTGCATGCGTAAAGTGCGCGTGTTTTTTCATACGCGCAGACGCTTGCTCCATATCCTCATAAATACCCAAACTAGGCGCATATTTAACTGGCGGATAATATAGCTGTATGCCAGGCCAATAATCGCCTAGCGCTTTGGCGTCGAAAGTGATTGGCTCTTCACCTATATGCATCATCATCTTATTCAGCCTCCTCTAGTTTATTTAATCTGGCAGTCTTTATTTTGTAAATCATTGCATTTCTTGCTTTTTCTTTAGCTCCAGTTGCCTTAGCCATCTCACTTGTATTGTTAATCAACCCCCAGAATTCATTATCTGGTAATGCGAGTAAAGCGTCGAACACTTGCAACTCATCTAAGGTCAGCGCATCGTATTGATAGAGCACAAAGTTTTGCAGCACGATATCAAGCTCCAGCAAGCCTCTTCTACAGCGCCACGCAAAGCGTCTTTGTTCTGCATCTCTTAAGATTTCTGCATTCATCATCATGGCACCTCAAATCGCTTTAATTGATACAGTTTTCTTTGTTGCCTTTGCTTCTTTTGCGCGTTCTATTTTTAAATCTTTAATGCTGGCAATCGCTGCATTCGGGTTCAACTTTTTCGGGCAGACATCTACACAGTTCATAATATTGTGGCAACGATACAAACGGTACGGATCTTCTAGATTTTCGAGACGCTCGGCTTCTGCCTGATCACGAGAATCGACAATAAAACGGTAAGCCTGCATCAAGCCAGATGGTCCTACGAACTTATCAGGATTCCACCAAAAGCTCGGGCAAGCGGTAGTACATGCACCGCACATAATGCACTCATATAAACCATCTAGCTTTGCACGATCTTCTGGGCTTTGTAGACGTTCAGTTTCTGGCAATGGATCATCATTAATCAAATAAGGCTTCACTGAGTTGTAATGCTCAAAGAACTGCGTCATATCAACAACTAGGTCACGTATCACAGGCAAACCTGGCATTGGGCGTAGCACCACAGGTTGCTCAAGTTCGGATAGTTTGGTGGTACAGGCCAGACCATTTTTACCGTTAATATTCATGGCGTCACTACCGCAAACTCCCTCACGGCAAGATTTACGCAGTGACAAAGTGTCGTCGTATTGCTTGATACGGATCAGCGCATCCAACAGCATTTGGTCGCCGTCTTGCAATTCAATTTCATAATCTTGCATGTACGGCTTTTTATCTTCATCTGGGTTGTATCTATAAATAGAGAATTTCACTTGGACACCTCGAAAAACGTTAGATATTGGGATGAAGTGCAAGGCGCACGGAACTTAGTAACTGAGACAGTACAATGGGTACGGCGAGGTTGCGAGTGACGTGCAACGCAGAAATTCGCCCAAGAAATAAGGTTTTTGGAAGTGTCCATTAATAAACCCTCGCTTTAGGTACAAATGGTTCCACCGTTAATGGTTGCAAACGCACAGGCTTATAAAGCAACTGATGGTCTTTTTTATAGTAGAGTGAATGCGTTAACCAATTTTCATCATCTCGCTCAGAAAAGTCTTCTCGCGCATGTGCTCCTCGGCTTTCTTGTCGATTGTTGGCTGCGTGCATCGTGGCGACAGCCACCTCAATCAAGTTATCCAACTCTAATGCCTCTACTCGCGCCGTATTAAACACTTGGCTTTTGTCTTTTATTTCAATACGTTGCACACGTTCTGCAATTTCATTGATGCTTGTCACACCATCTTGCAACAAATCTGGGAACCTAAACACACCGCAATTTGTTTGCATAGTTTTACGCATCGCAGCACCAACTTCAGCCACATTTTCGCCATTTTTCTGATTATTTAGACGAGAAATTCGTGCCAATGTTTTCTCTGCAGCATCTACTGGTAATGGCTTATGTGCGTGATTTAATGCAATCTCTTGCGCCATTTTGTCACCAGCCACTTTGCCAAACACCACTAAATCTAACAGTGAGTTTGAGCCTAAGCGATTCGCACCATGCACTGAAACGCAAGCACACTCGCCCACCGCATATAGGCCATTCACCACTTTTTCACTGCCATTGCTAGGCTCTACTACTTGCCCATCTAAATTGGTTGGTACACCACCCATCATGTAATGCGCTGTCGGCACAATCGGAATGGGGTCAACGACGGGATCAACATTCGCAAAGGTTTTAGCAATTTCACGGATACCTGGCAAACGCTTACTAATCAGTTCTTCGCCTAAATGGTCGAGCTTCAAATACACCGCATCTTTATTTTTACCTACACCGCGGCCAGCTTTAATTTCTGTGGCAATCGCGCGAGAAATCACATCTCGGCTCGCCAAGTCTTTCGCATGAGGGGCATAACGCTCCATAAAGCGCTCGCCTTCAGAGTTAACTAAATACCCCCCTTCACCGCGCACCCCTTCGGTAATCAGCACGCCTGCGTGTAGAACACCTGTGGGGTGAAACTGCCAGAATTCCATGTCTTGTAACGGTAAACCTGCACGTATTGCCATACCGAGACCATCACCGGTGTTAATAAAAGCGTTAGTGCTCGCTTGGAATATGCGTCCTGCGCCACCTGTCGCTAGTAATGTGGTTTTAGCTTGCAGCACGTGAATGTCGCCAGTTTCAATTTCCAAAGCAATCACGCCGAGCACATCGCCATCAGCGTCACGAATTAGGTCCAGTGCAAACAATTCAACAAAAAATTGAGTATTTGCACGAATGTTGCGTTGATACAAAGTATGCAACATGGCGTGGCCTGTTCTATCAGCCACCGCACAGGTACGTGAAATAGGTTTCTCACCAAAATTCTGCGTCATCCCACCAAATGGGCGCTGAAATATTTTGCCATTTTCTAAGCGATCAAACGGCATGCCAAAATGCTCAAGCTCGATAATGGCTTTAGCGGCATTTTTGCACATAAACTCAATGGCATCCTGATCACCTAAATAATCAGAACCTTTAATTGTGTCGTACATATGCCAAAGCCAGTTATCGCCAGACACATTGCCTAAAGCTGCGGCCACACCGCCTTGCGCAGCCACCGTATGTGATCGGGTAGGAAACACTTTAGACAGCACGGCGACTTTGACGCCCGCTTCCGCCAACTGTAGTGAAGCACGAAGCCCTGCACCACCACCACCGACAATCACTGCATCAAACTGATGATTTTTTATATTCATATGAGACTTAAAGCTTCCATAAAATAATGCTTACCCAACAGAGGTAACCAATCAACAACATATCAACGACAATCTGCAAAAACGCACGCAACCTTAAGTTAAAGACATAATCTTTAAATACATCGCGTACACCAAGCCATGCATGTACAAACAGGCTAACAAAAAACACCAGTGTTAATACGCGCCACCACCAAGGTGACATCAAACCTAACCATTCTTCATAATTAGCAGGCTGCCTGATCACTAGTACCAGCAACATCAGAAACAAATAAACCACCATCACGACTGCTGAAATACGCTGCGTTAGCCATAAACGCATGCCTGGATATTTTTTTGTCAGTAACTCTATCAACATAAGCGTGGCTTTTACCAAATATAATATGCAAAAATAAACATCGAACAGACACCTAACACCAACACAATTCGACTAGAAAACCGAGCTTTGTTTAGTGTAGTCATCCAATGCACATCTTGTCCCAAATGTCTTAACCCTGCATATAGGTGATGAAAGAACGGCCAAGACAAACCGATTAAAATCAACTTTAACGTCCAGTGTTGAAACATGTCACCCAGTTCGGCAAAACTCGCCTCACTGCTTAATGAAGCCTGCATTGACCAAATCAGCACAGGAATTAATATAAACAACAACATGCCACTCATACGATGCAGAATCGACACTACCGCGTTAATAGGTAAACGAATCGTAAAAAGATTAAGATTCTTTGGTCTATTGCGCACAGGAACTTGCTTCGGCATTTAAGCTGCTCCAGCCACTGCTTTTGAAACACGTGCCAACAGGCGCGGGTCAAATGGTTTAGGAATAATGTATGTTTTTCCAAACTCAAGCGATTGGAGATTGTAAGCAGCCAACACTTCAGCTGGCACTGGTTCGCGAGCAAGTTCACTAAGGGCATGTGCCGCGGCAATCTTCATTGCTTCTGTGATTTGTTTCGCTTTAGCGTCTAATGCACCTCTAAATAAATAAGGAAAGCACAGTGCGTTATTGACCTGATTAGGAAAGTCGCTGCGCCCAGTAGCCATTAAAATATCATCACGAATCGCATGCGCTACACTCGGTAGCACTTCAGGATCAGGGTTAGCCAGCGCAAAAATAATTGGATTTTTTGCCATGCCTTTTATCAAGCTAGCATCGAGTGCATTTTTTGCAGAGACGCCAATAAACACATCTGCATTTAGCATTGCATCTGCTAATGTTTTGATAGCGCTTGGCACAATAGCTAGCTCACGATTATTATCATGTAGGTCAGGCCTGTCAGTATCCAGCACACCTGTTCTATCTACCATCGTGATGTGATTTGCCCCCATACTTTTGAGTAGTTTGGCACAAGAACACCCTGCCGCACCCGCTCCCAAAAACACGATCTTGGCAGTTGCCAATGTTTTACCTTGCAGTTCAAGCGCATTCAACATGGCTGCAGCAACAATCACTGCCGTACCGTGCTGATCATCATGAAACACCGGAATATCCAGACGTTTTTTAAGCTCATTCTCTATATAAAAACAATGTGGTGCGGCAATGTCTTCTAAATTTATGCCGCCAAATGTTGGAGAAATATTTACTACCGTCTGAATAAACTCATCAGGTGTCTTTGCATTAATTTCTATATCAAATACATCAATCTCGGCAAAGCGTTTAAACAATACAGCTTTACCTTCCATCACAGGCTTACTCGCTAGAGGCCCCATATTACCTAAGCCCAATACAGCCGTACCATCGGTAATCACTGCCACTAGGTTTCCTTTATTGGTGTATTTATAGGCATTACTTGCATCAGCATGAATCTCCCTGACAGGTTCCGCAACACCTGGCGTATAGGCAAGCGACAAATCATCCTGTGTTGTGCAAGGCTTTGATGACTCCACACTCAGCTTTCCTGGTATTGGAAACTGATGGTAATCAAGTGCTCGTTTTTTTAGATCGTCCATTATTTATCTCTTTAAAGTTTTCTGGCTGATGCTTTTAAACTACTCCAACTCACTCATATAATGATGATCATCGGTTAAACACAAACCTAATCGCCACTCCATCGGCTTATCCCCATAGGTAAACGAAACGCGCTCAATACTTAACAGCGGAAATCCTTCTTTCAGCCCAAGCGCTTTTGCTACTTCTTGGTCAGCACCAACTGCTTTCAAGCGCTCCTCAGCACGAATCATACGTATGCCAAATTGTGATTCGTACATGCTATACATTGAGCCATTGCACTCTTCGACCTTATTACCGTTTAAACCTTTAAAAGTGGCAGCTGGCACAATTAGATGGTCGTAAATGATTGGACGGCCAGAAAAAGTTAATAAGCGCTTCACCTCTATCGTTGCTGCGCCCGCTTTAATCTCCAAAATCTTAGCAATATAGTTATCTGCTTTCGACTTAACGCAGGAAATTAACTCGTTATGTAACAGCTCCTTTTTTCCATCAACCGCAGTTAACCTTAAAAATCTAAGCTTAGTCACCTCTTCACTATGGGTTGCGACAAAAGTACCTTTCCCTTGCCGGCGAATCAAAATATTTTCGGCAGAGAGGCTATCAATAGCCTTGCGCACAGTCCCTTGACTCACTTTGTAGCGAGCAGCCAATTCAATTTCACTAGGGATCACATCACCAGGACCCCATTCACCACCAATTAAACTCTGTGTAATTAACACTTTAATCTGATCATATAAAGGTCTGTAACTAGGTGAACTCAATTGCTTATCCATAATTTTTAAACCTATGCATTTGGTTGTTATCAACTTGCTTAATTTCCATGATTGAATTTATATCATGCAAAATAAAAATAGTCTAGTGTTTTATATCTTATATAAGACATAAGATAAATGTTGACACTTATTTAATTTCATCTATATAATCAAATCCACATCTTTAGAAAGTCATATTGATTATGGAATATCACATCAGACCACGGCGCTCTATGCTTTACGTACCAGGTTGCAACAAGCATTATCTTGATCGCGCACGCACACTAGCTGCCGACTCTGTCATTTTGGATCTGGGTGACCCGATTCTTGTCGATGCAAAAGAGCAATCAAGAGCCAATGTAGTAGAAGCTATCCAACAAGGTGGCTATGGCTCAAGAGAAGTGGTCGTGCGTGTAAACAATCTGGACTCAGCTTGGGGACATGATGACATTCGCGCTGTCGCCAACATTGGCGCCAATGCGATTTTGTTTCCAAACATAGAGTCTCGTGAAGACGTACTCAAAGCACAATCATATTTAGATGAAGCTGGTGGCAGCCATATGCCTATTATGGTAATGATTGAAAGCCCACTTGCTGTGTTGAATGCTAAAGAAATTGCAGCTGCATCAGACAGAATCAGCTGCATTGTAATGGCAACCTCAGATTTAATCTCTCAACTACATGCTCATGTGACACATGAGCGCTCTGCCATTCTCACTTCACTATCATTGGTGATTTTAGCGGCGCGCGCTTATGGCAGAAGCGTGATAGATGGCATCACTAGCGACTTTAAAAACATGCATTCTTTTGAATATGCATGCAGACTGGGTCGCGACATGGGTCTAGATGGAAAGTCTCTCGTTCACCCTGCCCAAATTGCTTACTGCAATGATGCATACACACCAAAAGCGACCGAAGTAGCTAACGCAAGACTCATTATTACCGCGCTGAAAGAGGCGAATGAAGCAGGCCGCGGCACAGTGGTTGTGAACGATAAATTAGTAGAGCATCACCACATAAAAGCGGCACAACGCTTAATTAAACTACATGAAGCAATTGTTGAGCTTGAAGAAGAATACATATAAATGGCGACCATCATGCACGTAAACAAAACCTCATCAGGACGCTTTTTTGAACATTTCACTTTAAATGAAGTGATTCAACACGCCACCCCACGTACCATTACTGAAGGCGATGTTGCGCTTTACATCGCATTAACCGGCAGTCGCAACCCATTACATTGTAGCGAGCCATTTGCGCAAAGCGTGGGCTACCAATCTGCGCCAATAGATGACTTACTTACGTTTCATATCGCTTTTGGCAAAACAGTCCCTGATATTTCAGTGAACGCAGTGGCAAATTTAGGGTACGCGGATGTACGTTTCTTACAACCTGTCTCAGTAGGCGATACATTAAGCACGTCGAGCCAAGTGATAGGGCTTAAACAAAACTCCAATGGCAAAAATGGAGTGGTCTATGTACGGTCAACCTCAGTTAATCAGCATCATCAACCAGTTTTAAGCTGGGTTCGCTGGGTCATGGTACATAAAAATGACGCCAATGCGCCAGCGCCCGAGACCACAATCCCTGAATTACCAACATTTGTTGCAGCAAATCAATTAAACATCCCAGCATACTTAACTGCTAGCAACTTTGACCAACAAGCAACAGGTGGCCAATTCTATTGGGATGACTACCAAGCAGGCGAACGTATTAATCACGCAGCAGGCATGACCATCAACCAAAGTGACCATTCATTAGCTACGCGTCTTTATCAAAATAACGCCCGTTTGCACTTTGATGCACATTTAATGCAATCCTCCTCATTCGGCAAACGTTTAGTGTACGGCGGTATTGTCATTTCCGCATGTAGGGCCCTGAGTTATGAAGGACTAGAAAATGCCATCAGTATTGTTGCCATTAACGCTGGCACCCATGCCAACCCGTGCTTTACTGGCGACACCATCTATACGTTTACCGAAGTATTAGACCGCTGGGAACTGCCGAATAGAAGCGACATTGGCGCACTCAGGTTGCGCATGGTTGGCATCAAAAACATGAGCTCAGCCGATTTAGCAGAAACCAAACAATTTAATAGTTACCACCCTAATGTAGTACTTGATCTTGATTACACGGTACTTATGCCACGCAAAGGAAATTAATAATGGCTGTGACTTTAACCCAAAAACACCCGAATGAAGCGCTGTTTGGCGGCGAAAAACCATTCCCACTCATCCCTGCCTGCGAGCACTTTGCCGGTAGTGAAAAACTCATCTTAAAAGCACTATCACTACAAGATAGCATTGGCGCTGTTTTTGATATCACTTGCGACTGCGAAGATGGCGCAGCTGCTGGACAAGAGCGTGAACATGCAGAAATGATTGTCCGCGTATTAAATTCAGATGTGAATAAACATAAGATGGCTGGGGCACGTATTCACGATTACACCCATCCGGGATGGAAGCTAGACATCGACATCTTAGTTGCCGGTGCCGGCAAGGTACTGAGCTATATCACGATTCCTAAATGTACGGATATCAGCCAAGCCAGCGAGATGATTCAATATGTTCAGAAAGTGGCTAAAGAAAATAACATTGATCGTGTAATACCAATCCATATACTCATTGAAACCCACGGTGCACTCAAACAAGTACATGAAATTGCCGCACTACCATGGTTACAAGTATTGGATTTTGGACTGATGGACTTTGTCAGTGCGCATCACGGCGCAATCCCTGCAAGCGCGATGCGTAGTCCTGGTCAATTTGAGCACAAGCTATTATCTCGTGCCAAAACGGAAGTAGTCGCTGCGGCCCTTGCCAATGGTGTAGTGCCAGCACATAACGTGACGCTCGATTTAAAAAATGTAGAGACCACATTAAATGATGCTAGCCGTGCACGCAATGAGTTTGGCTTTATGCGGATGTGGAGCATCTATCCCACGCAAATCCAAGCTATTGTGGATGCAATGAAACCTAACTTTGATGAAGTGATTGACGCTGCCAACATCTTGCTTGCTGCACAAAAAGCAGATTGGGGACCGATTCAATACAACGGTGAGTTACACGACCGCGCTACCTACAGATACTTTTGGGAAGTACTACAAAAGGCCAGACTCACCAGGGTAGAAATTTCTGCAGAAGCAACAGCAGCATTTTTCTAAACAACTAACCATCTTGCTACCTAACACTGATCGGCAGGCACTTCTGCTGCCGGCAGGATGGATTTGAATGCAACGCACGCTGAAAAAGCAATCTTGCGTGATTAAATGAACTAAAGGAAGTCAGCAACATGAGCAAACAAACGACAGCAGGTGCACGTTTCAGAGCCGCATTAAGCGCCGAAACACCTTTACAAATCATAGGTGCAATCAACGCTTATCATGCACTACTCGCTACACAAACAGGCTACAAAGCCTTGTACTTATCTGGCGGCGGAGTTGCTGCAGGCTCATTAGGCATTCCAGATCTGGGCATATCAACCCTTGAAGATGTACTGATTGACGTACGCAGAATCACAGACGTCACCGAAACACCTTTACTGGTGGACATTGACACGGGTTTTGGTGGTGCATTTAATATCGCACGCAGCATCAAAAGTATTATTAAAGCAGGCGCGGGCGCAGTGCATATTGAAGACCAAGTGCAAGCTAAACGCTGTGGACATCGCCCCAACAAGGCGATTGTCAGCCAAGCTGAAATGGTAGACCGCATTAAAGCGGCTGTTGATGCAAAAACTGACCCTAACTTTGTCATTATGGCGCGAACCGACGCACTGGCTGTCGAAGGCCTGCAATCAGCAATCGACCGTGCATGTGCATGTGTTGAAGCTGGTGCGGACATGATCTTTCCAGAAGCTATTACTGAGTTAAGTATGTATCAACAATTTGCAGATGCAGTCAAAGTACCAGTACTTGCCAACATTACTGAGTTTGGCTCCACGCCATTATTCACCGTAGATGAGCTACGCAGCGCCAATGTGAGCATGGTGCTATATCCACTTTCAGCATTTAGAGCAATGAATCAGGCCGCACTTAACGTATACCAAGCCGTACGCAAAGATGGCACACAAGCAAATGTGGTAAACACGATGCAAACACGTGCAGAACTCTACGAACACCTCAATTATCACGCTTATGAGCAAAAGCTTGACGAACTATTTAAGGGAGAAAAGTAGCATGACACACCCCACCACTACTCAAGAACCTAAAAAGAAAAAAGGCGTAGCGCTTGCTGGCATTTCGGCTGGAACCACTGCGATATGTACTGTTGGCCACACTGGCAACGACCTGCACTACCGCGGCTACGACATTATAGAACTTGCTAAATCTGCAACGTTTGAGGAAGTGGCCCACCTTCTGATTCATGGTGAACTGCCTAACAAAGCTGAGCTAGCCGCGTACCACCAAAAACTCAAGAAGTTACGCGGTCTGCCAGATGGTTTAAAAAAGGTATTAGAGCAAATCCCAGCGAACGCACACCCAATGGATGTGATGCGCACCGGCTGTTCTATGCTAGGTACACTAGAGCCTGAAACAAGCAACCGTAATATTGAAGACGCAAAAAACTTGGGCGATAGACTCATTGCCTGTTTTGGCTCTATTTTGATTTATTGGTACCACTTTAGTCACAATCAAGAACGTATTGAAGTTGAGACAGACGAAGATTCTATTGCCGCGCATTTCTTACATTTACTGCATGGTAAAAAACCGTCAGAACTACATATCAGCGCAATGAATACATCGCTGGTACTTTACGCAGAGCATGAGTTTAATGCCTCAACATTTACGGCGCGCGTGGTAGCAGGGACCCTATCTGACATGTATTCATGCATCACTGGTGCGATTGGTGCGCTACGTGGGCCTAAACACGGTGGCGCAAATGAAGCGGCCATGGAAATTATCGAACGCTACCAAACTGCCGATGAAGCCGAAGCCGACATCATGCAACGTATGGCACGCAAAGAAATTATCATTGGTTTTGGCCACCCCGTCTATACCATAGCCGACCCTAGAAATGAGTCAATCAAGGCTGTTAGCCGTAAGTTATGTGAAGATAGCGGCAATATGATGCTATTTGATGTTTCAGCACGTATTGAAGAAACCATGTGGCGCGAGAAAAAAATGTTTCCTAACTTGGATTGGTATAGCGCGTCCAGTTATCACATGATGGGCATCCCTACTGGCATGTTCACCCCGATTTTTGTGATATCACGTACCACAGGCTGGGTCGCGCATGTAATTGAACAGCGCATTGATAACAAAATTATCCGTCCAAACGCTGAATATGTTGGGCCTGATAATCGCCCTTACGTGCCACTAGAAAAACGTTAACACTTAACTTCTATGCTTCTGTCATTTCCGCTAAAACTAAATCCAGTTTTTTATCCTCCGTTTAAATATGGATTCAGTTTTGGTGGGAGTGACGAACTCAATTAAATTACTTTCATATTAAAGGTCCTAAAATATGTCGTCGCACATCTCAAACGTCCGTCCCGCACCTGACCAAGTCATTGTTGATATTGCTAATTATGTTGCAGATTTCGAAATCAATAGCAACGAAGCATACGACACTGCACGTAACTGCCTTATGGATACATTAGGTTGTGGGTTTGAAGCGCTAGACTATCCAGCCTGTACCAAATTACTCGGCCCAGTCATTGCTGGTACAGTTGTGCCAAACGGCGCAAAAGTGCCAGGCACTAACTTTCAGCTCGACCCCATCCTTGCGGCATTCAATATCGGTGCAATGATTCGCTGGTTAGATTTTAACGACACATGGTTAGCTGCAGAATGGGGGCACCCATCCGATAATCTAGGTGGTATTTTGGCGGTGGCAGATTATATGTCGCGCAAAAATATTAGCGAAGGAAAAGCACCGCTGACGGTAAAAGACGTACTCACTGCCATGATCAAAGCGCATGAAATTCAAGGCGTACTTGCCCTTGAAAACAGCTTTAATCGTGTGGGCTTAGATCACGTTATTTTAGTGAAAATCGCCTCTACCGCTGTGGTGACCAAACTACTAGGCGGAAATAAAGAGGATATTATCAATGCCGTTTCTAATGCGTTTGTTGACGGCCAAAGCTTACGTACTTATCGCCACAGTCCGAATACCGGCTCGCGTAAGTCTTGGGCGGCTGGCGATGCCACCTCACGCGCAGTAAGGCTTGCTTGGATGACAATGCAAGGCGAAATGGGCTATCCATCTGCGCTCACCGCAAAAACATGGGGGTTCTACGACGTGCTGTTTAAAGGCAACGCGTTTAAATTCCAACGTGCTTACGGCTCTTATGTCATGGAACAAGTGCTTTTCAAAATCTCTTTCCCTGCAGAGTTCCACGCACAAACAGCGGTGGAATGCGCCTTGCAGCTCAATAAAGAAGTCGGCAACCGTTTGCAAACTGTAGAACAAATTGCAGAAATCGACAAAATCGTCATCACAACCCATGAGTCTGCAATCCGCATTATTGATAAAACAGGGCCACTCGACAACCCTGCCGACCGCGACCATTGCATTCAGTACATGGCAGCCATCGGCCTATTAAAAGGCAACCTGACTGCTCAAGATTACGAAGATGAAGCTGCAGCAGACCCACGCATTGATGCGATTCGTAGCAAAATGAGCTGCGTAGAAAAAGTAGAATACACCCGCGACTACCTAGACCCAGAGAAACGCTCAATCGCCAACGCCATTCAAATCTTTTTCAAAGATGGCACGAGCTCAAGCAACATTGCCGTAGAGTACCCAATTGGCCACCGCCGTCGCCGTGGCGAAGGCATCCCTGAGTTAGTGAAAAAATTCAAAGTGAATTTAGCACGCAGATTTGATACGAAGAAACAGGAAGAAATTTTAGCGTTATGCTTAGCGCAGAAAACATTAGAAACGATGCCTGTTAATACTTTTGTAGATATGCTGTGGCAAGGTTAATACCTTAAAGTACAGGTGGGCAAAAGATCACTTTTGCCCACAACCGCTTAAACTTGCCAATCAATTGGCACTTCACCACGCCTTTTTAGGTACTCATTGATACTCGAAAATTGGTGGTTACCAAAAAAACCTCGATGTGCTGATAACGGTGATGGATGTACCGATTTCAGTACCAAATGTTTTTTCGGGTCGATCATCCCACCCTTTTTCTGGGCATAACTCCCCCACAGCACAAACACCAAGCCTTCCCGATACTGGTTTAAAGCTGCAATCGCCGCATCGGTAAAGGTTTCCCAACCCCGTTTCTGGTGTGAGCCAGCGTTTGCCATCTCCACTGTGAGTGTTGCGTTTAATAACAGCACTCCTTGATTAGCCCAAGGCGTCAAATCGCCTTTTCCTCGCATTTTAATACCAAGGTCACTTTCTATTTCTTTAAAAATATTGAGTAGCGAAGGTGGCAACGCAACGCCCTCTGGCACTGAAAAGCTCAAACCATGCGCCTGAGGCTGCCCTTTATCCTGTCCGTGATAAGGATCTTGCCCGATAATTACCACGCGCACCCTATCAAACGGCGTGTGATTAAAGGCATTAAAAATCAATGGGCTAGGTGGAAATATTGTCTTGCCAGCGGCTTTTTCCTGCTTTAAAAAAAAACGCAGTGATTGCATATAAGGCTTATCAAGCTCGTCACCTATCATCGCTTGCCATGAAGGGTGAAGTTGACCAGGTTTTTCTAGAGGCATTTTAAAGTCAGAGTGATGAAGATAGAATCATTATAGTCCGAAGTGGCCTGCTCATTTTATGTGACAAATACTTAGCTAGACTATCCGCTCTTAAATATTAACTTGCCTACCTGGCGCCGGTAGATAATTTACAACTTACGTACGAAATTCTTAACAATAAATCACTAGTATTAAGTAGAGGGTGAGAATAGCTACATAAATAAAAGCTTTTTGCACTCACTACGACTAGGGTAAAATACAGTTTCATTAAAATCTATGTTTTGAAAGTTTGCCGCATGTCACTTACCACGCTAAATGCGCTATCTCCTCTTGATGGTCGCTACCAATCTAAACTTGATGCATTACGCCCTTACTTTAGTGAATATGCGCTGATTAAACACCGCGCATGGGTAGAAGTAGAGTGGCTTAAGGCTTTAGCAGGCGCACCAGAATTGGCAGAAATCTCAGCATTTAGTGCGGAAACCATCAAAGAATTAGACACTGCGATTACAAACTTTAGTGAAGCAGATGCATCACAGGTGAAAGCAATTGAAGCACGTACTAACCATGATGTAAAAGCCCTTGAATACTGGCTAAAAGAGAAGTTTGATAGCAACCCTGAAGTTAAAAAAGCCAGTGAATTTATTCACTTTGCTTGCACCTCAGAAGACATCAACAACTTATCTCATGGCTTAATGCTAAAAACTGCGCGCGATAGCGTGATGTTGCCGTTTTTGAATAGCCTAATCGCACGTTTAACTGAGCTATCAGAGCAATTGGCTAATCAGCCAATGCTATCACGCACTCACGGCCAAACAGCATCACCAACTACGATGGGTAAAGAGTTAGCCAACGTGGTATACCGCTTACAACGTCAGCAAAAACAATTGGCTAGCAATGATATTCTAGGGAAAATCAACGGTGCAGTTGGTAACTTTAATGCGCACTTATCTGCATACCCTGATTTTGACTGGGAAAGCTTTGCAGAACGTTTTGTATCATCATTAGGTCTGACTTATAACCCGATGACCATACAGATTGAACCACATGATTACATGGCAGAGCTTTATGACACACTTGCACGTATTAATACGATTTTAATTGATATCAACCGCGATATTTGGGGTTACATCTCTGTAGGTTACTTTAAACAAAAAGTAAAAGCGGGCGAAATCGGTTCATCGACCATGCCACATAAAGTAAACCCGATTGATTTCGAAAACAGCGAAGGCAATTTAGGTTTAGCGAATGCAGTATTACGCCATATGGCAGAAAAGCTACCAATTTCTCGCTGGCAGCGTGATTTAACCGACTCTACCGTATTGCGTAATATGGGTGTGGCTTTCGGCTACACATTGCTAGGCTATGATTCTTGCTTACGTGGTTTAAATAAATTAGAAATAAACCCTGCGCGTCTAGATGAAGATTTAAACAATAGTTGGGAAGTATTGGCTGAGCCAATTCAAACCGTGATGCGCCGTTATGGTATCGAAAATCCATATGAGCAACTGAAAGAACTGACTCGCGGAAAAGGTGGCATCAATCAAAGCTCATTGCACACATTTATTAGCGGTTTATCTATTCCAGAAGAGGCTAAACAAGCACTACTGGCACTGACACCTGCAACTTACACAGGTAAAGCAGCGGAGCTTGTTAAAACGATCAAGTGAGTTTAAATGCATTTAAAAACTAATGACAAGGCGCTAACTCTTGAATAGGC
>Ga0208264_1000051_pt1 | contig 88538 bp, 65 predicted proteins | sample LakWasMet31_HOW6_2_FD_183873 | JGI IMG/M metagenome (GOLD analysis project Ga0208264, IMG submission 183873) | Freshwater sediment methanotrophic microbial communities from Lake Washington under simulated oxygen tension - Sediment Metagenome... | ecosystem: Environmental > Aquatic > Freshwater >... | reverse complement strand
ACAGCATATTCACACCAATCAACGCCAGGATGACCAGCACGCAGGCCCCCATGATAATTCCCACGGCACTATCAACGGGCGACCATACTGAAGACTGATCAAGCACCTTAAAGAAAATGTCGAAACCTATATCGACAATGCCGGACGGTGTCAGCGCAGAGCCAGTGCCCGTGGCATTACCGCCAATCGTGCGCAGCGAGGTCATGATGGAAGTCGCGAACTTTGGGCCGTTTGAAAGCAGCCACCAGAAGAAGCCGGTAAACATGGTGAAGCGAATAAATTCCGCGAAGAATTCGCCAATATCCGCCTTGCGCAACGCCATCAAGCCGAATGTCCATACCATGCTGATTAGGGCTAAGGTCCAAAACAGCCAGCTAGCATGAGCTGTGATGGTTGTAGCCCAGGTATTAGCCGCCGTTGAATAACTGTTAAGCGCGTTATCCAAAATCCCTGCATTATCGATAGCAGCCTGCGCAACGCCTGAAAAGCACATCAACCCCAGGATTAACGGAATCAGATTGTTTCTCAATAAGGGGACTGTTCTCATCGCTAACACCTTACCAGCTTTTCTTGTCACTGGGCTTGAAGGCAGCGCCACTGCGTGGACAAGTTTTGAGCAGTTCAGCTTTTTGTACTGGGTTGGTAATCCTATCTAAATCGGCACACTTAGGACTTGCAATATCTGGCGTTTTTTCACAACCAACGGTTATAGTCACTATCGTGCTGATAAAGATCATCAATAACATTCTATTTTTAGCCATCACTTATTTCCTTTACCAGCTTTTAGCTGAACTTTTGACAAACTTACCGGAACGCAGTTGCGTAGAGGCTGCGGCTTCTTTGGCTTCACGGTCTGCCAAAGCCTGATTGCGGGTGGCTATGGCGTTTTGTTGCGCGATCAACAGGCCGCGAATTTGTAACAATTGATTGGCTTGATGGCTGGCCAGTTGGTTTGCGTAAGAGATTGCCTCCATTTGTCCGGTTGCACTTTGCGCAGCCGATTGCAGGTCCTCTAACTTGCTGGCATCGGTTTGCATCGCGCTCTGCTGTTCGTCCAGGCTTCTGAAAAGTGCATCGGTAGCTTTTTTCTGTGATTCAGATCCCAAGCGTTCAGAATCCTTCATCTCTGCCCACTCCTCATCCGTACAACCGGTTAGGGAGTAACACGGTGAATCACGGTAGGTGCTGGTATCTTTGAATTTGCTCAAGTAGGAGTCCACACTGCCTAAACTATCTTTGTAATAGTTCAGGGTATCGATAGAGCTGCGCAGTTTATTCATCGTTGCAGTTGCTTGATCCCAAATATAGGCAGCCGGGGCGACCGTGTTTTTGAGCATGTTTTCATACTCTAAGAGCTGGGTTTTGTACTCATCTATCTGCTTAGCTGTCTGTGCCGCTTCATCTAGTGCGGTCGCTAAAGTGCTGACATTGTTAATGGGATCAAAAACAATATCGCCGACGCCGAAGACGGCTAGCGCGATGGGTGATAAGCCAAGACCGGCAATAAGCGCTATCGCCAAAGGAATTTTAGCGGCTAAAATTTCAGATGTGTTTTTAATCATGGTTTCTCCTTGGCGTTAAACACCTAGTAATCAAATGCTTGGTATGGTTTGGAAAATGTCATGTCCTTAGTAACGATGACGTTGAAACGGAAGCCCGGTCTGATTTCCAGCGTAGGAGCCACGTTCAGGTTTTTGGCGATCATTTGTGCTGTCACTTGCCCCAATTGCTGACCCAGTGCCTGGCTCATTGCACTGCCAGCTGTGGGTTGTTGAAAGGTATTGTTTGCGTGGTTTTGTTGTTGGCTATAGGAAATACCCGCAGTGACCGCCGACATCAGGAAGGCCGAACCGTAAAGCCGCAGGTAATGGTTATTAACCTGATCATTGAAACCGGCGTATCCCGCGGTATCCGCACCGGGCATGGCACCCATATCCATGGCTTTACCGTCAGGAAAAACGATCCGCTGCCAAGCAACTAGTACTCGTGCTTGACCAAAAGAGACATCACTGGAATAAGAGCCTACCAGCCGAGAGCCTTGCGGGAGCAGCAGGTACTTACCGGTTGCTGTGTCGTACACGTTTTGTGATACTTGAGCCATGATTTGGCCAGGTAATTCTGAGTTGATACCGGAAATCAGCATCCCCGGTACAACAAAACCCGCACGCAATTCATACGGTGTACGCGGCGCTTCCGGTTCTGAGTCTAATTTCCAGCGGTCGCCGTGTCCGGCATCGGCAAACTGTCCTAGGTCTTTGCTTTTATTGGTGTCGGTGGATGTTTGAAGAAGTTTTGGCGCGGTACTCCCTCCTGCTGTGGTTTCTAACAAGGCCGCTTGCAGCTGTTGTAGGTGTGCTTTGTAGCTTGCAGTCGGATCATCGTGAGTCTGCGCATCAATCTGTTGGCGAACGGCGACAAGTTGTGTAAGAGCTTCATCGCGAGTCGTCGGCAGCCTTCGTTCTGACATACCGCCCGGTGTTGAACCGGGACTACGCGGCGCAGTGACTGACACCTCCGTTTTAGCCTTGATAGCGGTTTCAAGCTGTTGCATTTTCGCCAAGCGAATTCTGTCCAACTCATCATTGCGGTGAGGATTTGTGCTGGATAGCGGCGGTGTCGGCGGTGCATCCAGATTATCGGGACGAGCAATCATAATCTTAGGTTGTTCTGGAACCAACAAGGGCTTAGCCTGTTCGGCCTGGATGATACCCTCTTGTTGGATTCCAGCTATTTCGTTGGCAAACATACGAGTATTGCCGGTTTTTTCGTCCTTGGTGTCAGCCTGTTGGTGCTGTTGATTTGCACGATCGGCGGCCACCAAGACCATAACGATTAAGAATACCGTCATCAAGCCTCCGATGATGTACACCGGCAAATTGTTAACACGGCGCACGCCTGCATTGGGTGACACCTCGCCTGGGGATGACTCTGGCAACATTCGATCTTCTGGCACGATGCTCATCGTCACTTACTCCTTGTGAACCCAATAGCTTGCCGGGTAAATCATACCCTCTTGGAGCTGATAGGCACGAGCCAGTGATTGTCCATGGTTAATGACCAAGCTGACCCGATACAAATTAGAGCCTTTGGCTTGATCCATGATGTAGGATAGCGGCAAGCCTGGCGATGACGGTTCGGCAGTATGTACCTGACCCGCGTTATCCGCATTGTCGACACTGCCTATTTTTGGTTCAGCTTTAAACTCCAGGACAGCGTAGCCATTGGCTCGCAGGGACTCGATTAAAGTGCTGCCAAAGAAATCCGGCGTGCCATGTTGCAGGTCAAAGCGAGTGCTGGCTGGTGGATAAAGCGTCACCAGTTTTTTGACCACGTCATCGGCAATCTTTTGGTCGTTGGCAGCCGCAGTGTTTTCAATAAAATTGCCATAGGGTGATGATGTTACGCAGCCAGTCAGGCCGATCAAGACCGGCGTAAGCAAGGCCAGCGCGAATATAGAATGCTTGCGCATAGTTATTTCCCCTTGGTGATGGTGACGCGGTCTTGACTGCTACCAACACCGGCAATCAAAATAGCTTTTTCGAAAATAGTATCCACGATGTATCGGTCACCTTGGACTCGGTAGTTCACAATGACGGCTTCATCATCGGTAAATAAACCGCCATCCTTGCGCACAACCAGTAATGTAGGTGCTTCAGTCTGCGTCATCGTGTTAGGCATCTGAATGATGGTTTTAACGCCATCGTTATAGACGCGTACCGGTTTCCAAGGCGCAGAGCCATCCACGTCATATACAAAATTCAAATCACCCAGGTATTCACCAGTTTGCGGAATAGTGTGCTCGTGCTTTTCCTCAACCTCATGGCGTTTGATGGCGTCCCATTTCGCTACAGCATCCTCGGTGTAAGTGAAGGCCACGCGCGGCATAAAATCTGTCCGATGTGAACGAAGCCGGAAGTGATAAGTTCTGCGATTGGTGGTGACGATGAGCGATGTTTCCAGACCGACATCCATCGGCTTGATAATGAGGTGCTGTACTTCAGCGGGTCCGCTACCCGTGATAGCTGGTTCCACAGTCCACCGGGCAGTATCGCCCAAGTGAATCGAGTTAACCTGTTCGCCCGCTTGCAACTCAACATCACAGACTTGCAGGACAGCACAAACGATACTGGGTTGCTGTGCACCAAATAGGAATTTGATTGTCCCATCGGCTCCAGGTACGGGTTTTAGTCCGGTGGCACTAGCCGCTTGCCATTTATGGGCAATGGCAATAGCAGCCTTTTCTTGCGGCGTTAATTTAGGGTTCTGGTTCGAAAAATACAAATCAGCCAGATTATCATCCTGAGTCGCCATTGCCAGAACGGGCACTACACCCAAAATGATTAATGCGAAGAGCGTCTTTTTCATGGGTGTGTAACCTTAAAGTTGTTTCGACCAAGAGAAATCACGGACATAAATACCCAGCGGGTTATTACGCACTTGCTCTTCGGTGGTTTGTGGAGTTGCTGGCACGGTGTAAACAGTGATCAGTGCACGCATGCGGAAAGGTTTATTCTGCACCGAGCCTTGACGGTCGCGCATCGTCTCCATCCAGTCCACTTGCCAGGTATCAGGAGTTTGTGGAATGACCGAGAGAATATCGATACTAACGGTTTCCTTAATCGCGCGCTTAAATGGGCTGCTATCTTCGGTGCCGTTCAACCATTCGTTGGCTTTGGCCGTGGCTGGATCGTTTGATGACAGCATCGAATAAAGCCGAAATACCGCCTTTCGCTGTAAGGCAATATCTGGCGTCACCAAGCGAGAATCGTTGATGAACGAGGCTACCGCCGCATGAACGACACGAGGGTCGGCAATATCTGCACGCTGGGCCGGAGAAACTGCAGCAGCTTGCCCTAATTTGTCGACTTCGACCACATAGGGTACAAACTTGGATTGACTGCCGATGTAAATCATGCCCCCTACCCCAGACAAGGCAATCATCATCGCCAGGATACCGAACAGTTGCCACATTTGCCGATTGGCTACATTGGCTGCGCTTTGATCATTCCAGGTGCGACGGGCAGAGAGATACGGGTTCTCGTTTTCTCCTTGGCGTCTGCCACCGTCCATGGACTTCATGTCGTGGCGTTGATCACCACTGCTTGTTTTTTTTATGCGAAAATATTTAATTGTGTCTCCGATGCTCATGCCGTCGCTCCATAATCGTTGAGATTCAATCCCCTGCTAGCCAACCATTCATGCACCCAATGTTCACCAAACTTAGCTTCCAGGTTTTTGATGGTAGCAACCGATTCCTTGTCCGATGCACCAACAAACGACATCGCAAGCGGACCAAGGGCTAAGTCATAAAGCCGCCGTCCGTTTTCTGACACATAGTAGTACTGACGTTTAGGGATGGCGGTTGCCAAAATATCAATCTGACGAGCGTTAAGACCCATCCGACGATAAAGAGCCGCTGTGTCTTCATCACGGGCGTAAATATTTGGCAAGAAAATCTTAGTGGCAGTTGATTCCAGGATCACATCTAAAATACCGCTATTGGCGGCGTCCGTGAGGCTTTGCGTTGCCATCAGAACTAGGCAGTTAGCCTTTCGCAATACTTTTAGCCATTCTCTTATTTTGGCTCGGAACACAGGGTGCCCAAGCATTAACCAGGCTTCATCCAAGATGATAACGGCAGGCTGGCCTTTTAGGGCTCGCTCAATGCGCCGAAACAGATAGAGTAAAGTGGGGAGTGCATATTTCTCGCCTAGATTCATCAATTCTTCGATTTCAAAAACAGTGAAGTTGGAAAGTAATAATCCATCTTCTTCCGCATCAAGCAGATGCCCCATCGTGCCATCCACCGTGTATTGCTTGATGGCTTCACGAATGGTTTCATCTTGAATGGTTATCGAGAATTCTGAAAGAGTGCGGGCTCCGCTGGCGTTCATGCTCATAATGGCGTTGCCAATCTCGTTGCGCTGCCCTGGTGTGGTGTCTACTTTATTGAGCGCTAAAATGGTATCAATCCATTCCATTGCCCAAGCACGGTCACCCTTGGTTTCCAAAAATTGCAAAGGACAAAACGCCAACGTTTCATCATCAGCAGCAACGGTAAAATGTTTGCCGCCTGTCGCTTTTGCCAGTGGGTAGATCGACATGCCTTTATCAAAGACAAAAATTGATATATTTTTGTAGCGACGAAGTTGGGCAGCGATCAGCGCTAGATGTGTGGATTTTCCAGCGCCCGTCGGACCAAACATGAACGTGTGCCCCAAATCACGAACATGCAAGTTCAAACGAAATGGCGTGGCCCCGTGCGTTACACCCTGCATGAGTGCTGGTGACTGTGGCGGATACATCGGACAAGGTGCATCAATCAAACCCGTCCAGATGCTGCTGGTAGGCAACAGGTCGGCTAGATTCATAGTGTTGATAAGCGGTCGGCGAACATTTTCAACCCCATGGCCAGGCAAAGAGCCCAGAAAGGCATCCAGGGTGTTAATAGACTCTATGCGTGCGGCAAAGCCAATGCGATTAATCGCTTTTTCCACCGAGCGTGCAGAGGCTTCCAGCTTATCTCGGTTTTCGTCCATCAGGATTACAACACTAGTGTAATAGCCTTGACTCACCAGACCACTATTCACCTCGGCAATTGCGGATTCAGCATCGGCCACCATCGACATTGCATCCTGGTCAATAGTGCCGATGTTAGTGTTGAACACTTGATCAAAGAAACCACGAATTTTCTGCTTCCACTTCTTACGATACTTGTCCAGATGGGCAACGGCCTCATGTGTATCCATGAAAATGAACCTAGAAGACCAGCGGTATTCGCAAGGTTGCTCACCTAATGCTGTCAAAATGCCGGGTGTTGACTCCATGGGAAAACCTTCAATAGCAACAACCTGGACGAAGTTTCTGCCAATTTTTGGAACCACCCCGCCCCACATTTCCTGTCCGCCAATGAGTGCATCTAGATACATTGGATTGCTAGGCAGAATAACAGGATGATTAAGACCTGTGACGCAGAATTGCAGCCAGCGCAAAAAATCATCATGGGTAACAGTTGAACCGTCCTCATTGACCATCTTTTGTCCTCGTAGCCTGGACAGGTTCACGGCTGAAGACAGCCGTGACTCAATGCTAATGCATTCGCGATTGAAATAATCGATCAATCCTTGTGTTTGCGACTTGTGGCCAGGCTTTACGGCATCATCATCGAACATCAGTTCAACAAATTTTCGCTGAGCCAGCAGCGGTGGGAAATAGGTTACAGTCAGTACGAAATAGCCCTCGTACATAGTGCCAAGGCCTTCAAACAGCCTACGTCGTTCTTCATCAATGGCCGCTGAAACTTGATCAGGAAAATGCGATACACCATGATTAGAGTAATTCGGTGCAGGCCGTCGCACAGCATCAACATGTACCATCCAGCCATTACCAAGGTCTGACAATGCCTGGTTTATTCGGAACGATACCATTTCACGCTGTTCATCGGTGCTGCTAGCATTATCATCGCCTTGATATAACCAGCTCGCCATAAATGAGCCGTTCTTGCCGACAATAACGCCGTCATCGACTAAAGCGGCATAATTAAGTAGATCGGCAAATCCGGCCGTTTTTGATCGATGTTTTTTTAATTCAACCTCGTCATTGACGACACGGATACGCGCATACAAAACAAGCAGCATCGACAAACCAAGGCCAGCAATGGCAACTATAATAGATTCGATCATTGATATTGTTTCCCTTGGCTGTTCGGATTCACTCGAAATGGCGTGCTGCGCGCTGGGTAATAAGGATTGTATTTCCGGTGTCGTAGGTACACAAAGCGTAGCTTGGGATCGAACTTTGCCATAAGTCGGCAAGCAAACAGCGCACCAAACCATAACAGAAGTCCAATCACGGTAGCCCTTAGTTCTTGTGCGCTAAAAATCAGTGCAAATGCCAGTAGGCCAGCAAACATCACCAGTTCGCGATCTCCACCCATAAACAAGTTATCTCTGTTACCAGCTCGTCGAATAGGAATAGTGCGAAGTGCCATCGCTATGCACTCCGTCTAAATTCACTTGTTATAAACTGATGTATAACAGCTTTATCCAAAGTGGCTATTTCAGCGCCATGACCAAAAAATGTACTCATCATGTTTTGTGCTCCGACCAAAAACGCCATAACCAGAGTGAGAAATATTAGGGTGCGAAAAAATCCGTTAAGGTCTCCTCCAAAGATCAACATGCCACCGGCAATGACGATACCGATGATCGACAGCGCGAACGCCACAGGACCGGTGACAGAGTTTCGGAGACTGGTTAACCAAGATTCATAAGGTAGAGAACCACCAGTACCTTCTGACGCTAAAGCATGTTGAGGTGATAAGAAAATGAATACCAATAACATCGCCATGCCAATGTAGAACATTGTCGGACGGTTGACGGCAAAGATTGGGGACAAAGTTACTTGCATTGTGACTGCTCCTAGTGGGTTTTGGTGATGTAGTGGCCGTCCTCGTAACCAGAAATCTCAATAATTTCCTGTATGCAACGGCCATGAGGGGTACGGGTAATGTGAACAACAACATGAACAACTTCGCCTATCATCGGTTCAATATCGGATGGAGCTGACGCATTGCGGGTAATGAGTGACTTCAATCGAACTAAACCAGCTGCAGCATTGTTTGCATGAAGTGTGGCGGCCCCTCCTTCATGTCCTGTATTCCAGGCATCAAGCAAATCTAAGGCCTCCCCCCCCCGCACTTCTCCGACCAAAATTCGGTCTGGTCTCATCCGCAGGATTACTTTGAGTAGTGCCGTCATCGGCACATCAATTGAGGTGTGGTATTGAACGTAATTTTCAGCAGCACACTGAATTTCTCCAGTATCTTCAATGATGCATACGCGTTCAGTTGGATTAATCGCCACCATTTCATTGATGATGGCATTGACTAGCGTGGTCTTACCAGAGCCGGTACCACCAATAACTAAAATATTACGGTGATTTTTGATTACTTCTTTCAGGAGGTCATATTGAACTGCCGTCATTATTTCGTTTGAAACATATTGTTCAAGCGTGAATATGGCGATGGCTTTCTTTCGAATGGCAAAAGTTGGAGCGGGGACGATGGGAGGAAGCTGACCTGCGAATCGAGAGCCATCAAGCGGTAGCTCGCCCTCAATTAATGGTTTTATCCTGGTGACTTCTTTACCGTGGTAACCGGCAACGGTCTTTATAATTGCTTCGGATTGCGCTACACGCAAGGTTCCGATGCATTTCATTTCTTCACCAAGCCGTTCTTGCCACACTCTGCCATCGGCATTGAGCATGATTTCAACGGTTTTTGGATCATTTAGGGCGACCATGAGCATCGGACCCATATCTCGTTCGAGCTTCTTTTTAGCTCTTTCCTTTACGCTTGAAAATTGGTCGTCTTGCACAGTCATTTTTTTCTCCGGTATATCCATTGGTACCCATTCTACACAAATACCGATATAACGAAACAAAAATATAACTTATTACAAAATTAACCGAAATATCCTATATATTTCGGTAAAATATCCCTACGTGTCAATTTATTTTTAGGATTTTTTAGCTTGCAAACGTTTACGATTTTCTTGATCCCATTGCTGTACTTTATATGTTTGAAATTCGGTCAGAATTGCAGAGACTCGGAAGAATCCTTCAGGAAGAATTCGTGAGGTTCGCCCACCTGCTAATTCAACTAATGCGGCCTTATCTAAGTCTGTTAGCTCCAGGAGTGTCGGCAGTGATGTTTCCAGCGCATCAGCAATGGCTTCCATAACTTTAAGCGATGGATTTGCCTTGCCATTGGTTAAATCTGACAAAAACGAAATTGAAATACCTGCTTTAATCGCTAGATCATTTTTGGTCATATCTAGCTCATCAAGCAGGCGTAAAATGTTAGTAAACAGAATCTGGTTGTACACGGTTAGTTTAATGTCCTATGTAGATCGAATGGTTAAAAATTTTAGCCGCTAAAATTTTTCACAATATAATTCTAACAATTACTACAAGGCCGCATTATAAAGCTTATTTAAGTTAATAATAAGAATTGCCTGTTTAATAGCAGATTATGCATAGGTTGTGGTTATGCAGAAATACTGATTTGTTACTGCATCGGACCTGCTCTCCTGATGCTTAACCGCAAACTAAGAGGGCACAAGCAAGAGAAACTTATGTCAAAATTTAAGATGATTTGTATTTTAGTATTTATTGCATTCGCCATTATGGGGTGTGCAAATACAGCTGCGAATTTGCAGAGAGAATCAGCTCGAAATATCGGAGGAAATATCTCGGCTAATCAAGTAGTAATTTCTGATGTTGATCGCAGTATCACTGAAGTAAAATGGAAAGCATCGGGTCCATCTGGTAACTATGACTGTAAAGCAGATGATATGTTACGCAGTGTATCTTGTACTAAGCAGTAGCTTATGGACAGATAGTTAAATAGGTTGGCAGAAGTATTAATGATGACCGGTGAGCTGCAAGCCCGTTACACACTGTCTTATCTCAGAGTTGATCTTACATATTCCAAAATCAATTCTTATTTAATCTTACCGTGAATTGAATTATCAATCAAGTTCGGCCACAAGCGGACTGATGCGCACCGTTTTGAGTGACAGCAATTGAATGGATAGCAGCCTTCTATGTTAGCTATACATGCTTGACTGCAAGACCTGATACCGTTTTGGAGTTCAGGGATCCCAAACTCGGAGCGCGGCGGTGAATTTGACATTCTGGTGTAGCCGGTAGTTATGAACTCCCGTCTGCCATTCGAGCCTTTCTCTCGTTCTCAATATCAATGCAAAAGCTCTCCGGCTTGAATATCTCGTGAAAGTCTTTTTCAAGCATACTGATCATTCGATTTAAACAGCCGATAAAACGATGCGCGTTTTCGGTTTTCTCCCTCAATAGCACGCCTTCCTCAGCCGCTGAATCACCACTGTTTGTCACATAGCGCCTTGTCATGACGCCACCATCGTGCTCGTAAACATGTCTTCTAAAAAACATCATACGTACAAAATTATTATCCGCTGGCATACCTTTCAGTAAATCGATATCGAAGCAAGTTTTCAATAAGCCTTCGAACTTTTCCAGGTTATGAAACAACAATCCATCAAATTGATTTTTTCTTGATTCCTTCATTGGAATTCGTGCAACCAATTGATCTACGAAGTCCCTAGCAGCTGCATCGAACTCTGAAACAGATTGCTTTATGGCATCTGAAGCCGGAAGTATGTCGTTCTTCAGTTGTTCTCGAATTCGTTCTAAAGCTGACTTTAATGATGCTGCGGTATTCCTCCAACCACATGAGGCGCAATAACCATAGCGCCCTCTAATATCGTTGTAACTATTACACACTCTACACTTAAATTCAGTTTGCTGTGTTGTCGATGTGTAATAGAAATCCGGCCTCGGGTCGACGGTTACTGAATCCGCTATAGCATCCATGTCGATTACGACTTCAGTTGTAGTATTTTCAGGAATTTCATATAGAGCATTGTTTAACGACGCTACATAATGCGATATGTAAGCCTGTTGTGGTGGAGTAAGAAAATGATATGACTCGGCACGCAGCCCGCAATAAGGACAGGTCAGCGGAAATTTAGCTGGAATATCATCTGTGCGGAAATGCTTTTTACATTGTGGGCATTCATGTCCGAACTTACCTTGAGAATCAGATGCCATAATGACTGCAATACAGCTTGGAAGTGGCGGAGGATTCCAAGGCTGTCCAATTCCGCCTAACATAATATTCCCGCATGCAAATCCATCCGGGTGCGCATAAACGCCGGCAATGCTAGATGGGTGTGTTGCCGAATGAGAGTAGCCAATTTGGTAACTTACTCGACCGTCTTCATCACAGCGGACAGTGAATGTTGCTTTCCCGCCTGTATGTCCTACTTCAGTGAAGTCCGTTCTTGTCATAGTACTTAATGTTGGTTCAAGTTTAGTCGTTGTAGTAGGTAAGATTGTTTTTCTTAACGCCTGCCGTAACCGACACATTTGTTGTGAGCGTAGCGAATGAAAAATGCGTCCGTATTTACGGCCTTTTTGTGCCTATTACTCCTCATGCCACCAATCCGGATCAATATCACCAAAATTTGCTTCGGTAGGGTAGGACAAAAGCTCAAAATCAGTTAGCTCTATATCCTCATGGTCACCGTTAAAATCACCTTCAAACGTAAGAAGAACTTCTGATTCAAACTCTATCACTGTACTGGCTGTTGCATCCCCGATTGAAACATAATCCTTGTCTATTGAATCTCGAATAGACAATGAAAATGTTGTAGCTGCTTCGGCAGTAACATTAATTTTTGCCTCTACTATCAGCGTTTCATTTTGACCTTGAACCGGCTGTAATAATGCGTTTCCATTTTTATCGGTTACAAATTCAAAATCATTTAAAATCACTTCTACATAGTCAGGCTCATAAAAAAACTGAGAGGAGGCTTCTGGATAGAGATCTATTTCTCCAACAGCATCAGACAAATACTGGGAAATACTTTCATATAGATCTTTTGGATTTCCATCTGCCAAAGTTGAGGCAATACTGGTGCAAAAATCAATTGCTTTTGTGTGCGGTTGAAACTTAGATATTGCTTCTGCAAGATCTTCTATTACATCGATATAATCTGATTGCGCTGCAAATTTCTCCCAATCTCCATCCTTGGCTACTGCTAGTATTTTCGTATTTTTATCTTTAGCCCATGATTCTAATGACATCAGCGCAATTGCATCAGGGAACTCACTTTTCTTGTTTCCCGACTCGGCGAATGGGGGTTCGGATTTAAAGTATTTCTTTATTATTTCATCAAGTTCAACACGCCCACTTGCCGGGATAATTTCTGCACCTGTCTTTTCGAGAAATAACTTGATTCTTTTCTCTGCAACTTCATTATCATCCTCCTTGGGAACTAAAGTTTCAGTGGCTATGCCAATGTTTTCTTCCGTTATGGATAGGCTTATCGCACTTTCGCGTATTGCTTTAATCACCTGTGACCGCGCATCATTTGCTTTTTTTCTAAGATGAGCGTGAACTTCACGAATTATAATTTCAGAAAATACCAAATGTGACGGCATACCATAAAATTGCTCAAGAGTCTTCAAAATCCCTGACTCAAGTTTTAGTCCTTTTTGGTCAAAGATTGAAGTATCTAAAGATATTGCACCATAATCCATACTAAACTCTCTTCAAGTTGGGCATAATAATTTATTATCTAAGTCTGCATATCTTGTTCATTAGGCGCACAGTTTACGTCAATCTCCTTCTGAAACACTTGAAGCTCTAGACGGGATAGCATGCATTTTTTACCATTATAACCGCGTCTGGATGATTTCAACGACTGGATCATTAGAGACAAAATGCTTAAGTACTTTAAATGTCTACTCTGTCATAACTCTCTGCCATTCGGAAAATTTATCGACAGTCTGCTTGGGGTCGCACCCAGACTGTCGCGGCAGATCAATTTGAATCCAATTTCCTAGCTGTAGGATCAAGTCTGAGCAAATACACATAAGATTTAGCTATCGATCACCTTAGAACTAGAGCCGTAGTTTACGCTGCTCCAACAATCAACTGCCCTCCCCTGCATTTAACACAATTATTTTGGCGAAATTTTAGATACAGAATCTATTCCTACGTGCCCTTTTTCAGCTAGCCACGCTTTGTATTCAGATGGCTTTATCTTAGGTGCAAGATGCTTGCGTAACCATCCAGAAAACTGAATTCGTTCTAGAGAATCTTTAAATTCGGCATTTTTCGTTTGGTAAGATTTGCTTTGTTCTGCCCCTGCTTCTTTGATATATAGTTCGGCATAGGAGCGCTTTTCTTCTAACGTTAAGCTATTAACTGCCTGGTTGGTTCGTTCCCGTATAAATTCTGATTCAAGTTCCGTTTGGCGCTTTTTGTTTACTTTTTGCTGCTCTTCTGTCTTTTTTATTTTGGTTTCTTGCTCTTTTTTCGTTTCGAAAATAGATTTTCCAACTACTGCATCACTTTCATAAAGTGTGCGTATATAGCCAGCGGTTGAACCTTTGACCTGTTTTTTTAGTGCTTTGGCTTCCACATATTCGACCACCTTTTGAGCACGATCCTGATCCTGGAGTACCCATAAAATGGCCAGACGTTCGCCTATGCCATGTTCCAATAATCGTTTGAATATTTCTGATTCTCTAATAGCAGCATGATCATCCTGGATAACTGGCTTTAATAAGGTGTGCTGGGGGTTTTCTGTAATCAAAAAGCGGACAGCCGTTACTTTACGACCTTGCTTTTGAAATTCTGGCTCAATGTGTATATCCGAGATGCGATTAATTTCATCAATTGGTTTGACTATGACATTGCGCTTAAGATACTTAAATTCATCATACATCAAGGCTGTGGCGCCAATAATCTTTTTAAAACGCTCTAGTTCCCACCAGCCGGTGGAACCGACAGATTTATAGCGCACGCAGTTTTCATAAAGAGTCAGGGCATAACTGCCTTCAAAACGCCTTTGTATGCCTATATTGATAGTGGCGTATATTTCTGGATCGTAAAGCCGCTCAGCAAGATATTCATCATATCGGTAAGTACAAAGACCTTCTTTGATTTCGCCGTAAGACAACATTGACATAACTCGCCAAACTTCTTTACCGTCCTCCATCATGTTAAATTCGACAGGGGTAGAAGCCAATTTACGTAATACGTCTTGTAGGCGTTCGGTATTGTTACTTTCGTCCCATCCAAGCATTGCACATAAGTGCTTTATTGGTAATTTATGGGTGCGCCTTGTTAATAGAGCATCATAAGCATTCAATAGCAGAACGTTAACCATTTTTCGTTCGAGTAAAGATAAGACTCCGCTAGTGTGAATAGCAGCTACGTGCTTCTTAACTTGTACATTGACTGACGCCATAGGAATAGATGCTTTTGAGTGATTCAAAAATGCGATTATATTTAAAAGTGATAGCATGTCAATTAGATTAAGCATCACCTTTAATATTTTTTTAAATGTTAAGAGTTACTTATTTGTTACAAACTAAGACTATCTTTAACAAAAAATAAGAGCAGAAACAGAAATAATTTAAAAAACATATTCTGAGCCATCCCCTAAACTATCACCTTTACCAATTTTTAAATTCCGATAGCAGTCCTGCAAACACTGATTTTAAGCAATTCACATATAAAAACTCACCAAAAACACAGCCATCCCCTAAACGATCACCTTTAATCCCCTAAACAGTCACCTTTAACAATGTTACGTGACTATCTGTATATTATTTTAATAATAAAAACAATACCTTATATAATTAGAATAAAAAGTTTCGGTTCATCCCCTAAACTATCACCTTTGTTCCCCTAAACAGTCACCTTTACTAATAGTTTAATCCCCTAAACGATCACCTTTAATCCCCTAAACAGTCACCATAATTCGCTACAAGCTATAGTAGGTAAGGGCTGCAGAAAGCTAAATATTTTAAATATGTTGTTATTAAATGTATTAAACAACAACAAAAAGACATGTTGTTGTTTTTCGATTTTTTATCTTCAAAGGGTGAGAAACTATAAAAAAATAGCTATACATTAAATCCTAATGCTTTATGATGGATATATCGAATATATGAGAAGGTGTATTTAAAATACAAAAATTCAATAATTTTAGCGGCTAAAATTTAAGTACATTTTTTAATAATTTAGTTTAGCTAAATAATTTGACTAGGCTATAGTTCTAACTTATTCTCATTGCAAAACCTGAAAAGTACTTTTCAGTTAAGGTAATTGAAAAGACAAAGGACTATACCTGTTTACAGGTTATCGTAAAAACAAACGCGATAACCTGTACCGAATGATAAACATGGAACATTGGAGAGATTCAGGTTATGTCGAACATTATTAAATTTCCAGATCAACACTGCTCAAGGTTTAAGGTAAATCCAAAAATACCTGGATTTGGTAAAACCCTGCTTAGGAACAGTTGGGTATGTATCGTACTGATGTGGCCTATGATGAAATTTATTCTTACAATCGACTGTACAGTGCAACTCATTCGGGTGTTTTATTATTGGAACACACCTGGAGAATATACAGGATGGACGTTTATTCTACACTTTTCAGTTTTTGTTATATTCACGTACTTTGTGTCTATCTATAAGCCAAGTGAGATCTAAATAAATTCTTCACCTTAAGCTTATTGAGCACATTTAAATTTTAGCCGCTAAAACGATTAATCATTACTGTTCATAAAAAACAATAAAACTGCAAGCAGATGCCGGCATTTTAAAACTAGGTTCGACGTAATTAATGTAGGTGGATTTCATGAAGAAACAGCTATCAGAAAGTCAATTTCAATTGTGCGTAAATGACTTGGAAGTAGGGCAACAAACTATTGAAATAGCACATGGCGTATTAGTGATGGGACAACCGCAATCTGTCTATGTTGCCGCACTGGGACTATCAAAAGGTGCTGTTTCGCAAGCAGTGCACCGAGTATGGTCTGCTTATATTGCTAAAAATTTACCCAAAGGGTACGAGAGAGTATCGGTAGTATTGCCGGAACATCAGGCCTATATTGTCAAAAGGTGGGCTGAAGGAGCAGAAAAGAAACGGGTATCCGAAATATGAAAACACTGGTAGTCGCACAACAAAAAGGAGGCGTCGGCAAAACATCAAGCTTGGTACACCTAGCATTTGACTTTTTTGAACGCGGCCTGCGTGTCGCCGTCATAGACTTAGATACCCAAGGCAATGCCTCATTTACTCTGCAAGAGTTTCGTAGCGGCTACCTAGCTAGCCAGATGTTTGATAACAATGGTGACAACCTACGCGAGTGGTTTGATGACCTTCCCAATGAACCCCTAATAAGCTTGATAGAATCAGATGCTGTATTGGCAAACATGGAGAAACGTAGTTTGACAGATGCAGCGGGGGTTTTTAAACAGAACATAAAAGCGTTATCAGATAGTGGTTTCGATGTAGTTCTTGTCGACACCGCGCCCGCTCTTGGCGTCAGTTTGGTAGCTTCTCTTTACGCAGCAGATTGTGTTTTATCACCGATCGAGCTAGAAGCTTACAGTATTCAAGGCATCAAAAAAATGCTCACCACCATTGCCAACGTTCGTAAGCATAATACCAAGCTGAAATTTCTTGGCATGGTACCAAGCAAAGTTGACGCCAGAAACCCACGTCATGTTCGGCATCTGGATGAGTTGCAAACAGCCTATCCGCAATTGATGATTCCGGCCGGCATTGGTTTGCGCAGTAGCATCGCTGATGCCTTGGCTTCTGGTGTGCCTGTTTGGAAAATCAAAAAGACTGCCGCCCGTAAGGCCACCACCGAACTTCGTGAATTGGCCACCTATGTTTTTGAAAAAATGGAGATTACACAATGACAAGCGTTACCAAGAAAAATCCTATGAAGGTCGTTGCAAAGACCGCAATTAAACCACTAACATCAGGGCTTGGTCTGGATAACATGGGTGACCTTTCAGCGCTCTTGGATGACCCAGTCTCCAATGCAAATAACGGAACGCCTCTTGAAATAGACATGGAGTTGATTGATGAAGATCCCAAACAACCACGCACAGAGGATAACCCCGGATTTTCTGACGAAAGCTTGAACGAATTAGCTGCATCAATAGCACTTCGTGGTGTTAAAACACCCATTTCAGTGCGCGAGAATCAAGACTCACCAGGGCGCTTCCTTATTAATCATGGCGCACGCCGTTTTCGAGGCTCTAAACGCGCTGGAAAAGTAACCATTCCAGGCTTTATAGATAACGATTATAACGAAGCTGATCAGGTTGTCGAAAACTTGCAACGCAATGAACTGACCGCCAGAGAAATAGCTAACTATATAGGTCGTGAGCTTGCAAAAGGCACCAAAAAAGTTGATATTGCCAAAGCTATCAGTAAATCACCTGCTTTTGTAACGCAGCACGTCACGCTGCTTGATCTGCCTGATCCTATTGCAGATGCGTTTAATACAGGCCGAGCCAAAGACGTGACCGTCATTAACGAACTGGTTACCGCTTTCAAGAAAATGCCTAAAGAAGTTAATGATTGGTTGGGTGACGATAATCAAGAGATTTCGCGGGGTTCGGTTAAGCTGTTACGAGAGTTTCTGGATGATAAGCGCAAACATCAGGAAGACGAACAAGATGCCAGAACAATTGATCCTATCATCGAGACGAATGAATTTGTTGAAAGCGCTCAAGAGCCTGATGTCGAAGTTACAGACAAAAAGCACGAAAAACCGCTAGATAACCCAGATAAGCTCAAAAAAGCGATTGTACAAGTGCAACATGATGGCCGTCACGCCCGACTAATTTTAAGCCGCCGTCCACCGGCAGAGGGCTACGCTTGGTTGAAATACGATGATGATGGGTATGAGTTTGAAGCTAATCTTACTCAAGTGCAGCTTGTGGCAGTGTTAGAAGGTTAGAATGCAAGTAAACCGATGAACCGCGAATTTCTAAATTTTTACAAATCAATAGGAGAACCCCGATGAAGCAGCGCCTTCTTGTAATGAACGGGCAGCGTCTTGTTCAGAGCGAACAGGAAGGACAGTGGAATACCGATAAAGTGGAAAAGGCGGGGCTAATTAAACCTGGCATCTACAACATCCACTTATCAGCACAGGCCGATAAGGCAAAAACTGAAGAAGGTGTGATCTTATATGTTGACGAAGATTATGTATATCAACAAGTTGGTAAAAACTTTGTTAAACATGATAAGGTAGGTTTCGATAAAGTACCTGAAATTGGCAGCAATTCCAGTATCAAATATGATGGGGGCAAGGCTGTAGTTTTGCCTTCCTCAAACAAACTGAGTCGTGGAAAAACCCGATAAACTGCATAACTCATTAACTTGGGGTGCTCAAAGCGCCCATTCGAAATTAGTAATATATGAAATTGTGACAGTTAATTTTCGGCCACTTTGCGACATTAAAGTTTTTTAATGTATGGCGGCTACAGACCAGAAAGCTGACCTCCAATGTTAATCTACCGTTGTAGGGTTTTGAAACTTTATGATCCGCACCAATCGCAAACGATGTGGTACACCTTGTTTACCGCACCCTTGTATCTACGGCCCTGACCTAATGGAATTGGTTCATGGATATGCGCTTGAAACTGGCGTTGATGCTGAGCTATATCGCGGACCGGAGTTTAATCATAGGTTCCTTAATAATAATTTTCTTCTTCCCATTTTCAAAAAACTAAGATATACACATTTCAAGATTGATGGTAAAAGCATAAGAAACTAGGTATTGGGAAGTTAAAACGAAAACTGAACATTGGAAGGACCGCTAGGAGCGAGTATTTAAACAGTAAAAGTTAAAGAGGAAAATCTATGCTTAAGAATTATTCAACAAACTTTTCGCTTGGTAAAATACTATATTTTTCCAAAATTATATTCGCTAGATCAGTCATTAAAATTATATTTGATTGGAAGCTCATAGCATTAAGCATCATTTACCAAACCTTGCTTTCCGGTTGCACCGTGTTTTTCCCTGCGCATCCAAACTCAGGGGATACAGAAGACGAAAATATAATAGTAACAAAACTAAATACTCTTCTAGCTTATAAAAATAATAATAAGCATCAATCTCCCCAAATTTTTGAAAACAAACAAAGGAGAAAATTGAACTATTCAATTATCCAGTGCTTACAAAAAAAAGATGAATGGGACTCATGCGTAGAGCATATTGATACTGATATTTTGGAAGAAGAAGGACTAACCGTCGAAACTCTAGTAGCCACTGAAGTCATTAAACTTGCTATTGATGCAGCAGCCGATGCCATTAAGGATGAAGGATCGAAACACGAAGCCAATTTTGGCAAACAGGGGATAGAGAAAAATTTTTGGGTAAAAGATAATGAGCCGCAATCTGAATGTATTGACAAAAATACAAAAGTGAAATCGCTTGAACATTGCTCCGCGTCATTTGATTTCCTCAGAATTGTTAGAACCACCCAAAGATCAACAGACAAAAACCCTGCTTTCGAATTAGTTCTTTATTTTGAAGAAGCAAACAAAGATTATTTTGTTTATCCTATCCGATATATCACACGCTTTGCCAAAGCCAAGGTTCTTGATCCTTGGTGCAACCCTTTCGCTTATGACAATGGAATAGAAGGGCTTGGATGTGCAGTCGGTTACATTCCGCCCTTGATTGCTGTTAAATTTTTTCAAGATTCGGACTCGAGCATTCAAACGAATGCGCTTATTAGTATGACTGGGCATTGGAGAACACCAGACCAGAAAAGTCATTCAGACAACATCAATAACATCCAATTTACTGTTAGCGATTACAAAATCGATTCTCCAGATATGAAGTTTTTTGATCAGGCCTACTTGAAAAATAATGTCGAGAAGAATGAAATGGATCTAGGCGCCCCGATTGCTTGGACAAACGGCATGCCTGTATCTCAAGATAAAGATGGAACCATTACCAGTAATGGAATATATACCCTTGAAGTAAAGGTAAGTGAAATCGACAGATCTAAAGCAAATGTTGACAAAATGGCTAAAAGGATTTCTGGAGGGATATCCGACAACAAAGAAAAAATAACCAGCGCGATTGTTGAAAAAGTCAGTGGTGATTCGAAAATGAAGTAAGCATACTCGGTGTGTTATGGCTCTTTGGAGAGATAGGGTACATAGATGTAATTATCTTTGCGTAATCGAGTAAATTTACGAATCGCATTCCTCCAATTAACCTGTCGCAAATCGTAGCGAGCTACTTAGTGACGTATTTTTCGTTTTTATTAGTTAATACCTCTATAACCAACGAAACACTGAAAATCGATGTAAGACGTTACGTCATTTAGGATGACTTATTGCAGTTAGCGAATTTGCCTGGAGAAACTTGAACATCTAAATACATACCTCAGCACCATTTAGGCTAAATAAAATACTTAACAAGGATGACCTCATGCAGACAGATAAACTTACAAAATCTCTTTTTTTATTGCAGTTGCTCTTTGGGGACTACTCCTCAAGCCCTTAATAACGCCAGATGAAAGCTTTGCTGAGTCGAAGGGCACCCTCCAAGAAGTCGTCATCGTTGGAATTTCTTCGAACTTGCCTAGGGATTCCAGCATTCCCGTTACCCTACGGTACTTAAACGCGACATCATTGCCTGTGCTGTAGATAAACCATAGCGTCGGTCGTCAAAGAATACTCGTTTACAATGCGCTACACACAACTCTTTTGCACCAATGAGAATGTATATGCAAACTAAAGAAATTAAATCGTTCACCGTCTCAGCATCACTAACTCACGACGTTACTCGCATTGACCTCGTTTTTGTGGATGGCACAACCTATACCATTAACAAACTCTCTCCCTTACGCTTTTCGGCTGCGCTTGCTGTCCTCCAAGCCACGCCAAGAGCTTTCTATTTTCTGGATTCGAGCACAGGGCAGCACATAATTAGTTCGTCGAGCGACACGCCGGGAACAATTTAGGCTGCCATAGCGTGCGTTAAGGTATGAAACGCACGTTGCGAGGAATGAATCTGAATGGATGGGCTAAAAATGGTTCTGTAGCAAATTAGTTTACATAATAGCCAGCATTTGACCAGAACCATCGCATAATCATTTTTCGCAGGATAGGTCACGGAGATGGGGCAGGTCTTGCAAGCGGCTGTTCGTCACTGAGTCCAACCGAACCCTAATACCAATCTCAATAAATTCTCATACTGCCCCTTCTCCAACGGGAGAAGGCTGGGATGAGGGTTTAAATAAAAAACTTATTGGGATTGGTATAATTTGCCATTCGAAGCTTTGAGCTCACTGTCGCAGGCATCAAATGAGCTGCCATTCAACGCCCAAGGTGGCGTTCGTTTGACCGCCCAGTTAGGCGACGTGCAATTGCACAGACGCTAGCCGCCTCTCACTTAATCTCGGGCTTAGCTTTTTTAGCAGCCAACGTGGCTATAGGTGAGCGGTTTGCATACTTTATAGAGCGTTTGGCTGCAATTTGTTGGAGCTTGCATTCGTGATAAGCCTTGCACGGACGAATCCCACTGCCGCCAGGAGTTATGCCGCTATCGCCGGGCAAGGCTGGCCCGAACTGGATGCCACCCCCACCGTCAGTCGCGCCGCCCCCTCTTAAGCCTGAGCCGCCCTCAGCGCCATCACCGTCTCTGCCACCCGTCTTCGGACTTTGAGCAGGAGCCTGCTGAGCACCACCTTGGAGTCCGCGCACGGTTGGGCTAGGTGGAGCGTCAGTAACGGCAATCTCTCTACTGCCAGGGAGCTTGAAATCCTTTACAACCTCGGAATGTGATCGGGCCGATCCCCGCTGACCAACTTCGTGCCAGTCATAAGCACCATTGCCCATCGGCACGCCCGAGGTTATGACATGGTTGCAGTTCTTGTCCGTTTCCACTCTAGTTCTTGATCCATCGTTGTGTTCGATCATAGTGGCGGTGCCTTCTCCCACGCATTTCTGTGCGCCGGCAGACGCTGGTGCGATGGCGAACGCGATAGTGCAGATAAGGTAAACCATATTCTTCATCATATCTCCAACTAGTTATGTAGATGTTGCGGGTCTCGAAGTGGGAATGCAAACTCGCCGACTTGAGCCCGCGCTCGCCCCGAGGGATATAGCTGTTCCTGCAATGGGCAGTTCTTCTTTAGCAACAGTGCGACCTCCCTCAGCCTAACAAGTTATTAAGCTGTCAACTGTATATCTACCCGAGAATAAACGTTTTCTTGTTACTTTATAGAACGGCATAAGATTTTCTCTTATTTATATCATCGACGATAGGTAGTTATGACTGCTTATCATCTGATTGTTGCCATTGAATCAAAATGAACAATAGACTGCAACGGGTCGTTAACACCAATTCAATTTCTATTTAATATTATTATATAATGGGATCTATCATTCTAATTTTCAATAGTACTTTCGTACTGGTACAAAGGTACTATTTCCACGGGCAATAAAAAGTGAACGGATAAGCTGGTTGCTTTGATAAATTACATTTGAATAGCTGCAATACATTCAGAAGCTAGCATCTATAAAATTAAGTTGATCGCCTTTTATGTTTATTTTTTGCTGTTCAATTGTGCCTGGTAAGTTAACATAAATTTTAGCCGCTAAAATTTTTGAGATATATTTAGAAACAAGGATTCCGAACTAGATGATATTTCTGTTTATTGAAATGTCACCCATAGTGCAATTGCCGCTGCAAGCAGCGTAATACATGATGCTAGCACATTGAGTATTGCAATCTGATGTGTATTCTGGATCGGTGTGGCTATACGGGCTAGGGAGTTATCAACTTCAGTTCGTACAGAAGCTGCCGTTGCTTTAGCTCCTTCTTGCATTATTAGCCCCATTGCTTCTTTGCTTGCCACCAAAGACGCATTCAAAATGCGTTCTGCTTTGTTTTTGGCATCATTTCCCCATCGCAGCGCTAGATCTTCCATCTCTTCCTTATATTTGTCGAGTTGGGCTTGTTGTGCTTTTGAGCTGTCTTGCATCAAACGAAAATTGATTGTATGCAAAATCATAATCGGGTCATCTCGCGAAACTGCGATGTTGTGTTTAACAGCAATCTCTTTTATGAGTTCTTCAATGGGGTCTGTCATCACAGTACCAGTGCATTGTCTAGTTGTCCGAACATTTGAGCCTTTACGATTTTTAACCTTTGCCTAGTCATGATTGACAATGATTCCATAGCCAAGGCTTCATCAAACGTTAGCCGATCTTGCAGCATGTCACTTAGGTCCCGGCCATAGGTGTCTTCCTTAAGGGTAGGAATCTTTACTATTGCCGACACTCGAGCTTTATTTGCGGTGTATGCTTTCATTTGCTCAAAGCTCTTACCTTCGTGTTCAATTGGTCCCCAGAAAGGATTAAGCCAAACCACAAATAATGCTTGTTCTGGAAACTGGCTGGCTAGTTGTGCGAATCCGTTTACTGTATCCAGAAGCGCCTGACTTCCTGTGATGACAGTATGTACAACCATTTCGTGGCCCATGTCTTGTAGTAGTGATGGTACCTGGTTACTGATGAGGTAGTGTGTCAGGGGTACAAATGAACTGGCTCCATTATCGATTACCACATCGTTTGTCGATGGCGCAATTAACTCGACTAGTGTGTCGAATTTGCGCGACCGGATTTCATCGCCTTCCATGATTTCCAGTAGTAGCACATTCAGTGCTTTGAAGCCATGGAAAGTTGAATTCACAGGATCTGTGTCAATGCACAGTGGGGATTGCCCTTTACTGATTTTGTATTGAGCGATCATGGTTGAAATAAATGACTTTCCGACGCCACCCTTTCCTTGTAAAACGATGTGAATTTTAGCCATTATAGTAAATCCTCTTTTTTGGGGGTGTTATTGAATTTGAAACCATCTACTACCGAAACTTCAGGTTTTACTTCGGTTGCGTTTGTCGTCACTTGATCGATTTTATCGCGCTGTCCATGCGGAGTTTCTAGCTCCTGTGTAATGGGCATTAACGCTGGTGGCGTTAGGATTAAACGATTTACATAGCCACGAAATGCTTGATAGCTGAAATTAATCTTCCTTTCTTCGAACAGCGTTTCCCATATACTTTTAACTGGCCAGCCGTCATCAAGCGCATTTTTGACATCCATTCGTAAAGCCAGAAAAGTAGCTCGGTTTTGCGAGGTACGGGGCGGCATTTTTTTCATGGTCATTGCTGCAATTCGCTCAGATAGACTTTTGGCCATAGATCACCTTGCATTCCAATTTATGTTGTTTAAGCATTCTTTCACCCTCTTTTTAGCGCCCAAGCGTTGTTTCATCGTTGTTTTAGCTTTGTTGTCTCAATTTGCGTTAAAAACATAGAATATATCGAAAATAACTGTTTTGCAAAGGTATATGTCATGTTATTATTTATATAAGAACGGATATAAACGATTTTAAACAGGGCAGGATATGTAAAGTTAGCTAACCGGCAAGCCGTTTATTTATCTTTACTATTCCCTTATTCGCGCTACGCACTCAACGGGAAATCCTGCTCTGCGAGGCAAGACGGCTACCGCCTATAAATACATTTGGCAAACCGCTAAGGTTGATCGATGGCAAACAATGAAAAAACAAAATCGGTAACATCACGAAAGACTGGTAGGCATCTTCGGGTACCCGTGTTACCAGAAGAGGAAGCCACAATTAAGCGGCAGGCCGCTGCCGTCGGACTATCAGTCGCAGCATACTTACGCAATGTCAGCATGGGCTACCAAGTACCTGGCATTCTGGACAATAAGCGTGTTGAAGAATTGGCGCGCATCAATGGAGATCTTGGTCGTCTTGGTGGTTTGTTGAAGCTTTGGCTTACGAATGACCAGCGCACGGCTTCATTCGGCGAGGCTACTATTCGTGCTCTTTTATCCAAGATAGAAGATACCCAAGGAAAAATGCACGAGGTCATGCGTGCTGTCGTGTTGCCCAGGATAGATAGATGAAAATTTTAGCCGCTAAAATTTTTAAGAGAGACCGGTGATAGCAAAACACGTATCAATGAAATCGGTGAAGAAGAGCGACTTCGCCAGTTTGGTTAAATACATAACCGACGAACAGAGTAAAAACGAGCGTGTCGGTTGTGTAACTGTTTCAAATTGTGAATCAGACAAACCAGACATTGCGATAATCGAAGTATTGAATACACAAGCTCAAAACAAGCGAGCTATATCAGACAAGACTTATCATTTGATCGTTAGTTTTCGAATTGGAGAACAACCAGACGATGCATCATTAAAAGCCATAGAGTCGAGAATTTGCGATGGGTTAGGTTATAGCGATCATCAGCGTATCAGTGCTGTGCATTACGATACCGACAATTTACACATCCACATTGCCATTAATAAGATCCACCCAACTCGATACACGATTCACTCGCCTTATAACGACTACAAATACACACTGGGGCAGCTCTGCGAAAAACTGGAACGCGAATTTGGCCTTGAATCCGATAACCATCAGGTGAAGAAATGTTGGGTGGACAATCGGGCAGCCGATATGGAGAGCCATGCTGGTATTGAAAGCCTGTTGGGCTGGATCAAGCGCGAATGTTTGGAACAGATTATGGGCGCACAGTCATGGATTGATTTGCACCAAGTCATGCGGGACAGTGGACTTGAATTGCGCGAGCGTGGAAACGGTTTAATTTTAGTTTCAGAGAATGGAACAATGGTTAAGGCCAGTTCAATTGATCGGGACTTATCTAAAGGGAAGTTGGAATCTCGTTTTGGTGCTTTTGAATCATCGATTGAGCCGTCTACGAAAACAGCAATTAAACCGGTAAGGCAGTATGAAAAGCTACCGATACAGTCACGCATTAATACTGTTGAGTTGTATGCCAAGTACCAGGTTGAACAAAAACAAATAGCAGTGTTGCGAACTGCGGAGTGGATTAAAGCTCGTGATCAGAAAAATAGACAAATTGAATTAATCAAGCAGCGTGGGCGCTTAAAAAGATCGGCAATCAAGCTCATGGTAGACGGCAGAATTAGCAAGAAGGTTTTATATGCTGCGACAAGCAAATCCATAAAAGATGAAATTAAGAAAATAAATAAAAGCTATTTGGTTGGACGTCAGGAGATATACGAAAAGTATCAGCGCTTAGCCTGGGTAGATTGGTTGCGGGTCAAAGCAATAAAAGGAGACGATGAGGCGTTAGGTGCATTACGAGCTCGTCATTCTTCGCATGGGCTTAAAGGCAATATCGTGACAGGTAAGGGTAGTCCTAAGTCCGCTAAAAGCCATTCAGTTCAGGACGGCATTACCAAGAAAGGCACTATTATTTATCGCGTTGGTTCGACTGCTGTGCGTGATGACGGTGACAAGTTAAACGTTTCTCGTGGGGCAAATCAGGAAGGTTTGCAAACTGTGTTGCGCATGGCGATTGAACGCTACGGCGAGCGTATCACTGTGAACGGTACTGCCGAGTTCAAAAATCAAATAGTCCAGGCCGCTGCTGCCGCCCAATTAGCAATTACTTTTGATGACGTCGGTTTAGAAGTTCGACGCAAGGATTTATTAAACCACGCACTTACCAAGGAGAGCATGAATGAGCACGCAAGAGCAAACAGAAGACGAGCTGATAGCAGCCGCAATGGCAGCATTAGATTTACCACTACCCGAGACAATCTTAGACGAAGCAGATCAAGCCCAGCAGACTCAGTACATCCAGGAAGCCAATTCTCAAATAAGCCCAACCTTGCTCGAATTGGAAGAAGGCCGCCGCCCCAAAGCCAAAACCGTTTGCGAGGGCTGTCAGAACTCGGTGTGGTTTACATCGATAACCGAAGTGAAGTGTTATTGTCGAGTAATGTTCCTGGTTACATGGAGCAACAAGGAACCAAAACAGATAACGGGATGCGACGGGGTGTTTTTGGGTCAGGAGCAATAACAGACGGATTTTTAGCAGCGGATAAATACATTGCAGAACGCCAGAATAAAAGGCTAGAATTGTTCGATATACCGAATCATATAAGATATAGTTATTGTAATGAGGGTGCTATAGCTTTTGCAGGCATCCGTCAGGTTGATGGGCAAACATTGGTGCTTCTAAAGCACTGCGAAAATATTATGGTGTTGCCTATAAACGAAGTAACTGCTCAAAATCTTAAACGCATTGCTGTTGGCGATGTAGTCACAGTAACACTAAATGGATCCATCAAAATAAAAGGAAGAAGCAGATGAGCGACAGGTTCAATAATACAGTAGGGCCGCAAGTGCGGGGGAAGAAGGATAGTTCCGGAAAAGTGATTCCAATATTGGCGGTATTTTCTATCGGTATAGGCCTGCAATCGGCCACGCAGTTCTTTGCCAACGAATTCAAATACCAGTCATCACTGGGATGGCATATAAACCAAATTTATCCGGCTTGGGGAATCGTTCAGTGGGCGGGGAAGTGGTATCACGAATACCCTGATGCTTTTATGCGTGCGGGTAGTATTGGAGTCACAGTTGCCAGTGTGGGTTTGATTAGTCTGGTTGTTGTTAAAATGGTTTTAGCGAATTCTTCCAAGGTGAACGAGTATCTGCATGGATCGGCTCGTTGGGCCAATATTAAGGACATCCGGGCATCTGGCTTGATTCCAAGAAACCGCAGTTTCTGGCAAATGATCATAGGCAAAGAGCAAGCCGCTAGTTCAGGAGTTTATGTGGGCGCCTGGTTGGACAAAAAAGGTAAGCTTCACTACTTGAGGCACAATGGCCCTGAGCATATTTTGTGCTATGCGCCGACTCGTTCTGGAAAAGGCGTTGGTTTGGTTGTTCCAACCCTTCTTTCATGGGGTCATAGCGCCGTGATTACCGATTTAAAAGGCGAGCTATGGGCATTGACTTCTGGCTGGCGTCAGAAATACGCAAAAAACAAGGTTCTGCGCTTTGAGCCTGCTATTGCTGAGGGCTGTATTTGTTGGAATCCATTGGATGAAATTAGGGTCTTCACTGAAAACGAAGTGGGCGATGTGCAAAATCTTGCTACCTTGCTTGTTGATCCAGACGGTAAAGGCTTAGAAAACCATTGGCAAAAGACGGGGCAAGCGTTGCTTGTCGGTGTGATATTACACGCGCTTTACAAGGCGAAAGCTGATGGCACTACTGCCAGTCTGCCGAGCGTCGATGCGATGCTGGCCGATCCAAACCGCGACATTCGCGAGCTTTGGATGGAAATGACAACTTACGAGCATGTTGACGGCCAAAACCACCCTGTTGTTGGTTCTGCTGCACGCGACATGATGGATAGACCCGATGAGGAAGCAGGGTCTGTACTTTCTACAGCTAAATCTTACTTAGCCCTGTACCGTGATCCAATCGTGGCGCGAAACGTCAGTAAATCCGAGTTTGCCATTAAGGATTTGATGCATCACGACAATCCGGTAAGTCTTTATATAGTCACCCAGCCAAACGACAAGGCACGCTTGCGGCCTTTAGTGCGTGTGATGGTGAATATGGTTGTGCGCTTACTGACCGATAAAATGAGCTTCGCGAATGGTCGCCCAGTTGCCCATTACAAACATCGTATGTTGATGATGTTGGATGAATTCCCAAGTCTTGGGAAACTTGAAATTATGCAAGAGTCGCTGGCTTTCGTGGCTGGCTACGGTATCAAGTGTTATCTAATTTGCCAAGACATTAATCAGCTGAAAAGCCGTGAAACCGGTTATGGCCACGATGAGAGTATCACGTCGAATTGCCATATTCAGAATGCCTATCCGCCGAACCGCGTAGAGACTGCCGAGCATCTTTCAAAGTTGACCGGCCAGACTACCGTAGCTAAAGAACAAATCACTACTAGTGGCCGACGGACCAGTGCTTTGTTGAGCCAAGTGTCGCGAACCATTCAGGAAGTACAGCGGCCGTTATTGACAACTGATGAATGTATGCGGATGCCTGGGCCAGTCAAGACCGATAACGGTGATATTGCTGAAGCTGGAGATATGGTTGTTTATGTTGCAGGCTACCCTGCTATCTACGGTAAGCAACCACTGTACTTTAAGGACTCGACTTTTCAGGCGAGAGCATCTATTCCGGCACCGGAAAAAACCGACAAATTGCGACGCGTTCAAGAAATAAAACAAGGGGAGGGCATCACGCTATGAACCAGTTTTTGAATCGACTTACTGTAAACACGGCGATAGGCAGCGCAGTTTTTCTGCTATTTTTATTTACCTGCTATTTAGTCGGTGTCCGGGTCAATACCAGCAAAAGTATTCCGATTGGCTTGTATTGGACAAGCAGAAAACCGATAGAGAAGGGCGCTTATGTACTTTTTTGCCCCCCACAAGTTGCTTTGCTTAATGACGCCATAAAACGCGGATATATCGGTGCCGGTTTTTGCCCTGGTGACTACGGCTATATGATGAAACGGATTTTAGCGGCTAAAAATGATGCGGTATCAATCGACGATGAAGGTGTACGTGTCAATGGCCAATTGTTGCCATTCAGTACGCCTATTAAGGCTGATAAGTCAGGTCGGCCACTAACTCGTTTTCGTACAACCCATTTTACTTTGGATGCTTCCGAAGTCCTGCTTATGACCGATGTGAGTAGCACATCGTTTGATGCACGCTACTTCGGGCCTGTAAAACTTTCCCAAATCAAGACCGTAATTATTCCAGTCATAACTTGGTAAGAGGCAAACACATGCGATTATTTATTGCTGAAAAACCGTCGGTGGCAAAAGCAATTGCTAGCGAATTGGGAATTACCGGTAAGGGCGATGGGTTCATTGAATGTGGTCAAGACAAAGTAACATGGTGTTTTGGTCATATGCTTGAACAAGCAGGCCCTGACGAATACACCGCTGATGATGCGCCATGTAGTCAGAGTACTGGCAAGAAATTGTGGCGAGTTGAAGATTTACCCATTATTCCTGCTATTTGGATTATGCGGCCTAGAGACGACGCGAAACAACAGCTGGCCGTAATAGGGCGTTTGCTTAAGATAGCAGTTGAAGTGATCAACGCTGGTGACCCAGATCGTGAAGGCCAGTTACTGATCGATGAGGTTCTGGTTCACTTTAAAAGCAGCAAGCCAGTACGGCGATTTTGGGTGTCTGCCCAGGATTCTGTTTCGGTTCAACGCGGGTTGGCCGACCTGAAAGATAACGCCGCTTATTTAGGCTTCGGTGCAGCAGCTCAGGCGCGTGGCCGTGCTGACTGGCTAATCGGTATGAACTTGAGTCGGGCTTACACCTTACGCGCGCAGCGTGGTGGTTCACGGGTGCTTCTTACCGTGGGCCGCGTGCAGACTCCGACACTTGCAATTGTGGTCGCGCGGGATCGTGAAATCGAGGCGTTTAAGCCGATACCGTTTCATACCATCCAAGTTCAGATTCAACATGCCAATGGTATTTTCGTTGCCAGGTGGGATGCGAGAGAAGAGCAACTAGGCCTGGATAGTGAAGGTCGTATGATTGATACGGCGGTGGCTAATGAACTAGTTGGAACCCTGACAGGGAAACCAGGCAGGATTAGTGAGTATAAGCAAGAGGCTAGGCAGAAAGCGCACCCGCGAGCGTATTCTTTGTCTGACATTACGCTGGTCGCATCCAATAAATTTGGCTATACCGCCGCTGAAGTCCTGGAGATTTGCCAATCCCTTTATGAAACACACAAGCTGACCAGCTACCCGCGTACAGATTGTAATTTCCTACCAGAGTCACAGCATGCTGATGCACAGCTCGTCTTGGCAGCAGTAAAGCATGTCAATTCAGGATTTGCCAATCTTGTTGATGGTGCAGACACCGCGATCAAGTCAAAGACATGGGACGATACCAAGATCTCCGCGCATCATGGGATCATCCCTACCATGCACCACGGCAGCATCGTAGCTTTAACCAACAAAGAACGTAGTATCTATGAGCTGATTGTTCGAGGTTATCTGGCGCAGTTCTATCCGGTGCATGAATATCTGAGCACTGTTGTCGGCGTAGACGTGAGCGGCGAGATTTTCCGGGCTAACGGACAGATTATCACCCACAATGGCTGGCGTGAGGTATACACGGGTGATGAAGCCAACGATGATGACAAGGAGGACAGCGAGAGTCAGACCTTGCCGTCGATGAAGACGAACGATGTTGTGTCATGTGTTAAAGCCACACGTAACGATTCAAGGACAAAGCCGCCTGCGCGTTTCACTGAAGGTACTTTGCAGCGAGCAATGGAAAATATCCACAAATTTGTTACCGAAGCCGAACACAAGAAGATGTTGCGTGATGGTGATGGTATCGGCACGTCAGCAACTCGCGCTTCCATTCTTTCCGAGTTGAAGCGCAGGGAGTTTCTTGAAACGAAGGGCAAGCAAATTATTAGCACAACGCTAGGCCGCAGCCTTGTTGATGCTTTGCCGGAAGTTGTCAAAAGTCCGGTGCTTACAGCGCTGTATGAGCGCATGTTAAAGGGCATCGAGCAGGGTACTTCTGAACTAGATGCATTTATCACCAAGCAAGAGCAATTCATCCGTGACCAGGTGACAAAAGCAAACTCTGGATCGGTGTCAATTGCGGGTGGAAAAGATGCGCCAAAAGTTTCAGAACTTCATCAATGTATGGCGTGCAGCAATGGATTGAGTCGTCGTGCCAGTGCGAAGAAAAAAGGCTTTTTCTGGTGGGGATGCAGCAATTATCCCACATGCAAACAGACTTATCCCGATAGTAAAGGTCGCCCCGATTATAGTAAAGGCAATAATCTGTAATTTAACCAAAAGAACAAGGATTACGACTATGACGCAAAACGCTACCTTAAATATGATTGGCATCAGTGAGCATGATGTTTTACTGGAAAAGTTGACCGATGTTGGCACGCCGAGCTTTCAGGCAGAATTTGATCCCGATGAAGCCGATAGAGCAGGCGCTTTTTACGAGGATGCTTTAAGCGAACAAGATGCGCTCGATAGTGATGTCGATTTGCTGGATCTTAGCAAAGAAGACAATTATGGATAATCCATTTGGGCAACGTGACTTGTTTGATGACTGGAATGACGAACTGGTTGATAGCACTAAAGCTATTGATGAAAATACTGAACAACAAGGGGAAAACACCCATGCAAGCACTGTACAAACCAAGCCTGTATTCCTCCGAGATACAGAACAAACTCAAGAGGGCGACACCACTGACAATAGAGATAGCGAATCGATGGGCACTGGGGTGGCCGGAATCGGTGACGGCGTTAATACAAACGGGTCAGTATCTGGACGCATTGATGAATCAAGAGCAGCAGGAACGGGAAGCATTGAGTCAACCGGGCAACAATCATCTGGCGAGGCACGAGATAGTTCAGGAGTATGGTCTGAGTCTAGCGCCTCCGGCAGTGATTTTGTAATTGATGTCGATGACATTGGTAAAGGGGGAGTAGCCAAGAAATACCAGGATAATATCGCAGCCATTCGCATCATTAAGGCCATGGAAGCACAGGGCCGCTTTGCTTCTCCGGAAGAACGCAAACAAATTGCCAAGTACGTTGGTTGGGGCGCAATCAAGGGTGTGTTTGATCCTGAAAATAAACAATGGCGTAAACAACACAATGAGCTAAAAGAATTACTGACAGACACTGAGTTTAAAGCCGCGCGTAAATCCACGCTCGATGCCCATTACACCAGCTCAGTAGTGGTTGGTGTAATGTATGACGCCATGCAGCAACTCGGATTTGCCGGTGGACGTGTGTTGGAGACTTCTGTTGGCATCGGCAATTTTTTCGGCATGATGCCGACGGCAATGCGCAACAATTCGCAGTTGCACGGCGTTGAACTTGACTCACTGACAAGCCGACTCGTAGCTGCGTTATATCCAGAAGCGACTATCGCGCAAGCGACAGGGTTTGAAGATTTCCAAATCCCCGCCGAATATTTTGATGTTGTCATCGGCAATCCCCCGTTTGGAAGTCAGCCGTTGGTTGATACAGAGCCCAGTCCTTATTCCGGTTTCAGCATTCACAATTACTTCTTGGCTAAATCCATTGATAAGTTGCGGCCTGGCGGCATTATGCAGGTTGTTGTCTCACACAATTTCCTGGATGCAAACGATGATCGGGCTCGTCAATGGATTTTTGATAGGGCGGCATTAATTGGGGCAGTGCGACTGCCCAACACAGCCTTTAAAGAAAACGCCGGAACCGAAATTATTACCGACATTTTGATCTTTCAGAAGCGAGATAGAAACGGGCTGCCTAATGATATCAGCTCATGGCGTGATGTAGTCGATCAAATTAACACCAACTCCAAGACTGGTGAAATTGTCACGCATAAGGTCAATCATTTCTTTACCGAGAATCCGCAGTTTATATTGGGCACGCCATCGGCAGGCGGCTTTATGTATACCGCTAACGAATATACTGTTGAGGCAACTGGCGACATTGAAGCACAACTGGCTGGCTGGGTAAAATCGTTACCACATGATTGTTATGAGTACATCGACCGTCAGGCTGATTCGGCCATAGAAGATTTGGCTATGCCAGACACTATCAAAGTGGGTTCATTTTATACGAATGCTGTCGGTAAGGTCATGCAACGTAGCGATGATGTGATGGGTAATAAGACTGCCAACGAGTGGATACCGCCGAACGAAAAAGCAGTAGCGCGTATGAAAGGTATGATTGACTTGCGTGACGCTTTGCGTAGTCAAATGCGGATTGAACGATTAGGCCAGGCAACGGAAGCCGGTATTGACACCAATCGTGCCAACTTGAATAGACTGTACGACACATTCCTTAAACAACACGGGCATATCAATAACCAGACTAACCGGCGGCTTTTTCTGGACGATACCGAAGCCCAGCTATTGCAAGCACTGGAATTCGACTACGACAAAGGTATCAGCAAAGCCGTAGCAGATAAAGAAGGTATAGATCAACGCGAGCCCAGTGCGGTTAAAGCAGACATCTTTAAACGCCGAGTGGCATTCCCGCCGCAGGATTTTATGACCGTCACCACGGCGAAAGATGCCTTACTGGCATCCTTAAATTATCGGGGCAGGGTAGATACCACCTACATGACCGAGGTCTACGACAAATCGCTTGATGACATTATAAAAGAGCTGGGTGATGTGCTGTACCACGATCCTAAAATCGGTATCGTCACTGCCGATGACTACTTGTCCGGTGATGTAAAAACTAAGTTGGCCCAGGCAACAGTCGCTGCACAAGATGATGTTGACTACAAGCGCAACGTAGTAGCACTGGAAAAGGTTATTCCTGTGGACAAGAAACCCAGCGAAATCTCAGTGAGCATCGGGGCGGCTTTCATTCCTGACGACATTTATGTTCAGTTTATCAATCATGTTTCCGGCGGCGATGCCACTGTCATGTACATCAAAACAACGGGGCAATGGCTGATAAATTTTACCGGCCAAGCCGATCCCGCTTTAAACACAGGCAAGTTTGGGACGACGGAGCTGAGCGCACAACAACTGCTGCAATTGTCTATGCTGGGCCGTGGTGCTGTGGTGAAAAAAACTACCCGTAACGCAGATGGTTCAACCACCACTGTATTGCTTGAAAAGCAAACAGAAGCCGCTCGCGAGAAACAAAACGCTATTAAGGATGAGTGGAAAAAATGGCTATGGAGTGATGCAGAGCGCGCCGATAGGATTGCCACGATTTACAACGATAAAATGAATCGCATCGTCGCGCGCCAATTCGATGGCTCACATCTTACGTTTCCAGGGATGAATCCAGCCATCAATCTGCTGGAGCATCAAAAGAACGGTGTCTGGCGTGGCTTGCAATCCTATCAAGTGCTGTATGACCACGTAGTTGGAGCCGGTAAGACCTTTGAAATGGCGACATTGGCCATGGAAATGCGTCGCCTGGGTATCGCACGTAAACCGCTATTCGTCGTCCCCAATCACTTAACGCTGCAATGGCGCAGCGAGTTTACCCGCTTATATCCGGGGTCAAATATTTTGGCCGCTACGCCGGAAGATTTCAGTAAAGACAATCGAGAGCGATTGTTCTCAAAAATCATTACCGGCGACTGGGATGCTGTGGTTCTCGGGCATTCATCTCTAAAAAGAATCGGACTGCCTGAACAAACAGAAAAAGCGGTATTGCAAGAGCAGCTTAATGAAATCGGCGATGCTATCGAACTGATGAAACGCGAGCGTGGCGACCGCAATATCATCCGTGATATGGAGGGAATTCGCTCCCGACTTGAAGCCAAGATGAAAGACAAGTTGGCTGCCATCGGCAAGCGTAGCAAAGTAGTTACCTTCGATGAACTGGGCATTGATGCGTTGTTTGTAGATGAAATGCATGAATTCAAAAACCTGAGTTACAACTCGACCATGGATCGCAACCCCGGCATGGGCAATCCCAATGGATCGGCCAAAGCGTTTGATTTATTCGTCAAAACACGCTGGCTTTTTGATACCTTCGGTGACAAGACCCCCTTTATTACTGCCACCGGTACCCCAGTCTCAAATTCCTTGGTCGAGATGTACAACATGCAACGGTATATGCAATATCCCTTGCTCAAACAACAGGGGCTGCATGTGTTTGATGCCTGGGCCAAACAGTTCGGCAGCGTAGAAAATGTTTACGAGGTCGCGCCATCTGGTAGCGGTTATCGCCAGTCCACTCGGTTTGCTAAGTTCACCAATTTGCCTGCGTTGATGGGGTTGTACAACCTGTTTGCCGATACGATCACTCTGGATGATTTGAAGGCGCAAGAAGAAATCCAAGGCAAACTCTTTCCCGTGCCTAAATTGGTGGGCGGAAAGCCTGTGTTGGTGGTAGCCAAGCGTTCGCCGCTGGTATCCCATCGTATGGGTGTACCGACAGCTGAAACCGATACGGATGGGAATATCAAATTCTTGGCAGATCTGTCTAACGAAGTTTCAATCAGCAAAAACGAGGAGTCTGGCAAATTTGTTGTAAAAGTCGGTAACAACGTCCTTGGGCAGTTAGACACCGAAGAAGATGCCAGGTTAAAGGTTGTGGAAATGGCGTTGACGCCCAGCGTAAAAGTCCACCCAGAATCCATTCTGGGTCGCTTTGGCCGTTTGCGTGAATTAACCCGAGCAACCAAGGGTAAGGTCAATGCGCTGTCTCTGACCGGCGAGGCCAACAAAATTGGGTTGGATGTCCGCTTGATTGAGCCGGATGCGCCGGACTTCGTAGGCTCTAAAATCAATATGGCCGTTGCCAACATGATGCATGTCTACCACCAGTGGGGTGCTGATAAAGGCACTCAGTTGGTATTTTGCGATATGTCCATTCCCTTGTCAGCTCGTAGCAGTTACTCAGCCAAAGATCGGCGCGTGTACATTCGTGACGATGCTGGCGATATCGATATGAAGCGTGGCACCCTGCATACGGTAGATGGTCACGAGGATTTGCCCTATTTCATTGTACAACGTGGCGAAAAGGACGCTAAACGGTTTGACGTTTATGATGCCGCGTCAGGTGTTGTAGTGATTTCCGAGTCTCGTACCAAACAAGAAGCTAAAGATGCCACCCATAGCCTATTGATGGTCGCTGATTCGCGTCAAGTCTGGATAGACGAACGCGAGACCGCAACAGAGATCGAGCAAGGTCAAATTGACGAATACAATAATGCACACGATGTCGAAACCGAAGGCTTTGAGTTTTTTACCCGCGAAGACATTGCCGGTATGTCTGGCTCGACCAAATTCTCGGTGTATGACGACATCAAAACCAAACTGATCGGTAAAGGCGTACCGGAGCGAGAGATTGCCTTTATCCATGACTATTCGACGCCAGCCGCTAAGGACAAACTGTTTAAAGCGATTAACGCCGGAGAAGTTCGGTTCACGCTAGGGTCCACGCAAAAGATGGGGGCGGGCACTAACGTACAAAAATTACTGGTCGGTCTCCATCACATTGATGCGCCCTGGCGTCCTAGTGATTTGGAACAACGCGAGGGCCGCATCATTCGACGGGGAAATGATCTCTATGCCCGTGATCCAGAAAATTTTGCCGTGTTTATTGGTCGCTATGCCACCGAACAGACCTACGATACCCGCCGCTGGCAGATCCTGGAACATAAAGCCCGAGGGATTGAACAACTACGCAAATTTGATGGCACGATCAACGAGATCGACGACATAGAGGGCGAGGCCGCTAATGCAGCTGATATGAAAGCCGCGGCCTCGGGTGATCCGTTGATATTGGAAGAAACAAAAGTTCGTAACACTGTGCGGCGTTTGGAACAATTGCAAGCCGGTCATGCGGATGAGGTGTTGGCGATGACTCGAAAGGCGCGTGACGCTCAAGAGTATGCCGATGGTTATGGCCCACGTTATCTGGCGACAATTAAAGCGCTGGTCGCTACTGCCAATCAACATCCCCTGGACAAGCGAGGCTTCTCGCCGGTTACTGTAGATGGGCAACAGTTTATCGAAAGAGATACAGCACAGGAGGCAATTGCAGGTGCTGTTGGCCAATTGAGAGTCAATAAATCGGACAAAACAACGCTAATTTATCGCGGATTGACGTTCAACATTGAGCGTCATGTAGGTTATATCTGCGTGGAATCACACACCGGCGACACCAGTAGTTGGACTGATGCCGAACCGTTTTCTGCCAGTGGTTTTATTCAACGCATGGTCAACAGCATCGGTCGACTTCCTGCAATTGTGGATGCCACCCATGCGCGCATTGAAAAATCAGCTAAAGACGCGGTAGCGATGCGTGAGCAAGCAAAACAACCCTTCCTGCAAGCCGATGAATTGGATGCGACCCGCGAAAAATACAAAGAGATTCAACGGGTGTTGTTAATCAATGGCCCGACTGTTCCAGAAAATCAAAAAGAAGCTGTTGCCAAAGGCATTACGGCACAGAAAGTAAAACTAGCTGAAATGGGTTTTGGCGACGCATTGAAGGAGTTTTTCGGCGATAGCAGCGGCTATCAACTCGGCGAGTTAGAAACGCTGATCTCTGAAAGCGTATTCAGCGAGCCATCGCAACAGGCAAGAGCCAATAAGCGTGATGGGCGAGTGATTAAAATTAAACTTCAGGAGCGGCCAATGACACATAAAAAACCATTTCATGAAACCGTTGCCGAAAAACTGATAGCACAATTAAAAGAAGGCACGGCGCCCTGGCAAAGACCTTGGCTACCCGGTGAGGCGGGCGCTTTTGTGCCTAAAAATCCGATTACCGGCAAGCGCTATCGAGGAATTAATGCGATTCACTTGATGAGCCAAGGTTATACGGATCAACGTTGGTTGACCTTCAAACAAGCTGCCACTGTTGAGGCCCAAGTGCGTAAAGGTGAAAAAGGCACACCGATTCAATATTGGAAATTCAGCGATGAGCATACTAAAACGGATGCCGATGGTCAGCCTATTCTTGATGCCCAAGGCGAGCCGGTTAAGCTGATCGTCAAATTGGAACGGCCCAGGGTATTTTTTGCCACGGTCTTTAATGCCGAACAAATCGACGGCATGCCACCTATCCAACCACGCAAAGAACAGGATTGGGACGCAGTGGAGCGAGCCGAACACATTTTGCAGATATCCGGTGCGGTGATAAGAAACAGCGAGCAGGATAGGGCGTTTTACCGACCCTCTACAGACAGTATTCACTTGCCAGACAAGGCGCAGTTTCCAAGCGCAGATAACTACTACGCGACTGCTCTGCATGAGCTAGGACACTGGACAGGTCATGAATCGCGGCTAGCTCGTGATCTTTTGCATCCGTTCGGAAGCGAGGGCTATGCCAAGGAAGAATTGCGGGCAGAAATTGCCAGCATGATCTTGGGCGATGAATTGGGCATCGGTCATCATTCGGAACAGCATGCCGCTTATGTGGGATCTTGGATAAAAGCCTTGCAGGACGATCCATTGGAGATTTTTAGGGCAGCGGCCGACGCTGAAAAAATTCAAGACTATGTGCTTGGATTTGAACAGACGCAGGTTCAGGAGCAGGCACCGACTCATCAGGAGGCAGAAATGGACACAGACACGATCAACATGTCCGATAAAATTTTAGCGGCTAAAATTTCCGACGGGCAGCCACGTATTGCGGAATTTGAATCTTTGTCGCAAGAGTCGACAGTGATACCAACGCCTGTAGCGCATCTGACCCAGGATGAGTTCGCTAAAATTGCCAAAGCCATGCCGCTTGAAAACCATGGTCGACGCTGGGAAGTGTTCGTGGGCGAAAAGAGTTTGGGATTCTCCGATGTGGATACCGCAGGAGGTGCAATTAAAGAGGCACATAAGCGCGAAGTGAACAATGCCCTTTACAGTCGATCTGTCGAGAAACCAGGCATTGTCCCTATTCAAGCCCTACCACCAGAGACTGTTCTGAGTGAGTATCCCGACTTACAAGCGAAATTTGCTGATACGTTGAACTTAAACCAGGCAGTGGACCAGGGTTCAAAAGCGGCCTTGCCGGAAAAAACCTTCATCACCGTGCCATTTAAACAGAAGGAAGAAGCCAAAGCATTAGGTGCACAGTGGGATCGTCAAGAACAATCCTGGTATATTACCGAAAATGTTGATTTAGCCTTATTTACCAAGTGGAAGAGGGTGGCAGAGAAAGTCACCGCCGATGTGCCAAATGCCGCCCAGATCACTCAAAATCCCAGACAGAATCATCAATACCTTACTGTGCCCTATGGTGAACATGTGGCAGCTAAGGCAGCAGGGGCTCTCTGGGATAAAGCGGTGAAATCTTGGTATATCGGCCCCACGGCCGACTTAGTGAAGTTGGAACGTTGGTCGGCAGATAAAGTAATAGACCAGCAAGGGCCAGCTATGCGGCCAGAAGAAGAGTTTGCCGAGGCGCTGCATTCGCTGGGATGTGTGGTTGATGGTCGGCATCCGATGATGGACGGTGCTAAACACCGGATCGCAGTCGAAGGTGATAAAAAAGGCGAAAAAGCCGGGTTTTATGTGGGTCATTTCGATGGTCACCCAGCAGGCTACATCAAGAATAACAAGACTGGCATTGACATGAAATGGAAGTCCAAAGGCTATGCGCTTGATCCAGAGCAGAAAGCGCATCTACAGGCTGAGGCAGCAGCCAAGCATCAAGCGCGTGACTTCGAGCAAGGCAGGTTACACGAACAAACTGCGCAACGTGTTAGTAAACAAATGGCCGATCTGGTTCCCGTTAACCAGCCAACAGCTTACATGCAGGCCAAGGGTATCGAACCACAAGCGGGCGTGTTCACCGATAAAGAGGGCCAGAAAACCTACATTCTCGCAACGGATGTGGATGGCAAGCAATGGACGATGCAATACATTCAAGGGAACGGCATTAAACGGTTCGCCAAGGACAGCCGAAAAGAAGGTTGCTTTCATGTTATCGGCGGCATGGCCGCATTGGCAAAGGCTCCGGCATTGGTTATCAGCGAAGGCTACGCGACAGCGAGTAGTTTATCGCAAGCACTGGGTTTTGCCACCGTCGCGGCTTTTGACTCGGGCAATTTGCCGCTCGTTGCTAAAGCATTGCACGAAAAGCTTCCAGACAAACCGATAGTCATTGCTGGTGACGATGATGAGCACCTGGAAGCTACACAGGGTGTCAATCCAGGCCGTAGTAAAGCCGAGGAGGCGGCTAAGGCTGTCGGTGGCAAAGTCTTACTCCCCATCTTTGCACCTGGCGAGCAGATGGCCAATCCCAAGGGATTCACCGATTTCAACGACCTAGCTAATAGCAGCGTGTTGGGCAAAGCAGGTATTGAGCGTCAAGTGTGTTCCATTGTTGATTCTGTGATCGAGAAACACTTGGCAGAGATCGAGCAACAGAAGCAGGAGCTGCGACCACGTAGGGCGGCCAAGAACGGTTAATGGCTGACAATGAATAAAAGCCAGATCAAACCAGCTGGGTAAAAAGCATCAACCGGCACAGATAAACATGATGGTTTGGTGTGCTTTTAGAACACCTCATGCGCTAGCAATTTTGTTCGTGGCCACCTGGCTACGCGCCTTGGTTTAGTTACTCCGGTGTTATTCCTAGCGAATGCCAGAGAAAGTCATATGAAATCTCTCCACGCTGTTGATCAATGGCCAGTTTGGCCTCGTTATGAGCATAGGTATGCAGCAAGAATTTCACCTGCGCCAGTCCTTCGGTTGTGGTGATGGCTTCACGCGGGGTGCTATCGTTCAATGCGGGTATGGGCTCGTCCGCCCAGTTAGCATAGAGCTGGTGAGTTTTCTGTTCGATGAGCGCTGTTAGCTGCTCAAGCGGTAACGTCGGCGGCGTTGACTTTTTGGCTGCATCGGCCGGTAAGTTAGCAAGCATCCCTTTGGGATCGGAGATTTCCCGACTCCTAAAGGCCACAGCTTTGTCGGCAAGGGCTTCGAACCAAGGGCGACCCACGTCCGCAGTGTGTTGGGTATGGTAAATGACTTTGAGCCGATCCTGGTGTTTGCCAGGATCAATCCGGAGGCTTTCTTGTGACAGACCATCTGGCCCTTCAAACAGGCGGCTCCAACCCTGCTCGTGACTGCCGACGATATCGGCTTCGCCGGATAAGGCCCTAGCCAGTGCCGCCCAGTTGTGAACTTGATAATGATCGGTCACAAACAGCACCGAGTCTCCAGTGACCTGATCTACCAGCTGGGGAATAGCCACCTCGCTGACAAACAACTTGAGCCAGTGATAAGGAATAATAACGCCAGTGATTTCTTTGGCGAGTGGTGAATCCGGTTCGGCCTCTTCCAATTCGTCTCGGAGTTCTTCTAATAAGGCCCAGCACTCATTGCGCGGGAAGGCGAACACGGCACCCGATAATTCCAAATGATCATCTACAAGGATGATGCGTGCTGCGATGAGGTCATAGAGGCTGGCTTGCTGTGAACCAGACTTCTCTTGGACTAGGACTGGCGGGCGATCAGGCAACATCACATCCCTTAGCGACAGACTTTCCCCAGGGGTCAACGCGACGATTTCATAGAGTCTGAGTGGAATGGTGGTCAGCCGCTCAAGCCATTGTCTCTGTTCGATTGAGAAGAGCGGGCCGCCCCGATTCAGTAACAAGTCTGCAACCCGATGCTCTTGATCCTTGATGGTCATGAAACCATCGGCGACCAGCCATTCCATGGCATTAAACATAATACCTGCATAGTCCTCTTCAGGCAGCGTCTGGAGTCTAGCGAATTCCTCGTCATCCAGTCCGCCGAAAAACCCCAAGTCAAGGGCATCACGAAGCCGTTGGCCATACTTCGTGACCAACCATTGGATAGCTTTAGGAACTGCATCGGTATGGTCGCTGGCCGCCGGTTCATGTTGGGCACGCAAGCAACAGTGAAAATTGTCGTGTACAGAGAGAATAAATAGTATATAAATATATAGCTTTTAGATAATGATCATAAAAGCCATGGAGTTTAAGTTTTTGGTTAAGGCATTACTAAAAAATATTTGACTACACGCGATAAAGTTAATATGAGGACTTTTTATATTAAGCTATATTCTGCAATTGATATCAATAACAAACCTGTTATTGATATCGAAAATGAACCTTCTGTAATAGAAAATATTAGGTTGCTGTTTTGGGCAGCGAACATCGATTTAAATATAAAAATTGGTAGTTCCGTGCCTTCGCCGCGGTCAAAAAGTGAGTGTGAAAGTTTGTTAAATGACTTCAAAAGAGATCAGTCTTGTGGACACGTTGTAATATCGTCCTTTAACTACAATCCTGGGTTTGAGGCCGGTGAATTATTCGACACAAATAAACGAGGGTTGGCACTAGTTTATTTTAATTCAAATTTTATTAGCGGAAATATTGATCGTTTGGTTCAAACATGCGCTCACGAGATCGGGCACATGTTTAATTTATCTCATAAAGACGTTTATAAAAATTCCATTGCGGATAAAAAATATACAAGCGCAATGGATGAGACTGACAAGAGAAGAATTCATGAACCAGCTAAGAGCTGGGATTTAGCTCGAAAGGATACGGATGGATATTTTCGAGCCCCTTCAGAAAAGATAAAAAATAAGCTATTTCCTTTTAATGGTGCAGCTCGATACAATTTAAATAATGAACCTGATTCAGTAGTATTCCCTTGGCAGGATGTTGGATTTAAATGGAAAGACGAAGTCGACTAATTTTTCTTATTTACTTATTAATTTTTATTTTCAAAAGGCATATACATGAAAAAATTTGTATTTAGATTTTTTTCCAAAGAAAAAATAAAATGTGCCAACCTGCTATTCTTGGTTATTTCTGGCTGTTCAACATTAACAGGGGAAAAGCTCTCACAAGGAGAAGGGCCTCAAGATCTTCGAGGTATACCTTATAGCATTCCACGAACGGAATTTTATTTAACGAAGACCTCCCCCGCATCTCCACAGGATAAAGTTATTTATTCTTTAAATAAAAAAACAGAGATTGATCCAAAACAGACATTCACTTTAAATATGGAACCAGGATTATTTGTCGATCCAGATTTTTCTATTTCATTGACTTCAAAGGGATTTTTATCTGGCACAACCGCTACTTTCTCCGATCAGATATCGCCAATAATAAGTTCCATAGGATCTTTTGCAAAGGATTTAGCTGGAGCCATGGCTACTGGCGCACTTGCAAAAGATACGCTTAATGGCCAATTAGCAGAATATCTTACTTCCGTTAAAAGCGTAGGGGCTTGTGCAAATGCATCTACTGCGCTGAATCTAGAAATGTTTGTTAACAAAGCGAGAGTTTCAGTTGTTGATGAATTGATATCCCGGATGTCAGATGTTGATAATATTCGCTTCAAAGATCAAACAGAATTTCTGAATTCTTTTTTGTACTTGACAGAAGATGAAAGAGCATGCTTGGTAGCTGCACTGACTGTCATAGACGATAAATGGAAAACAACGGCTCCCAACCTACCGGCTGGAAAATCATTTAAAGATGTTTTCGATGAATTTAACGAAGCTATTAAAACTTATATCAATAACTATCCGGAAGATTTTGGTTTCGCAAATTCATACAGAGATGCGGTTGTTAACCAGGATAAAAAAACTCTCAAAGCAATTGATGAGGTGTTTGACGTTGACAAAAAAAGCAACACGGAACTTAGTAAATCAAGAATAAAAAATCTAAATGATTTAAATTTAAGACTTTATGCTAACGAAGCTTCTAGAATAAATATTCAACTTAAAACATTAAAGGAAATCATTGAAATCCCTGCTGCCAACTGGAAAGCTAAATATGTTTTGTATTTAGAGCGAGAAATGCAGCGCGCTAAATTGAAGCAATTGAGAATGTCTGCGACAGGCAATAATATTAACAAGTTTATATCATTAGCGCGTGATAAATTGGCGTACGCTATAGATGCAGAAGACTTATTTGCCCGAGCGGAAATGCTTACTAAATTTTTGTCCACCATAAAGAATAAAGGGACTAAATTAGACAGCGGCCCTGCAACAGCCGAGTTCACGGTCGCACGTTTGGAATTGGAAAATACGCTAACACAGATAGACACAAAAAGAGCACGTGTGTTTTCGGAAGCGAAACCCACGTCACCCACCCCAAAGACGTTAAACGATATCCCCGTAGACGTGGTTACTAACGAATATATAAAGGAGAGCTTGAAGCTAGGCTGGATTAATACACCTGAAGGAAATCGCGCGAAAGATTTTGTTATCGTTTTAGAGGAATTAAAATGAAGTCGCTTACTTTTTTATGGCTAATTGCCCTAGGGCTGACTGGTTGTGCGTCATCCATCAATGTGTCAAGATTGAATAATGATTTACCTGCTGGTAGCCGCGTTGATGGAGTGCCCTTCCGCGCTATGAAGCGATTTAACGCAGTTGTTTATGAGAAGAAATCAAACGGTTATAAAAAGGTTGATGAATCACCTGAATTACTTGTAACGATACCAGATCCATATAATTTATACCTTCTGGGTTTTGATGCCTTAATGCTTTCTGACACAACGTTGAGTCTGGCGTTAGACTCAGATACCAGTGTAATTCAAAAAGTCACACTGAAATCTACAGCCAAAGCCGGTCAAGCGTTACAAAATGCCGGTTCACAACTAGTGAGCGTCGCAAAGGCAGAACAAGAACTGGCAAAGGCTGAGGATACTTCAAGTATTGCGCCTTTAGATTTGGCTATTGCGGCAGATAAGGCAAAACAGAGTGCTGAAATTGCTGCGCTCGAATACGATAAATTAAAGTCTGATTCTAAAGCTAGCCCTGTTGATATTTTACGTGCTCAAACAAAAATGCGTTCGGCAATGCTTGATGCAAATCGTGCGGCTCGTGTGGCCAATAAGGCTCCATATTATCCAGATATTAATCCTTGAATATAACGATAGTTTTATTATTTACTTTATTTCATTGAAAATACAATGGATCATATTACCATAATTATTGATTCGCTCGATGCCTTAGCAGAGAACGCTGGCAGTGTTTTCGTCGCTCTCGCTGCGGCTGGCAGTATTGCCATGGCGACAGTTCAACTAGTTAAAGAGCTGACGCCTCTTCGACGAAATCGTCAAAGACTATGGCTGGAAGCATGGTTAAGAGAAAGAAGCCGAAGACTTTCTGAAATCTATTCCGAACATGATATTAATTTCACCGAAGCGTACGATGATCTGATTCTTCTATCTACGGGGGGCAATAGAGATGCGTTATTTGAGCTACCAATGGATGATTTAATTACGCAAATTAATCTAGCGGCACAGATAGTAATTGATTCTCCGAATCGATATAGAGACTTATTTATTATTTTATCATACGGCGTCGAAGGCCCAGATTTAAAAGTACTCTTTAAAGGGCTCCCACCTCCACCCAATTCTGCGGAGATTTATTTCGACACTAAAAATAAAATTAGTCGGATTATTCAACGTGGCTTGGATGGCGTCAGAATTTCGTTAAATAATAGATGGAAGTATTTAATGAATGTTTTGTCTATTAGTGTCACTATGATAGTTGTGTTTGTAGCTGTCGGCTTAAAGTTAAGTTCTGGAACAGACGCAGATTTAAAATTCAGTATCGTTACGTTGCTTTTTACGATTCCATTTGCTGCAATAGGTGGGTATTTCGCGCCTATTACGCGCGATTTACTAGCCGTGATTCAAGGCTTAAGAAAGTAGAATATTGAATAATGCCATAGGATACGCAAGTTTAAAATTCCGTAACCAGTTACTGCTTTTTTTCACAAATTAATGTTGTGTCTGATGTGGTTTGAATTTATTTATAGAATATCTACATCTAATAATTTCAACACCCTCGGCAAAGGTTGTGCAAGAGCATATTCTGCTGTGGGACCCAGACCGTCTTCCCCAGCAAAGTGCAAACCAACCGCCTTTCCATTAGAGGGATTAACCCAAACGGCACCTGAGTCCCCTGCAAGGCTGATTTCACTTTCGGTCGAGTCTGAATCAATAACGATCCGCACGGCGTCGATCCAGCGACTCTGGTCACCATAACTCGAATAGTCGACTTCGTAGGCACCGGCAATTCCATCAATCATACCGTGGGTAAATTCAGAGATTGCGCCGTATTTGACTACTTTCATTCCATTACGAGGCATCTCAGTTCCAATGATAGTCAATTGAGTATCAAATAATTGGTCATTCATCTCTATACCAACAGACGTCAACGCTAATGCCGCATCGCATCCGGCATCCAATGCGACCCATCGTTCTAATGTTGCAACAATCCGTGGTTGTCCGGTTCCGGTGTGGCTCGGCCCTGGTTGTGAGATTAGGTTGCCGGCTTTCGCTTCCGAAGAACCGCAAAGTACATGCCAATTACTTAGTATTCCATGCGCTCCTGTAATTCTGTCCTGCACCACCATGCCAAGTGTGCCAGTTCGGTCGAATTGGACATTTCCGATGCTTAATCCTGGTTGAACAGGATCGCATTTAGTTCTTGGGTTTCCGTGCAATGAATATCTGGCCTCTATAACGTCACATCTGTATTCGTCTAAGGTTTCGGGTAATATTTGATCAAGCTGTAGTTTCTGTAATGGTAGTTTATTAATAACATGAAATCGGATTCCAAGTTTCTTTTGCCTCACGCCATTTTTATACACAAACCCATAATCAACGCCAATGACTCCGTGCCGCGAGTGTCCCATTCGAAGAGCTTTGGATATTGATTTTTGCAATTTCCGATGCATTTGATATTTCTAGCCCCTACTTGGTTAAGGTACCCACTGGTCGTCTGGGCATCCACTTAGAATCCATTCTTCGATGAAAACTATTTTATCTTCAGGCAATGGCTGAAAACCTACTGGCATTCGCGGATAAGTTGCATCAGTTGTGCCTATATCACTACCAAATGGCGCAATTCCTCGTAGAGCAAGAACCAAATTAGAGCTTATTACATCTCCTGGAACTACTAATCTACGACCGTATACTTTTTTTTGTTTAAATTGTTCCAGATTAAGAGGTCTCCAAAATGCACCATGTGCTCCGATATCGTGACCCTCTACAGCTTCATCAAGAATTTGCTTTAATCGTTCAAATCTAGTCATTTTTGTACCTCTTATTGATTTCCTTCAAAGAGAAGTGACCACAAAAAATCTACTTTTGTGGCCTCATGGAAAATTGGGTCGTCGCTTGTCGCGGCACCCCGTGTTATGGGGAGGAAATTTATATCTTTCTCAGACCAAACGGCTCTTTGATGGCAGGTCATGCAATTTGAGTTTACACCGTTAAGAAATTTAGCTTCCAACCACGGATTAAACACGGCGTTTGGAGTGCCATTAGATTCCCTTGGCAAGTCCATATCGTAGCAAACATCCATCAGATAATTTCTCCATGGCCCTTTAATTTTAGTATCGTCGAGTCTGTCTTTAGCGTAAACCCCTTCATCAGGCTTGTCGTGCCACCAAAAAGTTGCCCACACCCAATTGGGAATTTCTTTAGTTGTATAGTGCATCGCCACTAATACGGCATAATCACCTTCTGCTGTCTTCCCGTCTTTTTTCCGAAATGCAGCAGCTTGTTTTGCATCCATGGCAAAATAATAAAATGTTTTTAGAGGAACCACTTTCGATTTAGAAAACCCAGGAAAATCAAAAGTTTCTCCAGATGGAATTGTATCTCTACTAGGATCTACTGCGACTTTCCTTTTCCATGTGGGGAAATTCTGTGCTGGCGCACTTAGCACTTGTGGTTGCTCATCCCAAATTGGTAATGCTGTCATCCCCTGCTTTTTCACAGACATCCATATCAATTTTAGTGACATTGCATTAGGACGATAATCAGGCACCTTACGGTCTGCTATTGGCGTTTGGGGAGTCCAACTATCATTTAACGCTTTCATTGTAGCCATCAAATTTAGTTTTTTTGATCGCGTATGATCCTTGAGTTCTTGGTTAAATAAGGTGAATGCCATCTGGGATTCGCCAATCGCTTGTGGTTGAGCCCCTATACCATGAGGAGAAAATTGCCGTGGTGGTTCCAACTTACGCTGTAATGACCTCACACCCTGGAGAGTCGGTCCTGTACTAAAGACCTCTGGTCCGGTATACCATGTTTCCCATAAAGACTCGCTGCCAGGATCGTTTGGTCGAGTTGGCTGAGTCAACCCAGCAAAAACAAACCATGCATGTTGCCTGAGCTTTGACTCGTTGCCATCTTTGAGAGCATCGAGCAAAGAATTACCGTTAGCAGGGAAATCAAAACCGCTGGGTATTGGAGTATATGTTATTTCTTTTGCTTCAGTAATTACAGCTGTTAAAGCAATACAAAATATTAAAAAGCACTCTATCTTATTAATCATTTCCATGTCCTAATGTCTATATTAATGTTGATATCTTCAATGCTAAATCATGAATAAATTGATTCAATATCAAGTGGTAAAGTAGTTTAACGGTCTGATTAAATGATAATGAACCCTAATCAGACTTATTCAAATAGCCTGCTAAAATGATGAATTTAGTTATTATTTTAATTTTAAATTTCCTGTAATTGGTTGACCCTCAGCCGCCGCAGCGCAACGGTTTGAATAACTTTTTCCATCACATCCATTAACTGGTAGAAACTCTTGTGTGCATAGTTTTGGCTTTGTAATACAAATCCCAGAAACTTTACCATCTGGACAGCTTGGTGTTGTGTCGCAAAACTCACCATCTCCACACTGCTCGTTCGTGTTGCACTTTTTCAGAATCTGCTCATTTTCTGCTGCTCCAGAGGCTGACTTGGCTATAATCATCTGTTTACCCTCTTTATCTATTAACTGAATTCGATCAAACTGAAGCCTTAATGATTGGGTATATTTTGTTAAAACTTGGGGGACTATTCCACTTGGTTTTGTGCAATGGAAGTTAACAAAAGGAGGGTAGATAAATTCAGGTCCGACAGACAAGTTTACTTTATAGCCAGGGGTTGGTAGAGTTAATACTGCAGTAAGTTCATTAAGTCCATTCGCTCCTTTTATAAAGCTATATTCTCCTCTAGGACAGAAAGTATTATCAGCATAAACATTCTGAATTGTAATTACAAAAAAAACAGGGATAAGAAATATGGTTTTTGATTTCATGGGAATACTTCCTTAAAAAAAATGGCAAATTTGAAGTCAAACATAAGTAATATAAAAAAATATAATTCATAACTGACACTTAAATACACACCGTATGTGGATCTATTTATTTTTTGTTATTTTATTTATTAACTTTATTGAAAACGATAAGCCTGCAAATATATCGATACTGACGATAAATGATAAAGACATAATAATCAATAGTACATTCGTACTGGTACGTTAGTACTCAATCCTCTAAACTTAAGATCAGCAAGTTGATTTATAAGCATGTTTCCTATGGTTTTTTGGGTGTTTCGATCATGATTTTGAGCTATCGGGTATAATACCAATGAGATTTTTGAGTAATTCCTTTAAAGTAGTCACAAACTGCACCGTGGTGGGCATGAGAACCAACAGCCAGCGGGGTAAGCAGCGCTTAAGGTGTGAGAAGGCATAACTATACGGCGTCGATAATTTGCCACGCCTATACCAAAAGAGCGTTTACACTTTTCAGCTCTGCCCGACCATCATTTTATCAGATCACTTTTTTTGGTCAGGGAAGTACCTTTGTACTAGTACGAAAGTACTATTGAAAACAGGAATGGTTTATCGGAGTATAGAAACAAAATTTAGTTGAAATGGAATTAGTGTTAACGACCCTTTGCTGACCTTAATGTTTGCGATTTGTTTGACTGGGAATGAATAAAGAGGCTCTTATTATGAAAAAAATTACGCCCATTTTGATTGCTAGTTTTTTAGGAATACTCAGTTTTAAAGTGACTGCTGAAGAACCTTGTTTGGCGAGTGATCTAGAAAAGGAGGGAAATGATTTTTTTAACATTGGGCGGGATATGCCATCGGTATTGCCGGAAAAAAAAGTAGAAGTTGGTAACTTAAAAGATGATGACGATTGTGAGTTTTATCGCCAAGCTTGGCAAATGTTCTTATATAGCGTGCTACCAAACCCAGAGAAAACACCAAATCCCAACAATGATCCTAGGCTATTAAGTTATGAAACCCCTTACGATCTGTGGGGTTCAGATGCGACGCCCAACGTGCCCAAAGAAAGCGGCGGATTAATGTCATTGGCAGTTAGAACTAGCCAAGAAAAAAAAGTTGATGGTAAGTCGCCACAAATTATGGGGCTTACTTTAAAAAAATCTTTGCCCGCTGGGCATGGTGGCATACAGCCACAAGCTATAGGTAATCCAAATGATAACTCAGTAATAACTGAGCAAGCCGACACATCAAATACGTTGGTGGATCAGAATGGGCATCCGATTTATTACGCCGTGCACATGAACAAAATATTTGCTTCGTATATGAGAGAGCACGGTTATACAAAAAATCCGAGCACGTTAGACCCTAATGGCGAATTTGAAGTTGGGGCGCTGGAGCTTAAATCTTCATGGAGAATAGTTGACCCTAGTGAAACTGAAGTTGAGAAAAGCTTTTATGTGATCAATGCAAATATTCCAAGCTCGGCTGGCTTAAATGATAAAGGCAAGCCAATCTTTGATATTTCACACCCTGTGCAAAAAAAATTAGCCTTAGTTGGCTTGCATGTTGTTGGTGTAATCAAAGGGCATCCAGAATTTATTTGGGCGACTTTTGAACATGAAAAAAATGCCCCATCCAACAATTGGACTTTCTACCCCAAAAGCTCTGATTGCAATCAAGGACCTAGAATTGGCTTTAGCTATGACGCGGTAAAGCAAACATATAGCCCGCCAACTACGGTTTGTCGTGAAAATGAATTTGATGATGAAGCCATTATTTCATTGAATAATCAATTACAAAGCAAGCTAAGGGAAAAAGGGATGGTTTGGCAGCATTACAAGTTGACTGGTGCAGTCTGGCTAAATAAGCCAAGCGAAAACTTTACTGCTAGGGAGATTCGAGGCGGTGACTGTCAATTTCATGAAAATACTCCCAATTGCAGTCTCCTTGGGGAGGGGGTGCCGCCACTTGCCAACCCTACAATGGAAACTTTTACCCAAGATATGGGTTGTTTTGACTGCCACTCGCCGAACGGCTCTAAACTCGGTGTTAGCCATATATTTACGGTAGCCAAGGCTTATTTAAAAAAAATGGATACCTTGAAAAAAGATTTAAGTCCGGCAAATCCTAATTTACCTGATAAATAATACCTGTCTATGGCGAAGATTAGGGAGTGGGCTAGTAATTACTCTGGATTATCAAGCCAGATAGTGTGTGCGCTGATCTTATTAACTTGGTTAGCCTAAATTTAATAACTTACATACACAAGGAGATTGAAATGGCTACAAATAATAATCTTACTCCACCCTCTCTCTTTAAAGACCCATTGGCTTTTCCTGTCGTTATTAAGCTAAGAGAACAACGGCAATCAGTATTTATCAGGGAACAGGCGATTTCATTACACTCTGGTTTGCCCGATACTAATATTTGGGCTTATGTTGGAAAACGGCGTTTAACTTTTTCCAAGATTACACAAAAAGAGCGTTTCGATTTTCCACTATCCATACGCTAGCTTATTGAAATTACAATACACTTCAATTTGCGAACTAGAAAACTCAGGGCTTGCTAGTGGCAAATATTGGAAGCCGTATTGCAACGTTGCTCTTCACTTTTGAATCCGCCCTAAAACCCAGCAGCTGTCAGATTGAATCGGAAGATAAAGTATTAATCAATATTTGAAAATGTCTATTTATTCTAATAATTCGGTCATGAAAAAATAATTACCTTCAGTGTCCGATAGGGTTGCCAATATAATCCCCTCATTTACCCTCTGTATAGGAGGTGAAATAACTAAACCCCCGTAACTTTTGATGATCTCACAAGCCTGTTCTATATTTGAAACTGTAAAAGAAAGCCCTGTCTCGACGGGTTGACATTCTGGCCTCTCAATATCAGTTATATGAAGAGCTATAATTGCTGTTCCAAGTTCAAACTCGGTCCAATAAGGCGACTCAAATTTTGTTGTTAAACCAAGAGCCGATTTATAGAACTTAATAGCTCGTTCCATATTGCTTACAAATACAATGAATTTAAGTCCAAGAAGATTATAATTTTGCATTATGTGATTTATCCTAGCATGAAAGCTTTACTGTGGTACCGTGTCCCAGCCGTATATAGGTGATGTCCGTATCCAAACTTGATTCATCCGAATAAAGTGAGCAAATAAGGATAAATTTTGTTCAATGGGTGCTTCTTGCTGGTGTTAGGACCTGGTGCTATCGCAGCTAAACCTAATACCCGCATCAGCCGCTGCACGCGTTTCCCGTTCACAACATGCCCCTGGGTGCCAAGCCAAATCACCATTTTCCGGCTGCTGTAAAACGGATGACGGGTAAACTATTTATCCAGCATGCGCAATAGCAGCAGTTCAACACCATCCACGACGACTGCCTTGTTCTCATAGACCGTTGACCGGGCAATACCCGCCAGTTTGCACACAATAACCTTCATAACGTATTTAGGAATTCTACCAACTGTTTCTCTTCCAAAGAAGTTAGTTTAAGTGGTTTGAGAACGCCTGTGTAATGGTGTGGAGGAATTACAGATCCGGATAGAGTATTATAATAATGTACAACCTCATACAAATTTCTAAATTTTCCGTTATGCATATAAGCTGATTTTAAACGAACCTGAAGCAATGAAGGAGTTCGAAAAGCCCCCCACGATTCCTCTGAAATATTAAATTTAATTTTTTTTACATATTCTGGATAAAACCTATTTGCTAAGATGTTATAAGGATTTTCTTCCATTTCTTTCAATGCTTGGAATCGACCCGGATCAGAGATGTCTTGATTCTTGATATCTCCAATCCCGATATTATGGAATTGCCCGTCAGATAAATACAGGCCATAATGACAAACCGAACAACCAGCTTTGCCAACGAATAGCTTTGCCCCAGATAATGCCATATTATTTGATTCGATGGCTGAAAAGTCGTTAGTAGATACTGCATTACTCCAGATGTTATCGGGGTATGGTATTTTCCTTATGAAAATAGAAATCTCATGTGCAACACAAGCAAAAGACTTATCTATCTCATTCTTTTCCGGTAAAGAAAATGAATTATATATATTTTTGTATTTAGAAGATGATAATTCGGAATTGGGGATTTTTTGAATTTTATGAGCTAATTGTGAAGAAACATTGCAATAATTTGGGACTTTACGTGCTGGTTCAAGAGCATATTTAGCAGCCATAATACGCGAACTATCCATTTCGTTACCATTTTCAATAACCTCCATAACCTGAGCCTCTAGTGATGCAGCTCGGCCATCCCAAAAAAGATAATCTACTTCCTTAGAATGAAATAAACTTGGTGTAGATCGCTGATTGATATGGTTAAATGCGAAACTCAATGGAGATATAGCTGACCAAGCACTTTTCGGATTGTGACATGAAGAACAAGAGTTTTTATTTGTTGCGGATAATCTTGAAGAAAAAAAAGCCTGCTCCCCACCATTGGAGGGTGGACCTGCGTTTTTAGAAAACTTATTCAAAAAACCTAGCTCCGACATAATTGAACTGTAGTTTTCACTATAAGCAGAGAATGATATTTTTAATGGAAATATTGTCATGAAAAAGGAAATTAACAATAGATATGATAGTGTTTTCATTTCGCATCAATCAAAAAATCAGTAATTAATGTTTTGTTTCTTTCTATAAGAACGAGTCTTAATCGCCATTCTCCTTTCATAGTAGGCACTACACTATCAAATTTCCAATTACAGTTCGAAGTTTGACTATAATTTGGATTGTATTCCGTTCCGTGACCATGAGCGGGCATATCAAATATTATTTTATTTATAGAGGGGCAAGTATCGCCGGACTTATAAGCCGAAGGTATGCTAACTAAGCATGAAAAAACCTTTCCAACATTGATTGCATTGTTACATTTTAATTCTAGATCCCATTTTTTATCTGATGATGTTGACTTCATTATAAAATTGTTAGCCCAAGATATACTTGGCAAGAATGTCTGTACTAAAGCAAGCAAAATAATGAATTTAAATGATAATGTGCGCTTTTTCATACAAATATATTAGGGTCTTACAACGTCAACTACGGCATTTTCGATCCCAAAAGTCCTGACAAACTTTCCATTTTGATCAAACATTTGAGCCCTATGGTTCCCAAAATCTAATACAACAAGTGTTCCGTCAGATAGTTGACTAATTCCTTTTGGTTTATAAAATTGCCCAGGACCAGTTCCCCATTGCCCCCATTGCATAATAAACTTCCCATCTTCATCGAATTTTTCAACTCTTTGGGCGCCAACATCAGTAACATAGACAAAACCATCTTGACCAGATTGAACTCCAAACGGTAATACAAACTTACCAGGCTGCGATCCCGCCCCCCCAATTTGTGTAATAAATTTGCCATCAATACTATATTTCATTAGGCGATAATTGTAATGGTCAACAATAAAGATATATTTTCCATCTTTTGAAAAAGAGAAGTCTAATGGCAAGTTAAGCTCATTAGGGCCTTTTGTTTCCCCAATCGTTTTAATTGCTTTATAGTCTTTGTCTAATCCAAGAATGCGATTGTGATATGGATCCGCAACATAGAGAATATTATCTGGCCCTATGTGAATTGCACTCGGCGATATTCCTAAATTGTCATCCTTCTTATTTGGTATATTATTTTTTCCAAACTCATTTGCTTTTGGCTTTACTGGGAGATCGTTTTTAAATTCAAATAAATTATCCCCATCACCCATTATTGTGTGACTTGATATAAACTTCAATTTCTGAATTTTTCGATCCTGCCCCGCCAATTCGATATCGTTTGGAATTATTTTTTCATTGAGTAGTTTATTATTACCAATGCTCGTTTTCGATGTTTCAATTTGAAACTCTTGAATTCTCAGATTGCCTGAATCGCTTATCAATACCTTATTGTTAGTAGTATCGATCGCAATTCCAGCTGGTCTGTCAAATTGACCAGGGTCACTACCTTGGCCGCCTACAATTTGAGCTAATGTCGTCTTCTGGCCATCTAATTTGAAAAAAAGTAATGCATGAGTATCCGGTTCTGTTACTACCAAATTGAATGTAGAAGCAACTACTCTTGCGCCATAATGGAATTTGGTAGCTTTATCCCACCAAGCTGAATCGTTTACATTCGCTACTTGAGATACTGCTGAGATAGCAAATTTTTGAAATCTACTTTCGAATGGTTCACAAACAATTAAACTTCCATCCAAATCCGAGACAGATACACTGGTAGGATAATGTACCCTCCCAGCACCTTCATGCGCTTCTGGAGGATGTCTTCCGAATTGAAATTTAAATTTACCATTTAAATCAAATGCCTGAATCCTATGGTTAAGAAGATCTGATACGTATAAAGTATTGTCATTACCAATAAAAATATCGCTTGGATTAGCTAAAAAACCTTTAAATGATCCCCATTTCCCCCAAGATTTAGTATATTTGTAGTTATTGTCAAATACAACAACTCTATTGTTGTAGGAGTCTAGTACGTATAAATTTCCTGAATTGTCAAAAGCAACGCTCTCTGGGCCTGCGAATTCGTCAGTATCTTGCCTTCCATAATGCCCCAGTGTTATTGACTGATTGGTTCCTCTGCGAAATATTATTATTCTATTATTGCCCGTATCAGCTACTGCAATCTTATCATTGTGTATACTTAACTTCGATGCCTCAGAAAACAAGGGGTGCGGAGTAGACGCTACATACTCTCTATCCAATACACGCTGGCTGTCGAATTCGAGTAATTTGTTCGATGATCTATCTACTACAAATATATGTCCGTCCTTTGTCATTTGTGCTGCATATGGCAACAAGAATTTTAGATGTTCACCTTGTTTGTTTTTTAGATATATAGGTTCAAATGATCTTTGTTCAAAATTATAGATTTTGAGTAAATGATTCTCAAAATCAGATATCAATAAATTACCATCTGGATTATGGCGACAGGTATAAGGGTCGTTTAATTGGTTCGATGCGTATCCCCAAGCCTTATACTCGTATATCGGCTTTACTATGTTTGGGTACTGGAGTTCATCTGGGACTTCAGGCAACTCGCCACAATTACATTGATATGATGCCATCATAATAAATGTAGCGGCAACTTTCTTTAACATGATCATCTCCTGTTTTGTCTATCAATGAACAATCTGAGAAGTTAATTAAATCAGTAACTTTGTTGGTCAAAATCATGGCTTAGCATTTGATACATATGTCTTATTTCGTTTCCCATGTTAGTTTTAAACGCCTATGTTCTAGTATATCGAGCTGTTGAAATACACAGTATCTCTAAATTGAAAAAAAATATATTGCGTCATGCTTGATATAAAACACTATACATTGAAATCAGACACTTAGATGTTAGAAAATTAGCAGAGTGTTATAGAAACTATATTATAAGTATCTACCATAGAATAAAATCTAAATAGTAAAAGTCAAATTATTTTTGTAAGTGCATTCGAACTGCATTGCTATCCATATATTTTGTTTATTTGTTGTTAGCTTCCCATTCTTGCTACACAGAATAACCCTCAACACCGTTTGATTCCGTTTTACTGCGCTACTGGTCAACACCTTTACCATAATCTGTTAACTCACCATTAGGTGTAAGGTAACGATAGAGAGTGAGCTTGATAATGCCTAGCTCTTTGTAAAGTTCGGACATAACGGTTTCCTTTTGACTCAGCCAGGCTGATGACATGGACCCATTGCCAATTGAGCTAATCTTACTTGAGCTTTAGTTAAAGAGAATTTTGCACCGCCTTTTCTCCCTCTTGCTTCAGCTCGTGCGCGCGGCAGAAAGGGAAGGCGACCATTTAAAATGACAGCCGTCAAACTGCTGTTGGCCATGACGGCTATGGGCGAAACACCACGTACGCAATATTCCCGTAAGATATTCCTAGCTAATCTTCCCATATTAAAGGTATCTCAAGTAGTGCAATCGTCTTCTGACATTGACACTGGTTGTGCAACAAAATTTAAAGCTGTTGCACAACCAGAGTGTCAAATAAACGGTCGTTTAATGAACAAGTCCAAAATCACCTGTTATTGATACTTAAAATTGGCGTAAAATGTTAATATACCCATAAATATATCAAAGTAAGTAAAGTGTCCATGAATCAAAAGATTGGTTACGCCAGAGTATCGACTGATGATCAAAATCTCGACCTCCAAAATGATGCTTTAAAAAAAGCTGGTTGCAGTGTTATCTATGAAGAAAAAGCCAGTGGCAAAAATACCCAACGACTTGAACTCGAGCATTGTCGAAAAGCGTTGAGGTCGGGGGATACGATGGTGGTTTGGCGATTAGACCGGTTAGGCAGAAGTCTCCCTGATCTAGTCCGGATTGTGTCAGAGCTTGAGCGTGATGGGATCGGGTTTGAAAGCCTAACCGAGAAGATTGAAACTATTAGTGCCAATGGCAAATTGACTTTTCATATTTTTGCGGCCTTGGCTGAATTTGAAAGGAATCTGATTCGCGAAAGAACCCATGCCGGTTTGGCTGCAGCTCGAGCCAGGGGAAGAAAAGGTGGAAGAAAACCGGCGCTTGATGAAAAACAAGTTCGGGAAGTTAAAGCGTTAATGCGTGATCCATCCGTGAATATCTCCAGCGTTGCTGAGCGATATGGAGTTTCACGCACAACATTATATAAGTATGCTGCACAATGAAAATCAAAAATTCGGTTTTATCAAATGTTTGTTGTACCTGGCCTATTAGATGATTGGTCACTGGTTCGAGAGTGGGGCAGGGCCGGTTCATCTGGAACTGTATGGAAATATTGGTTTGATAGTAAATATGAAGCGATAGCTGCCTGTGAAAAACTGAGAGCAAGAAAAGAGAAGTTACCAGCCTATTGTATGATTTTTTATGACCAATAAAATACATAGCTATCTAATAGAATTCGCGTTTAAGGTATATAACAAAATCAGACCCTGCCAGAGTTACCGCGCTATATGAAGTTGGCTAATAATGCTATATAGATCACTCAATGCCTTCTATACTTAGCCCAATAAAATACCTCTAAAACCTTATCAAGGATGAATACATGCTCCAATCCATAATCGCCCCTGGAACAAGAATTGAATTAAGAGATGAAGAATGGCTGGTTCGCAGGGTTGATTTGACAACCAGTGGTGGGCAGCAACTCACTTGTATTGGTCTGAGTGAGCTTGTTAAAGATAAGGAAGCCATATTTCTTACAGAGCTGGATCAAAATTCCACCTTTCGTACCACCATCAATATCTTAAAACCGGAAGACACGGAGTTTGTTCAAGATCAATCTGATGGTTTTATTGATAGTAGGCTCTATTTAGAAGCACTGTTGAGAGAATCACCACCGACTGATAACAAGCTTTACCTCGGTCATCGTGCGGCGATGGATGTCGTACCCTATCAAATGCAGCCTACACTACAGGCCTTAAACCAACCCAGACAACGAATATTGATTGCGGATGCCGTCGGTTTAGGTAAAACACTGGAAGCAGGCATTCTTGTTTCTGAACTCATCCGTCGAGGAAAGGGTAAGCGCATTTTAGTGGTTGCGGTCAAATCGATGCTCACCCAATTTCAAAAGGAATTTTGGAATCGTTTTACCATTCCGCTAACACGACTGGATTCGGTCGGAATACAGCGTGTCAGAAATCAAATTCCGTCAAATCACAATCCATTTTTTTATTTTGATAAAGCCATTGTTTCAATGGATACCCTCAAACAAGGCATTGAATACCGAAACTACTTGGAAAATGCCTATTGGGACATTATCGTTATTGACGAAGCACATAATGTTGCGGAAAGATCAGGGAGTAGTCAGCGAGCAAGACTTGCAAGATTACTCTCTACTCGTTCTGATACCTTAATTATGTTGTCTGCTACACCGCATGATGGCCGAGCTAAAAGCTTTGCCAGTCTTTTAAACATGCTTGATGCAACCGCAATCGCCAATCCTGAAGATTACAGCAAAGACGATTATGCTGATAAAGGTTTAGTGATTCGGCGCTTTAAAAAAGACATTATTGATCAGGTTAAAAGCGAATTTAAAGAACGCAAAACTCAACAAATCAAAGCTCTGGCCTCGGCGTCAGAACAAACAGCTTTTGATTATTTAACTGAAATTCAGTTTGCCAAAATAGATCAAATCCGGTCCGCAGGCATTTTGTTTAAAACAACTTTAACCAAAGCGCTATTTTCCAGCCCGATGGCTTGTAGGCAAACCATCCAAAATCGGCTTAAGACCCTGGAACAAAAGTTTGAAGATGCCTATCAAAATGACCGCGATCAACTAATTACCCTGGATAATTTATTGGCGAAGATAAACGCCGATAGCTTCTCTAAATATCAATGCCTCCTTAAAACCATCACCCAAAATGACGGTATGGGTTGGAAGCCAAACGACACCAAAGATCGCATAGTGATTTTTACCGAGCGCATTGAAACCTTACGTTTCCTGCAGCAACACTTATTGCAGGATCTCAAACTTAAAGACAATCAAATTGAAGTGCTCTACGGCACTTTATCCGATACCGAACAACAACGAATCGTTGAAGACTTCGGTCAGGAAAACACGCCAGTGCGCCTGTTGATTTGTTCTGATGTAGCTTCAGAGGGGATTAACCTACATTTTCTCAGCCATCGCATGGTTCATTTTGATATTCCCTGGTCGTTGATGGTTTTCCAGCAACGCAATGGCCGTATTGATCGTTACGGACAGGAATACTCGCCGCATATCATCTATTTAATGACTGATTGCGCCAATGAGGTCATCAAAGGCGATAATCGCATTTTGGAAGTATTGGTCGAAAAAGATGAACAAGCCATCAAAAACATTGGTGATCCTTCCGTATTCATGGGCGTTTACGATAGTGCCTCTGAAGAAATGATAACCGCACAAGCCATTGAAAATGGTGTTGCCTCCAACGACTTTAACCAACAGCTGGAGAATAAAGCTGACGCATTCGATTTATTTGCAGAAGACTGGTTTGCCACAAAAACCCAAGCTACCGATGATCCTCTCAAAGAAACCGGCACTATCCCCAGTCTGTTCAGTTCTGACTATGACTATCTGGCAAATGGTATACAGCGCCTTTCGGAAAAAGAAACCCGCGATCGCATCACCCAGTTTGAGGCCAATTCTAAACTACAACGTGTCGCCTTTACGGCACCTGCCAGCTTGGAACAGCGCTTCAAATCCTTAAGTAAAGAAATCTGGCCTGTTAATGGACAATTCATCCTGTCGGCTGAAAAATCAGCCATCGAAACCGCCATTAAAGAGAGTCGGCAATCCGAACAAAGCTGGCCTCTGGTGCATTATCTGTGGGAACAACATCCAGTATTCCAATGGCTTAACAACAAAGTCGCCAGTGGTTTAAAACGGCAACAGGCTCCAGTCATTGTCGCGGGTGACAAATTGGCGGCAGGTGAAGCAATTTTTATCACCTACAGTTTAATCGCCAACCAAAAGGGACAACCGCTGATTCAACGCTGGTTAGGCATTCGTTTTATTAACGGGCAATTCAATAACATTGAAACCTTAGAAAACGTGCTTGATCTTACTGGCTTAGCAAAAGGACTGCCGAACTCTGGCGAACATTCAGATGCGTTACTTCAACTTAAAGCCCAACTCCCCGAGGTGGTTAAACTAACCAAACAACAAATGACGATTTACCGGAAAGCGTTTGAACAAGAAAACCGGCCTAAATTGAACACACAACTGGAAAAACTAAAGATGTTGGAACACAAACATTTTGCCCAGCTGGATATATTCATCGAAACTCAACTAGCGACGGTTAAAGAAAAACGCTATCAGGAAGAAAGCAAAGCGATTCGCAGCCGCTTCGAGGAATACCGGCAATGGATACAAGAAACCATGAATACTGAAGATCAGCCCTATATTAAGATTGTTGCGGCCATCGTTCAAGCATAAACCAGTTTAATTAATAATACGGACCACCCTATGTCGCTCGACCTCACCGGTATCAACAACGAAAACGAATACTACAGTCATCACTATTTATCGGCGATTTTCGAAGGCGACCTCAAAGAGACATTCAGCCAGTGGCAGGCGATGGAAGATAGCTATCGCGACACTATCAAAGCCGACCAGCAAAAAAGTGATCCCCATGCTGAACAACGCGCACCTTGGGTGAAGCTGCGCTCTTTGGCACAGGATTTTTCCCGTTTACAAAATCAGCTTGAAAAAGACCGCGACCTGCAATCCAGAAATCAACTGCAAAATGCCTTCTTCGCCAAATTGCTAAACGCCTTAGGGTATAACTGGCAACCGGCCATGAAAACTCTCGCAGAAGGCGACATTCCAGTTCTGGCCGAAGTGGCGCACGGTCATAATCCGGCGCTATGGGTATTAGGAGGATTGAATAGCGTTGAAGACAAAGACGACCCGCTAAACCTCAGCTTAAAACCAGCACAGTGGCTTTATGACCATGAGCCTCAGCCCGCATTACAGGCATTGAGGCTTGAAGACCTAATCAACAAAGCCATTTTTGGGCTCGACCATCCGCCGCGCTGGGTTTTGCTACTCAGCGACAGCCAATTATTACTGATTGATCGCGGCAAATGGCACGAAAAACGGCTGTTACGCTTTGACCTCGCCGAAGTCTTTGGACGCCGCGAGGACAGCACCTTTAAAGCCATGGCCGCCTTACTGGTTAAAGATCATTTAACCCCAACGCAAGGCTTGTGTTTAATGGACAGCCTGGATGAAAACGCCCATAAACACGCCTTTGCGGTTTCAGAGGATTTAAAATTTGCCTTACGCGAATGCGTGGAACTCTTGGGTAACGAAGCCATGCGTTACTGGCGGGAAGAGAGTAAAGAAAAAGTCTACACTGACGTCATGGCGGAAAACTTAAGTCGTGAATGCCTGCGCTATATGTACCGGCTATTGTTTTTGTTTTACATCGAAGCCCGACCTGAGCTGGATTATGTGCCCATCAAAAGCTCCAATGCCTACCTGAAAGGCTACAGCCTGGAATCTTTACGCAGTTTGGAAATGATGCAATTGCACACCCAAGAAGCACAACAAGGCACTTACATCAGTGACAGCATTCAGTTGTTGTTTGATTTGATCGACCAAGGTTTTTCGCCCAAACCCAATACCGACGTTTTTGCCAGCGGCGACATTGATGCCTTTAGCATCACGCCACTCAAAAGCCATCTATTCGACCCAAAAAGCACACCCACCTTAAACCGCGTGCGCTTTCCAAACCAAGTAATGCAGAACATCATTCAATTGATGTCACTGACTCGCCCTAGTTCCGGGCGCTTTAATCGCAGGGGGCGAATTTCTTACGCGCAACTCGGCATTAACCAGCTTGGTGCGGTGTATGAAGCCTTATTATCATACAAAGGCTTTTTCGCTCCACATGATTTATACGAAGTTAAAAAAGCCGATAGCCAGCCCAGTGAATTGGACTCGGCTTATTTTGTACCGGAAGCAGAATTAAAAAACTATACCGAAAACGAGCGGGTACTTAATAGCCAGGGCGGCTTTAAAGTCTATTCCAAAGGCACATTTATCTATCGCATGAGCGGCCGTGATCGGGAAAAATCGGCTTCGTATTACACGCCGGAAGTGTTAACCCATGCGCAAGTCAAATATGCGCTTAAAGAATTACTCCAGGATAAAAGTGCCGACGATATTCTAAAACTCAAGGTTTTAGAACCTGCCATGGGTTCCGCAGCCTTCCTTAACGAAGCCATTAATCAACTGACCGTTGCTTATATTCAACGCAAAGAAAAAGAAACCGGCGACCGTTTATCACATGAGGATTATGCCGACGAGCTACAAAAAATCAAATTGTATCTGGCCGACAATAATGTCTTCGGTATCGATTTAAACCCAGTCGCGGTGGAATTGGCGGAAGTATCCTTATGGCTTAACTCCATCCATCACAGCGGCTTTGTGCCCTGGTTTGGCTTGCAATTGTTTAATGGCAACTCGCTGATTGGCGCAAGACGACAAGTATTTTCGCCTGATGTGTTAAATAAATCCAAAAAAGATCAACTGTGGTTTAACCAAATACCTTGCCGCTTGAATCCTTATGGTTTAACGGGAGCGTATTATGCCGAAAATAGTGAAGCCGCCAATAAAAATACTTTTGGCCAAACCGACCACAACAACCAGCCGCTGCTCAGTGAACGCGGCAAACGCATCTATCATTTCATGTTGCCTGATCCAAACATGGCCAATTATCAGGATAAGGTAGTTAAGGGTTTAGCTACTGATGCGATTAAACAAATCAATGCCTGGCGTGCCACAATTAACAAACCGTTTACTGATGCTGAAATTAAACAGCTGCAAATATTTTCAGAAAAAATCGATGAGCTATGGCAAGCGCACACCCGTGATCAAGCCAACATCCGTGATAAAACCACCGATCCCTTTAATATTTGGGGACAACCACAAGACCAACGCCACAAACCGAGTCCATTAGCACAAAAAGACAGGATTATTGCTCAGGAACGTCAATCCAAAGACTTGAAAAACTCCTCACCTTACCGTCGCTTAAAATTGGTGATGGATTACTGGTGCGCGCTATGGTTTTGGCCGATCAATCAGACCGAGCTGTTGCCGGATAGGGGGCAGTATTTTTTCGACCTCAACTGGCTGTTAATGGGCGGGACGCTAGAGCCCATAACTGAACTGGGACAAACAGCGGACTTATTCCCCGATACCTTGGCGCAACAATTGACGATAGATTTTAATGATCGTTTCGGGCAACTGGATATTGAAAAAATCCTGCGAGACAACCCACGACTAAATTTAGCGAATCGACTAGCGGAACAATACAAATTTTTCCATTGGGAACTGGAATTTGCCGACATCTTTGCCTATAACGGCGGCTTCGATTTGATCTTGGGCAACCCGCCTTGGCTGAGGGTAGAATGGAAGGAGGCTGGCATCATGGGCGATGCCAATCCGTTATTCGTATTGCGTAACTTTTCCGCCACTCAGTTGAATACACTCAGGGAAGATAGTTTTAGCGAGTATCGAAATTTGCAAACTGATTATTTAGCCGAGTTTGAGCAGGCCGAAGGCACACAGAATTTTCTCAATGCCCTGGTCAATTATCCGCTGTTAATCGGGCAAAAAGCCAATTTGTATAAATGTTTTTTACCGCAAGCATGGATGGCAAGTAACCCAAAAGGAGTGGCGGGATTTTTACATCCCGAAGGTATATATGATGATCCAAATGGAGGATTGTTCAGAGCAGCGATTTATTCAAGGTTGAGGGCGCATTTTCAATTTCAAAATGAAACCAGTTTATTTGCCGAAGTCGATCATCATGCTAAATTTAGTATTAACATTTACGCTACTAACTTCACCGCACATTTTCAACATATAGCCAATCTGTTTATCCCGCAGACCATTAATCAATGTTACGAACATGATGGCTTTGGTGCATTACCAGGCATTAAAACCGATGACGGACAATGGAACACCAGCGGGCACAAAAGCCGAATCATTGCTGTGGATAAAAACATCCTGGCTTTGTTCGCCAAACTCTACGATGCCGAAGGCACGCCCGCCTTACAAGCCCGTTTACCAGCTTTGCATTCTGAGCAGTTGATTAAAGTCTTAGAAAAGTTTGCGCAACAGTCTAAGCATTTAGGTGATTTACAGGGTGAATATTATTCGACACAGCATTGGAACGAAGTCAATGCGCAAAAAGACGGTACGATGAAACGTCAAACTCGGTTTCCTGTATCAACTGAACAATGGATACTATCTGGCCCTCATTTTTTTGTCGGTACCCCATTTTATAAAACGCCGCGCAAAGTTTGCACGCTCAATGCTGATTATGATGTTATTGACCTCACAGGCTTGCCTGATGATTATTTACCGCGCAGCAATTACGTGCCTCTCTGTGAGCTAGACGAATACCAACGCCGTATTCCGCACGTGTCGTGGTTAGATAGAGGGGAAAACAAGACGAAGCGAGTAACAGAGTATTATCGATTAATGGCTAGATCAATGATCGGAACGAGTTCCGAAAGGACTTTAACATGCTCTATCATGCCTAAATTAGCTTGCCATATCGATCCAATAAATACTTGGGTATTTGTAAAAAATATTATTTTGGTAGACGTTTGCACATCATTTTTATCTATTGTTTTTGATTATTGGGTTAAGACAACTGGAAATCCCAGGTTTCGTGATAACTTGGCTCGCTATTTGCCGATTTTAGATGTTAATAAATCTACTCTTATAAATAGTTTGCGCACAAGGGGTTTATGTTTAAACGCCTTAACAATGGATTACATCGATCTTTGGCAAACCTGTTATCAACCCATATTCACCCAAGACTATTGGACCAAATGTGATCCACGCCTACCAAATAGATTCTTTCAGCAACTTACGCCAGACTGGCAACGCAACTGCGCGTTACGCACCGACTACAACCGACGCCAAGCCTTGGTTGAAATTGATGTATTAGCTGCAATGGCCTTAGAACTTACTTTGGAAGAACTGCAAACCATCTACCGCGTACAATTTCCTGTGATGCGTCAATATGAACAGGATACCTGGTTCGATAGAGCCGGACGCATTGTGTTTACCATTTCAAAAGGCTTGGTCGGTGTCGGACTGCCGCGTAAAGCCAATAGAACCGACACGCCGTGTCGAATCGCAACCCCGCCACCGCACATCAAAGACGACTGGCTGGATTGGTGCGCCGAACACGTCAGCCCGAAAAACGGCCAATTCGTCATCGACACCAGCGATTGGGAGTCCGAATCCGCTGTGCTTGGTTGGGAAGATGTGCAAACCTTGGACTGTGCCATCATCGAACGCACAATTTTAGATGATACCGTCCCCAACGGCCCGATAGAGCGCGTCATCCAATACGTCGCCCCGTTCGATTTATGCAGCCGCGAGCAAGATTATCAAATCGTCTGGCAGTATTTTGAAAAACATTTATAGTAGAGTAATAAAGCGGTAGCGCGCCCATCAATGCAACAGGAGCTAAATATATGCAAACGAGTAGTCAATTAATACACCATAATCAGACCATTATCCCTGAACCGGTTCTGGAAGCCCTTAAACTGCGGGAGGGCGATGCGGTTGTATTTGAAATCGATCAGGCTGGTGTGCATTTGCGCAAAGCCCAGCCTGTTGATATAGCCTTTACCGGCGCATTGCAAGGAACCTTGAGCGAATGGAATTCTGCCGCAGATGACGAAGCTTATGCTGACCTTTGAAAAATTTACGGTGGTGGTTGTACCCTTTCCATTCACAGATCAAGCTGCAACTAAAAGACGTCCGGCATTGGTATTGTCCAATCCCACTTTTAATACGTCAGTAGGTCATTGCGTTTTGGCGATGATAACCAGTGCCAAAAATTCTAACTGGTTACATGACGTAGAGATTGCCGATTTGAAAAGCGCGGGGCTTTCTTCTGCATCCATTGTTCGTATGAAACTTTTTACGCTGGATAATCGCTTGATTATCAGGAAGGCTGGGATTTTGGCTGATAGTGATCAGCAAAGCGTGAATAAAGCTTTTAATCAGTTGTTTGATGTCTAGCTGATTTGATGGTCGCAGATCAACAAACTGCTAAAGCCTAATTTTTAAGCACTTAACTCAACTGAAGATACTATCGCATTTTATCGGTGGTAATGACACTCACATAAATGGAATTGCATGAATCCTAGTGTATTGGCCCAACAATTACAGCAAGCAGTTAGTGATTATTTACGGTTAAGCTTTGAAACGACGACACCCTTTTTCGATGGCTTGTTAGAGCGCTTTTTAACGACGCCGGGCTTGTTGGCTAAAGGGCCTTATCTATCTATTAAATTACCCTTTGAAAAAGGTTCAGGAAAAGCAGACTTTTTCCCCAATGTTCCGTTAGGTTTTTCTCCGCATAAACACCAGGAAATGGCTTTTAAGCGCATTGGTGTCGAGTTTAAATCGACATTGGTGGCAACCGGCACCGGTTCCGGTAAAACTGAGTGTTTTCAACTGCCGATTCTTGAATATTGTTATCAGCAACGCCATAAATCGGGCATCAAAGCCATTCTAATTTATCCAATGAATGCGTTGGCCTCTGACCAAGCAAAACGTTTGGCTGAAGCTATACACGCCAATCCGGCACTTAAAGGCAAAATAACGGCCGGAATTTATGTCGGTGATCAGGAAAAGAATGCCGCTACCTTTATGGATGGTGAGCATCTTATTTCTGACAAGGAAACACTGAGAAATAATCCGCCGGATATTTTGCTGACCAACTACAAGATGCTGGATTTTTTGTTGATCCGGTCCAAAGATTATGCCTTATGGTCGAAAAACACGGAAGAAACGCTTAAATTTTTAGTGGTTGATGAATTACATACCTTTGATGGGGCACAAGGCACCGATCTGGCGTGTTTAATCCGGCGTTTGAAAGCCCGTTTGGATACGCCAAAACAGCATTTGGTGTGCGTGGGGACCTCGGCGACGCTGGGCGGGCAGGATGCTGGCCAAAATTTAATAAGCTACGCTACTGCGGTATTTGATGAGCATTTTGATGAACATTCAGTCATTACCGAATACCGGCAATCCTTGGGTGACTATTTAGCTTCTTCGCCGGTTGAGCATATTCGTTTTCCTGCTTTGGAATACCTGGAGGCATTGAAGGCCAAAAATTATTCGGATCTGGACAGTTATGCCTTAGCCCAAGCGCGGCTTTGGTTTGATGGATTGCAGCTGATTGAGCAATCAGATCTTTGGCGAGTTGAGCTGGCACGGTCATTAAAAAAACATTTTTTGTTTCAAAATCTGTTGCGCTTACTCAATGGGCAAGTCACCGACTGGCAGGACTTGTTGCAACGTTTTAAAAAAGGTTTAGGGATTCAGGTCGATGCGCCTGATGAGTTTGTGGAACATCTATTAACCAGTTTGGTGTCATTGGTTTCAGTAGCAAGAGATGATGGTTTTTTTCATGCGCTGGATGACAGTCAGGCAGTTGAGCAACTGTTAGCGTTGGAAGAGCAGGGCAGTGAACGCAGATTAATGCCGCTATTGGATGTGCGGATGCAGTTGTGGTTACGGGAGTTGCGGCGATTATTGGTGTTGTTGCCGCTGAACAATGAACAGCCGCTATTGATGTTTGCCGATGACGGTAAAGTGTCACAAGATCGTGTGGCGTTACCAGCTATCCATTGCAGGGATTGCGGGGCTATGGGTTTTTTAAGCCAGAAGGCAGAAGATCAGCAACGCATCAGTACCGATTTGGATGTGATTTATCGAGCATTTTTTGAACGCTCAGCGAAGTCCTGTGTGTTGTTTCCGATGGATCAAGTCGATACCCCTTGGAATTTCTCTGATAGCCTGGATAAGCAGTTATGTGCGTGTTGCGGCTATTTGAACCGGCGTACACAGACCAGTTGTCAAAACTGCGGCTCCGAAGATTTACTGTGGGTGCATCAGGCCGACAATAGCAAGCTGGAGAAAAACAAGCATTCCGGCGAGTCCAAAAATAAGAGCCATAACGATTGCCCATTTTGCCAAAGCAAGGGCAGTTTATTGATTGTCGGTGCCAGATCCACGAGTTTATCGTCGATTATGGTGGGGCAATTGAGCACTTCACCTTTTAACCGCGACAAGCAATTGATTGCTTTTTCTGATGCCGTTCAGGATACCGCACATCGTGCGGGCTATATTGCCGCGCGCACCCGATCATTTGGGTTTCGGGTGGCGTTAAAAAGAGCTATAGACTTAAGTGAGCAGGATGCTTCTTTGACTCAGTTGATCGCTACTTTTAGCGAGCACTGGTTGGGGCAATTGGGTGAAACCGCTTTTATCGGCACCTTTCTGCCCGCTGATATGGAATGGTTACGCGATTTTGGGTCGCTGAAAAAAGACGGATACTTACCCGAAGGCTCAAATTTACTGGCTTTGTTAAAACGGCGTTTGGCCTTTGATATTTTAAGCGAGCTGGGTTTTCGATGCCGTATCGGTCGATCACTTGAACGCAGCGGTGCGGTTAGTTGTTATTTTGATCATGACGTTTTAACAAACGCATTAACGCAGTTATTAACAGCCTTACAGGAAAATATTGGCTCACTAAGTAGCTTGCCATTTGACACATTGCAGCGTTTTGCCTTTGGCTTATTAGCGCATTTCCGAATTAATGGGGGTGTTTATTCACCCGAACTGGACGGTTACCTTAAGGATAATGGTAATTCTGGTGTTTTTATTAGGCAGGTACATTTACCTAATTTCGCGCCGAATGCACGGGTACCAACCTTTTTGGCATCAAAAAGGACCAAAGGCTTGGAAACACTGTCTGCTGGCCAAGCCAACACAAGCAGTTGGTATCAAGCCTGGTTACAAAAAAATCTGATAGCCAATGATGTCTTGCATCAAAGCGGTGATTTAAGTGCAGATGTTTATCAACTGGTGTTAAAAAAGTTGTTGAAAGCCAATGTGCTAATCGATTTGAAGACAGGGACTGGAGAAACTGTCTGGGCACTTAATCCAGATACTTTGTTGATCAGTGCCAAATCTGTTCGTCTGTGTTGCGATCATTGTCACCATAATCACGATGTTGCTGTGAGTGAAGTGGCGATCTGGTCTGATTCAATATGTCTGCGTAAAAGTTGTTTGGGGCATTACCAGATAGCTAAAGAGCATACCGAGACACTGGATTTCTATGGTCGCTTATATCGTGATGGCGAAGTCAATCGGGTGGTGGCAGCAGAACATACCGGTTTATTAAGTCGGGATGAGCGGGCGGAAGTGGAGTTTTCCTTTAAAAAAGATCCAAAATCTAGGCAACCATGGGATATAAATTTGTTGTCGGCCACACCTACGCTGGAAATGGGTGTCGATATTGGTGATTTATCCTCGGTATTGTTATGTTCAGTGCCCCCAGCGCAAGCCAATTATTTGCAAAGGATTGGGCGGGCAGGGCGCCGAGATGGTAATGCCATCAATATGACATTGGCCAATGCCGATGCTCATGATCTGTATTTTTACAGTGACCCCAAAGAAATGATGGCCGGTGAAGTGGAATCGCCGGGAGTGTTTTTGGATGCGTCTGCTGTGTTGGAACGGCAATACACTGCATTTTGCTTGGATCAATGGGTTAAAAAAGTGGCTGAACAAGCCTTGATTCCCTACCAATTAAAAACAGTATTAGCCACGGTAGCTAAAAATGACAAGGATTTAACTCGTTTTCCGTATTCGTTTTTAAATTATGTAGAAATTAATCGAACGCTGTTAGTTGATCGGTTTTTAGGCCTATTCAATTCGGAGCAAGGGATAAATCTAAGCGATTTTTCCGTGCAATGGATTAAGCAATTTGCCGAAGGTGATTTCTCAAAGCAAGGCAGTTTAAGCTTTCGTATTCAGGAAATCCTTGTGCAACAACAGCAAGAACTGGACTCACTCACGAAAGAAGCAAAACGGGTGAATACGGTGATGCAAAAAATGAAGAAAGCTGAAGTGCTATCACCCCAAGATGATAAAAACCTTGAACAATTAGAAACCGAGCTGTCTGCACTACAGACTTTAGCTAGCCGTATTAACAGTAAAGATACCTTGCAGTTTTTTACCGATGAAGGCTTGATACCCAATTACGCGTTTCCTGAACAAGGCGTGTTGTTACGGTCTGTGATTTATCGCTCCAAAAAAGATAATGAGACGTCCGTTAAAGCTTCAGGCGTAAGTGCAGAATCGGAACGCTGGGTGTATGAATATGAGCGCCCTGCAGCAGCGGCATTATCTGAACTGGCACCTCTGAATAACTTTTATGCCGGTGGTCGGCGGGTACAAATTACCCGTATCGACATGCGGGTCTCTAAAAAGGAAACCTGGCGTCTTTGCCGTAGTTGTCATCATTCCGAATGTATTGATGCGGGTGATAATTATAAAAACTGTCCACGATGTGGTGATGCTTGGTGGACCAATATTTCCCAAAAGCAAACCATGCTGCGCTTAAAACAGGTTTACGCAAATACTGCAGATCGCCGCAGCCGAATTTCCGATGATCGGGATGATCGAGACAGTCAGTTTTTTACTCGGCAGCTATTAATTGACTTTGAACCCCATGCTATTTCCGCCGCCTGGAAAGTGGATAAGGACGATTGGCCTTTTGGGTTTGAATTTATCGCCAGAGCCGATTTTCGTGAAATCAATACCGGCCACAGCGATGAAAATTCGCCAGAAATCACCATTGCAGGGCAAGACGCCAAACGTAAAGGTTTTAAGCTTTGCCAGTTTTGCGGCATGGTGCAGACGTCAAATGGTGAAGATAAAGAACAGGATCACACCATCAGTTGTACGGCCAGAAATAAAGATAACGCCAGTAATCTGATCAGTGGGCTGTTTTTGTATCGTGAGTTTCATTCGGAAGCGATACGTATTTTGTTGCCGATTACGTCGGGAACCGAAGCTGAAATTATCGAGAATTCTTTTGTCGCAGCATTACATTTGGGGTTAAAGAAAAAATTTGGCGGCAGCATTGAACATCTGCGTGTGGCGCAAAATATAGAACCCGACACTGACACGGGTATCAGTAAACGCTATTTGGTTATTTATGATGCGATCCCAGGCGGCACCGGCTATCTGAAACAATTAATGACCAATCAAAAAGCCTTACTGGAGGTCTTAACTGATTTTGCCATGCCTGTTTTAGAGCAATGTAGTTGTGTGCAAAAAGAAGGTGCCGATGGCTGTTATCGGTGTCTATATGTGTATCGCAACAGTCGAGATATGAGTACGATTTCTCGCAGGAAAGCACGGGATTTTATCCAGACCCTGAAAGAACATTCCAGCAAAATTATTCCTGTCGCCGGATTGCGAGAAATCAAAATCACGCCCTTGGTAGAAAGTGAGTTGGAAGCCCGCTTTATTGAAGCGCTCAGACGTGCAGGTAAGGATTTTAATCAATTTGAACTGAGGCCGGAATTTCATCGCTCATCAGCCGGTTGGTATCTGCGTTTTAATGAACAACGCTACTTTTTAGAGCCTCAGGTGCAGCTGAATGCGGCAAATGGAATCGTGGTGCAATCCAGGGCAGACTTTGTCTTATGGCCTTTGGGCGCTTCTGGGCAAAAGCCTGTTGTGATTTTTACCGATGGTTATCAATATCATAAAGATCGATTGGCTTTGGATACCGCACAAAGACAGGCGATATTAGCATCGAATGATTTTTGGGTATGGTCGCTGTCTTATGACGATGTTCAAAATATCTTGGACAGCAAGGTTAGTCCACATTTGAATCTCTTCTTAGATATGCCAAACGATAATATTAAAAAATTGTCTGGCCAATTTTTGTGTGACGAGTTGCTGGCATTATCGGATCAATCCAGCTTTGCTTGGTTAATTCACTTCCTAAACGCTGCCGATCAGTCGGTTTGGGAGCGGTATGCTGCCATGACTTGCTTTATCTGGTTCAGGAAGATCGTTGCGCAACCTAAAACTGAAGCTACTTTTCCAGAGATAACGTTGCCAAATTATGCTCAGCATAAACTGGCGTATTTGGGGGAGGCGGCAACAACAGTGGTGGATTCCAACGGGTTGTTATGGGGTAATGCTTATCAACGGTTTTATCTGTCCTTGTGTCTGGATAAACCCGCTCTTCAGCAAGGCAATCTGAATCAGTTAAGCGCCATTGTTGTATTCAACGACCAGGTTGCATTGGATGAGTCCGAGCTTGATCTTAAACAGTGGCAAGCCTTTTTAAGAGTTATGAACCTTATTCAGTTTCAGCGGACTGGCTGTTATTTTACCTCTATAGGTATTGCTGAACAGGCTTATGACGAATTAACCATGAGCTCAGCCTCTAATGAATCGCCAGCCTCGGAGTGGGATTTGCTATTAGCCGATGCGATCGGGGACGAATGTGCCATCATCAATAGCCTCAGTAATTTAGCCTTACCGATCCCACAATGTGGTTTTGAACTTAATAATGAGCAGGGAGAAATTGTTGCAGAAGCCTTTTTGGCTTGGCCTGATCTGAAAATTGTGCTCGTTTTTGATGAGTATGAAAGTGACATCGAAACGTTTGTAAAAGCAGATTGGAAAGTTTTTTCGAATAGTGAGTTGGATAAGGATCTTCAATCCTTCCTTAATGCCTTTGCATAGAATCAGGAGTTGTAATGCACCCAAAAGTAGCCATTTCGTCCGAATTTTTTAGTAGTGTATTGAAGTTGCCCAAGGCACAGCAGGAAAAAGCCGTCAAGTTTATGGAACTGTTTAGGCAGGATCCCAAGTCGCCAGGAATTAATTACGAAATAATTCAGGCGGCCAGAGACAAGAATTTACGTTCAGTTAGGATTGATCAGGCGTATCGAGCTATTGTTTTAGCGCCGGAACGAGGGGATGTATATATTTTATTGTGGGCTGATAAACACGATGATGCCTACGAATGGGCTTGTAATAAAGTACTCAAAATCAATCCTGAAAATGGTGTACTTCAGATGCTCGAATCACAATACATTGATGAAGCACAACAATTTCAACAGACTATTGAGCATAAAACTCATCCAGGATTGTTTGACGAAATTAGAGACCGTTATTTAATAAGACTGGGGGTTCCAGAGGAGCTTGTGCCGTTAGTGCGACAAATTGAATTGTCGGCAGATGTTGATGACTTAAAAACTAAATTACCGGATGAGGCTTACGAGGCCTTGGCAATGATTGCCGATGGTGTCAGTCTCGACGAGGTGATGTCTGTTTATGATGTTAGCCTACATGATCAACCTGCCCAGATTGATACCAATGATTTTGCCAGTGCATTAGATATTCCGGATAGCAAAAGACGATTTTTATTGGCTTCGGATGATGAAGCCTTGCAAGCCATGTTGGATGCACCATTAGAAAAGTGGCGAGTATTCTTACATCCTCTGCAACGTCGATTAATTTTCAGGGACTGGAATGGCCCCGTTCGAGTGTTAGGCGGAGCGGGGACGGGTAAAACAGTTGTAGCCATGCATCGAGCCAAGTGGTTGGCTGAACAAGTTTTAGCTGACCGTGAAACAAGGATTTTATTTACGACCTACACCAAAAATTTGGCTGTGGATATTGAGCAAAATTTAAAACATATTTGTTCGCCAGAGGTGTTGCGAAAAATTGAGGTGATTAATCTAGATGCGTGGGTTAAACGCTTCATGGATAAGCAAGGCTATCGTATTAATTATACATTTTTTAATGAACGGCAAAAAAACCAGATTTGGGATAATGCTTTAATTCTAAAGCCTGATGACCCAGATTTGCCCGACTCCTTTTTTCATGAAGAATGGGAAAAGGTGATTCAGCCTCAGAATGTCAATTCACAAGAAGACTATTTTAAAGCAAGACGGATAGGGCGAGGTGTTCAACTTAATAGAATCCAGAGAAAAGCAGCTTGGCCAGTATTTGAAAATTATCGTCTGGGGTTAAATGATGCTGGACTCAAAGAAGCAGAAGATGCTTACCGGGATGCACTTACGCTAATCCAAAGCAAATCTATTCAATTACCCTATACCAGCCTCATTGTCGATGAGGGACAAGATTTTGGTATGAATGCATTTCGGTTAATACGGCAAATAGTTCCGGAAGACAAAAATGATTTATTTATTGTTGGCGATGCTCATCAACGAATTTACGGCAACAAAGTGGTATTGGGTCAATGCGGTATTAAAATTATTGGCCGAAGTCGTAAGTTACGCATTAATTACCGGACAACAGAACAAATCAGGCAATGGGCAGTCTCGTTGTTAAATGGTATTCCGTTTGACGACCTTGATAATGGTGTGGATGAACAAACAGGTTACCGTTCTTTGATGACAGGTGTGGAGCCAGTTATCCAATGTTTTGACAGTGCCAAAATGGAAGCCGACTTTATTGTTAATTCGTTGAAAGAATTAACAGAACAGGAGTTGGCCAAGGCCTGTATCACTGTCAGAAGGCATGCCGATATGGAACGTTACCTAGCGGCTTTAGTTGAATCGGGCATTGCCAGTTATCAAATTGATCAGAATACGCAGGATAATGCCACTCAGCCAGGCGTCAGATTAGCAACCATGCACCGAGTTAAAGGGCTTGAGTTTGATTATATGTACGTCGCCGGTGTCAATGAAGGTGTAGTGCCGTTGGCTATTTTAGACTCAGATGATCCAACGATAATTAGAGAGCACGATCAAAAAGAAAGGTCATTACTTTATGTAGCTATTACCCGAGCTAAGCGTTTTTGTGCAGTTACTGGGTTTGGACAATTTTCGCGGTTTCTTTTGGATAAAGCTAGTTGATTGTTATGAGGAATAATTGGGTCTTAGCGATTGACTGGCAAAATATGATGGAAACCTATTACCTTTAATTTCGAGATTAGACCAAATTTACTTCGTTTGACGTATAACCCATCACGCTGAGCTCATGTCAAGATTATGTTAATATCATTAGAATTTTAATTTAGGCGCATTCGAGTATGGGAAACCAGACCTATAGGATATTACAGCAGCAGTATTTCTTCAAACGGGAAGCCGACTCAGCAGGATTCGTATTCCAGTGATATTAGATAAATCAGAAATTCCAGGAAAAATGATTATGCGCAGATCCGAAGCCTTGAAGCGGCTTGACAAGAAGTCTAGAAACAAACTTCGAGCGATTCTCAGTAATGGCAACGCCAATGCCAATGCAATCATCAGTCTTGGACAGCTACGTGCAAAGCTGGGTAAGGATCAATTAGACGCATTAGAAGTAATTCTCAATAGTTCAGCGCTAGTTAAAGCGGTGAGGATGTCAGCACCATTTCCGAAAAAAAAACCTCCATTTATAGACACTCTCCAAACCCACCGCAGGGCCGGTCTTGAAGAACTTCTAAGCATTATCGAGAACAGTGCAAATGAATTCAAGATTAGACTTATTCGTGTAGCGAAGTCGCTCCATGAAATTGATGATGCATATGCTGCAGGCAACATCGAATCCTGTAGGCAGCTCATTTCTGCTTCGATTGCACTTGATGGCTGGAGCCACGCGACCCTTCGGCGAATTGTCCTAATCAGGGAGAACCGCCCTAAAGGGAAAGAGGACGAGAAAATCGAGGAACTGGTCCGTCAGGCTGACATCAAATCGGTAGTGGTCTCCTCGCTCATCCACTCGTACTCTCTAGATCAAAACTATTTGACGATCAAGAGGTCGATACTTAATCTTGCGGATCGGGGGACGATTAACCGGTATAGCAGTACAATATGCCGACTGGCTGTTCAGCCCTTCGCGAGAAACCAAGAAGATCTCACTGCATTCCTTTCGGAGGTCGAAAAATGTTCACTCATCGATGTCATCATCTTGGCAAAGTTCAACTCTCACCTATTCCGAATTAAGGACTACCCTGCTATTAGCGAGATTGCGAACCAACTGGGGCAAACCAAATTATTTGAGAGACTCGTTGACACCTACGATGCTAATGACTTGCACAGCGAAGATACGTTCTACAAGCAAAGCAGCGCGTGGCTGGAGTATGAACCGATTCGGCAATATCGCCTTCTCCTAGACAGTTATTATGACACCTCAGCGGAAGATGTCGACAATCTAGCTGAAGGATGTGCTACAGCGCTGCATGACTGGGTTGGTGATATGACACCAAGCAATCTTGTAAGAAAAACCCAATTCACCAAACACCAATATACATCCCTGGCCAAGCTTGAGTTGTCAGGTACGGCTACTCGATCGGCAATATTCAATTATTGGCTGTATCATTCCGATGGGCAGATCGGTTTCGATAGGGACGATCTGTTCACCCTAATGGGTCTGACTGGCGATCTTTCCCGGACTGTTCCGATCAAGGCAGTACGGACGGCCGCAAAATTGGCGAAGGATGGCCTGGTGAGATTGATCTTGCTTCTTCTGCTCGCCAAACGAAGCAAGAACGAACTAGACAGTTATCAACTTAGAAAGCTTTTGGAAGAGGTTACGATTAAGGACCACGGGGGGGAGCTCGTTAAACTCGTCGAAGCCTATGAGTTAACGCATCCTTACGTTTCCGAGTATATCTACGAAATCGCTACGGAGGACTTCCTAGCAAAGTTGAATAAGCTTGCGCCTCACCTCGCGGACATTCCGGAAGTGCGGGCCTCCCTCCATGAATGGATGGCTCGCTTCAAAAAGGATGACCACTTCCTTAATCGCGCCCGAGCTGTTCGAATCGATCATCAACTTAATCGAGTTCGAAATGAGATCGATGACCATCGCATTTATGTGGATCCATCAAGATTCTCATCGTGGATTGAGGACGAGATGATAATTGAATTGAACCGCGCACTTACATCCACAGGTACAGGGAAAAAAGGAGTTTCTATCAATTGCGACGAAACGATTCTTTCAATGGTAATGCGACGTTGTTACAACGCTTTCTGCTCGAACCCAGTATTTGGGATCGCCTCCTATATTGGTCGGAGAATTCGACATGGCACCTTTCACGGACATCTATACTCCAGTGTTATTAACCAGATTGAAAAGGGCGAAAAATTTCGTCACCTATCCCGTTCGCCACAGTTTGCAGCGAAATGGCAGGCTTGGAAGAGTGCATACAATCGCTCAATCGAAGGAATTATCCAGGATCGGTTGCATGTAATTTCCAAAACGAAGCCACATGGACTTCTTCAACCCGAGGCGTATGGATCTCAAAAGCTTGAGATACTGGATGCGGCAGTAAAAACTATTAGTTCAGCATATGCCGAGACGAAGTCTGTGATGGGCATAGAGCTTGACATAATCGATTATTGTTGGAGGCTTGCTGAATGTGACCTCATTGCTGTAACTAGATACCTGAAAGCCCAGCAAGTGCCACTGAAAAACCTCCCGTTCTTAAACACTGAGTTGCTAGTGTCTGTGGAGCCTGCTGATGCTAGGTTGGCGGAAGGTTTTCGGCGGGAGCTGGAACATGCAATCGATCACAAACTCGCTGCCATGTTTGGATGGTTCAAGAGACCGTCAATTGTTGCGCCAAAAGTATCCCTAACTTTGTTGTTTGAAGCCATCGTCGCTGAGATTAAGGACACCATCCCAGATTTCAATCCACAGAAGGACGATAACAGCAAAGGCGAGGTTGAATTGGTCGGTAATGCATACCATATTGTCTACGACTCGCTAGCTGTCGTTGTTGCGAATGCGGCCAAACATGGAGACCGTAGTCGCCCCGTTCGGAGAAACTTTGAAATTACGTCAGGAAAAAAGAAACAATTGATCGTGAATATATCCTCCTTTATCCGACCAACAGATGATTCGACTAGAGTAACCGCGATCATCGAGGAGCGAAAGCGGGCAAATTTTGAAGATGCCAATTTGTATCAAGGAAAGAGCGGGATTTCGAAACTCTTACTGCTTGCCCATAACCGCCAGGACTTTTCCCTTGATCAATACGAAGTCTTGGGTAACGAAGTGAACGTGAGGCTTACCTATGACCTTGAACATTAAGCATACCCGGTGCCTGATTGTCGAAGATGATCCATTCAAGATGGATAGCATTCGTGCTCATCTGAAATCTTTTTTTTCTGAGAAAATCGAAATTGAGGAATGCCACGCATTGGCAACGGCTTCGACCGCGCTGGCAACTTCCAGCTTTGATTTAGCCATTATCGACATGTCAATCCATAGTCATGAGCCAGAGGCTGGGGCGGGGTCCCCATTTCCTCTATCTTCAGGAGGGCTAGATGTGTTGTTTGAAATTGAGTCTTCCGGCAGTAATACATCATGCATCATCCTTACGCAATACCCAGACATTCCGATAGAAGAGGTGCCAATTCCAGTTGAATTGGCGCAGCAAGAAATACTCGAAAAGTTTGGCATTAAGGTTGCTGGCTGTGTGAGATATGTGGAAGATGACAATCGATGGAAGACCGAGGTCACGTCCATTCTGGAGAAACTATGAAGATATTGATACTTGAAGATGAGGACGGCAAGAATGACGAGATTCAATACGAAATCTACCAAACCATCCCCGATGCTGATATTCAGCGTGAAAAGAATTGGTACGACTATGCGCGAGCAATCTGCAACACGAAATTCGATTTGATTATTCTTGACCTCTTGGTACCCAGATCGGGAAAGGATGGCACAGTAGAGGATCATCATGATCAATTAGTTTCGACAACCAGGGACTACCAAAGCAAGTCGTTCTTCACCCCTGCAATCGTGCTCACGCGCCACACCGAAGACTCTGGGGATTTTGTGTACGATTTAAATGCGGTTGACATTAACGTGATCCCCTTCAATGGCCATGGTGAGTGGAAAGAAGCATTGAAGCTGAAGCTATTGGCGGCGCAGCCCAAGCAGAAGTATGAGTTCGTCATTATTTGCGCGCTGGACAATGAGATTAATGCTTTCAATGGATTGACCGATACTTGGGGGTCAGTCAAGACCATTTCAGGACTCGTTTGCCGAGAAGTCCAGATAGACATGTACAAAGGTGTGATCGTTCGGGCGCACCGGATGGGACTCGTCGCGGCAGCGGTCATTGCAACCATGGCGCTGGAGCGATTTGAACCTCGTCTGATCTGCATGAGTGGGATTTGTGGTGGGATACCCGGCGAGTCCGGAATCTATGACTTGTTGGTAACCCAGACTTGCCACCAGCACGATGCAGGAAAGTGGAGTAACGATGGCTTTAGGTCTGAACACTACGACGTTCAGGTTAGTGTGGACGTCCACAACAAGCTGCTGGAGTTTTGTTCAGATAACGGGTTGAAAGAGTTCATGTTGGAAGGTCTAAATGCTGGCAAGTCAGAGCTGCCAGATGAGATGGAGTGGCTGACTTGTAACGTCAAGGCTGACGCACCGACTAGCAGTGGAAGTGCCGTCATGGCAGAAGATGGAAAGACTTCTTCTCTAACGTCTGGACAACGAAAACTAGCTGGCTTTGATATGGAGATTTATTCTGTTTATGAAGCTGCGAGGCTCGCACCGAACAAGCCTGTTTTTTTTGCGGCTAAGACCGTCGTTGATGATGGAGGTAAGAACAAAGGCGATAAATTTCATCGAATTGGATGCTTGCTCTCTGCCAAATTTATCGTCAAGGCCATCCGGGCCGGAATTGCGGATGTCGGGATACAACCAACGCAATAGTGGGAGAAGGAATATAACGATCAATAGAATCGGACGGGGATTGAAATGTTCTATCGGACTCAATATGTCGTCTGTGGCCTGTCGTCGGCTTTGTGGTAGAAACTGAGACTTGAGGGCAATACAATACCGTTACCGACATTCTAACAATGTTTCATCATGAATTGAATCGGAACCGGCTTTTTTAATGCATCTAATTGCATGGACAAAGGGGGCATATCCTATATTCATACGGATTATTCCAGCCAAACCCTCGTTTTTTTGAACCAGCATGACGAAACTATAGACTTTTAGAAATTAGGTTTCCAATCTTGTCTGTTAAAAAACGTTTAAAATCAGCCGTATGAACTTGAAAAAATATTTAAAACGGTACTGATGGAAAGTGGCTTAGATCAGAACGAACACTTTTGGAGGTTGTTCCACAGGACCCCTTCATGATTTTGTAAAAAACGGCATGCTCCCGCAAAACTGGGCAGGCAGCATTTATCCAGACATGAATTTGGCATAGAACATGCTATTTTTGATGGGTTTCGGCTATCGCCTCTACCCATCCTACCGAGCTGGCGTTTGATTAACCAGAAGGAGAATAGATTTTGAGAACAAATAAGGCCCTACTTGGGTACGGGATAGATAGCAACCTTGCTAACCAATTGGTACAGGGCGGCTACAGCGTAGCTTCACTGAAGACACTACCTCTTGAGGCACTGATCGGACTCGGCCTAAGTACTTTGCAGGCGAAAGTAATCCTTACTCCTGAGCGACCATCTATCCCAGTCGCCACCCTTAACGCCGTCTTATACAAAGCGCGATGGACGTGTTGCATCTGCAGAGATCACAAAAGAGGCATCGTCGTTCATCATCTGTCCCCTTGGAGCGAGAGCAAGTCGCACGACGAAGATAACCTTGTTGTGCTCTGCGTTGATCACCATGACGAAGCTCATACCTTACGGCAAATGAGTCTTACGCTCACTCCTGATCGCATTCGAAAGGCTAGATCACGCTGGCTTGTTGAGGCCGAGGAAGCCTCACAGCTTGAAACTGAAAAGATCGCCAACATGATCCGCCAAGACCATCGACTGTTCTCTCCTCATCGTGGCGCAATGCCCTGGGGCAAGGACAACGGTATTATTTTTGGTAATGACGGGTATTCTCCGACGGGAAACACTCAACATAACATTCGGACGCGCAAACAGATAGATATCACCCGATTCCTATTGAAAAAAGAAGGTATTGATGAGCTTGCGTTTGCCACCTCACTCGACGCTGCGACTTGGGTGCTTCTCGTCTCTTCTACTGAAATCTCATTGTTAAACGCAATGATCTGGGGCGCGTTCGAACACGCGCTGTCTGAAATGCACAAATAGGGGGAAGGACCGGATGCGGTAAACAACGTGCACCGCATCGTTTGGTCGTGCCGTAGATGGCATTATAAAATCCACCGAAGCGGCTTTAGTGGCTGGCGAATCCGAGACCCTGGTAGGTTTTGGCAGTTTTGAAGTTAAAGAACGTGCAGAGCGTAAAGGTCGCAACCCACAAAGTGGCGAAGAAGTCACCATCGCTGCCGCAAGATTGTTGAGTTTTAAAGCTGGAAAATCCTTAAAAGACGCTGTTAATGGCTAATCCCCTGGCGTTGATCGACTTGTTGTGTCCAAAGTGCATAATTTTAGCCGCTAAAATTTAAAGACTGTATTTTACGGTTACCCGTTGAAGATGTGTTTGCGTGAGACATACCTAGATGTATTCCACGAAACAATTTTGACGAGTCGCTGACTCGATGCAGTAACAACGGGTTCCTTTATTTCAGTTGCCGCTGATGTTGCGTTCGGAATACCGGATTTAGTCACGTCATAAGTCACAAAGCGGGCATCCAACCAATCGGCCCACTTGACGGCCTTTGCCATCAAGTCAGTCCTATAAATCGTGTTGTAACGCGGGGTCTTCGAGTGGTAGTTAGCTGCCCGCGTCCACAGATCACCTTTGTCATGCTTAATATGTTGCCGAAGCCGCCAGGCGGCCAGGTCAAATGAGTAGCAACCTGCCGCCGCTACATCGTTTGCCGAAATGCCATAGCGGGCTAAATCACTTAGATATGCCGTGTTGAATTGCATTGACCCCACGTCATGGGTACCGTTAGCATTACGTACCCATTGCCCAGGCTTACCTGCTTCTTTTTCCGCCACAGCAAGCACGATATTTGCGGGCACCTCATATTTGATAGCCGCAAACAGTGAACAGACGACACGTTCTTGAAGTCTAGGTGACAGGTCGGTAAATGGCATTGCCTTTGCGTGCGATTGCTTTAACGTTTTTTCATTGGCTTGGGTCGATAGGCTGAAATCGATTGTGACCAGGAAAACCGTTGTCAAAAGGATGGTTCGTTGCATAGTCGATGCTCTTTTTGAGTTACGAAGCTTTTGAATCGCGGTCACGAAAGGCTGCGACTTCTGAACCTGCGTCTGCTGATTGATTTGAACCTGCCGATAGACTGTTATCATCGAACGTTGAAGAATTATCTGATCCTGAGCCAGGCAGTGCATCGCGGGCGTCTATAGCGGCTGCAATTTTCCCTCCCGTAGTCTCGCTGACCCGATCCATCGCGGCATCTCTCATATCGCTGGCCTTAGCTTTTGCTACATCCCAAGTACCTTGCGCCAGGTTAGCAACCGTAATAGCCGCGACCCTGCCCATAGAACCATTCATTGCTGAGGCAAGTGCACTACCAGAACCACTGTTGTTGCCAGACCCACCACGCATGGCAGCCATCATATCTCCGGTGCCGTTGCCTGCGCTTTCAGAGGCATTAGCTTTTGTAAATGCCGCCATAATTGCTTGGGTACCACCCGCCATATTGGTTGCGCCCGCCGCCATTGCCGCCCCAGCAGTTGCGGCAGCCGCTGCGCCCATTGCTGCAGCCCCCATCGCAGTGCCTGCACCGAAACCATTTCCTAGTGAACCGGTACTGCCACCCGCAAGACTTCCAATGAGAGGCGGCACCTTATTGACCAGCGCAAGCAGTATCACCGCAACGATCAACATCACCCCTAATTCTTTTAGACTCATACCAGCGCTCATATTCGTGTAATACTGATCTATAAAAGACTTACCAATTCCTACCAGTAACACCATGGTGAACAACTGTGCGGCAATCCCTAACACCGTTTTGAAATAGATAATTGCCATCTCGGATGTCCAACGCGAACCACCGAAGCCAAGAAAGAAAATACCGGCATACGCTAGTACCCAACCACTGACCAATAGCAACAGCATATTCACACCAATCAACGCCAGGATGACCAGCACGCAGGCCCCCATGATAATTCCCACGGCACTATCAACGGGCGACCATACTGAAGACTGATCAAGCACCTTAAAGAAAATGTCGAAACCAATATCGACAATGCCGGACGGTGTCAGTGCAGAGCCAGTGCCCGTGGCATTACCGCCAATAGTGCGTAGCGAGGTCATGATGGAAGTAGCGAATTTCGGACCGTTAGAAAGCAGCCACCAGAAGAAGCCGGTAAACATCGTAAAACGAATGAATTCCGCGAAAAATTCGCCAATGTCAGCCTTTCGCAACGCCATTAAGCCGAAAGTCCACACCATGCTAATTAAGGCTAATGTCCAAAACAGCCAGCTGGCATGAGCCGTGATGGTTTTAGCCCAGGTATTAGCCGCCGTTGAATAACTGTTCAGCGCGTTATCTAAAATCCCCGCATTATCGATAGCGGCCTGCGCAGTACCTGAAAAGAACATCAACCCCAAGATTATTAGATAGTTTCTCAATAGGGTTGTTCTCATCGCAGACACCTTACCAGCTTTTCTTATCACTGGGCTTGAAGGCAGCGCCACCGCGTGGACAAGTCTTAAGCAGTTCAGCTTTTTGTACTGGGTTGGTAATCTTATCTAAATCGGCACAGTTAGGACTTGCAACGTCTGCCGATTTTTCACAACCAGCGATTATAGTCGCTATCGTGCTGATTAAGATCATCAATAACATTCTATTTTTAGCCATCATTTTTTTCCTTTACCAGCTTTTAGCTGAACTTTTGACGAACTTGCCAGTACGCAGTTGCGTAGAGGCTGCGGCTTCTTTGGCTTCACGGTCTGCCAAAGCCTGATTGCGAGTGGCTATGGCGTTTTGTTGCGCGATCAACAGGCCGCGAATTTGTAACAACTGATTGGCTTGATGGCTGGCGAGTTGGTTAGCGTAAGATATTGCCTCCATTTGTCCGGTCGCACTTTGCGCAGCCGATTGCAGGTCCTCTAACTTGCTGGCATCGGTTTGCATCGCGCTCTGCTGTTCGTCCAGGCTTCTGAAAAGTGCATCGGTGGCTTTTTTCTGTGATTCAGACCCCAATCGTTCAGAATCTTTCATCTCTGCCCACTCCTCATCCGTACAACCGGTTAGGGAGTAACACGGTGAATCACGGTAGGTGCGGGTATCTTTGAATTTGCTCAAATACGAGTCCACGCTACCTAAACTATTTTTGTAATAGTTCAGGGTATCGATAGAGCTGCGCAGTTTGTTCATCGTTGCCGTTGCTTGATCCCAAATATAGGCCGCCGGGGCGACCGTGTTTTTGAGCATGTTTTCATACTCTAAGAGCTGGGTTTTGTACTCGTCTATTTGCTTAGCTGTCTGTGCCGCTTCATCGAGTGCGGTAGCTAAAGTGCTAACATTGTTAATGGGATCGAACACAATATCGCCGACCCCGAAGACGGCTAGCGCGATGGGTGATAAGCCAAGACCGGCAACAAGTGCTAACGTCAGAGGAATTTTAGCGGCTAAAATTTCAGATGTGTTTTTCATCATGGTTTCTCCTTGGCGTTAAACACCTAATAATCAAATGCCTGGTATGGCTTGGAAAATGTCATGTCCTTAGTGACGATGACATTGAAACGGAAGCCCGGTCTGATTTCCAGCGTGGGAGCCACGTTCAGGTTTTTGGCGATCATTTGTGCCGTCACTTGCCCCAACTGCTGACCCAGTGCCTGGCTCATTGCGCTATTGGCGGTTGGTTGTTGGAAGGTGCTGCTTGCCTGGTTTTGTTGTTGACTATAGGAAATACCCGCAGTAACTGCTGACATCAGGAATGCTGAACCGTAAAGTCGAAGGTAATGGTTATTGACCTGATCATTGAAACCGGCGTATCCGGCGCTATCCGCCCCCGGCATAGCACCCATGTCCATGGCTTTACCATCAGGAAAAACGATACGCTGCCAGGCAACCAGCACCCGTGCTTGCCCAAAAGAGACATCACTGGAATAAGAGCCCACCAACCGTGAGCCTTGTGGCAGCAGCAGGTATTTACCGGTTGGGGTGTCGTACACGTTTTGTGATACTTGAGCCATGATTTGGCCAGGTAATTCCGAATTGATCCCCGAAATCAGCATTCCTGGAACCACAAATCCCGCACGCAGTTCATACGGTGTACGTGGAACTTCCAGTTCTGAGTCCAGTTTCCAGCGGTCGCCGTGTCCTGCATCGGCAAACTGCCCCAGGTCTTTGCTTTTATTGTTGTCGGTGGATGTTTGAAGAAGCTTTGGAGCCGTACCCCCTGCTGCAGTGGATTCTAACAAGGCTGCTTGCAGCTGTTGCAGGTGAGCTTTGTAGCTTGCAGTCGGGTCATCGCGGGTCTGCGCATCAATCTGCTGGCGAACGGCGGCAAGTTGCGTAATAGCTTCATCGCGAGTCGTCGGCGGACTTCGCTCTGACTTGCCGCCCGGTGTTGAGCCAGCACTACGGGGCGCAGTGACTGGCACCTCCGTTTTAGCCTTGATAGCGGTTTCAAGCTGTTGCATTTTCGCCAAGCGAATTCTTTCCAACTCATCATTGCGGTGAGGATTTGTGCTGGATAGCGGCGGTGTCGGCGGCGCATCCAGATTATCGGGGCGAGCAATCATAATCTTGGGTGATTCAGGAACCAACAGAGGCTTGGCAGGTTCAGCCTGGATGATACCATCCTGTTGGATTCCGGCTATCTCGTTGGCAAACATACGAGTATTGCCGGTTTTTTCGTCCTTGGTGTCAGTCTGTTGGTGCTGTTGATTTGCACGATCGGCGGCCACCAAGACCATAACGATTAAGAATACCGTCATCAAGCCTCCGATGATGTACACCGGCAAATTGTTAACACGGCGCACGCCTGCATTAGGTGACACCTCGCCTGGGGATGACTCTGGCAACATTTGATCTTCTGACACGATGCTCATCGTCACTTACTCCTTGTGAACCCAATAGCCTGCTGGGTAAATCGTACCCTCTTGCAGCTGATAGGCACGAGCCAATGATTGTCCATGGTTAATGACCAAGCTGACACGATACAGATTAGAGCCTTTGGCTTGATCCATGATATAGGATAGCGGCAAGCCTGGCGATGACGGTTCGGCAGTATGTACCTGACCCGCGTTATCCGCATTGTCGACACTGCCTATTTTTGGTTCAGGTTTAAACTCCAGGACAGCGTAGCCATTGGCTCGCAGGGACTCGATTAAAGTGCTGCCAAAGAAATCCGGTGTACCGTGTTGCAGGTCAAAGCGAGTGCTGGCTGGTGGATATAGCATCACCAGTTTTTTGACCACGTCATCGGCAATCTTCTTGTCATTGGCAGCCGCTGTGTTTTCAATGAAATTACCATAGGATGATGATGCCACGCAGCCAGTCAGGCCGATAATGGCCGAAGTGAGTAAAACCAAAGCAAATATAGAATTCTTGCACATGTTTATTTCCCCTTGGTGATGGTGACGCGGTCTTGACTGCTACCAACACCGGCAATCAAAATAGCTTTTTCGAAAATGGTGTCCACGATGTATCGGTCACCTTGAACTCGGTAGTTCACAATGACGGTTTCGTCATCGGTAAATAAACCACCATCCTTGCGTACGACCAGTAATGTAGGGGCTTCAGTCTGCGCCATCGTGTTAGGCATCTGAATGATGGTTTTAACGCCATCGTTATAGACGCGCACCGGTTTCCAAGGCGCAGAACCATCCACGTCATAAACAAAATTCAAATCACCCAGGTATTCACCAGTTTGCGGAATAGTGTGCTCGTGTTTTTCCTCAACCTCATGGCGCTTGATGGCGTCCCATTTCGCTACAGCATCCTCGGTGTAAGTGAAGGCCACGCGCGGCATAAACTCTGTCCGATGGGAACGAAGCCTGAAGTGATAAGTCCTGCGGTTGGTAGTGACGATGAGCGATGTTTCCAGACCGACATCCATCGGCTTGATAATGAGATGCTGTACTTCAGCGGGTCCGCTACCCGTGATAGCAGGTTCAACTGTCCACCTGGCTGTATCGCCCAAGTGAATCGAGTTGACCTGTTCGCCCGCTTGCAACTCCACATCACAGACTTGCAGGACAGCACAAACGATACTGGGTTGCTGTGCACCAAATAGGAATTTGATTGTCCCATCGGCTCCAGATACTGGTTTGATTCCGGTGGCACTGGCCGCTTGCCACTTATGAGCAATAGCAATGGCAGCTTTTTCTTGCGGTGTTAATTTAGGGTTCTGATTTGAAAAATACAAATCAGCCAGATTATCATCCTGCGTAGCCATTGCCAGAACGGGCACTACACCCAAAATGATTAATGCGAAGAGCGTCTTTTTCATGGGTGTGTAACCTTAAAGTTGTTTCGACCAAGAGAAATCACGGACATAAATACCCAGCGGGTTATT
>Ga0208264_1000050_pt1 | contig 89768 bp, 85 predicted proteins | sample LakWasMet31_HOW6_2_FD_183873 | JGI IMG/M metagenome (GOLD analysis project Ga0208264, IMG submission 183873) | Freshwater sediment methanotrophic microbial communities from Lake Washington under simulated oxygen tension - Sediment Metagenome... | ecosystem: Environmental > Aquatic > Freshwater >... | reverse complement strand
AGCCGTCCAAAGCCGGCACGATGGTGGCATCCAGTTTGCTGCCGTCGGGCGCGGTCGCGTAGAAACTGTCGCTGGTCAGCGTGTCGGTATTGACCGGACGCGAGAAGGTCACTTGCGGACGGAAAGTGACCCCGACATCGCTGCTGCCGGCGGCGGGCGAAGCGGCGGTAATAGTGAACGGCGCCAGCGCGTCAACCTTGATGGTGCGAATCAGTGTCGTGGCGTTGCCGGCCGCATCCTGCGCGGTGAGGGTCAGCGTATGGTCGCCGACAAGCAGGGTGCCGAAATCCAGGGCGGCGTCGAAGCTGCCGGTGCTGCCGTCGAACACCAGGCTGCGGAGGGTGCCGTCATCCAGACGGTAGTTCAATTGCGTCAGCATCGTGCCGATGGCATCCGCCGTGCCGGTGAGACGAACGCCGCCGGCCAAGGTATCGCCTTCGGCAATGCTGCTGAGAGTGACGACCGGTACGCGGGTATCCAGGGTAAAGCTGCGGGTGTAGCCGGTGCTGAGGTTGCCGGCCGCATCGCGGGCGATAATGGTGATGGAATGGCTGCCGTCGGCGCTGCCATCCAGTGCAAAGGCGGTGGTGACGGCGAAATTGCCGTTGGCATCGAGCATCAGGTCTTGCAAATCGCCGACATCGATGCGGTATTGCACGCTCGCCACGCCGGACAGATTGTCGAGAATCTGGCCGTTCAGGGTCAGGTTGGTTTTGACCGCTTCCGGTGTATTTTGTGCCGTAACGACCGGCGCTTGCAGGTCTTCGGTCAAGGCAAACCGCGACAAGACGGCATTCGCCACCTGTTCACCCAAGGCATTGCCGACCTGATTGGTGAACTCGTAGTGAATCCCTCCATAAATACGGCTGCGGCCGGCTTCTTCAGCGGCCTGACTGAAGCTGGTAAAGTCGCGGGTTACGCCTGGCAGCGTCGCGCTGGTGGTACTGAAGGCGGTATCGTTGCCGAAGGCGTCCGCTAAAATGGCAGCGGCGGCCGCACTGAAGGTCGAGTGTCCGGAGACATATTCAGGATGCGCAGGCGTAATCAGTAACGGCCGCCAAGCGTCGTCGTCGTTGGTTTCGCCGTTGCCGTCGAATTCGGCATTTTGAATCGCGGTTTCCGGACGCCACAAGCCGTAGGTATATTTGGCATCCCAGCCGGCGATGGCGGCATCGGCCAAAGCGACGTTGAGCTCGGCGAACAGGCGGACATTGGCGCTGAGGCTGTTGCCTTCCGCGGCAGCCACCTGCGCTGCAATCTGGTTCCAGTGGCCGGGCGGGGTATAGCTGCCCTTGCCGTCGGCCCAGAACAGGGCCTGCTGGGTCTGATCGGCGCTGCGCGTGGCGCTGGTGGCGCTGCCGAGCAATTTGATTTCATTGACCGCGGCGGCGTAGGCGGCGGTATCCAGCGCCGGCGGCGCAGCAGGACGGAACTCGCTCGGCGAAGTCAACGCAAACGGCGTCACGCTGCCCCATTGCGGTTCGTCAGCCACGTCGAACATCGGTCCGGTAGGCCGCCATTGGCCGATTTCGGTGCTGCCGGAGTAGTCGAGGAATGCTTCTGAGCCGTCGTTGGCGCGCAGGGCCCAGATGCTTTCGGCGATGTTCAGGCCCAGGGCGATGCCGTTGTCTTTGGCGGCGCCGCCGGCGATGCCGGACAGACCGCTGGCCAGGGCCGCATCGAATACGCCTTGCTGCGCGGGATAGGTCAGACTGAGGATACGGTGCGCGGCCGTCGCCAGCGCGGACTGGACGTCTACGGCGCCGGCGACGCTGCGTTGTACCAGATACGCCGGAGAGCCTTCGATGGCGGCCAGGGTATCGTACTGCGCCAAACTGAGCATCGCCAGGGTACGGGTGGCAACCGGCGGGTCGGTCACTTCGAGTTGAATGGCGCGGAGAGCAATGTCGTTCCAGATCAGCACCGCATCCGTCTGCGCTTGCTCGATGCGGGTGATGGTACGGCTGAGGCTGCCGGTGTTGCCGGCCGCATCGGTGACGTTTAAGGAAATGGTGTTATTGCCCAAGGCCAAAGTTACGCCCGGCAAGGAGAACGTCCCTGCGCCGCCGACGACCGCACGAATATCGCCAAACGAAACCGTCGAGCCGACTTCGGCCGTGCCGCGCAGGACCACGATGGCGGATGTCGCTTTACTGTCATCGCCATTGACCGCGTCGGCGCTCGACACGCCAAACTGGCTACCCGTAGGCGCCTGTGTGTCCAGGGTAAAGGTCACGATTTTCTCGGCCGAACGGTTGCCGGCCGCATCTTCTATGGCGACGCGTACGTTGTGCTCGCCGTCCGCCAAGGTACCGCCCGCCAATACCGCGAGTTGCGCTTGGGCAAGGCTGAAGCTGCCGTCGGCTGCCAACAGGCCGCTCAGATCGCTATAGCTGGGCTCGAAATTCGGATCGTCCAGCGCGACCAATAAGCGCGTAACCCCCACATTGTCGCTGCCGACGCCTTGGAGCATTGCGGAGCTCGTGATGCCGTCGGTATTGGAACTGCCGGTGTCGGAGCTCAAGGCCAAGCTGGAAAGCATCGGGGCTGCCGTGTCGCCGCCCGTGTTCTCGGGATCGCGTTTAACAGCGAGATTGACGGTGCCTGTATTGCCGGCGGCATCGGTCAGCGCAATACTGAACGCGTTGTCACCCAGCACCAGCGGAACATTGTCAAACGCAAAGGTGCCTGCCGCATCCGCGGTCGTTTCCATGTCGCCCAGGCGCACGCGGGTACCGCCCGGCGCCTGGCCGATCAGCCTAACGGTAGCCTGCGTGGTAATCAAATCGCCCGGCGTGCCGGTGTCCGAGGCCGCATCCAGAGCGGCGCTGCCGCTCGGCACCGAGGTATCCAGTTCAAAAGCTAATGCCAGACTGGCACTATTTCCCGCTAGGTCGGTCGCCAGCAAATGCAGGGTATGATTGCCATCGAGCAAGGTGTTATTCGGCGCCAACTCGGCCAATTGCGCCGGCGTCAACACAATGTTGCCGTTGTTGTCGACGGCGCCGCTGATGTCGATGAAGGCGGCGGGATCTGCGCTGTCCAGGGCGCCCTTGAGGCTGACTAAACCACCCAGATCGCTGACCAGGCCGCTGAAATTAGCGTCATTTGTGAGGCGGTCGCTGGAATCGCTGCCGGTATCATTGGCCAGGGCTGCCGTCAAAACGGGGTCCACGTCATCCGCGGGATGTGTAAGCAACTCTGGAACCGCGTCCGATTTAATGCTTTTGCCATTCAACCTAACTTTCAACGGGAAAGCACCGGCGATGATGCGGGTTCTCCCCAACAGAGGGCCGCCGACGCTCATCGTTTTAATAAAACTTTGTGCAGGATCGAGCAGTTGATCGTTGCCGTTGTCGTAAATGCCGTCAACCGGATTGACGCCGACCCAAATCTGGCTGTCCTGGAGGCTGCCTCTGACGACTAACTTTGTCAACTCGCCCTTGCCAAATTGGTCGGCATTGGCGTCCACGCCGCCCCAAGCCCCATCGGCGCCGAGATTGACGCCGATTGCAAATTCCGCTTGCTCCAGATTACCGCCGACAGTCAGCAGGCGCAGTGAAGGCATGCTGAAGCTGCCGGAGGCATTACCCGTCACTTGCAGCGTCGAAACCGCATCGGTGAAGGCCGCCCTGAAGGCCGAGGCGGTTTTCCCCAGAATCAGTTTACCGGCCTCGCCCTGAATGTTCCAGTGACCGCTGACTTCGCCGATGATATTGGCAGAGTGGAGCGCATCTCCGCCAGCACCGGCGGCATTGAGTACCAAATCGGCATCAAAATCGCCGCGCACGAGCAATTTGTCTATGCTCGGCGCAATGACTTTATCTGCCATCGCATCCGTATCCAGCCAGCGATTGGTCAACAACTTCCCAATTGGCGTATGACTTTGCAGCACCAGGTCTTGAATATTGCCGGCTTGAATGTCAAGTTTCTTACCCACGCCATTAACGGTAATGCTGCTGGGGCTGGTAACATCCCCGAGCACGAGTTTCGCGAGCTTGCCGTTAATGTCTATTTGCCCTTGCAGTGCTACCCCTTTGACTTCAATCGAACTTAAATCGGTATCGCTATGTAGCGCCCCCAAGGTTGCGGTCGTCCCATACTTTGAATCCACTCGCATGATAAATTTCGATTTCGCATCAGTACCGCTGAGACTGACTTGGAATTGATTGTTGGAATAGCTGACGGAGCCCAGGCCCCGTCCTTTCAGAGTAAAAGTAGCCTGGCCGCCGTCATCGGTCCTGATGGTCAATTGTGAGCTCTTGCTCTGCCCGGGTAGCTGTCCAAAAAAACCGCTGACATTTTGTTCGGCAGGGGACGATTGTGCATCTACCCCATCAAACAGCGCCATCGATCTTAATACCGGAGCGGCGGCGCTCAAGGCTTCCTCCGGGGAGACAGTTAAGTCAATGCGTATTTCCGGTGCCGGCGCGGGCGCCCCCTGATTGCTGGTAACAGAATCGATGGCGACATGATCGCTGCTACTGGAAGAAGGCGGCGTATTGGCGGTCTGGGTAAGATCTATTGCGAGATCCGCGCTGAGGAGGAGACGGGGCTCATAGGTTTGCAGTTGCCATTGCTGAGGAGTCTGTGTCTGCGGCGGTGTTTCTGTCCTCTCCCGCCGAATCGCCCGAAAAATTTGCTGACCTAGTGCTTTGACTGCAAAACGAGGCGTCTTGTTAATATCCTTATCACCGTTTTTCATAGACACATGCTCCTCAATTGACAATAGAGTCTTTGTATAAAATGAGTTAATTAAACCTTACCGAAAAACAAAATTTCGTTTCCGAAGATAGGCATTGATCCGGTTCTCGCCGTCATCTACTTCCCGAGGCCAACCTATCGACACTGCCCCTTCAACCCTACGATGCGCAAGTCATCTCGCGTTCCGCATCGCAGAAAAAGTCAGTGGCCCAGTGTAGTAAAATTTGCTTTACGTTTTCTTAACGGAACACCCCGTAGCGGTTGAGTCTCTCGGCGAGGATTGATATCTTGGAAATACGGCATCGGATTGGGTGACATCCTTGTTAAAATGAAAGCCGTTATGTTAAGTGATGTGGCCGCGCAGATGCCCTGCCCGACTGTCGGCCGTAGCATTGCAAAATGAATACTTTCCTCTAAGTTATTTAAATTTTTATGACAATAGACCATCACTGGCTCACCGAAGCCGTGCGAATCGCATCGCCCAATTTTGATGACAGACCTGATGCGGACGATATTTCGCTGATCGTGATTCATTGCATCAGCCTGCCGCCGGGAGAGTTCGGCTACGCCTACATTGACCAATTATTCTGCAACCGACTGGACCCTGCGGCCCATCCGTATTTCGAGAGCATTCATCGCTTGCAGGTCTCGGCGCATTTGCTGATCAAACGCGGCGGTGAAGTCACGCAATACGTTCCGTTCGACAAACGCGCCTGGCACGCCGGGGTCTCGTCGTATCAGGGACGCGAACGCTGCAATGAGTTTTCGATCGGGATTGAACTGGAAGGCGCCGAGGAGATGCCTTATACCGAAGCGCAATATAGCATGTTGGCGGCGGCGATAACCGCCTTATTGAAGGCCTATCCGAAGCTATCGAAGCAGCGTATCACCGGCCACAGCGATATAGCGCCGGGACGCAAGACCGATCCCGGCGCGGCATTTGATTGGGCAAAATTGCGGCAATTGCTGGACGCGGCTGCCGGCTGAGCCGCGGCGGAAACGCACTCTATTTATAGAGATGCTCGACCGGTTTTTCGGCAGTCCATGCCATCCAGCCGATCACGATCCGGTAAATCAGCAGCAAGAGAATAGGCAATAAAAGAAAATAGCCGATGCCGGAAAACATCAAAAAGCCGGCCACCGCAAATCCTGCCAAAGTAATCCACACCGTATTGATTTGCCATTCGAAATGCGATTCGAGCCAGGTACCCTTGACCTCGTCCCGCTTCATGAAATTGATCACGATGCCTATCAGCAAGGTCACGCCGGCAAAACCGAACGCCAACACCTGGCATAGGTAGACGATTCCGGTCAGCGTTTTTAAGGACGCCATTTTTTCGGCATCGTCTGGTTGCGTCGATTCGCTCATGGTGAACTCCTGAGTCAGTGATAAAGTCTGTCGGTCATGCAATGAGGCAACGTCCAAACAGGGTGCTTTCAACACTAGGTTAGTCGTAAAATGCCGGTAAAAGTTTCCCGTTCATCATAATACCCACCCATTCAGTCCATCATATCCAGTCGTCATGCGTATTACGATCGCCTACCTCAGTGTTGTTTTACTATGGGCCACGACCCCGTTGGCCATCAAATGGAGCGGCGAAGGCCCCGGTTTTCTGTTCGGCGTGACCGGGCGCATGGTGATCGGCATCGTCTGCATCGGCATGGTATTGCTGCTCACGAAACAGCGCCTGATCTGGCAGCGCAAGGCCAGGCAGACTTATCTGGCGGTCGCGGTGCAGATATACGGTGCGATGATCGTGGTGTATTGGGCCGCACAATTCATTCCGTCCGGCTGGATTTCGGTGTTGTTCGGCCTCACGCCGCTGCTCACCGCCTTGCTGGCCCGCCTCTGGCTTGGGCAGCGCGAACTGAATTTCAGCAAATTGCTCAGCTATCTGCTCGGCGTCGGCGGCCTTGCGCTCATGTTCGGCTCGGCCCTGACGCTGGGCCGGGACGCCGTGCTCGGCATCGGGGCGGTCATCTTGGGCGCCTGTTTGCAGTCGTTCAGCGCGCTATGGATCAAACGGATTGACGCGGGGCTGCCGGCATTGACGCAGGTCGCCGGCGGCCTGCTCTTCGCATTGCCCGCCTATTTGCTGACCTGGGGCATTTTCGACGGCGAATGGCCAAGGCATTTCACAGCGACTAGCGTCGCTTCGATCGTTTACCTGGGCGTGATTGCAACGACCGCGGGCTTCGTGCTGTATTATTATTTGCTGACCCAGCTTGCGGCGACGCGCGTGGCGCTGATCACGCTGATTTCGCCGGTGCTGGCGCTGCTGCTCGGCCATGCGGTCAACGATGAACCGATCACGCCAAACGTGCTGTCCGGCGCACTGTCGATATTTTCCGCCCTGCTGCTGCACGAATACGCCGGAAAACGCCCGTCCGGAGGCCGCCGGAAGGCACGCGCTGCGACTTCCGCAAGCCCTAACGGCCGCAGCCGGCCTGCGCTCAAGCGGCCTAGTAGATATCGTTAGTGAAATAGTTCTGCCCAATTCCCAAATTTAATGCTACTATGAAGACTCTATTAAAGAGTGAGCCGGAGGGTTTATCCGTCCGGATGTTTTGCGCCAAAACAATTGGCGGTTTTTCAGAAGAGTATTTTATGTCAGATCTGGTTACAGGCACCGTTAAATGGTTCAATGATGAAAAGGGCTTTGGCTTCATCGCCCAGGAAGGTGGCAAGGATGTTTTTGTTCACCACAGCGCGATTAACGGCACTGGCCGGAAAACGTTACGCGAAGGCCAAAAAGTCACGATGAAAGTGACTCAAGGCCAAAAAGGGCCGCAAGCCGAGAATGTAACACCGGTCTAAACCAGATCAAACCCGCCCAAGAGCGTCTTAGGCGGGTTTTTTATTATGGTTTGACCCGCCTCGGTGCGTGCGCCGAGGCCGCTAATTCGCTAGCCGCCTACGGCATCGGCCAATCCGCCGATGCCGTCAGGATTTTTTACGCCCGCATATCGTCCTGTCATCGAACGATGATGGCTCGGGCACGGCGCTCTCCGCGAACAGCGATTGCCCGACCTCCTCCGCCATGGCATTGCGCTTCGCAATAGCCGTCCCGCGTTCATCGACAGCGCAAACTGTCGGTGTGGATTCCTATTTCCCAGAAAAAACGAACCCTCTCGATTGCGTCGCATTTGCGCATTGCATGGCCTCAATAAGACGTTCGGCGGATGCATCATCCAATGCATTTCATGATGGACAGAAAATTCCACATGTTAGTACGCCTCCTGCATTCCCGCATTCCAGCGCCATAAAACGATGCCGCAGATGCTGAGAAAGCGCTGGGATATGTTGTAGAATGGCCGCATTTTGGGCTCTCCTTGTACACGGAAAACCCGCGAACGGAAGAATCGAAACCGATGAATGCAAGCAAACGACTGGCGATTTTTGACCGCCTGGCCGAGGCGATCCCCGAACCGACCACCGAACTGCAATACAGTACGCCGTTTGAGTTATTGGTCGCGGTCGTCCTGTCCGCCCAGGCGACCGACAAAGGCGTCAATAAGGCCACAGCAAAACTGTTTCCGGTTGCGAACACGCCAGAGGCCATTCTGGCGCTCGGCTTGGACGGACTGAAGGCCTACATTAAAACGATCGGCCTGTTCAACACCAAGGCCGCCAACATCATCGCGCTGTGCCGCCAGTTGCTCGACCTGCACCACGGCGAAGTGCCAACCACGCGCGAAGCCTTGGAAGCGCTGCCCGGCGTCGGGCGCAAAACCGCCAATGTGATCCTGAACACCGCCTTCGGCCACGCGACGATCGCGGTCGACACGCATATTTTTAGAGTCGCGAACCGGACCGGCCTTGCGCCCGGCAAGAACGTGCGCGAAGTCGAACAAAAACTGGATAAATGGACGCCCGGTAAACACAAGAAGGATGCGCATCATTTGCTGATTCTGCATGGCCGTTATACCTGCACGGCCCGCAAACCGAAATGTCCTATCTGCGTGATCGAAGACCTGTGCGAATACCGGGATAAAACCGCGAGCCTGTGAGCCGAACAACGCTAAAGCAGAGGGCTTCGCCGCATCTTGTGAATCAAATTGGCAAGCAGCGACCGATCCGTTATGATTGCAAAATTGCACAGCCCATCCCTGCAGCCGCCCTTATGAACGAAAACCCGCACGATGCCGCCGACGCTTACCGGCAATTGCTCGACGCACAGCAAACGCTGTTGCTGTCGACCTGTTCCGCCGATTCGCAGCCGGACATCAGCTATGCACCTTTCGTGCGTGACGAACAGGGGCATTTTTACATCTTCATCAGCGCATTGGCCAAGCACACCCGCAACCTGCTGCAAAATCCTAAGGCTTCGGCCCTCTTCATCGAGCCGGAAGCCGGCTGCCGCAATCTGTTTGCGCGGGCCCGTATCGTGTTCAACTGCCGCGCCCGGACGATTGCGCCGGGCGAGCCTGCCTATGACCGCCAACTGCTGGCGCTGGAGGACAAGTTCGGCAATGTGGTGGCGCTGTTGCGCACCCTGCCCGATTTTCATCTGCTCGAACTGACACCCGAAAGCGGGCAATATGTTGCCGGCTTCGGCAAGGCCTATGCCATCGATTTGCAAGCCGGTACCCTGCGCCACCTCGGCGGCTAGCGCCGATACATCGCATTATTATCTATGCCCGCCCAAACGGGCCATTTCATCCCTTTGATTTTTGACACCATAATGAACGACGATTCAATTGTCTATGCGCTCGATTTTGACGGCGTACTTTGCGACAGCGCTGTGGAAACCGCGATGACCGGCTGGAAAGCCGCCGGTAAAATCTGGAACGATATGCCGAAGGCGGCTCCGACTATCCTCATCGACCATTTCCGGGCGGTTCGGCCGCTGATCGAGACCGGCTTCGAGGCGATATTGGCGATGCGGCTGTTATTTCTCGGCGAGACCGTTGCCGGCATTTACAGCGACTACGCGGCCAAAAGCCAAAACCTGCTGCAAGAGCGGCAGATCAGCACCGACGAATTGAAAAAGCTGTTCGGCGCAACTCGCGACCACTGGATTGCGGCCGATCAGGCCGAATGGATAGCGATGAATCCGCTGTTTGACGGCATCGCGGAAAAATTGCAAAGACTCGGCCAGCGTAGCACCTGGTATGTCGTGACTACCAAGCAGGAACGTTTCGTCAAACAGATTCTGCAAGCCCATGCGATTGAACTGGAAGACAAGAAGATTTTCGGACTGGACCGCAACCTGAGCAAGCCCGAGGTGCTGAAGGGCTTGGTACAAAGCCATCCGGCCCAAACGCTTTATTTCGCCGAAGACCGCCTGCCGACGCTGCTGAACGTACAAAAACATGCGGAACTGGATAGCATCAAACTGATTTTCGCGTTATGGGGCTATAACACGCCCGAGGATAAAACGCTCGCGGCGGCGCAGCCATTTATGCTGCAAGGGCTTGAGGACTTCCTGGAATCGGAATCGTAAGAGCAGCCTTTTATCGGAGGGGCTGAAAAATACCCAAGCCCCTCCGATGGAAGCATTGTGTCTCTAAAAACCTTAGGGTCTTCCGAATAGCTGCGGCTCTTTAGGCTGTTGCTTCGCCTGCAAGCAATGATATGCCGCATTTTCGTATTTGATCACCAGCGACTGGGTATTTTTATGCTCGTCGAGAAATTTTTCGGCTTCCTCGGCGGTCAGGCTTTTCATCATGAAGGTCGCGATACACATGCAGGGTCTCTCCCAGCGGGCTTTATCGGCTGCCTTGTCGGTCGAATTTTTCAATTCCCGATCGACGCATTGCGCCGCAAAATCGTGCTCGAATTTGTGTTTCCGCACATCGGTGACCGGCACATCATGGGTATGATCAAACGGATTGTGCACATCGCCGGCCGTCTGTATATTTTCGGCTTCCCTCGCGCTCGGCGCTTGTTTGTCCTCGTCGTCCGAGCAGGCCGTCAGCGTGAAGGCAAGCACCAGGCCGGCGCAGGCGGCCATCCAGGCAGGTTTATTCTGTATTGAGTTTTTCATATTGAGATCATCGTGGTTTCGTTATTATAGTCATGAAGGCGCCCGACCACCTGTGGCTGAATCCCGGCAAGCCGTTCTGTAAAAATGCTGAACTTTATCACTTTCTCAAGGCTTGATCTACTTTCCTCGCCGATAAAAAATCAGCGCGCAGAAATCGCCCGCGCCAACCGGCCGTCCGCGTGAAGGTCTGGTATCATAAGCCTACGATCAATGCTCAGGAATAAGGATGCAGCCGCAACTCGATAATGCCCAAATCAACTCGGATCTGATGCTTCACCGCACAATCATGGCGATCATGGCGGCCTGTTTGGCGGCCGTTGTCGCGGCTTGTATCCTGCAAGGCGAACCCTGGCGGCTGCATTGGCCCGAAGAGCGCCTGATCACCTACCGCACGCTGTTTTATGCGCTCGCGATCATCCTCTTTCCATTGACGAATCTGATCCGCTACATTCAAATGCGCCTGTGTCAGACGATGCCCGGAGACAAACCCGCAAAGCGCCGTTATCTCGCGCCCGTGCTCGTGTCGCTGGTCCTGGTTGAAAACATCGGCGGGTTGGGCGTGGCGCTGTTCCTGCTCGGCGACGGCGCCAATACGCTGTATATCTTTACCGGCCTGGCCGCGCTCGGTTTCATTTTGTACCGCCCCAAACCTTCGGAATACCTACGCATCGTCGACGCGCTCGCGCGCAAAGACGATGCATGAACTGCTAAAGGATGCCGATCTTTGCGTCAAATGCGGGCTGTGTCTGCCGCATTGTCCGACCTATGAGCAGACCGGCAATGAAAACGAATCCCCGCGCGGCCGTATCGCGCTGATTCAGGGCTACGCGGGCGGCCATCTCGACGCGACCCCGGCATTGCTCGCCCACATCGACCACTGCCTGTTATGCAGGGCGTGCGAAAAAGCCTGTCCGGCCGAAGTGCCCTATGGCCGGCTGGTCGACCGTTTTCGCGCACAGACCCAGACCATGCAGCCTTTTTCGCCGGCCGTGGCGCTGCTCAAACGGCTCGCGGTCAATCCCACGCTTAAGCGCTGGGCACAGGCGGGACTTCGCTTTTACCAAAGCCCTTCGATCAAACGGCTCGGCCTGCTGCGCTTGCTCAATTTGGGCACCCTCAATCGGCTGCTGCCTGCCGGCAACGCCCCCGCAGAAGCGCTTAAAAGTCACTACGCCGCCTCCGGCAACGCCAAAGGCGAGGTCGGCCTGTTCACCGGCTGCATCGCTACGCTGCTAGACCCTGCAACGCTGCGCGCAGCCATCAAATGCCTGACCGCGGCCGGATTCGATGTTCACGTGCCTGCCGAACAAACGTGCTGCGGCGCGCTCGCACAGCATGACGGCGATGTGGATGCGGCGGCTCAACTGGCGGCAAAGAATTGCCGCGCCTTCGCGATGCCGAATCTGACCGCGATCGTAACGGTCGCCTCCGGCTGCGGCGCGCAGTTGAAAGACTATCAAAATGCCGAGGCGGCGGGAAAAGTGGTCGATGCGAGCCGGTTTTTAGCCGAAAACGCCGATTTTTCGGATCGGCTCATCCCGCTCGCGGCGACTGTCTGCCTGCATACGCCGTGTTCGCTGAAAAACGCGATGCGCGAGGAACAAGGCGCTTTGACTTTATTGCGGCAGATTCCCGACCTGAAGGTGATTGAGCTGCCCCAAACAACGCATTGCTGCGGCGCGGCCGGCAGTTATGTGTTGAAACACCCGAAGATGGCGAAGACGTTGGTTGATCAGCTACTGGACGCGGCCATCGCGACGCAAGCCGGGACCTTGATCACATCGAATATCGGCTGCGCGTTGCATCTGGCGGCCGGATTGCGGGAAAGAGGGAAAACCCTAGAGGTGCTGCACCCGCTGGCGTTGCTGGCGCGGCAATTGCCGTGAAGACTGCGCAACGCCTCGATGAAGCGTTGCGGCCGGCGTTCCCTCGCAGTACATGAGAACGCCCAAAAGCGCTTAATCGGCCACTTTGATCTTTTTGCGGCGGTAATTGTGTCCGTAAAATATTTCGGTGACTTCGGTTTGCAGCTTCTTTTCGATTTCCACTTTTTGTATCTCGTTTAAATTACTTTCTTTTTCAAAAAGATAATTTTCGAGCTCGAACTCCTTCAACATCATCTTGGTGTGGAAGATGTTTTCCTGATACACGTTCACGTCGATCATCTGATACAGTTCCTGCGTATCCTTCGCGATATAGTTCTGGATCGAGGTGATGTTGTGATCGATATAATGCTTCTTGCCGGTAATGTCGCGGGTAAAGCCGCGCACCCGGTAGTCCATGATCACGATGTCCGACTCGAAGCTGTGAATCAGATAATTCAGCGCCTTGAGCGGCGAAATGCGGCCGCAGGTCGACACGTCGATGTCCGCCCGGAACGTGCTGATGCCGTTGTCGGGATGGCTCTCGGGATAGGTATGCACCGTGATGTGGCTTTTATCGAGGTGCGCCAGCACGGTGTCGGGCAAGGGACCCGGCGTCTGACTGTTCATGCTCGGCGGAGGCGGCGAGTCGCCTTCCGAAATCAGCATCGTCACGCTGGCACCCTGCGGCTCGTAGTCCTGATGCGCAATATTCAGGATCTGCGCGCCGATGATCTCGGCCACATCCTTCAAAATTTGCGTCAGGCGGTCGGCATTATAGGCTTCATCGATATACTCGATATAAGCTTTTTGCTGCTCGGCCGGCGCATAACAAACATCATAGATATTGAAACTCAGCGACTTCGTCAGATTGTTAAAGCCGTGTAATTGCAATTTGTTTTTCAATTCATTAAACCTCGATCACTTCAAAATCATGGGTGATTTCCACCCCTGCCTTACCCAGCATTATCGATGCGGAGCAATATTTTTCCGCCGACAATTTGACGGCTCTCTCGACCACCGCTTCCTTCAAATTGCGGCCCTTGACGATGAAATGCAGGTGAATTTTACTGAACACGGCCGGCACCGCATCGACGCGTTCGGCCGTCAGTTCGGCCACGCAATCGACGATGTCATTCTTGCCCTTTTGCAGAATCTGCACGACATCAAATGACGAACAGCCGCCCACGCCCAGCAACAGCATTTCCATCGGACGCAAGCCCATATTCCGTCCACCGTGGTCGGGCGGACCGTCCATCACGACCGCGTGACCGCTGCCGGATTCGCCGACAAACATCACGCCGTCAACCCATTTGACAGTCGCTTTCATTGCTTTTTTATCCCCGATAAAAAAAGACGCATAGAGTAGCACAGAAATGCGGATTGACAGAGATTCGATATTGATTTTTTTGTCAAAATCCCCTACTGCATCTTGTCATTCTAATGCCATGAATCGGAAAGGAATACATCGAGGCTTAAGCCCCACCTTTTCACTCCTTTTTCTCCAACGTGAAGGGAGATCACACCGGACAATCTGAATAAAATCGGCTAAGATCGGGAGTTTGGCTCACATCGCCTCAAATCGAAGGTCAAGGCATGCTGCCAGCATAAACCGGATGCGTGACAGGAAGATGAAATATCAACTCGCCCACACAAGCCTCCGCCAGGAGGATCGGACGCAAGTCGACAGCTTCGAGGGATACAGGAAGGACCGGCGCGAATTTATTTTACATGAGGGGGGATCATGCAAATAAATCCGCGCCGATTGCTGTTGGCAGGAAAAATTAACCGGTAAAGCAGCGGTTTAGCTCTTGCCCGGAATCAGACCCGCCGTGCCGGGTTTCAGACGCTTGCAGGTCACGACGACATCTTCGACGTGGCATTGTTTTTTACCCGCATCGGCGCCTGTACACTCATTACAAACAGCCTTGCCATTGTCTTTGACTTCGGAAACATACCAGCCGTAGCCCTGGGTTTGGCAAAAACGTTTGCTGTAGTTGTTGATATTATAAGGTTTGGTCGCCTTCGCGATCGCTTCAGACTCAGCGGCGCAGCCGGGTGAAGCCAGGGTGTTGCCCATCAAGTCTCTAAAGATATACTCAGATGCCGAAGCGCCGCCCGAAAATACGGTCAAGGCAACGATCAGCCATGTAAAATTACGTTTCATAGTTTATCCTGTTCGGAATGTTTAAGAGCTCAACTGCGCTCCATCTTGACCGAACATGAAGCCGATCAATAAAACGCGCATGCAGCCAAATGCGTCGCACACCGTGACCGCGCCAAGCCATCCTGTCATTGCAGACCCGAATTGGCGCAGTTTTCCGCAAGCACAACGTCAATGTATCGAGAATTAATTCAGCACGCGAATATTCATGGATACTATTTCATCGTCCGCCAATTGCTTGATCGGAGCATATTTTTCATTTTCGCTTTGCTTGACCATCAGGATGCCGGTCACGATCACAAAGACCGCGCAACCTACATAAATCCAAAACCGGTCTTTAACTTGTACTTCTTCGCTAATACTGCTCATAGTGTCCACCTCGAATAGATAACCAAAATTATTGTGCCTTGAACCCGCCTGCCGCGTGTTTCTTCGCCCATCAAGCCGGCTGGTTTGGTTGCAGAGCGGATCACGTCCCGGTGATCCGTGTTTGGCAACCATTTGTACGCCCAATCACCTCTGCGTTCCTTGCGCTACACCGGCATCCCGCCGGCGGGGTTGCAGCGTATAAACCCAGGTTTATCGAAGACTGGCTCAGGCGCCGCGGCTCCTGAACTGCTCCTCGCTGCAACGCGTCATTGACGCAGTTCGGGCGCTCACTACATAATGGAGTTATCTCAGTCCAAGATTCTTCCCGAATCGACTCTCCTATCGCGACAAGCGTTTATATTTCTTATTTTCGGTCATTACGCCGCCGCGACCCGCACAACGAAAACTATCGCCATTTCCAATAGTAGTGAATCGATACTATAGTTGCAGTTATCTGCCATGTCAATGAATTTCGAATCGAAATCATAGAAAGTCTATTTTTCCTGCTCGCGCTTCCCTAATCGAATGGAAAACCCGCCCATCGCAACCGCCGCAGTGGCCGCGCCGAAGCCAGCCGCATTGCAATGAGTACGGCGGCAAAGGCGCTTTTCTGCGATAATACCGCCGCTCGTTTAATCCCTGATTGACTGAAAACCTGGCAATAATCTCCACTTGACTCGGTAAAACCATCTCCAATGAAGGACAAAAAATTCAAACCCTGCGATCTGGTTATTTATGGCGCCCTCGGCGATTTAACCCGGCGCAAGCTGCTCATTTCGTTGTACCGCCTCGAAAACGCCAATTTGCTCGAACCCGATACGCGCATCATCGGCGTTGACCGGCATCCCGGCGAAGGCGCTTTCTATATCGATGTGGCGCACCAGAGCCTTAAGCAATTTTTGAATGAAAAACTGGACGAAGCCGTCTGGAAACGCTTTTCGAGCCGGCTGTCCTATCTCCAGATCGATTTGACGCAGATGGAGCAGTATCAGCGCCTGCATGAGGTAATCGACCAACAAAGCCGGGTGATGGTCAATTATTTCGCGGTCGCGCCGTTTTTATTCAAGCCCATCTGCCAGGGCCTCGATCAGTCCGGCATCCTGACGCCCGCGGCGCGGATGGTGATGGAAAAGCCGATCGGCCATAACCTGAAGTCCTCGATCGAAATCAACGACGAAGTCGCGAAGGTATTCAACGAAGACCAGGTTTACCGGATCGATCATTACCTCGGCAAGGAAACGGTGTTGAATCTCCTGGCCTTGCGTTTCGCGAATTCCATCTTCACGAACAACTGGGACCACAATACGATCGACCATATCCAGATCACCGTCGCCGAAGACATCGGCATCGAGGGACGCTGGGAGTATTTCGACAAGACCGGACAGCTGCGCGACATGGTGCAGAACCATCTGCTGCAAATTTTGACCTTCATCGCGATGGAGCCGCCGGCCAACCTGGAAGCCGAAAGCATCCACAACGAAAAAATCAAGGTGCTGAAAGCGCTGCGGCCGATCACTATCAAGAATGTCGATGAAAAAACCGTGCGCGGCCAATATAGCGCCGGTTACGTGAAGCGCAGCCCGGTCCCCGGCTACCTCGAAGAAGAAGGCGCGAATGTCGACAGCACGACCGAAAGCTTCGTCGCGATCCGGGTCGATATCGACAACTGGCGCTGGGCCGATGTGCCGTTCTATCTGCGCGCCGGCAAGCGCATGCACAACAAGCGCACCGAGATCGTAGTCTATTTCAAGCGCGTACCGCACAACATCTTCAAGGACAGCTATCTGCGCCTGCCGCCGAACAAACTGGTCATCCATTTGCAGCCGAACGAAGGCGTCGAAATCGAGATGCTGAACAAGGTGCCCGGCATCGATGAAAACCTGAAGATTCAAAAAACCAAGCTCGACTTGAGCTTTTCCGAAGAATTTAAAAAGAGCCGGATTTTCGGCGGCTACGAAAAGCTGGTGCTGGAAGCGATGCGCGGCAATCCGACGCTGTTTTTGAGCCGTGAGGAAATCGAGCAGGCCTGGACCTGGATCGATTCGATCCAGAATGCCTGGGCGAAATCGCCTGAAAAGCCGAAGCCGTATCAGGCCGGCACCTGGGGGCCGATTGCGTCCGATCTGCTGCTCGACCGCGACGGCCGGGCCTGGGAAGGCTGAGGAGTGCGGCGCAGGGTGGATTCGTGCGCCAGCGCTGATTCACCCGGCAAGATTTCTGAACGCTCGAACCGGCCTTTGGCTCAAAGAATTATTTATTATCATTGGCGCACTTTAACAAGGTGTCGCCGCACAGTAGGTACTCACTATGCATCCAGTCATTGAAAAAGTCACTCGCGACGTGATCAAACGCAGCCGCGAAAGCCGCGCCATCTATCTTGCCCGCGTCGATTCGGCGGTCGAACAAGGCCCTCGCCGGCTGACGCTCGGCTGCGGCAACCTCGCGCACGGTTTCGCGGCCTGCTCCGCGACCGAAAAATCCGATCTGGCCGGCCCGCAAAAAGCGAATATCGCGATCATCTCGTCATACAACGACATGCTGTCCGCGCACGAACCCTACCGGGAAGCCCCCGAGCAGATCAAGCAAGCCATCCGCGAGGCCGGCGGCGTCGCCCAGTTCGCAGGCGGCGTGCCGGCGATGTGCGACGGCATCACCCAGGGCCAGCCCGGCATGGAGTTGTCGCTGTTCAGCCGCGACGTGATCGCGATGGCGACGGCGGTAGGACTCAGCCACAACATGTTCGACGGCGCGCTGTATCTCGGCGTCTGCGACAAGATCGTACCGGGCCTGCTGATCGGCGCATTGAGTTTCGGCCATCTGCCGGCCGTGTTCGTGCCGGCGGGACCGATGCCCAGCGGCATCACGAACAAGGAAAAATCGCGCGCCCGACAAAAATACGCCGAAGGCAAGATCAGCCGCCAAGAACTGCTCGAATCCGAGTCGAAATCCTACCACGGCCCCGGCACCTGTACCTTCTACGGCACCGCGAACAGCAACCAGATGATGGTCGAGATCATGGGCCTGCATTTGCCCGGCTCTTCGTTCATCAATCCTTATACGCCGCTACGCGACGAGTTGACCAAGGCCGCCGCCCAGCAGGTGCTCAAATTCACCGCGCTCGGCGACGATTTCCGTCCGATCGGCCATGTGATCAACGAGAAGGCGATCCTGAACGCGATCATCGGCCTGCTCGCGACCGGCGGCTCGACCAACCACACGATGCACCTGATCGCGATCGCGCGTGCGGCCGGCATCATCATCAACTGGGACGATTTCGATGCGCTGTCTCGGGTCGTGCCATTGTTGACCCGCATCTATCCGAACGGCCCGGCCGACGTGAACCATTTCCAGGCGGCCGGCGGCATGGGCGTGCTGATCGCCGAACTCTTGGCCCACGGCCTGCTGCATGAAGACACTCTGACCATCGCCGACGGCAAGGGCATGCACAACTACACCCAGGAGCCGAAACTTAAAGACGGTCACTTGGTTTGGGAGCCCTGCCCTGCCGCATCGCTCGACACCGAAGTGCTCAGGCCCGTCGCCTCGCCTTTCGACGCCTCCGGCGGCCTGCATGTGATGCACGGCAACCTGGGCCGCGGCGTCTCGAAAGTGTCCGCGGTCAGCAAGGATCACCGTGAAGTGCAAGCGCCGGCCGTCGTCTTCGACGATCAGGACGACATGATGGCCGCGTTCAAACGCGGCGAACTGGACAAGGATTTCATCGCAGTGATCCGCTTCCAGGGCCCAAAATCGAACGGCATGCCGGAACTGCATAAACTGACGCCGCCGTTGGGCCTCTTGCAAGACAAGGGCTACAAAGTCGCCCTGCTCACCGACGGCCGTATGTCCGGCGCCTCCGGCAAGATCCCTTCGGCGATCCACATGTGCCCGGAATGCGCAGACGGCGGCCCTCTGGCGAAAGTCCGCAACGGCGACATGATCTATCTGAACACCGAAACCGGCGAAGTGAACGTACTGGTTGACAAGGACGAGTTCAATGCGCGCAAACCCGCGGTCAACAGTGCGAAAGATCACCATCACGGCATGGGCCGCGAACTGTTTGCGGGCTTCCGGCTGAACGCCTCGTCCGCCGAAACCGGCGCAACGAACGTGTTCGTTTACGATTAAGACAAACCGACTCTCCCTTTGATCAGGGAGGGTTATCGGCCTGGAGCGTGGCGGGATCAATATCCCGCCACGCTCAATTCTCCTCCCTTCTCCCACCCCCCTCCCGGCTATAAGCCGGAATCTTGCCAGGAATTAATCCCGCATTAAGATTGTCCGAAATTGCGGGATTTTTGTCTCTTATCCAGCAAAAAAATGTAGCAGTCTAATAGCCAGTCCAAAAGCCACGGGGGATGACTTCCATGACCCACGCCAGACAATCGATCCTCTTGCAGCATCGCCACATCGCGATGCTAATCTATCCGGACTGCGAAATTGTCGATGTGACCGGCCCGATGGATGTGTTTTTTTTCGCCAATTACGCGTTGCGTTTAGCCGGACAGATTGCCGAAACAGAGTCGGTCTACTCTCTATCGCTGATCGCGGAACAGGCAGGGCCAGTCAGAACCGCTTCCGGAATGCGGCTTGTAGCCGATATTGCCTACGAAGATGTCACCGAAAACATAGACACTTTATTTGTCACCGGCGCTCCTCTGAAGGCTGCCGCCTTGCAGGATGAGAAAATTTCACGTTGGCTGAGGCACATGATGCCCAAAGTTCGGCGTATGGCCTCGATTTGCACCGGCGCATTTTTCCTTGCCGAAAGCGGGCTGTTGAATAACCGCAAAGCCACCACCCACTGGCGTTATTGCGAATTGCTGGCTAACCAGTACCGGCATGTACAGATTCTACCCGACAAGATCTTCGTCCGCGACGGCAGCATTTATACCTCCGGCGGCGTGACCGCAGGCATCGATTTGGCCTTGAGTTTGGTCGAAGAGGACTGGGGCTGGGAAGTCGCAGCGAGCGTCGCGCGCGGCATGCTGATCTTCATGCGAAGGCCTGGTGGACAATCGCAATTCAGCAGTTTCGCTTTTAACGAGGCAAAAACCCGCAAGGATTTCCGCGAATTGCAAGCCTGGATCGCCAGCCATCCGGAAGAAGACCTGAGCGTCGAAATACTCGCAGGCCGCATGGCGATGAGCCCGAGAAATTTCTCGCGCGTTTTTTGCCATGAAGTCGGCATGACCCCGGCAAAGTTTGTCGAACGCACTCGCCTCGAAGCGGCGCGGAATATGCTGTTGCGCACGGATCTTCCGATGGAAAGTATTGCCGGCAAGTGCGGTTTCAATAACGCCGAACAAATGCGCCGCACGTTTCAACGGTTTTTAACTATTTCTCCGCAGGAGTATCGAGCGAACTTCAAATAGACCGGGCTGCTGCGAGAACGCATTTGCCCTCTTGTCCGAAGCCATTGAAAAAGATTTATCGCTTCAACTTGCCGCACGCCCTTCGGAGAAAAACGCAGCGATGCCGATTTTCGGCCCTGACCCGTCATCACAAAAACAAAGGAGAAGCATCATGCGAATTTTACTGATTTCATCGGCCTACAACGGTTTATGCCAACGGGCGCATGTGGAGCTCGAAGCCTTGGGCCATGACATTTCGATCACGCTGGCATTGAACCCCGACGCCGTGCGTAAAGGCGTGGCCTTGTTTCAACCGGATCTGATCATCTGCCCGTTTTTAAAGGAAAAGATCCCTAAAGACGTGTGGAGCCAGCATCATTGCCTGATTATCCATCCGGGCATCAAGGGCGACCGGGGGCCGTCGTCGCTGGACTGGGCCATCATGAACGACGAACCGGAATGGGGCGTGACCGTGCTGCAGGCGGCCGAGGACATGGACGCCGGCGACATCTGGGCGAGCGAGACTTTTACGGTGCGCCCGGCCAGCAAGGCGGGCATCTACCGGAGCGAACTGACCGAGGCCGCGATCAAAGCGATGCGGCTCGCGGTCAAACGCATCGAGTCCGGCAGCCACGCCCCCGAAGCCCTGGATTATTCAAAACCCGATGTCCGCGGCGAACTCCGCCCCTTGATGAAGCAAGAGCAGCGCAGGATCGATTGGGCGCAGGACTCTGCCTCGACAATCATCAAAAAAATCAACGCCGCCGACAGCGCGCCCGGCGTGCTCGATCGGATCGACGACCTGGAATATTATCTTTACGGCGCGCACGCGGAAAGCCGGCTGCAAGGCAGGCAGCCTGGCGCTATCATCGCCCAGCGCCACGGCGCGATCTGCCGCGCGGCGATCGACGGCGCGGTCTGGATCTCGCATCTGAAGCGCAAGAACAGCGTAAAACAACCGTTTTATCAACGTTTTCTTCCACACGCCAAGCATCTCGATTTCAAGCTGCCGGCCGCCACTATATTGGGCAGCACGCTGAAAAACACGCCGGAAGCGCCGATCGCTCCGTTATTCAACGGAAGCGAGGCGACCTTCAAGGAAATCTGGTACGAAGAAAAAAACCAGGTCGGTTACCTGCATTTCGATTTTCACAACGGCGCGATGTCGACCTTGCAATGCCGCCGTCTGATCGCCTCTTACCGCCTGGCGCTGGCGCGGCCGACCAAGGTTCTGGTGTTGATGGGCGGACGCGATTTTTGGTCGAACGGCATTCATCTGAACATGATCGAGGCGGCCGAAAATCCGGCAGGCGAATCCTGGCGCAATATCAATGCGATCGACGATTTCGTCTATGAAATTTTGACCACCGAAAACAAATTGACCGTCTCTGCGGTCTGGGGCGGCTGCGGCGCCGGCGGCGCGATGGCGATTCTGGCCGCCGACAGGGTCTGGGCGCGCGCGGGCGCGATCTTCAATCCGCATTATAAAACGATGGGCCTGTACGGCTCCGAATACTGGACCTATTCGCTGCCGAAGCGGGTCGGCCCGGTCAAGGCCCTGGAACTGACCGAAACGCCGCTGCCGATCGGCACCCGAAAAGCGAAGGCGATCGGCTATCTGGACGAGATTTTGTCAGACCAACACGAAGACTATCTGCAACAGGTCAAGCAAATGGCCGAGGCGTTGGCGACGGCTCCGCACTATCCGCGCCAGCTCGAAGAAAAACGCAAGCTCCGGCAGAAGGACGAGCGCATCAAACCGTTAGCGGCCTATCGCGCCGCCGAGTTGCGCAAGATGAAAAGCAACTTCTCCGGAAAATTTGACGGCGGCGAAATCAATTATCATCAAGCACGCCACAACTTCGTGCATAAGATCAGGCCAAAGGAAACCGCCGACTATCTGGCCAAACATATGCGCCTCGATGCGGCCAAAACTCAGCGAACTGCGGCAATCCTGGGCTTATTAAGAAGAAGCTCTATTTTTCAAATAGGACCGGAGGGGGACGACAAAATCGATGAACTGCGGCTTAAAGACCGGCGATGAAAATTTTATCGCCGTGGTTTGCCGCTCAAAAGCGATACTGAGTTTGGCAAAGAGGAGACTATCCGACTGATCGGCGAACTCAGCCGGGAAGCGGCCGAAACGCCGCGCCGGCCGATCGTCGGCAGCGCGGTCGCTTTCGAACCGGACACAGAAATCGGCGTCTTTCCGAAAAGGGGACACTCGGTTCCTGATTGAATCTTCCCTAACTATTGGAGTGAGACGGCGATAACCTGCCTCGCCATCAAGACAGTCCTTTAGTGAGTCTTGTCGTAGATGGCTTTCATTTCCTTAAAAGAAGCCAGCCCTTCTCTCAAACTTTGTTCAGCCGGCTGAAGATTGCCGCCTTTCAACTCGTTTTGGGCGCGAACCAGCATGTTAACGGCTTTTTGACGTTGACGTTCGGTCACCTCGAAACGAAACTCTTTTTGTTGTTGGCGCGCGGTGCCGATGGCTTTATTGACGGCCTCGTTATCTCCGCCTTTTTCCATCAAGCTTAAAGCCTGCTCGAGGCTGGCAATAGTGCTGGTAACGGCAGTTGTTACCGCTTCTTCGCCGGCTGGTTTGGCAAATGCGGCTGTTGATACGCTAGAAATTGCGGCCGCCATGGTCAAAGAAACCAGGATTTTTTTGAAAGAATTCATTGCGTTTATTAAACCTAAATAATTGAGAACAGTAATGTTTATATAACCATTAACATGAGACTTTAGGCCAAAAGCGCAAATCCAGATTAACCGACTATATAAGTAGGTTATGGTAACACATAAACTGTAAAACTCGCAGCTCAACCGCACATTCGGCAGCGTCCCGCATCCATTCAATCATCCCGTCGCTATGGTTTTACCTATATTGCCTATAGCAAATGCAGATACCCGTTTAGTCGCCCTTTTTCCCTCTCCACCGCACAACGGCCCACTTGCGCCCTTCCTCCAACACCAGCATGCCCAGCGCACAGGGCAGCATGAACAACCAGACTTCCGGCAGAAGGGGCGCCGTGCCAAAGACCATGTTTCCCCAAGGCGTGTAGACGATCACAACGAGAAGGAAAAGTTCCAAGGCGACACCCCAGAGCAGCAAGCGGTTGGCAAGGAGGCGGGCGCCGAAGAACAGGCTTTGCCCCGGCGTTTTGCAAAGAAACACATTGACGACCTGCATCAGGATGATCGCGCTCAGACAGGCCGTGGTGGCCTGGAGATAAAGCGTGTCGCGGCTTCCCAGGCGTTCGCCCCAGACCCAGCCGCCGCCGTGCAGGACAAAAGCATAAGCCGCCATGGCGGCGGCAGCCTCCAGTAGGCCCAGAAAAAGGTAGGCCCGCAACAGCAAAGACGAGTTGAGCAGCCTTTCCTGGCGCGCCCTGGGCGGCTTTTGCATGATGCCGGGGGCTGGCGGGTCAGCTCCCAAGCCCAAGGCGGGCAGCATGTCCGTGCCCAGATCGACCGCCAGAATTTGCATGATGGTGAGCGGCAAAGGGATGTTGAACAGGGCGAAGGCCAGATAGGGCACCAGTTCCGGGATATTGGAGGTCAGGATATAGGTCAGGAACTTGCGGATATTGTCGTAAACCGCCCGACCCTCCTCGATCGCGGCGACGATGCTGGCGAAATTGTCATCGAGCAGGATCATGTCGGCAGCTTCCTTGGCCACGTCGGTGCCGATCACGCCCATCGCAATGCCGATATCGGCCATTTTCAGCGCCGGGGCATCGTTGACGCCGTCTCCAGTCACCGCCACGACATGCTTCTTCTTTTTCAGCGCGCTCACGATGCGCATTTTCTGATCCGCGCCGACCCGGGCAAAAATGATGTCGGGCGCATCCAGCGCCAGCCGCAACTGGATTTCGGACAACTTCCGCAATTGATCGCCGGTAATGACGGCCGGAGTTTCCGATTGAATTTGGCCGATCTGCCGGCCGATAGCCAGCGCCGTATGCGGATGATCGCCTGTCACCATGATCACCTTGATGCCCGCTTCCCGGCATTTTTCGATGGCGCCTCGAACCTCGGGTCGGGGCGGGTCTTCCAATCCTACCATCCCGCACAAAATCAGATCCTGTTCCACTTGCGCGCCGTTATGTCCCTCTTCCAATTCGCGCCAGGCGAACGCCAGCACGCGTAAACCGTTAGCCGCCATCTCTTCCAGCGCGTGTGTGAAAGCCTGCCGGGCTTCCGGAGTCAGCGGCGTTATTTCAGCACCGGTTTGCACCCGGCTGCATAAAGGCAGCAGCATTTCGAGCGCGCCCTTGCAGTAAACCACCGGTCCCTTGGGCGTCTGGTGCACCGTGGAAAGGCGCTTGCGATCGGTATCGAAGGGCACCTCATTGATTTTGGGGTAGGTAATATGTTCGCCGAGGCAAGTCTTCGCCATGCGCACGAGCGCCACTTCCATTGGATCGCCCAATAACCGCGGCTTGCCGGCGACGACGGTCTCTTTCAGATTATGGCAAAGCAAGGCATCCTCAAAAAAACGGCGACTCACCCGCGCCAGTTCGCGCTGGCGCTTGACTTCAATCGGAGCCAGGATTTGGCCGTTCAAATAAAGCGCGGTCACCATCATGCGGTTCTCGGTCAGTGTGCCGGTCTTGTCGGTGCAGATCACCGTTGCCGACCCCAAGGCCTCCACCGACGGTAGATGCCGAATCAGCGCATTGCGCTTGGCCATGCGCTGGGTCGCCATGGCCAGGGACAGCGTAACCGTAGGCAGCAATCCCTCCGGCACATTCGCGACGATGATGCCGATCGCGAAAATGAAGTTCTCCCAGAACGACAAACCCATGCTTTGGCCGATGAAGAAAAACACCACGCCGAGCGAGAGCGCCAGGAGTGCGACGATGCGGCTCAGACGGAGGATTTCCTGCTGCAGCGGCGAAGTCGACACCCGTGCAGTTTGCGTCAGATGGGCAATCTTGCCAAACTCGGTGTGCATGCCGGTGGCGAAGACAACCGCTCTACCGTCGCCGGACACGATGGAGGTGCCCGCCAACAGCGTATTGCGGCCATGCAGCAGATCTTCTTCGGAGGAGGGTGCTGCATCCCTCGCCTTGGGCATCGACTCGCCGGTGACGGTGGCATTGTTGACCCGTAAGGAAAAAGCTTCGAGCAAGCGGCAATCCGCCGGCACGTTATCGCCTTCCTGCAACAAAATCACATCGCCGGGCACCAGGTCGGCCGCGAGAATCAGACTCATTTTACCGGCGCGCAGCGCCTTGACGGTCTGGGGCAACAGTTTCTCCAAGGCAGCAACAGCGCGCTCGGCGCGGAATTGCTGCCAGAAAGAAAACAAACCGTTGATCACGATCACGCCAAGGATCGCGTAACCCAGCGTATCCATGCCGCCGCCCGGCCGCCGGTAGTCGGCGAAAAAAGCCAGTCCTGCCGCCAGCCACAGAATCAGGGCGAAAAAATGCACGAACTCTTTGATAAAGACCAGCCAAAGCGGCTCGCCCTGAACCTTGTCGATCCGGTTCGGGCCGTATTCGCTCAAACGGCGGCGGGCTTCTTCGTCGGACAAGCCGTCGTGACTGCTGATCAGACTTTTGAGCGCTTCGTCGGGCGAGAGATGATGGATTTTCATCGGTGGCGTTCCCCTTGTAATATAAAGCAGCGCTCAATATTAAGAGGAGGAGGGCTCTGTTTCGTTCCCTGGCACAACAGGAAAACGCCCCATTCAAGCCCCAAGGGCTTTTACCCCATCGAAGGAGATTAACCGAGGCGACTATCCACGAAAAATCCGAAAGCAACGGCTGAACGGATTCTGCTATAAAAAATTTTTCGCGCCTTTCGTGTTTTTCGCGGACAATGCCTAACACCCGCTGAGGCGGGTGTCGAATTTTAAGGCGCCGCTCTGTTACTTTTCGATATTGAAATATGGCGGCATCTTGTGGACATAAGCCATGTACATCGCATCGGCCATCGTCCACAGCACATCCAGCTTGAATTGCAGAATCTTGACCATCCGCTCCTGCTGTGCGCGGGTCTTATACCAGTCCAGCGTGATCGCAAGACCATGTTCGACATCGCGGCGGGCTTCGGTCAGGCGTTTGCGAAAATAGATGTAGCCTTCCTGCTCGACCCACGGGTAATGCTCGGGCCAGTTGTCGAGGCGCTGTTGATGAATCTTCGGCGCGAACAGCTCGGTCAATGACGAACTGGCGGCTTCGTGCCATTCCGCGCGGCGCGCGAAATTGACATAGGCATCGACCGCGAAACGCACGCCAGGCAGCACATATTTTTCGGACGTGATTTCCTCGCGGGTCAGGCCGACCGCGATGCCGAGTTGAATCCAGGCTTCGATGCCGCCGGGATCGCCCGGATGACCGTCATGGTCGAGAATCCGCTGAATCCATTTGGCGCGCGTCTCGCGGTCCGGGCAATTGGCCAGGATGTTCGCATCCTTCAGCGGGATGCTGACCTGATAGTAATAGCGGTTCGCGACCCAGCCCTGAATCTGCTCGCGGGTCAGTTTGCCTTCATTCATCAGGAGATGATACGGATGATGAATGTGGTAATACTTCTCCATGCCGCGCAATTGGGCTTCAAATTCCTGCCGGCTCCAAGGCTGATTTTCGTTCTGGCTCATGTGGTCTCCGTTATAAATCGATTTCCAAGCCGTCGTAAGCGACTTCGATGCCGTTGGCGTCGAGTGTTTTGCGTTCGGCCGAATCCTCGTCCAGGATCGGATTGGTATTGTTGATATGGATCAAAATCTTGCGCGCCTTGCCGACGCCGTTCAGCACCTCGATCATGCCGCCCTCGCCGGATTGCGGCAAGTGGCCGATCTGCCGCGCCCGCTTCTGGCTGATCTGTTGCGTGCACATTTCGTCGTCGGTCCAGAAGGTACCGTCGACCATCAGGCAGTCGGCCGCCTGCATCGCCGCCAGCACATGCGGCTCGATCTCGCCGAGTCCCGGCGAATAAAACAGTTTCTTGCCGGTCGAAATCTGCTCGACGATCAGGCCGATATTGTCGCCGTCATGCGGATCGTGGCGGTGCGGCGAATACGGCGGCGCCTTGCTTTTCAAGGCCTGCGTATAAAAACGCAGGTCGTCGATGCCCGGAATCGTGAAACTGCCGCCGTCGGTCGGCACCGGATGGTGATTGACCGTGCAGTAATGCGAGAGCATGTTGAATACCGGGAAACCGGTGGTCAAATCCTGGCGGACCATTTCGCTGCAATAGATGTCGAGCGGCTTGCCTTCCCGCAGCATCAACAGGCCGGTCGTGTGGTCGATCTGGCTGTCGATCAGCAAAATCGCCTTGATGCCGGTATCGCGTATGCCCTGTTGCGGCTGAATCGCCGGAAACGCTTCCAGTTGCGCGCGAATATCGGGCGACGCATTGATCAGCAGCCAGTTACGATTGTCGGTGCTGACCGCGATCGATGACTGGGTGCGGGGCTTGCCGTTCATTTCGCCACGGCGAATCCTGCGGCAGTTGTGGCAATTGCAATTCCATTGCGGAAAACCGCCGCCGGCGCCGGCGCCGAGAACTCTGATCTTCATGAGCTGAAACTATCCTGCTGTGACCGAAAAATACCGCATACTATAAGGGAATAGCGGTCGGCAGGCAAAAAAAAGGGGATCTTGCGATCCCCTTTTTTCTAACCAGACCGAAGTGCTGATTAACGGTTGTAGATGTACATGGTGACTTCGAAACCGAAACGCAGGTCTGTGTAGCTTGGTGTTTCCCATTTCATAGTAGTAACCTCCAGAAGTTATTGTGTTTATGCCAGCTTGATCAAGTAAGCCAAGCCGAAGTATACGATGATCTCCCGCCTAACGCAACATTTTGCCCGCGCCGGCTTCGCTTCCCATTCTGCGTTGTTCGCGTGGCTAAATCGCCCCTTTTTCAAGTCATTGACAAGGCATGCGAAAAACATCGGCCTCGGCATTTGAAACGCCCGGCAAAGACCGCCGAATCCGTAACCGCACGCGCCTCGAACGCGCCCTTGCCACAGTTTTACTGATGTTTTTTGATAAGGAAAAGAGTATGATCAAATTTCACCTAAAAGCGAATATAACTATATAAATCATGAGGAGGCACTATGGGTGAAGTGACAGAACTGTTTGTGGTGATGTTGGTGATCGCCGCCGGGGCTTTTGCGCCGCTCGGCTATTTCATCTACAAATTTACACAGACCAATGCGAAACCTTTCGGCGAAACCGAACCGCACGGCGATAGCCCTTCGGTGATCAACGATCTCGCCGAAAAAGTCATCGGCATGATTAAAGGCATGGCCGGCGGCAAATAACAACGGCCGTCGTCGACGCCTATGTAATGCAGCTATGCATTTTTGCGAATCCAGCCCCTGGTTTTAATAATCTGTCGGACTGGATTCGCTTCAGACAGATCGGAGAACCCTCAAATAAGGAACTGCTATTCTGGAGGCTGAATCGTTTACCCCTGGCTTAGAATAAGACATCTCTTTCGCAAAAATCGCAAAGCGACGCCAGGTCCATCGGTTTGGCGATGAAATAACCCTGCGCCACGTCACACCCCATGCTCTTGAGCGTATCCCAGTCCTGCTCCGTCTCGACTCCTTCGGCGACGCACTTGATGCGGAGCTTGTGCGCCATATCAATACTCGACTGGACAATGATCCGCAGCGGCTCGTTTTCGGCAAAGCCTTTCACGAACGCCTTATCGATCTTCAGTTCGCTGAAGGCAATGCGCGTAATCTGCTGCATGCTGGAGTAGCCGGTGCCGTAATCGTCTATCGATAATCCGAAGCCGTACATACGCAAACGCGCCAGATTTTCCAGGGCGCGCGCAACATCGGTCATGGCCGTGGTTTCGGTCACTTCCAGGATAATATGTCGAGGATCGATACCTGCATTGCGCATGACCTGCGTAATCCTGCTCGCCAGCGTCGTGTCGGTGAGCGAAGCCAGCGAAATATTGACCGACAGACTTAACGTCTGTCCGCGTTGAAGCAGCTGGCGGTAGGCGACAGCCGCTTTTTCCAGCATGATGAAGGTCAGATCATTAATTTTGCCACTTTGCTCCAGCAGACCGATAAAGGCATAAGGCGCGATCACGCCATAGTCCGGATGTATCCACCTTGCCAGCACTTCTGCCCCCGTGATGCGCCCCGTGGACAAATCCAATTTGGGCTGGAAAAACGGTTCGAATTGATCATGCTGCAAACCGTTCATGATCTCTTCGAAGGTAAAGCTCGAAGGAATAGTCGATGCCGCTGCCGGCTTGGGACGAGCCGATTCATGCCGCCCGATCAGCGCTTGCAGACGAGACCGAGTGATGGGTTTTTCAATCGCGCCCAGCAGCCTGATTCCGTAAGCAAGCGCCATTTTTTCGACCGAGGTGATCAGAGCGGAATCCAGCGCGCTGATGATGACCAGCGCGATATCGGCATGAGAACTGCCCAGGTGCCTGAAGTATTCCATGCCATCCATTTCCGGCATCTCCAGATCGCAGAGCACAATATCAATCGGTTGCAACTGTTCCGCTTGCAATATCGCCAGCGCCTGCTTGCCGTCGCCAGCTTGCTGCACCGACTTAGCGCCCAGAGAATGCAGCATCTCGGCCAGGGTTTGGCGTTGAAAATAATCATCCTCGACCACCAGGAAATGGAGATCATCCGCTTTCATCAATGCTTCCTCAAGCTTCTTTATTCCGCATCGCTCAGCATAGAGAGATAATTCTCAAATCGATTCACCGCATCGGCCAGTAACTGAAAGCCCAGGCATACGACATCGTGATCGTTCTGCTTCGCGGCCTGCTCGATAGCTGCATAAGCGCTCGCGAGTTCGCGCGCCCCCACCATTCTGCTCGCACCCTTGATGCGATGCGCCGCGTATGCCGTCCCTGCCATATCGGCCTGTTCGAAACGAGCTTGCAACTGCTCAAGATCGTTGCGCTGATGGCTTTGAAACTTGCGCAGCAGGTCGATCTGCCCGGCCCTGTCCGGCACCGTTTCGGAAAGGTCGGAAAAATCAACCGGAGGATCGGCATTTTGTTGGGGAGGCTTACGATGCGTCTGCTTCTCGACCTCACCAAGCCCGGGAAGCCAACGCAGCAACATGGCCCGCAAGGTTTTCAGGTTGGTCGGTTTGACCATCACTTCATCCATGCCGGCAACGCGGCAGCGTTCGTTTTCCTCGCCAAGGGCGTTCGCCGTACAGGCAATAATCGGCAGGCGAGGACGCGCTTCCAATCGTTCATCCTTCCGGATGGCCCTGGCCAATTCATAGCCGTCCATATTGGGCATATGGCAATCGGTAATGATTGCTGCGATCGATCGGCTCCGCCACAACGCCAATGCTGACTCGCCGTCTTGTGCGGATTCGACGCGCAGACCGAGCAGTTCTATCTGACGTACCAGCAAGGCAAGATTGACCGGATGATCATCCACGGCAAGCACGATCGGAGCTGTGGCGACATCAGCCGCGAGGGGCTCGGTGGGCGAAATCTCGGTGCCTTGCACACATGACGGTATCGTCTTGATCTCGGTCAAAGGCAGGACCAGCGTAAGACTGAAGGTCGAGCCCCGTCCCGGGATACTTTCCAGATCGAGGTCGGCGCCCATGATTTCGGCAAGGCGTTTGCAGATCGCCAGGCCGAGTCCGGTGCCCCCGTACATGCGCGCGGTATTGTCGGTCGCTTGCGTATAGAGCTGGAACAGTCGCGATTTTTGGGCCTGATCGAGGCCGATGCCGGTGTCCTGGACCGAAAAACGTATTTTTTCAGCGCCCTCAAGCTGTTCGAGCACTTCGGCACGTATTTGTACCGAACCCTGATGGGTGAACTTGATCGCATTGCTGACCAGATTATTCAGAATCTGCGAGAGTCTGAGGGAATCGACAAGATGCGCCTTGCCGATCCTCTCATCGACATGCCGCTGCAAAATCAATTTCTTCGCGCTGGCAACATGCGCATAAGTATTCGCCACATCCTGGAGCAGATGCGCGATGGTGGTCGCCTGCACCGAAAGCCCAAGCATGCCGGCTTCGATCTTTGACCAGTCGAGAATGTCGCTGAGGATCCGCAGCAGACTATGGCCGGAATTGCGAGCCGATTGCAACGTTTTCTTTTGCTCGTTATCGAGAGGCGTGAGGGCGAGCAATTCCAGCATGCCCAGCAATCCGCTCAGCGGCGTGCGGATTTCATGGCTCATGGTCGCCAGAAACGAATCTTTCGCGCGGTTGGCAAATTCGGCTTTTTCTTTCGCCTGTTGCAGCAGTTCTTCGGTGCGCTTGCGCTCGGTGATGTCGCGCACGATGCCGATAAACCGGCGGCTATCGTCCGAGCGCATTTCGCTGACCTTCAAATCGAGCGGGAAGACGCCACCCTCTTTGCGGCGTCCGTGGACTTCCCGCACCCGGCCTACGATACGTGCCTCTCCGGTGGCGAGATAATGCCTTAAATAGCCGTCGTGTTCGCTATGGTAGGGTTCAGGCATCAGCATTTTAATGTTCCTCCCGATGATTTCAGCACCGGCATAATCGAAGATGCGCTCAGCGGCGGGATTCACCGTCTCGACGATGCCATTTTCGCTGATGGTGATGATGCCGTCCGCGATATTATTGAGGATCGTGCGGATGTGCGTGGCGCTGTCCCGCAAGGCCTTCTGCGTGGCGTATTCTTCGGAGACGTCGCGGAATACCAATACCGTCCCGATCACCTGCCCCGCGCGGCTCCGAATCGGTGCGCAGCTGTCGGCGATCGGATGTTCGCTGCCGTCGCGGGCGATCAAAAGGGTGTGATTGGCCAGCCCCTGCATCGCCCCCTTCGCCAAGGTTTCGAGCACCGGAATGGCGGCCGGTTGCCGCGTGTCCTGGTTGAGAATTCGAAAAATTTCAGTGACCGGCCGACCTACGGCCTCCTTATCGGGCCAACCGGTCAGCTGTTCCGCACTCGGATTCAGACGCGTGACCCTCCCCTCGGCGTCCGTCGTCAGTACCGCATCGCCGATCGAATTCAACGTGACAGCAAGATTTTCCTCACTGTTGCGCAGCTTATCGTTCGCCCTGACCACCTCCTGTGCGCGCTGGTATATTTCAGCTTCCATCTTTTCCATGCGCTCTTGCAGTTCTTCGGTGATAACCCCCTGCTGCTTCAGCCGGATGAACTCGGTCACATCCTCGACCCGGTGGATGATGTAGGCAAGCGAGCCGTCGGCATGAAAAACGGGTGAGTTCAGCGGACTCCAATAACGACCCTCGAAACCGCTTTCCGTTCCCGGCTTACGGATGTCATATTTTTGTATCGGCATCGCATGAGCTTTCCGGGTATTCCGCACCGTCATCAGGGAGGCTTGAAGATTGCGCACCCCGTCGGCGGCGGGATCGCTGGGATTGTCAGGAAAAACTTCGAAGATGTCGCAGCCGATAATGTCTTCCCGGCGAGTCATGGTGGCGCGCGCGTAGTCATCACTGACCGCGACGATATGAAAATCGCAATCCAGCACCAGGTACAATCCCGGCACGGATTCGAACAAGACCTGAAAATCGGGCTTCCGTACCGGCTTGGCGCTCGGCTTAACCGATGAGAAAAGAGGACCGCCTCCTCTGATCATGAGTTAGCCTCCTGAAAGTCGAGCGCTTGCGAAGAGCTCAAGCCAATGTATTTTACGGCCATATTCGACCCCCGGCGAGCGTCCGCCAACATCACTCGAAAGCACAAGAAAAAATGGAAACCTTTTGTCGAGACAAAGCGAACGCATGTGACTATCGGCTATTTCAGCCGTCATCAATAAGCGCTTAACGAAAAGTTCTCGGGTATTTCCCATAGGGATTGTCGAACCCACACCAAACGCAGCATGATGACAATACCTATTCAATTGTTTATTAATGATTCGCGTAAAATCATATCAAACCAATCTTATTGATTTATTACCTAACAGACAAAATACTGTAAATTAAACATATACTCTCCTGACCCGGCCACTGCAATGCCGTTTCGACAACGCTATTTTGAGTTTTCACGCCTTGTCTTGCCGCCAGTGACTTCGCCCCCACTTTCCCGTTCCGGCGCAGTGTATATTCTGCATGCCATTTTTTGCTTATCGCATTTTTCCGACGTGCCATCATGTTAAAAATGCTATCGGATACGCTTTGTTTTCTACGGGATTCACCCAGCATCGGCACCGTACGTGTAATAATTTAACTTGCTAGGTAAGCCACGCATCGTTGCATCCCTCCGGCTTAATCTTATTCAGATCGGTGAAAATATCTATCCAAGATGCTTTTCGCTGCATACCGGACACTTCGGGTTTTTTCTCAATTTCATCGTATTGAACTCCATCGTCAATCCGTCCAATAGCAATAACCTGCCGGTCAACGTTGCGCCGATGCCGACGATCAGCTTGATCGCCTCCATCGCCTGAATCGCGCCGATGATGCCGGTCACCGGCGCCACGACGCCATTCGTGGCGCAATTCAGCGGTTCCTCGCCGTCCATCCGATACAGGCAGTTGTAACAGGGGCTATCTGCCCTGCCCGGCGTAAACACCGCGACCTGACCTTCGAAGCGGATCGCCGCGCCTGAGACCAACGGCGTTTCGTGTTCGACGCAGGCCCGATTGATCGCAAAGCGGGTCGTGAAATTGTCGCTGCAGTCGAGCACCAGATCGGCGGCTTCGACTTCCCGGGCAAGCTCCGCGCCGCCGAGCCGTTGTTTGACCGCCCTGACATTTACATCAGGATTCAGCCGATTCAGGGTCTGCCGGGTTGAAATGACTTTCGGAGTCCCTATATCGTCGGTGTAGTGAGCGATCTGTCGCTGCAAATTGGATAAATCGACATCGTCATCATCGAAAATGGTGATATTGCCGGTGCCGGCCGCGGCGAGATAAATCGATGCGGGCGACCCGAGCCCCCCGGCGCCGATGATCAGCACCTTCGCGGCAAGCAGTTTCTGCTGACCTTCGACATCGATCTGCGGCAGCATGATTTGGCGGCTGTAGCGTAAGAGTTGGTTGTCGTTCATGAGTCGTAGGGATTGTAAGGCAGCGGGAATGATGCCAAAGAACTTGACAGACTGCAAAACCTGTTTATTATTAGCACTCATTGAACGCGAGTGCTAATAACCTTTTACCTTTAATTTTTTAGGAGAGATTGATGAAAATACGTCCGTTACACGACAGAGTGATAGTCAAACGCGTTGAGGAAGAAACCACAACCGCAGGCGGCATCGTGCTGCCCGGTTCCGCGGCCGAAAAGCCTAGCCAAGGCGTGATCCTTGCGGTCGGCACCGGCAAACATCTGGACAATGGCGACATTCGTCCATTGGAAGTCAAGGTCGGCGACAAGGTACTGTTCGGCAAATACTCCGGCAACGAAGTCAAGATTGACGGCGAAGAACTTATCGTGATGCGCGAAGACGACATTATGGGCGTATTGGGTTAAACCACCCCGTAACCTCATCACAATCAATTAACACATCAGTCAGGAATTAAAATGGCAGCAAAAGACGTATATTTTGGTGATGACGCACGTAGCCGCATGGCGAAAGGCGTCAATATTTTGGCAAACGCAGTAAAAGTCACTTTGGGCCCTAAAGGCCGCAACGCGATCCTGGACAAGAGCTTTGGCGCGCCGACCATCACCAAAGACGGCGTATCGGTTGCGAAAGAAATCGAATTGAAGGACAAATTCGAAAACATGGGCGCGCAAATGGTCAAGGAAGTCGCGTCGCATACCTCCGACGTGGCCGGCGACGGCACCACCACAGCGACCGTTCTGGCGCAATCGATCGTCAATGAAGGCTTGAAAGCGGTTGCAGCGGGCATGAACCCGATGGACCTGAAACGAGGCATTGACCTCGCGGTCACCAAAGCGGTCGAAGCGATCGTCGCTTCCGCGACCCCATGCACCGACAACAAGGCGATTGCGCAAGTCGGCACGATTTCCGCTAACTCCGACGAGTCTGTCGGCAACATCATCGCCGAAGCGATGGAAAAAGTCGGCAAGGAAGGCGTAATCACCGTTGAAGAAGGCTCCGGCCTGGACAACCAACTGGACGTCGTCGAAGGCATGCAGTTCGACCGCGGTTATCTGTCTCCGTACTTCATCAACAAGCAAGACAGCATGAGCGTCGAACTGGACGATCCGCTGATTCTGATCTACGAAAAGAAAGTCTCCAATATCCGCGAAATGCTGCCGGTTCTGGAAGCTGTCGCAAAGTCAGGCCGTCCATTGCTGATCATTGCCGAAGACGTTGAAGGCGAAGCCTTGGCGACTCTGGTCGTCAACACGATCCGCGGCATCGTCAAAGTCGCCGCGGTTAAAGCCCCAGGCTTCGGCGACCGCCGTAAAGCGATGCTCGAAGACATCGCGGTATTGACCGGCGGCACCGTGATTTCTGAAGAAATCGGCCTGTCGCTCGAAAAAGCCGAGCTGTCACAACTGGGTACCGCGAAGAAAGTCCTGGTGACCAAAGAAAACACCACGATCATCGACGGCGCCGGCTCCGAAGACAAGATCAAAGGCCGCGTCGCGCAAATCCGCGCGCAAGCCGACGAAGCCACTTCCGATTATGACAAGGAAAAACTGCAAGAGCGTCTGGCGAAACTGGCCGGCGGCGTTGCGGTAATCAAAGTCGGCGCGGCAACCGAAATCGAAATGAAGGAAAAGAAAGCCCGCGTCGAAGACGCGCTGCATTCAACCCGCGCTGCGGTTGAAGAAGGCGTCGTCGCAGGCGGCGGCACCGCGCTGGTGCGCGCGCTTTCCGCACTGGAAAAGCTGGAAGGCGCGAACCACGACCAAACCGTCGGCGTGAACATTCTGCGCCGCGCGATCGAAGAGCCGCTGCGCCAAATCGTCGCGAACGCCGGCGATGAGCCATCTGTCGTCTTCAATGAAGTCAAAAAGGGCACAGGCAGCTACGGTTACAACGCGGCGACCGGCCAATACGGCGACATGATCGAAATGGGTATTCTGGACCCTGCGAAAGTGACCCGCACCGCGTTGCAAAACGCGGCTTCCGTGGCCAGCCTGATGCTGACCACCGAAGTGATGATCGCCGATGCGCCTGCCGACAACAAAGCCGGCGGCATGCCGGACATGGGCGGCATGGGCGGCATGGGTGGAATGGGCGGTATGGGCGGAATGATGTAATCACCCCGCCTTTAAAGCCTAAGCGCTTTAAGCTCGAAGCCCCGGCTGGACGCAGTTCAGCCGGGGCTTTTTTGTTTTACTCTTACGCTGAAAAGGATATAGCATTCCTGTCGACAGATCTTAAGAGTTTGACATGCCCCCGCCCATACCCCTTCCAGGCTTCAAGTTTACCCCGGATCATCCGGCCGGAGATATTTGAACTACACTTAAGAGTCCCATATCCGAATGAACTCGCCGCTTATTATCCGCACGATTCATCTTCTAGCAGGTCAACTTCATGACGTTATCCAAGCAGCTATCAATTCTGATTTCAGTGCTTTTCCTCGCGATATTCAGCGTCAATTATGTCATCAGCATCAACAATATCAGAAGTTATCTTCAGATCGAATCACAAGTGCATGCGCAGGACACAGCCACATCGTTAGGCTTGTCATTGAGCCCCTACATCCTGAAGGAATCCGATCCGATCCTGAAAACGATGATCGGCGCGATCTTTGACATGGGCTATTACAAGGAAATCAAACTGAACAATGCCGATGACAAGACGCTGGTCAAATTGACAAATACCAAGGTTTTTGAAGAAGTGCCAAGCTGGTTCATCAAGCGACTGCCGATGGAAGCCGTGACGGCGGAAAGCGAAATCAACTCGGGCTGGACATTCGGCGGCACCCTCTATGTCACGGTTAACCCTGGCTACGCCTATCTAAAACTCTACCAGCAGGCGAAAAATGCATTTTATTTTTCTCTGCTGGCATTTTCAGTATGGATCTGCGTATTGTTTTTCGTCCTGCGCCTGACGCTCAGGCCGCTCAAAAAGATTAATGAACTCGCCTTGGCGATCGCCGATGGCCACTTCGACAAGATCGCGCATTTGCCTTGGACGACCGAGGTTAAAAATGTCGCACACTCGATGAACGTCATGTCGCGCAAATTGAGCGGCGTGATGACAAATCTGAACGACAAACTCTCTGCTCTCGGCCAAAAGCTCCAGCTCGACGGACTCACCGGACTCTATAACAAAAGCTCCTTCGACTCGGATTTAAAACAGCTGTATCTGGAGCCCACGGACGGCTACCTTTTTCTGATCAAAACCGACTGTTTGGCCAGCCTGGTCAAAGAGCGCGGCAGCGAGGCAATCGATGCTTTTTTACAAGCTTGCGCCGCACAACTGAAGCAGACCGCACAAAATTTTTCCAGCGAAGCGACCGCCTATCATTTTTATGGCGCGGAATTTGCCGTCCTGGCTCGCAATATTCAGCCGCCGCAAGCGCGAAAACTGGCAAAATCCTTGAGCATGACCCTCTCCGAACTAGGACACGTCCATCACAAAGACGATATCGGCCATATTGGCGTGGTTGCAATCGACCCTTTGGGCTCACCCGAAGATATGCTGGCCGCGGCGCACGAAGCTTACGAACAGGCCGTGATCATCGGCCCCAACAGCTATTACATCAGAACCGGAGACGATCGCGCCAAAGACATAGCGGAATGGAAATCTCTGGTATTCGATGTGGTTGATCGAAATTCCTACGCCATTCAATTCATCAGCCCGATTCACAACATGGCTGATCAACGCATTTTAATGGATGAGGCTTTTATCCAGGTCTTCGACAAACATGGCACGTCGCTGCCTGTCGGCTTATTTGTCTCGATAGCCGAAAAATACGAAAAAATTGTCGCATTGGATCGCGGTGTGATCGAAAAAGTGATTGCCCATCTGGAAAGCTCTTCTCCCTCGCTGAATATCGCGGTCAACCTGTCTAGCCGAACGATTAAAAACGGCGACTTTCGCGCATGGTTAACCCAACAACTCAAACAATACGCCGCGATCGCGCCGCAATTGATCATTAGCTTTTCCGCCTATGCGGTCGCTAAAGATTTCGACGCTTATCACGAATTTATTGTATTTCTCCGCACTTTTGGTGTTCGTGTCGCGCTGAAACGTTTCGACGCCCAATCGATCCCGCTGGACAAACTAAAAACCCTAAAACCCGACTTTGTCCGTTTAAGCCGGGAATTGAGCAATAATTTGCACGGCGATTCGGAAAAAATCTCCTTTCTGCAAACCGTTAAAGAAATCGGCGACCTGCTGGACATTTCGATTCTTGCTGAAAACGTTCTTTCAGATGCCGATTTTGATATTGTCAAGAATATAGGGCTCACCGGGGCGAGTCGTTGACGCCGCGAAGTTCTCAAACAGTTTAATGTATGCCGCGCTCTCACCGCCCAATTTTTGCCCAAGCCATCATCTTTTATATTTGCCTGATGATGGCCGGCAGTGCTTTGGGCTGTATTGAGTTAACTGCCGAAATACTGACTCAGGCGAAGCATAAACACGGCGAGCAAGCGCAACACCGGCTCATCCGCTGGCAAAATTTACTGACCTCCGCGAAAAACCTTCCCGAAAAAGACAAACTGAAACAGGTAAATGATTTTTTTAATCTCAATGCGCTTTTCATTGACGATATAATACAGTGGAAGACAGAAGACTACTGGGCCACGCCATTGGAATTGCTGGCGACCGGTGCCGGCGATTGCGAGGACTTTGCGATCGCCAAATATTTCACCTTACTGGAACTTGGCGTAGACGAAAGCAAAATGCGTATTACTTATGTCAAGTCACTGCGACGCAATCAGCCCCATATGGTATTAACTTTTTTTGCCTCACCCAAATCGGTTTCGGAAGTGCTCGACAATTTGATCACTGAGATCAAGCCTGCCACGCAACGCTCCGACCTGTTGCCGGTTTACAGCTTTAACGGTACCGGTTTATGGACAGCTAAAGCGAGAACTGCCGGCAACCGTGTGGGCAATTCAAACCGCTTGAAATTGTGGAGTGAACTCCAAGATAGAATGCTGAAAAATCCATTGTAGCCTGATGGAATCGTTTTCATATCAGATCAAACGCACGCCGCGAGCCTCTAAAACGCGCATCGTTGTGACGCTCGAAAAAATTGAAGTCATCGCACCGTTTCATATTTCTGACGACAGGCTGCATCAATTTGTTAAGGAGCAGTGGAGCTGGATTACCGATGCGGTTCGAAAACTTAAATCCCGTGCCGCGCAACATCAAAGTCTAGCACCCAAAGCTTATCATGATGGCGCATCCATCCCTTACCAGGGAAAAACTTATCCCTTGTCTTTGGCACCGACCGACTTAAAAAAAATCAAAATTGAACATGCGTTGACCTTTACCGCGCATATTCCGCATGCACAATGGGACACAATCGGCAGCGAAGAGATCAGGGCCGCGATTATCCGCTGGATGAAGATCAATGTAAAAATGACCGTGGAGCAGCTGGTTTGTCGGCATGGCCCCAAGCACCAATTATTTCCCAAATCGATTGTTATCAAATCGCAAAAATCGCGCTGGGGCAGTTGCGGCATTCATAATGACATCGCAATCAACTGGCTTCTCGCCCTGGCCCCGCTTGAAATTTTGGAATATGTCGTGGTGCACGAACTTTGCCATATCCAGGAAAAAAATCATTCAAAACAATTCTGGGCACTCGTCGCGCAACACCTTCCCAATTACCGAAGCGCTAGGCTATGGCTGAAACAGCACGGCAGAACGCTCATGCTAGGCATTTAGACGCGCTGTCTTTTCTCTATCTCCTGTAATTACTCCTGACAATGCCTTAATTTCATCGCGATTATTTTTTACTTACTGCCCATCTTATATATAAGTGGACTTCTTCCACTCCTCTGTATATCATTGGCTAAAACGGTCAGAATGAGGAACCTCATATGTCCAGATTAGCTTCTTTGATGTTTTTACTAGCGCTTGGCTGTGCAACTGCTCAGGCTTACAGCGATCTTGATGATATTCAACAAAAATTACTCACCAAGGCCAGTAAACTCGAGCGCGTCAACCCGTGGGAGGCCGCTGCGCTTTACTGCAAAAGCGCCAGAAACGGCTCGCTCGAGGCGCATTATCGGCTTGGGATGTTATTTGCGTTCGGCCAAGGCGTCCCCGAAGACAGAGAAATTGCCGCCTCCTTGTTTGCTGCCGCAGCGCAACAGGGCCACCAGGAAGCCGGCAATATGCTGGATACCATCCTTTACAGCTCCGATAAACTGCCGAACTGCATCCTTTCCGACGTCTTGCCGCCTCGCGGCCATTACCGTGCTCGCTGGGCCAATGACGCCTCATTGGATGCTGTGCTTGCCGCATTGTCAAAAGATCGTCACTGGCTGATCAACATGATCAGGCAGATTGCCTCCTAGCATCAGGTTGATCCTAAACTGGCTTTATCCATCGTTAGCGTCGAATCCGCTTTCCAAGTACACGCCAAATCGAAGGCAAACGCGATGGGCTTGATGCAATTAATTCCGGCAACTGCGGCTCGGTTTAATGTACAGGATGCCTTTGATGCCAGCCAAAATGTAAAAGGCGGCGTGCGCGACTTACGCTGGCTTTTGGATCGGTACCATGGAGATATTGAATTGGTTGCGGCGGCTTACAATGCCGGCGAAGGTGCCGTTGACAAATACAAAGGCATACCGCCCTATCAGGAAACTCAAGATTATGTCACTAAAGTGCTTCGCCGCTATCAATCCCACAAACACAATTTTCATCCTGAAAAGTCTTAAGAAGACTTAGACGTTAGCGAGTCGTTTTTAGATGCCTTTTAGGGATACCCTCTCGCTGCCATCGATTCCGATTGCTCACGAAGTGCATATCTCTTTTAGCCGACTGCTTGTAATTATCGCGCCGGCTTAGACGCCAGTTTCTCACTCCTGCTTCAACGCCCCCCTGCTTCTTCGATGCGCCGTGATCCCCGTTTATGGGTTGCCACAGCACTAACCCTCTGAACACTAGCGGGATATTTTCATTCCGCTAAAATCACCTTGCCCCTTCTGGGCAATGGCATTTGTCTATGTCTTCCGCCCTATCCATGACGGCCTTGAACACTTGCAAAGGCAAGTTAATAACTGAGGCCGTACGATTAATATCCACGAAAAACCCGAAAGGCACGAAAAAAATAGATGGAGAATGGGGTACAAATGAAGAGTGTTACAAAATACAAGGTGCCGTGTTTGAGAGATATCGGGAAATGGTTTGCGGTTTTCTTGAGCGTTTATCAAGAATGCATGACATCAGATAATAACTTTGTCTCTGCTTTGCCAAGCCGAAAGACCCAATCAGCAATGCTCGTTTTAGATGCTTCCGCCATCTGCACGATCCCAACATTATGCGATCGTCATTGCATCGAGGTCAGCCTCACTGCACGCAAAAACTAAGGCATTGACCTGTACCTGTGCTGCCGGCATTAAGCTCTCTGTGTCTGACCGCTTTTTCCTGTCATTCCATGTGATCAGCTTGATATTCATAGAACACCCGCCTTGACCTTGGTCAAAAATGATACAGGGAGCGGGCTTTGCTTTTTATCCGAGCCGGGGAGACTGAAAGGCGTTTATGCTTTATCGAGCCCCCTACGCTCGCCATATTTTTCCCATAAAAAAACCCCCGCTATTCAATGAATAACGGGGGTTTAAATGATTAACTTCTTATTATTGTTATTAGACCAGCAATCTTCTTAGATGAAGGTTGGGATCAGAGGACCGTCGATTTGGACCAGTTGTTTGTTTCCATTTTCGTCGTGGAAGAACAACAGACCAGCGAAACGGCTATCTGGGTCATAGATCAAGTCAGCCAAACGATAAACTTCCCAAGCAGCATCAGATGCAGTAACTTGAACAGTTCTGGTTTGACCTGGAGCCAGTGGGCTGTTATCGCTAACAGTCAGACCTTCTGGAGCCAACAAGTCATCTGGGTATCCAGTGGTGTCTTCAGTTACGTTAGCATCCAAGAAACGAACGCCAGCGGTGTTGAATTCACCCAAACGGACAGCAGTATCGCCATTGTTGGTGATGGTCAGAGTCATGTTCATTGAACGGCCTGGTACACGGTAGGTAGCGTCGTCAATCTTAACGCTAACTGTTGGTGTAGGCAGATCAATTGGCTTCATACCGCGCAACAAACCAGCTTGCAGAGGAGTGGTGATTGGGTATTCAGCGTTAGTTGTGCTCATTGAGAACGCAACGATACCGATTACACCTGCACCGAAAGCCAAAGCAACTTTTTTGTCAACCGGAGTGATCAGAGTGTCAGCTTTGCCAGCGTCAACAGCGATCAAACGTGGAATGAACATTGGTTTGCGCATCCAGTAAACCATCCAAGCTACGCCGATTGCATACCAGAAAGCATGCCAGAAGTAAGTGTTGCCCAGGTTATAGGTTTCCAGATCAATGGTTTGACCGGTCAGAGTAGTGATTGGGTCGGTGAAGTCCTTCATAGAACCTTCAATCGTTACCCATTTACCAGGACCGATGATTGGACCACCGCCTTCAACGTTCATCATAGTGTGAACGTGCCAGTCACCTGGACGGCGTGCTTTCAACAGAACTTTAAACTCATAGGTTTCGCCCAGTTCCAAAGAAACCGAACGTGGAACCAATTGACCACCGATCCAAGATCCAGCACGAATAAATACTGGGCCTGGAATACCAATGTTCAAGAACGCGCTTTCTGGCTTGTCAACAGTTTCCGGCCATCCTGAGAATACCAGGAACTTACCAGAGATTGTCATTGTGTCGTTAACTTTAACAACTTCTTTTGACCAGTTCAGATCATACCAGTGAATGGTACGCATACGCATGAAAGCCGCTTGAGACTTTTCACCGTGTGCAGACGCAGCTGGTGTGTAGAACATCGCTGCTGCAACTGTCAGCAACAGTGCGACAAAGGACAATTTTGCTACCTTGTCTTTTATTAACTTCATATATCCTCCTCTATAATAGAGAATCTATTTATTCTTAAGTATCCAGCAGATAATATTTTCATTTTACCTACTAGCCATTTATTTATTGTGTTACTAACGCAGTGGTGATCAAAAAAGATCAGCTGCTTTGAGTAAATGCGGTGCTACCGAACCATTTACCGAAGAAGTGCCACAAGAAGTAGATGATGATACTTACGAAACCAGAGAAGAACGCTGATACTGGAGCAACGTCTTTACCGAAGGTTCTCAAAGTACCTTTTTCAACCATTCTGATGTACTCTGGAGTACCAGTTCTTACATAGTGGTAACCTTGCAAGTCAGCCAGGGTCATTACCATGCCGTTGTATTCAACAGGCACGTGCAATGGAGCGATAACAGGCCAGTTGCCAGGATAGAACAACAAACCGTATGCCAAACCACCGACAACAGCAGTCAACTGAACGCTGTTAGACAACATCAGGATTACGTCCAGAACGATTGCGCCTGGAACGAATTGTGATGGGAATACAAAGTTAACTGGGAAGTAAGTCCATCCCCAGAAGTTGAAATATCTGTTAACCCATTCGCCGAACAGCAGGCCCAAAACAGCCAGAACTGCGCCGAATGGCAGACGATAGCGATACCAAAGAACAGCTTGAACAGCGGCTGGGAAAGTAATACCAACGATTGGCAATACGGTTACCCACAGACGACGGTCTTTCCAGTCAGTCCAGAAGTCCCAGTCACCACCAGTCAACATGAAGTGAACGTGGTAGCCACCAAGAATAATGAAGAACAAAGTGAAACAAATTAGCCAATCGAACGTGCGAGAAACTTTGACAGCTTCGGCACGTGAACGTACAGCTGATTGAGATGCGCTCATTAGCTTACCTCCTAAAGGATTTAAAATTATTTTTATTTACTATCTATCTATGCTGTTTCGTCCATTCGGAATGAAACGAACGAAACAGCTAGGAGATAGTTATTTACAGGCTATGGCTACAGAATTAAGCCAAGTCTTTCTTCAGCAATTTCGCAATTGCTTGGCATTCGATGTTCAGAACACCCAGTGCGCCCAGAGCTGCCCATCCGAAGAATACGAAGCCATAGTGCAGAGGAGCAACGAACAACTCTTCCATAAACCAGAAGGTGTGACCCCATTCGTTCAAACCAACGTTTGGCAGAATCATGAAAGGACCAACAACAGACACCAAATACTGCAAAGACAAACCTTGTTGGTAAGTAGGCAGTCTGGTTTTTGCATACAACAAAGATGCGCCACCAGTGATGATGTAGATTGGGTAGCTCAAATAGAATTCGATGATGTGACTTGGAGTGAAGTCGGTATCACGAACGATAGTTTGATGCCATGTACCATCTTGTTCGGTGAAGTAGCTAGCGCCGAAGTAAATTGCAGTCGCGTAGCAGCACAGCCAGATCCAGTGAGTGAAGTGTCTTCTCAGTTCTTCTCTTGGAGTGATTGACATCACTTTACGGTCACGAGATTTCCAGATGTAGCCCCACAGGATACCTGCAGTTGATACTTCCAAAACGAACTCGATATACAGGAAGTTCATCCAGTATGTTTCGAACTCGGGTGCGAAAGAGTCAAGACCAGCGGACCAGCCGAAAACGCCTTCGTACCAACGAACCCAAGCATAAAATACCAAGTAAATGGAAATGCCCAGGAACAGATTTCTTTTATTTAACAGCGGTGCTTCCGCAGCATCAGCTTTCACTGATTCAGTTGTAGCTGCCATTTCTACCTCCTAAAAATTTAACAATCCCCAACCGTTAAGTCGGGAGTTTTTTTGTTCAACTCCTTTTCCGCATTCTCTGGCTTTTAACCAGGAATCCCACCTTGTCCAGTTTGGTGAGCGCTCAGTTTACCAGCTCAAGTCACCTTGTCAAGACAAAAAATACTTACGCTAAAAAAATCCGCCCCCCACTGCACGGCCGCGTATTTTCACATACATTTAATGCGTTGATTTCTGATACAATTGCTCGGATACGAACGCAACCATCGGCACTCTATTCCATGAAAAATTTTGTAAAAAAACATCCATTTATCCTACTCGTCATCGGTCTTGCCGTGTTGATTATGCTGCAAAGATCAGTCGTGATGCCCCTTGTGACTGAAGTGATCAAATCCGATGCTTTTTTGGTCGACAGCAAAGACCAAGGCAGCCAACTCCCCATTTCAACGGAATTGACAACTATCGCATTCACGCATTGCAATAACTATATCAAATCCGAACTCGACTCCGACACGGCTGTAACCTTTGCTGACAAGCCGATAAAAGCCTGGAGCATGGGCAACTATCAGTTTTTGATTAACGCCGACATTCAGATCGCTGACGAGTCCGGCAAGATGACCGCGCAAAAATATGTCTGCCGGATCACTTATGACAAGGGAGACGACCAGGAAGGCGTTCTCGATTTTGATAATTGGACGATGATCGGTCTTTCCGGCATCGAAGGGCTTTAACCCGCATCTCTCGCTCAGGCGTGTTGCGATCCTTGATGATCCTTTACACGCCTGACCCGTCCCGCTCTATTTTATAAGCCCGAACCAACGCCAAGAACGCCCAAAAATCGTATAAAGCGTGAATCAGTACCGGCGTCAGCAAATTCCGCGCGCCGCCATAATCCATCGCCGCGCTCAAATATAAGCCGATCAAAAACGCCAAAAGCGTGTACAACGGCGTGACCGCATGCGCGATCCCGAAGAGCAGATTGCAGCCGATCAAACCCGCCCTCGCTCCCCAGGCCGCTTCGATCCAGGGCTGAATCACGCCCCGGAACAGAATTTCTTCCACCAAGCCGGCAATCGCCGCCAGCATGAACAAATCGGCCCAGTGCCGCCGATGCAGACTGGGCCCCAAGGTTTCCAGCAACAGTCGCCTGACTTTTTGAAACGAATCTACCTGCCGCCGCTCAACCCAATGAAAAAACAACACCATCGGCAGCGTACCCAGAAGACCGTACAGCAGCGCCGCTTCCGAGTAAAACAGCTTGGCGAACGGATCGATGCCGGCTACCCAACCGAGCACGATCGCGACAAGGATCAGCGATGCCTCGAAATAACAGGCTTTGCTAAAAAAATCGCGGACTTGAAGCGAGGCTTGATTCATTGGCGAATGCGATGAATAATGGTGAGGCAATTTTCTTTATCATTGACTGCAAACACGAACGACCGAGCATCGAACTTTACTATGCAATGTTTTATTTATAAAAGCCTGAAAAAACAAGACATTTATTTATATCTGAGGGATCAGGACGATTTTACCTGCCTGCCGGAAGCGCTACAGAATTCCCTCGGCAGGATGGAATTTGTTTTTAGCCTTGAAATCACGCCGGAGCGCAAACTCGCCAATGCCGATCCGGTGTCGGTGCTGAACAGCCTGAGCAAGCAGGGCTTTTTCCTGCAACTGCCGCCGGCGCTGTCCGCACCCGCCACCTTGCAGTAAATCCCGTAATCGTCAGGCGCGCGGCAAAGTCACGCCGACTTGTCCCTGGTATTTGCCGCCGCGATCTTTGTAGGAGGTTTCACACACTTCATCGCTGCCGAAAAACAGCATCTGCGCGACGCCTTCATTCGCATAGATTTTCGCCGGCAGGGTCGTCGTGTTCGAAAACTCCAGCGTCACATGGCCTTCCCATTCGGGCTCCAGCGGCGTCACGTTCACGATGATGCCGCAGCGCGCATAGGTCGATTTGCCTAGACACACGGTCAGCACGTCGCGCGGAATGCGGAAATACTCGACCGTCCGCGCCAGGGCAAACGAGTTCGGCGGAATGATGCAGACATCGGATTTGACATCGACGAAGCTGCTCGAATCGAAATCCTTCGGATCGACGATCGCGGAATTGATATTGGTGAAAATCTTGAATTCGTCCGAACAGCGCACATCGTAGCCATAGCTCGATGTCCCGAACGAAATTACCCTGCCCTTTTCGGAGTCTCTGACCTGGCCGCTTTCAAACGGCGAGATCATGCCGTATTCGGTCGCCATCCGGCGTATCCATTTGTCCGATTTAATGCTCATCGCAGCTTTAATACCTTAAAAAATCAACAAAAAGAGCATTGTAACAAACAACGGCGATGGCTTTTATAGATCGTTTGAAAAAACAATTTCGATCTGATCGAAATCCTGTACCTGCCGGTGTTCCGCCTCGGGATCGAGATTGCCTTCGCGGACCAGCCAAATCGTATTGAATCCGGCCTGTTTCGCCGCATCCAGCTCTTCCTTGATGTCGGACAGAAACATCAGATTTTCGGGAGGAACCCGCAGCTCCTCCGCGATATGGCGATACGAATCGACTTCCCGCTTGCCTCCGATCCGGGTATCGAAATAGCCCGAAAACCACGGCGTCAAATCGCCGTATTCGGTATGCGAAAACAGCAGCTTCTGCGCATGCACCGAGCCCGACGAATAGATATACAGGTGCAGTCCGCAGGCATGCCAGGCTTTCAGGTTTCTTTCGGCATCTTTATAAACATGCCCGGTAAACGCGCCCTGCCGGTAGCCCTCGTCCCATATCAGGCCTTGCAGCGCCTTCAACGGCGTGACTTTTTTGTCCTGATCGATCCATTCGAGCAATTGCGCCAGCGTTTGCTCGGCATCGAGCGGTCGCCCGGCTTCCGCGGAAACATCGGCCAGCAAGCGCCGGACCTCGGGATCGTCCGCATGGTTTTGCACAAATCCCGCGATATGCGCGCGCGCATACGGAAACAGCACGTCCTTCACAAAAGACAAGGACGAGGTGGTGCCTTCAATATCGGTAACGATCGCCCTGATCATGACAAGGCGGCGACATATTGATCGTAAGTCGGAAACGACTGGGCAATGTCGCTGCCGGTAAACGAGGCGACCCAGCCTTCCGCCGTCGTAAACAGCCGAATGCACTTGAAACACGGGTTTTCGCCCATGTCGAACCAGTGCGTGGTGTTGGCCGGCACGCTGATCAGGTCGCCTTTTTCGCAAAGCACCGCATAGACCTTGCCGCCGACGTGCAGATAGAAAAGCCCCTTGCCGTCGACGAAGAACCTGACTTCGAAATCGCTATGTGTATGTTCCGCCAGAAATCTTTCCCGAAACGCCGCTTTCTGGGGATGATCCGGCTGCAAACTGACCACGTCGACCGACTGAAAACCGTACTGCCGCATCAGGCGATCGACCGAATCGCGATAAGCGGCGACCACCGACTCCTGATCGGCATCAAGGGCCAGCTCGCCATCGGCGGTCCAACGCTCAAACTGCACACCGATGCCGCTTAACTGCGCTTCAATCTCGGCAAATTCGGTAAATAACTCGCCTGCTTGAGGCTGGTTATCGGGATAAACGGTTAACGCGCTCATACTTTATTCACTCCATGCAAGCGTAATTCACAATCAAATAAGTAATCGAAGGCTTCGATATGCCGCAAGGTTTCGGCGACCGTCGCACCCCAGGTATAAAATCCATGCCCCGCAATCACGTAGCCATGACAATCGGCATGCCGCTCAAGGTAACGGTCGACTTCGGCGGCAAGACGAGGAATGTCCTGGTCGTTCGCAAAGATCGGCACGGCAATACGGCTTTCATGCGTGCCGATGCCTTTGAACGCTTTCAGCAACTCATAGTCTTCGAGCACGATTTCGGTTTTGAAAATTCGCGACACCAGCACCGCATGGATCGCATGCGGATGCAGCACGCAGCCGATCGACGGAAAATGTTTATATAAAGCAGTATGTAGCAGCGTCTCCGCCGACGGCTTTTTGCCGTCCAGCGCATTCGCCTCCGCATCGATCAGCATGATATCCTCGATTTGCAGCCGGCCTTTGTGCCTGCCGGAAACGGTGATCGCAATCGTGCCGTCCGGCAAGCGAATCGAAAAATTGCCGCTGGTCGCCGGCACCCAGCCCTTGCTGTCGATAAAACGCCCGGCTTCGCAAAGATCGGCGGCGGCGTTTAAAAATGCTTCGCTATATTTCATGAGTCCCTGATAAAAAAATGCCCATCGGCCTGTCTTGCAAGATTATATGTTGAGATCGTTAAAGAATGTAGCTTAATGGCTTAAAATAATAGCTGACATTTCGCCGCCCGGCCCAATCAGGACGATAGCCCGCCAGCCACCGTTTATTATCAAACTAAAAGCCTCCATGCGCAAAAAAACACTGATCGTTTTCGGAAGCCTCGCGGCGGCCGCCGCACTTGCCGTCTATTATCAACGCCCGAAGCCAGTGGAAGTCGAAATCGTCAGCCTCGAAGCGGGAGAAGTCCGCGCGACCGTCTCCAATACCCGCGTCGGCACTGTCAAAGCCTGCCGGCGCGCGTATCTCGCGCCCGCCGCCGGCGGCCAGGTCGCCAGACTGAACGTGAAGGAAGGCGACAAGGTCAGACAAGACCAATTATTGATGGAAGTCTGGAATCAGGACCTGAAAGCCCAGCTCGCCTTGCAGGAAGCCCAGATACGCGCCAACCAGGCCGCCGCCGAGCAGACCTGTCAACTGAAAGCCGGCGCAATCCGCGAAGCCGAACGCATCTCCCGGCTGCAAAAATTCAACCAGATCGTCTCCGAGGAACAGGTCGACACCAAGGTCACCAACGCGAAGGCGCAGAGCGCGTCCTGCCGCTCCGCCCGGGAAGAGATCGAGGTCAGCCAGGCCAGACGCGACGCCGCCCAGGCCGCGATCGAGCGCACCCTGGTGAAGTCACCGTTCGACGGCACCGTCGCCGAAATCAATGTCGAGCTCGGCGAATATGTGACCCCTTCCCCGCCCGGCATCCCGACCCTGCCTGCGATCGATCTGCTCGACGTGAGCTGCCTGTACGTGTCCGCGCCGATCGATGAAGTCGATGCGCCGCAAATCAAAACCGGCATGGCCGCCTGCGTGTCGCTGGACGCTTTTGAAGGCAAACGCTGCTCCGGCACCGTCTCGCGCATCGCGCCCTACGTGCTCGAAAAGGAGAAACAGGCGCGCACGGTCGAAGTCGAAGTCAAACTGACCGACCCGAAAGACCTGAACGAATTATTGCCCGGCTACAGCGCCGATATCGAAGTGTTGCTGGCCGACAAGCCGAAAGCGCTGCGCGTGCCCGCCGAAGCGGTGATCGAAAATCATAAGGTCCTGCTGTTGAATGACGACGGCCTGCTGGTCGAACGCCGCTTCAAACCCGGCCTTGCGAACTGGAATTATGTCGAAGTGCTGGAAGGCTTGCAGCCCGGCGACCAGGTCGTGCTGTCGATCGGCCAGGACGGCGTGGTCGCGGGCGCCCATGCGCGCATCAAGCCATGATTGAACTCGAAAACATCCGCCGCACCTTTCAGGTCGGCGAACAGACCGTCAAGGCGCTGAACGACATCAGTCTAACGATCACGAAAGGCGAATACGTCTCGGTGATGGGGCCGTCAGGTTCCGGCAAATCGACCCTATTGAACGTGATCGCTCTGCTCGACCAACCCTCTTCCGGCCGCTACCTGCTGAACGGCCGCCCGGCCACCCAACTCAGCGATGACGAACTCGCCAAAGTCCGCCGCGAAAACATCGGCTTCGTGTTTCAGTTTTTTCATTTGATTCCGCGCCTGACCGCCTCCGAAAACATCGAAATGCCGATGATACTGGCCGGGATCAACGCGCGTGAACGCAAACAGCGTGTCGCCAAAGCCCTCGCCGAAGTCGGCCTCGAAGACCGCGCCGAGCACAAGCCGGACCAGCTTTCCGGCGGCCAACTGCAACGCGTCGCGATCGCCCGCGCGATGATCATGAAACCCGAAATCCTGCTCGCGGACGAGCCGACCGGCAACCTGGACAGCCAGTCCGGCAAGGAAATCATCGAGCTTCTGGAAAGCCTGAACCGGCAAGGCGTCACCCTGATGATCATCACCCACGACCCGAATATAGGCGGCCGGGCTAACCGCAAGATAAGGATTGTTGACGGCAGAATCGTAAAAGCGGCAGACGACGCAGCGATTTCTATCTCTGGCTTAGATGGTGATAAGCCGGCAGCGTCTGCAAGCGCGCATCTTCCAACGCCTGACCAACCGTGAAATGATAGAGGCTTTGGAATCGGTTATCTTTAAGACCGAGAATATCATGCACGCTGTCATCGAAAAAACAGCCGATGCCGGTGCCGCGCATACCAGCGGCTTCGGCCTCCAAATACAGTGCCTGACCGATCAAACCACATTCCCAAAACAAGCGGCGATAGCACCAGGGTTCACGGCTGATCGGCTGTTGAAACTCCGCGAGCATCGCCAGACTGAAAGCGCCATCACCCGCAATATCCTGATGGCAGGACACGGTTTTGGCCATGCGTTGACAATTGCCGGCCACCAAACGGTATACCGGTAAATCGGCCATGTTTTCCGCCGCCTGCCAAGCGAACGCGCCACTCATCGCCGCGCGCAACGGCTCGACCGCCGCGTGCGAACGCGGCAGCAGATATAAACCGGGCACCAAATTTTCGACCCGATGCACGAACAGCAACAAATGGACCGCAGGCGGCCAGCGCCACACGTCGAAAGGAACGCGGCTTGCCGGCATCACGGAGCTCAAAATGCGCTTGAAATCGGAGAGCGGCAAATAAGTCAATGCATCGAAACGCTGCGCGCTGCGGCGTTGGCGGATGATAGCGGTAGCGGTTTGAGGACAAACGCTGACGGGAAGGGGGTGATGGACGGACTGAGAGTCCGGTTCCTTGGCCCGCGCCTTATGCACAGCTTTCGCGACTTCCTCAATAATCGGCCATCGATTGCGATGAAATTGGCTCAGACACTCGGCTTGCCCATGCCAGACGGCATTTTCGGCGCATTTCAGCAAGCCGTCGACATCGGGTCTTAGCTGGACATCCTGCATGAACCGGATGCGGCAAATCAAATCGGGCAACTCCGCTTCCTCCTCCTTAAAATCGGCGCGCCGATCCAATCCCAATAGCCGTCCCAATTCGTCATCACCGCATTCGGTCAGCAGTTCAAGCGACCAGCCCAATGTCGCCGCCGCATAACGCAATGCGCCCAGCGCATGACCGATATCGTGCTGGCAGTAACGGTAGGCACGTTCTCCGTATTTCCAGGCTTCGCGCCAGTGGATCGAGGTCAAAGCAATGCAGAGTTCAGACCCTGTTGAATTGGGATTAAATTCGCCACGCTTCTCCAGCGCGTGATCATGACTCAAGTAATGATAGACGCCGGCCGGCAATAAGTTGGCACCGCTATTGATGACATACGCTTCGGTTGGATGCAGATTGCCGCTGGACGGATTACAGCGCAATGCCCAGCGGTCGGCACCGTACTGTTTCCAGGCCGACAAACCGAACGCCAGTTCCAGCAGCAAGCCTAAGCGACTCAATGTTAACGGTTGCGCGGGAATTTGGACCGTTTGATCGAGTTCGGCAAACAAAACCGGCAATTCTGTTCCCGGTGGTGGCAGCGAAATGATTTCGCAGCCTTTAAAACGCCGGAACGGATCGGGCTGGTCGGCCCAGTCCAGCCCACCCGGACCGGCAGCATAACGGTTCAGGTAATGCTTGGTGCGTTCGTGATATGCAAAAACCGCATCGGTTGCCGCCGGAGATTCAATCATTTTGTCCATGTCTCATTAAATTTCCCATAGCGTAACAGCATCCCCGGCAATAACAGCAAATTAAGCGCCGTCGAAGAGACCAAGCCGCCGATGATGATCGCGGCCATCGGCCCCATGATCTCGCGGCCGGGATTATCGCTGTTGAACGCGATCGGAAACATCGCCAGGGCAGTCACCAGTGCGGTCATCAGGATCGACGGCAGCCGCTCCTCGGCGCCCTGCACCGCGGTAGCCAGATTCCATTCCTGCTTTTCGACTTCGATCAGATAGCGGTAATGCGAGAGCAGCATGATGCTGTTGCGCACGGTGATGCCGAACAGGGTCACGAAGCCGACCACCGAACCGACCGATAGCGCCGCCTGGGTTGCCAACACGGCCGCGACGCCGCCGATCAACGCGAAGGGCAGATTGCACAGGGTCAGCCCCACATGGCGGATGCTGCCGATCGCCAGATAGATGAAGATCAACACGCCGATGCCGGCCAGCAAGGAATGCACGATCAAGTCCTTGCGCGCGCTGGCCTGTTCGACCGCCGCGCCGGTAAACTCGATATAGCTGTCGCCGGTTTCGGGCAGGTCTTTCGCGATGCGAGCCTTGAGGTCCGCCATGAAAGCATCCAGATCCCTGTCCTGCACGTTGCAGGTGACCGTCTGCCGCCGCTGCGCGCCTTCGTGCAGAATGTTGTAGCGGGTCAGGGTGTAACGGATGTCCGCGGCCTCGGCCAAGGTAATCAGCTTGCCGTCCTGGGTTCGAATCGGCAGCTCGGCGAGCGCTTCGGGTCGCTCGCGGAGGCTCGGAGACAGCGCGACCGCGATATTGAAGATCCGGTTGCCTTCGAGCCTCCGGCCGGTAACCTGCGTTTCGTAGGCAATCCGCAAGCTGTCGAGCACGGTCTTCGGCGTGACGCCCCAGAATTTCATCCGATCGAGATTCATTTCGACCCGGATTTGCGGCGCGCCGGGCGGCGAGCGCACCTGCACGTCGTTCGCCCCTTCCACGTCCCGCAGCAAGGCGGCCAACCTTTGGGCTTTGGCGTCCAGCCCGTTTAAATCGTTGCCGTAGATATTCACCGCCACCGGCGCGGTATAACCCGAAATCGTTTCATCGATGCGTTCGGTCAAAAACGTATTCGCCTCGAAAGAGATGCCCGGAAAATCTTCCAGCACGTCGCGAATCCGGTTCAGAATCCGCTGCTGCTCCGATCCCGACAGCGGTTTCAGCCGCACTTCGTATTCGCTGTAATGGCTGCCGTAGGTATCGGCCCCGCGCGCGGCGCGCCCGGCCCATTGCGACATCGACTCAACCCCGGGAATTTGCAGGATTTGTTTGGTCAACTGCGTGCCGATCCGTATCGACTCCTTCAGCGAGGTGCCGGGCAGGCTGCTGGTATGCACGATGAAATGGCCTTCGCGCAGTTCCGGCAGAAACTGGCTTTTCAGCGTCGTAAACGCCAACAGCCCCGCCACGCAAACGAGCAGACTGCCGCCGACGATCCAGTTGAAACGCGAATAAACCGCGCTCAATGTCTTCTGATAAAAGGGCTTCAGGCGCTTGATCAGGGGCGGATCGTCCATCGCGAGGGCCGCCCTGCCGAGCAAGAGATAACAGAGCGCCGGCGTCAAGGTCAGCGCGACGATCAGCGAGGCCAGGATCGCCAGGATATACGAATAGCCGAGCGGCGCGAACAGACGGCCGGCTACGCCGGGCAGGGTCAACAGCGGCACGAACACCAGCGCCACGATGAAGCTCGCGTAAACGACCGAACTGCGGACTTCCAGCGAGGCGCTATAAACGATCTCGGAGACCGGCTTCGGCGCGTGCAACAGCCGGTTTTCGCGCAGGCGGCGAAAGATATTTTCGGTATCGATGATCGCATCGTCGACGACCTCGCCGAGCGCGATCGCGAGCCCGCCGAGCACCATGATGTTCAGATTGACGCCGGCTTCGAGCAGCACGATCACCGCGCCGACCAGCGACACCGGAATCGCCAGCGCCGAGATGAACGCGGTGCGGAAATTGAACAGAAACAGGTACAGGATGATCAGCACGAACAGGCCGCCGATCAGCAAGTGGCCGGACAGGTTCGCAACCGAGCGTTCGATGTAATCGGCGGGCCGGAACAGATGCGGATAAAAACTGATCGCCTGCTGCTTGAACAGGCGATCGAATTCGCTCAGGGCTTGTTCGACCTGGCGCGACACCGACAGCGTATTCGCGCCGTATTGGCCGATCACCATCATCACGATGCCGGGCTTGCCGAGTATCTGCGCCGCGCCGATCGGCGGTTCGGGCGCATAGGCGATCGCCGCCACATCGCCGAGCGTGACGTTCATGCCCTTGTCGCGCTTCACGATGATCTTGGCCATTTGCTCCGGCGTAGAGGCCGATCCCGCCGTTTGCAAGGTAAAGCGCTGATTTTGATTTTCGATGAAACCGCCGCCCTGAATCACGCCGGCCTGCTCGGCCGCCCGGCTGATCTCGTCAAGCGCAAGATTGAATTTGCGCAGGCGCGAGGGTTCGACCTGGATCTGCAATTGCTTGATGTCGCCGCCGAACACGTTCACGTCCGCGACGCCCGGCACGGCCAGCAGGCGCGGCACGATCGTCCAGTCGACCAGGCTGCGCAGCGCCATCAGATCCTGCCTGTCGGAGGTCAGGCCGAGCGTCAGCACGGTCGCCGAGGAAGACGACAACGGCACCGCGACCGGCATCACGCCGGGCGGCAATTTGGCCGGCAGTTCGGTCAGGCGCTCGCCGATCAACTGCCGGTTCCGGTAAATGTCGGACTGTTCTGCGAAATTGACCGTTACGATCGACAAGCCCTGGATCGATTCCGAGCGCACGGTTTCGAGGCCGATCAGACCGCTGACCGCCATTTCGATCGGCTGCGTGACCAGCACCTCGACCTGCTCGGAGGACAAGCCCGGCGCCTCGGTTTGAATGATCACCCGTTTCGGCGAAAATTCGGGGAAGATGTCGAGCCCGGCGGTCAGAAACCGGTAACCGCCGTAACACAAAATCAGCACCGCGAGCGCAATCACGACACCGTAAAAACGGATCGAAAAACGAACCAGCGCGGCCAGCATAGTCTATTCGTCCATGAGTGTAGGAGTGACGGCGTCTAAACCGACGCGGCGCCGACCGCTTTCTTGCGCACGCTTTTCCAGGCCTGATGCACGATCGGCAGCAGGGAGATCGCGACGATGCTCAAAATGACCAGTTCGAAATTCTTCTGCACGATCTCCAGATTGCCGAATTGGTAGCCGAGCGTCGTCAACCCGCCGACCCACAACACCGCGCCGCTGATGCAAAAACCGATGTAGCGGAGGTAGCGCATGTTGCCCGCGCCGGCCACGAACGGCGCCATCGTGCGGATCAGCGGAATGAAGCGCGCGATGATCACCGTGCGGCCGCCGTATTGCTCATAATATGCTTCGGTGCGCTCGATATATTCGCGCTTGAAAAAGCCGATTTTTTCCCGGGCCTTGATTTTTTTGCCGAGAAACCTGCCGACCAGATAATTCACGTTGTCGCCGGTCAACGCGGCCGCGATCAGCAGCCCGATCAACACATAGATGTCCAGTTTGCCGGTGCTGGCGGTCAAGGCGCCTGCCGCGAACAACAACGAATCGCCGGGCAGCCAGGGCATCACGACCAGGCCGGTTTCGCAAAACACGATCAGGAACAGAATCGAATAGGTCAGCGTGCCGTATTGTTCGAATATTGCGGCCAGATGCGCGTTGATGTGCAGGAAGAAATCGAGGATTTGCGTCAAGAGTTCCATAGAAACATATTGGGTGATGGATAAATTAGCGAGCCTTCTGTTGCCTCATTCGCAACGAAGGCCGATCGTTTGCTCGGTTGAAATTTTACCTCAACCTGAAGGCCGCACGCGGATTAAAACCCTGTTGCGGCGGTTGAAAAATATTTTATAGAATAGCAGACCACCCTATTCCAAGAGGACTCCCAAGACCATGAAAACTCGTACGTGGGAGCGACGCCTACGTCGCGACTTGAGGCTTTAATCGCGACGTGGGCGTCGCTCCCACCACCTGGCTATCGATTTTCACGGTAATAGCAGTGTGTAGGGTGGATAGGACATTCAAGTCCTCATCAACCCATCCAGGGTCAATCCGCAGCTCGGCGCGAACGCCTGCATGAAAAACACCACTTCCGGCTGCCGGTAGCCTGCTATCGTTTTGGCCAATTCCTGCGCGGCCATCTCGAACTCGGTATTGCCGGCCTTCAATTCCGCCTGGCATTTCAAATACGCCGAGATTTTATCGGCCGCCTTGATGATCTGCACATGCTCTTCCGGCATGCTGTCATGATGAATCAGCGCCTCGAAATCGGCCTGCAATTCGGCCGGCAGCAGTTTCAGCAGCTCCTTCTCGGCCTGTTTTTCGATCTCTTTGTAGGCGACATTGATCGCGTCGGAATGGTATTTGATCGGCGTCGGCAGGTCGCCTGTGATCACTTCGGTAATGTCGTGATAAAGCGCCGCGGTCGCGATCGCGTTCGCATCCAGGCTGCCGCCGTAGTAGCGGTTTTTGATCAACGCCAGAGTGTGCGCGATCACCGCCACTTCCCAGCTATGCTCCATCACGTTCTCGTCAAGCGCGTTGCGCTTCAGGCCCCAGCGCTTGATCCACCTGAGCCTAGACAGATAGGCATAGAAAGGGGTCGATACCGAAATGTTTTTCGCCGCGTCAGCCATCAGAATTCTTCGACGAAGGTGTTTTCCATCGGCGACTGCACATAATGTTTGTTTTCATCCCAGAAATAGTAATAGCCTTTGTCGGATGTGGTCACCTTGCCGTTCCTGACGGTCCAGGTTTTTTCGGTATTGCCGTTCGCGTAGGTGACCTTGTAATTGCCGTCCATATACTCGACCGCCTTGCGCGACAGCCTGTTAAACCAGTCCTGCGAGCATCCCGTCGACAGGATGATCAGGGCAAACAACATCATTTTTTTCATGGCTTCCTTCAATCAATTAGCGTGACTAATCAGGTTTTGATGGTTAAATATATCATTTTGACTGTGACAAGACATCATGCAGATTCAGTGGTACCCCGGCCATATGCACAAGGCCGGCAAGGAAATTAAGGAAATCCTGCCGAAAACCGACATCGTGATCGAGGTTCTCGACGCGCGCATCCCGTTCAGCAGCGCCAATCCGTTCCTGGCAGAGTTGCGCGGCGACAAACCCTGTCTGAAGATCCTGAATAAAAGCGATATCGCCGACCCGGAACTGACCGCCGCCTGGCAAAGCTATCTGGAGCGGGAGCACGGCGTCAAGACGCTCGCCTTGACCAGCCGGGAGCCCGAGAAAATGCGCAAAATAGCGGAACTCTGCCGGAAAATGCTGCCCGAGCAGGTGCAAAACGACCGCATCGTGCATGCCTTGATCATGGGCATCCCGAACGTCGGTAAATCGACCCTGATCAACATCCTGGCCGGGCGCACGGTCGCCAAGACCGGCAACGAGCCGGCCGTGACCAAGACGCAGCAACGCATCGCGATCGGCAACAACGTCGTGCTGCTCGACACCCCCGGCATGCTCTGGCCGAACATCGAAAACAAGAACAGCGGCTACCGGCTCGCCGCGACCGGCGCGATCAAGGACACCGCGCTGCACCATGAAGCCATCGCCGCCTTCGTGGCCAGCTATCTCGGCCAGCACTACCCCACTTGCCTGCGCGATCGTTTTCAGTTGCAGGAAATCCCGGAATCGGCTGACGAGGTGCTGGAAGCGATCGGCAAAAAACGCGGCTGCCTGCGTTCGGGCGGGCGCGTGGAGTTGGACAAGGCGGCCAAAATCCTGCTTGCCGAACTGCGATCCGGTACGCTGGGGCGAATCAGCCTTGAGACGCCGGCGATGATGGGGCAGGAATTGGCCGAGGTGGCGGTGATTCGCGAGCAGAAGGCTGAGAAAAAGCGGTTGCGTAAGCAGAATCGCGGCTTTTCAGAAGGCTAAACCTATACCATTTACGCGGATATATTTTTGGTGACAGGTAAAATAAACGATTAATCCAAGCTAAATGAGTCTACTCGACGTGAATGTTATAATGCTTCATGAGTTTTGTAGCCCTGCTAGTCGCTTAGTTGATTGTCCAGGCACACAGAGGCGGATCTTGCCGTTCAGCCGGTTTTTCATCGGCGTGATCATGATGCTCTCTTGGAATTAAAAAATTAGATGTCGGCAAAGGCCTCCCCTGGATTTCGCTATGTTACATCCGGGCTACTTGCTAATTGAATCAGAAAATTACAATGAAGTTAATTCTTTCCCGCAAGGGATTTGACTCCCAGTATGGTGGAATTCCTAGCCCTATTCTTCCAGATGGCACTCTAGTTCCACTTCCTATACCTACGTCGCATGACTGCGATACCATGGGTGAAATCAATATATCAAATATTGATATTGGTAGTATATTAAAAGATTTAAGTAAAGGTCGGTATAATTTATCAACCACTGTACATTTAGACCCGGATCTGAATCGACCTATAGCAAAGAAATCTCCTGCCTGGAGGCCTGCGCTTGGCCAAACTGGGACCGCTCAAAGTCATCTAAAAGAGATGGGGGTTGGCATTAATGATGTATTTTTGTTCTTTGGTTGGTTTCGCCAAATAGATTACACTGCTGGCAATTGGCATTATGTTAGAAATGCCCCTAACCTCCATATTATTTTTGGATGGATTGAGGTCGATGAAGTTTTACCAATTGTTCAACACCGTGACCACTGCTTATCTAAATTTCCTTGGATTAAGAACCATCCGCATGTAATGCGTCCTGATCATTATAGTGATATTCGAAATACGCTTTATATCGCAAAAAATTCCTCCATCTACGTCCAAGATATCCAAGGTGGCGGGAGATTTTCCAAGTATAAAGATGTTCTAAGACTTACTAAACCTGGTGAATCACGAAGTATATGGTCATTACCTAATTGGTTTATGCCTGATGGTCGACCTCCGCTATCATACCATCCGAGACCGGAACAATGGCATCAAGAGGATGATTGCGTTATCTTACGATCTGCGGCCAAAGGACAAGAATTCGTTTTAGACTGCACAAAATATCCAGAAGCGGAGGAGTGGATTAGTAATGTCATCAAAAATGGAGCTGCGTCATGAGCTTGTACTTTGTTTTCCTACGGCAACCTACGATTGTAGATCGAAGAAATGATCCTTTCTGGGAGTTTGGGAGTTTTGGAAAAACTGGCTGCCACAGAAAAAATCTTCTGCATCCGAAACGCTCTCCTCTTGAAGAAGGGGATCAGCTTGCCTTTTTGCAAGGTGGAAGAGGAGAATTACGGATAATTGGGATTACTCCCCCTATCGCTTTAAAAGGTTCGATTTCTCGTATTGAGATTAAATGGGATCCTAGCTATAGACCCCTGCCGTATTCGTCAGCTCCAATACTTATTAATAATGAAGGAGAAACTGATTTTCCTGAAGTCAAGCCGCTCCTTGCCGATACAAATCGTTCTACATGGTGTGGTGCTGCCGGCAGCCGTTTCCGAAGCAGAACGACTCCTGTTAATACACAACTCTCTGATCAGATTATGGATTGGTTTAGTGATCCAGGACGTCCAAAAATCAAAGCCTATCCAGAGGCAATTGTCGCTGAATCAAATCGATGGTATCAAATCGCATTTGAGAAAGGATGGGCTACCATCGAAGAGCGCCAGCGACAGTACGAGAATCTGGACAAATAAGCGAGTAGCCCGGATGCAGTGCAACGGAATCCGGGAGCTACACAGATGCAAACGTTGCTGTTCATGTGGTTTTCCATCGACATAATCATGACACTCGATTGGAATTAAAAAAATTAGGCTTCGGCAAAGGCCTACTCCGGATTCCGCTGCGCTGCATCCGGGCTACTTGCTAACATGCAAAATAAACCGCTTAATCCAGGATAAATGAGCCTACTCGGAGCGAATGCTACAATGCTTAAAATTGAGTTTTGTCGCAGCCCAGCTATCCGCAAAACCGGGTGCTCATTTAATGCAATTTATCCTCTATTACGACTAGGAGAGCAGAATGGCAAAAGCAAAAATCTTCTTCAGGTTCGATGGTGCCGGGAACGCTTGGCAGGGTCCGTTTGGTGAGGGCTCGAGCGTTGGCGCAGACAACAACACAGCCCAGAGTCACGCGGAACGGCAAGCTTGGAGGGAGGCCCAGAAGAAGCTTCAGGGGTGGTATGACACCCACCGCACTGGCTTTGCGGGCCAAGGGGTAGAGGTAAAGATTTGGGTTGACAACATCGTCTGCCCACAGTGCCAGCTATGGATGATCGCTGGGGTCCTACGAAACCTCGCGGCGTTTGAGTTCAAGCCGAAACTCATCGTCGAAGTCAAAAACATGGGAGGGACGCGGACGACCCAAGCTATCACGCGCAACTATGTTTGGCCGGTGGATATTGGCCACCACGGCTTCGAGAAGTTCGAAGCGCTCAAGGGGCTCGACATGAACGACTGATCCGGATTGACATATCGAGAGTGCGGCCGAACCCCTCGTCCAACCGGACAAATATCGGCTGGCTACGCCCCTTTTTTTGCCGGTTGACTTCAACGTTTTGAGCATCATGAAACTATCCACCGTTCTATTGCTGTTGGTCGGTGCTTCAGCACATTCTACTGAGTGCCTTACCTATTCCAATCCGGTCACCCTTCAAGGCGTGCTCAGTCGGCACACTTTTCCCGAACAGCCGAATTACGAAAGCATCGCTAAAGGCGATGCCAAGGCAATCTATTTCTTTGTCTCGCCCAACAAAACCTTTTGTGTCGCGGAAGGCAGAAACACCGACGGCCTTGAGCCTGCGGAGCCGCAAGTCAGTCAAGTTCAACTCGTATTCCCTGACGGAACCATTTCGTATCAACGATTGCGACCATATCTAGGCAAAGAGGTTGTTTGTCGTGGCAGTTTCTTCCATGCAATTACCGAGCATCATCATTCGCCTGTGCTCTTGGACGGCGCCAAATGCCGTCCAACCAATTTTTCCTGATTTCGGCTATTTGCTCGGCATGATCTTTACGCTCGGTTCGTCTGAGTTTGTCAGGGCCGTAAGAGGCGCTGCGGCACGAAGCGTATCAATCGCGAGCGATGCTTGAGTGGAAGAAACCAATTTGATACTGTGCTTCTGTAACTCACATAACTCACGGAGTTTTATTATGGCTGGCACAATTACCGCTTTCCTCATCACCTACTGGTTTTACAAAAGCGCCGAAGCGACCGGCAAGAATCCGTTATCTTCAGCCGGATTGGGTTTTCTGTCCTATCTGATCCCCTGCATTGCCTGGACCCTTGCCATAACCCCGGGACTGCGCGATGCCGTTGAGCACAATCCAGGCACCCTGTCCGGCTTGTTTGTCAATTATGCTTATATCCTGGTGGGCGCAGGCTGCGCCATCGGGTTCAAATTCTTGCATTTCAAACAGGCTAAATCGTAAAAGCAAGGTAGCCTCGAAAAAGGGTAACGGAATCGAGAGGCGCATGCCCCACCACCCTCGATTCCTGTGCCGCAGAATGCACCAACGGCAGGAGCCGCAACAGCGAAAGTTGCGTGAAGCAATGCGTTTAATCCCGAAATTCCCGGCGTTTAAATGAAAACTCCGGCACCGGCTCAAGATGTAAACTTAATTGTAGGCCATTATTTTTGCCTGCCCCACGTCCGCCATCATCGTTATTCATAATACAGAAGCAAATAAATTTACTCAGCCGTTCTTTTGCTTCTTCTTTGCTGCGATAAGGGCCAAAGTTGCCTTCCCTTGCCAAAAAGAACCATTCCATTATTCCCGTAGTAGGATTACGTTGAGTGTAAACCCTTTCCGCATAAAACATTTGAGAGACCTTTCCTCAGAAAATCAGTGTTTGCTAATGATAGCAAACAATTTGATTTTTGCTAGGTAGATCACAAAATTAGTCAGCCACCTTAGTATAAATACTATATTATAAAAAGTTTTTCACCATTTTCCTAAGCCCAGCTCTGCACAATAACGGCCGCTCAAACAAACGGTGCGCGATGCACACCATGACTGACCTGTAAAATAAAACGTTTAATTCAAGCTAAATGAGTCCACTCTGCTTGAATGTTATCATGCATCTGCTTGTCGGTTGCGTAATAGGACTATCGCAACTGCCTACAGCCTATGCGGAAACCTCCCCGTTTCAGGATATGTCGAAATTTCTGGAATCACCGGTGCCCGAGCCAACTGAAATTTTTATATTCCAGCCACGTTTTGGAAATTATGAAAACTTTATTATCCGTCCTGCTTTTTACGTTCTGCGCTTCGGCTTGCGCTGAAACGCCCCAGATGGAGTTCGTTACACAGGTTCTCGAACCCACGGGAGGGAAAATTCTACGTCCAAAAGACTGGTTCTATGCTGAGGGACATCGAGGACCCGCGTACAGATGGACGCTCTCCCGTGAAGACACCTCAGGGAGTAAGCCATATACCACGGGTGTTCGCATCCAGGCATTCGTTGACGTCAAACAAGGCACTGGCAAAACGGCAAAGCAATTCATACTCGATTTTCTTGCGACGAAGAAAAATGAAGCCACGATCGTCAACTCTTGCAATGAATCGAACCAGGGGCTTTTCACACACACATGCCTAGAAACCGAAGAAGGCCCTTACCATATTCTCTACTCGCTATTTTGGGGGCGTAGCGGAACGGACATTGCGGTTGTTTCAATTTCGGGCACAACAAAAGAGTTATGGGCAATCTACTCACCGATATTCGACAAGATGAGCGCCTTTGGACTCATTGATATGGGACGTTTCGTAAAATGAATAAAATGCCCAGCTCCGCCTTGCAGCGGACCGCCTGAATTTTACGTTAGGCGTTCTTGATTGTTTCAAAATAGTGGAGACCAGAACCCACTTGAAGCAGCGAAGAACCGTACCGAACTCGACAGCAGCATCATTTCGGTGTCGGCAGCGTAAGATGCGTGGTTTATTGCGGAAGGACAGGCAGGAGTCTACACCCCATCCTATGTCTCTTCGTTTCTGGAAAAGATGAATGGTCTGAAAAATCTACAAGATAGCCGATCAACCGGGAGCGTCCGTTTGTGTTTCAGCCGAGATGGAGGTATTGACAGGATTTAGTATAAAAAATCATTGAACTGCTTCCAATGCAATGTTACAGCAAAGGCCTGACAACACTAAGTAATTGATATTTCGCATATAAACCACACTTATTGTAATTTTATCCTTTCAAGCAAATGGGTTATTAATTCGAAATTTTTTAGTTCATATAGGTAATTGTACTAATAGTTTTTAGGTTGCCCATGTGATCAAATAACCCCTAACGAGAACTTCTTAAGCTGGTCGTAATAAACTGTAAGGGTATTTTTTATTGCATCATCTGTGCTGTGCACATGACCGATTCAGATATGAATGCCGGAAATCTTTTTGTTAGGCACTTATTCCTTACCTACCATAGCTTATCATTCTATTGTGGCTTAAAAAATAGGGAGGAGAGTCTCGTTTGCTTAGACGCCTAGCAACAGGCTCATGGGCATTGTTTTTAAACACAATGCCTGAATACACAGTGACAAAACTTGTATATAGCCTGACTTGTTGTTAAGCGCTTTAGGCTATGCAGCTGCAAAAGTTTTTATATACTTTACAAACTGAGAGGATCTTTTTATGAAAAAGAAAACATTGGTATCATCTTTGATCATGGCAACCGCTATTGGCATGAGCGCGAACGCCTCAGCAGCAGCCACAGTACCACCACCCGGCTCATTGAATGACACATGGTTTGAAACGCAGATAAAACAAACTTTGCCAAAGGTTATTGACAAAAAGGATTCTGAAAATCCCTCATCTTGGGTCACTGTCAAAAACTTCAAAGTCGATACCGGCAAAAAAACTTGCTATACCCACTTAATCGATAATAATCCTGCCCCCCCTGCTCCTGCTACTCCTGATTATCTCGTAGAGGTTTATTGCTTTGTTAACTCCGCGTGGACACACCAGTCCACCGCCGACAGAGTTTTTGACATGGCCGATGGCAACGTTGGGCAAGATGCGGTTTTTCTGGAAATGCCGGCAGTAGGTTCTGATTTAACCAAGCCTGAATTTCATGCCGTAAGCTTTGCCGGCACATTGATACTGCAACCCAAGATAGCTAGTAAAGGAGGTTTATCAAGTGTTAAGACCTTAACGACAAAACAAGGCTTGACGGATTATCACGAGAACGTGACCCTGTTAGGTGCTGAAGTAATTGAAGGCCAAGATCACACCAACTTGAAATTCGCATGGGTCAAGGACCCTACGAAAATTCCAACCGCAAATGATTTGTTCGCTTGCGCACAGAGTTGGGAACAAAATACTAACCGGAAACTTGGTTGCATTGATCCCTTGAAACCTGCGCCACAGTAGAACTAAGTTCACGTTGTAATAACTAGGTTGCCTAGTATTAGGATTCGACGCCTAATTAAGGCGAGCATGATGCTGTTTTAATTAAGGCTGCCTTAGGCAGCCTTAATTTTATATGCCTCCTTAGGATTATCGCTTAATCCCCCTAGCGCGGTTGCGGTTCCCCCAAATATCGACACAATTCAAATGCAAACAAGCTAATGGATCTGTTTCCTCAACGGCGGCAGGTTAACGAATTCATGTTCACAGCACTGTTGCCCGGGGGATCGGTCAACTCACAACAAGGGCGCCTGGAAGGCCCCCTGCGGAATCGATCAATATCACCGTCATAAAGCCCTCGATTCTTGTTGGGGCACTTGAACTCGACAGCAATGTTAGAGTCGTATAAGTTGATTTTTCATTCCGGCACTTCCAATCTGAGGTAGAACGGCTATGTTTACAAAACCCTCCACATACCTGCTCGTTGCCTTAAACTTGTTCTTGGCTGCCTGCTCATCAGTCTCGGTCACCTCCGACTACGACCATTCGGCAGCTTTCGAGCAATACCGAACCTATACCTTGGCGCCATCGAGTGAAAACATTGCGTTGTCGCCGTCAAGCGAATCAGCGCTCCGCGACTCCCTTCGCACCAATCTTGCGGCGCGCAACATTGCCGAAGTTTCCAAAGACGCCGATCTTCATGTGGTTCGCCATATTTCCACCAAAGAAAAACTGGCCGTATATCAAACCAATGACTGGAATTACCGCGGGATGCCCTATGGCTACGGACGTTACGGAGCTTGGGCAAATGCTCCCAGCACCTATACTGACATATCGCAATATACCGAAGGAACGCTGATACTGGATTTCGTGGATGCAAAGACTCAGAAATTGGTGTTTCGCGGCACTGGCACCGGCATCGTTAGCGATCCGCAAACCAATGCCGAACGTATTCGTGAAGCCGTTGAAAAAATTGTCACACAATTCCCCAAAACCTTGCCTCATTGAATCTCAACCGCTCAACACGATAAGAAAAAAAGCAGTGGGACTAAGTTTCATTTTGAACTTGCTTCCCTATGCCGTATCCAACACGGATTTTGGACGCTGTTTTACCCGCATAGACCATGCAAAAAATTTCTCTCATCCTTTTATGGCTCGGCTCTATTCAATTGATATCAACCGCCAGCGCAGACTCGCCCCCGCCGTTCGATGCCGCTGAACTGGAGCGGCAAATTCATCAACGAATTAATCAGGAGCGGCAAAACCATGGCTTGGCCCCATTAAATGGCGAGGAGCAACTCGTTGCCGTTGCCCGCAATCATAGCCTCGACATGGCGAGCCATCATTTTTTTAACCATGTCAATTTGCAAGGAGAATATCCTTCGGACAGAGCCCAACGCCAAGGCTGGAACCAGCAAAAGCAGATCGATCCGACCACAGTAGCCACGGGCGTGGCTGAGAATATTTTTCTGGCCCGACTTTACGACAAGGTTTATACCACCAAACAAGACGGCAGAGTCATTAAGAAGGAATACGAGTGGGTAGATCCGAATCGGCTTGTCCAATCGATCGTCCAGGGTTGGCTGAATAGCCCGCATCACCGTAAAGTGATGCTTTCGCCGCAATACGATCGGCAAGGCATCGGTATAGTGGTTTCAGGATACGATGTCTATGTGACCGAGGACCTGTTTTAACGCGCCAGGCAGGGTGCACATTTGCGTTAAAAAGGTACGCACTGCGTACCCTACGAACAGGTATTGTGATTCGGGTTTGCCGACTCCACCCGCGCCCTCATGAACTGCACGACAGCATCGAACAACCGGGGCGGCTGCGCGCCCAGTCCGGGCGCTTCGCCGCGTAATGATCCTTGCCGGGCTGCTCGTCGTAGGGCCGGCGCAGCAGATCGAGCAGTTCATTCACCAGCGTAAAATCGCCCTGCTCTGCCTTGTCGATCGCGAGTTGCGCAAGATAATTGCGCAGCACATATTTCGGATTGACCGCGTTCATCCGCTGGCGCCGCTCCGCATCGGCAAGGCCGTCCTGCCGGAGCCGGTCACGATATTGCCGCAGCCAGTGCGACAGTCTTTCCCTGTATTCGGCCGTCAATTGCTCCGGCAGGTAATAACAACCCTGCAATACAGCCATCACTTCGGTTTCCCAGCCCTCATGCTCGGTGACAGCGGTCAAATCCGCAAGCCGCCGGAAAAACAGCGTCATGTCGGTTTCGACCCGTTGCAGCAGAACCATCAGTTCGGCAATCAATTCGCCGTCGGTTTCGGGACGATAGGAAGCGAAACCGAGCTTGCCTGACATCATCCGCAGCCATTCCCGATCAAAGGTTTCGGCATAGGCCGTCATGCCCGCCTGCAACGGTTCGGCCTCGCCGAAAATAGGATACAGCGCGTTGGCCAATTGCCCGAGGTTCCAATAGGCGATTTGCGGCTGCTGACCGAAACGGTAGCGGCGCTCCTCGGCGTCGGTCGTGTTCGGCGTCCAGTGCGGATCGTAATTGTCCATCCAGCCGTAGGGGCCGTAATCGATCGTCAGCCCCAGGATCGACATATTGTCGGTGTTCATCACGCCGTGCACGAAACCGACGCGCTGCCAGTGCACGATCATCATCGCGGTTTTGCGGCAGACTTCCTGAAACCAGTCCGCATAAACTTCCGGCGACGGTTCGCGAAGATGTGGAAAATCGACCCGCAGCGTATAGTCGACAAACTGGCGCAAGAGATCGATCTCGCCGCGCGCGGCCAGAATCTGAAAATTACCGAAGCGCGTGAACGACGGCGCGACCCGGCAGACGATCGCGCCCGGCTCGGCCTTCGGGTTGCCGTTATAGAACATATCGCGAATCACCGCTTCGCCGGTCAGCACCACGCTCAACGCGCGCGTGGTCGGCACGCCGAGGTGATGCATCGCCTCGCTGCAGAGAAACTCGCGGATCGACGAGCGCAGCACGGCCAGACCGTCCGCATTGCGGGAATATGGCGTCGGCCCCGCGCCTTTCAGCTGCAAGGCCCAACGCTCGCCGCGCCGGTTGATGACTTCGCCGAGATTGATCGCGCGCCCGTCGCCGAGCTGGCCGGCCCAGTGACCGAACTGATGACCGCCGTAACACATCGCATAAGGCTCCATGCCTTGCGCGAGCCGATTGCCGGCAAACACCTGGGTGAAATCTGCGGATGCGCAAAGTTCCGGGGACAAATCGAGCAGTTCGGCCACTTCGCTGGAATAGGCAACCCGTTGCGGCGCGGAAACCTGGGTCGGCAGTACCCTCGAATAACTGGCACCGGCAATTTGCCTTCTAAAATTGGCCGTTTCGGGGTCGCCCGGAAGTTCGCGAATGAAGCGGTTGTCGAAGACCAGGTCGTCGAGAGAGGAAAGGAATGTTCGAGAGTTCATGAATTAATAAGACAGCCTATACGATTGGGCGCTCTTTAATTCTGAGTGTTTAGGTAGGAAACTGTCAAGCTTTCGCCGAACGCCAAAGCCGCCTAAGTCATTCGATTGATCATGAGATAGGGATCAGCGCAGGACTGATAGGTCTTTTCCTGTCTCCAAAAGCAGGATAGCCGCTAATGCGGCTATCCTTATGACCTTTCGATCTGTAGATCGTTTTAAAAAAGCGTGTCTATGCTGAGCTTCATTTCCAATATTGAAGCTCAACTCGTAAATGCTTCATTACAACGAATTAATTATGCGGGTTGCCGTGCTCATTTTCGCTTTCAACCTCTGCGCAGTCATCACCCTCTAAATCATCATCATCGGTACAGGTGTCTTTTCCTTTCCCTTTGATTTTGGTGTCATCTCCGTCTCCGCCGTCAACGTCATCACTACCGGTGCCGCCGTCGAGGGTGTCATCCCCTCCGTCGCCACGGAGTGTATCTTTACCGTTGCCGCCGCTCAAGTCATCGTCGTTGGGGCCTCCGTTCAGCTCATCTTTGCCGTTGCCGCCTTCAAGATGGTCAATATCGGTATCTAATGCGTCCACGACATCGTCTTGGTTAAAATCGCCGCCGCCTGCTTCATCTTCGACTTCAGCAGGATCCTCAATATCGTCATCATCATAGCCGAATAAAAAATCATTACTGTTGCCGCCGTAAACAAAGTCATCACCAGGACCGCCGACTAAATGATCGGAACTGTTGTTGCCATGAATGGTGTCGTTGCCCTCCAAGCCGTAAATGACGTCTTTGCCGTTCATTCCGCAAATAGTATCGGGACCACTCGTGCCATAAATGGTATCGGATTTGTTACTTCCGATAATGGTCAAGCCTGTTATACCTTCCTCATAGCCTTGCGGGAGCACAATGTCTTGGCAATTGTTTTTATCTGCATCGCATAATTGATAAGCATGTACGTCGTCTTCGAGATTGGCGTCAGTATCGCCGAAAAAAGTGAGTTGCTTGGTCAAAACTACGTTTGCCGATTTAATCACGCTCTCCGGGCATTTTTTCATCGACTGTTTATTGGCATTGTCGGATTTGGCCCATACGTTCTGACCTAATGCCAAGCCGCCCAGGCATAGCCAAATGCCGGTATAAATTAGTTTTTTGTTCATTATTTTGTCCTCATTTAAAATTTAAACCGTCAAAATTCAAGAAAAGCCTCAGGAAATCTGAGTCACGGGCCTTTCGCAGAAGACCATACCCTGATGCAAAAAAATTACCGTGCTCACGTCGGCAGATTTGTGAAGTTAATTATAAGGCTACTTCATCCCTATATAAAAGCCTTTTGTAAGCAGTTTTTAAGCTAGAGTCTTTTACGCCCCTCTTACTTCGTTGATTTACAAACGAATCTTCTTGCGCTACCGGTCCCTAATCGCTATCATTTAATCTATTATTAATCTTTCTTTAATCTCTACTTCATCTTTAATCTGTATGCTCAGACTTATCCGCAAGAAGATACTTTTATTTTCATTATAAGCTCCACGAATCGTCATGATCAGATCTCCACACTCCCCAAGCCGGCGCGCAGCGCCGCTCCTGATTGCGCTACTCGGCAGCATGCTGAACGGCTGTCAAACACTGTCTTCCTGGCATCCTTTCGATGACGCCCCTCCCCGCGTCAGCGCGCCGGCGCCACGCCCAGAAATCGATACCATCGCCAGCCACGAATTTGATCTGGCGCCCGACCAGGGCATGGTCGGCACGCTCGCGGCAGTCGACACGCGTGAAGGCGACACGCTTTCCGACATCGCCCGCCATTACGGCCTGGGCTTTAACGACATCGCGATCGCGAATAGCGCGATCCGGCCCTGGACGCCCAAGCCAGGCAGCCGGGCGCTGTTGCCTTTGGAGTTCATCTTGCCCGATGCGCCGCACAAGGACGTCGTACTGAATCTCGCGAACATGCGCTTGTTCTATTACCCGAAAAAAGAGCCGGGCACGTTATATACCTATCCGGTCGGCATCGGCCGGCAAGGCTGGAGTTCGCCGATGGGAGTGACGAACATCGTCGAGAAACAAGCCAATCCGGTCTGGCATGTGCCGCCGTCGATCCTGCGCGAACATGCCGAAAAAGGCGACATACTGCCGGCCGCGGTGCGCTCGGGCCCGGACAACCCGCTCGGCTATTTTGCGATGCGGCTCGGCTTTCCGAGCTATCTGATCCACGGCACCAACAAACCCTACGGCATCGGCATGCAGATCAGCCACGGCTGCATTCAGCTGTATCCGGAAGACATCGAAACGCTGTTCAAGAAAGTATCGGTCGGCACCAAGGTGCGCATCGTGCATCAGCCTTACCTGGCGGCCTGGCAGCAGGATGCACTGTATATCGAGGCGCACGAACCGCTGGACAAATGGGCAGAGGGTAAAGGCAAGAGCAAGTTGAAAAAGCAGTTCCTCAAAAAACTGAAGACGCTGGCTGCCGACAAAAACGCTGACATCGATTGGGAAAAAGTCGAACGGGTGATAGCGCGTGCGGACGGCATTCCGACGCCGGTATTGAAAAACAGCCCGGAACTCGCGGAACTCTCACAAAAAGCGGTGCAGCTTACGCACCCTGAACGCTTGTACGGACAACCCGAAATTGCGGACCTGAAGGACAGCGACTGGTCGATGCGAGTCGCGAGCTATCAAACCGAAGCCGAAGCCGACCAACTGGCGGCGATGCTGAATCATCAGGGACCACCGATCCCGGCGCGCAAGGTCAAATTGAACGATCAATACCATGTGATCGCCGGCCCTTATAAGAGCAAGAAGGAAGTCACCAAAGCCGCCAAACGCGTGCTGATGGACTTCGAAATGAAGACTGAAACGATCAAACCGGACCAGAACAAGTCCTGATTTTACGAGCGTTCCCGCGCTAGCGCGGGAACGCGGTGAAAGGATTATTTTTTGCGGGGCCTGCTGCCGCCTCTGGCTTCGGACTTCGGTTGAGCCGCAGCATTGTCTCTCGGCAAACCGGCAAATTCAAACAGGATGTCCAGTTCCTTGTCGGACAGTTCGTAAAAGGAATGCGCTTTCAGGCGTTCGGGCAGCACGACCGGCCCGTAGCGCACCCGCATCAAGCGGCTCACGACCACCTGCTGCGACTCCCACAAACGCCGGACCAGGCGGTTGCGGCCCTCGCTGACCGTCACGTAATACCACTTATTCGCGCCTTCGCCGGCGTAAAAACGGACCTCGTTGAACTTGGCCAGTCCGTCTTCGAGTTCGACGCCCTGCTTCAATTTTTCGATCGTCGCCTCGGACACCTCGCCCAGGATGCGCACAGCATATTCGCGTTCGATCTGGGTTTTCGGATGCATCAGCAGGTTCGCCAGTTCACCGTTATTGGTGACCAGGAGCAGGCCCGAGGTATTGATGTCGAGACGGCCGACCGCGATCCAGCGCGCCGCCGCGAGTTTCGGCAATTGCGTAAAGACCACCGGCCGGCCTTCCGGGTCGCGGCGGGTGACGACTTCGCCGGTCGGCTTGTGGTACAGCAGCACCCGGGTCGGCTGGCGGTCGTATTTTTGCCAATCGACATAGCGGCCGTTGATTTGCAGCGTATCGCCCCGCTGCAAGCGCACCCCGAGGGCCGCGACGGCGCCGTTGACCATCACCCGGCCTTCCTGAATCCAGCGCTCGATTTCGCGACGCGAGCCGACGCCGCCGCGCGCCAGGACTTTTTGAATACGCTCGCCCGCGCCTTCTTCCGGCGCGGCCGCTACGGCTTTCGGTCTGGCGGGCGGTTTGGCTTCAGGCGATGGTTTCCGGGTCGGCCTCGGCGGCTGTTTCGGCTGGTTCGTCTCGGGTTTCGAGAACTTCTTCTCTGGTTTCCTGTTTTTCACTGGCTTCCTGTTCAGGGGCTTGCGTGACTTCCGGCGTCAATTCGAGCGCTTGTATCTGCTCCAACGTCGGCAACTCACTTAATGACTTGATATTGAAATAATCCAAAAACTGCTTGGTCGTGCCGTATAAACCCGGCCGACCCGGCACTTCCTTATGCGCGACCACACGAATCCATTCGCGTTCGAGCAAGGTCTGAATGATGCCGGAACTGACGCTGACGCCGCGAATGTCTTCGATGTCGCCGCGCGTGACCGGCTGCTTATAGGCGATGATCGCCAACGTTTCGAGCAAGGCGCGCGAATATTTCGGCGGTTTTTCCTCGAACAGGCGCTGGACCCAGCGCGATAATTCCTGCCGGACCTGAAAACGGTAGCCGCTCGCGACCTGTTTCAGTTCGACCGGACGGGCTTGATAGTCGGCCGCAATCGCGTCAATCGCGACCTGAATCTCGGCAAGCTCCGGCTGTTCGATCTCGGGAAAGACCTGCTGAACATCCTTGCAGGTCATCGGCCGGTTCGCGGCAAATAGTATGGCTTCTACGATAGGTTGAATTTCCACGGCGATTTATCGCGTTTCAGTTAGGGGTCGCCGCGGCGGCGCCGCGCACGGTGATCTCGGCAAACGGTTCGAGTTGAATGATTTCGATCAATCCTTCCTTGGCGAGTTCGAGGATCGCCAAAAACGCGACCAGCACGCCGGGACGGCCTTCCTTGTAGAGGAACAATTCGGTAAAGCGCAGGCTTTCGGCGCCTTTCAGGTTATCCAGGATGGTGGTCATGCGTTCGCGGACCGACAGCGGCTCCAGGACCACCTGGTGATGGCTGAATTGCTCGGCTCGCTTCAAGACTTGCTGCAACGCCTGCAGCATTTCCTGCATCGTCACATCGGGCAGTTTCTTCTCGAAAGTCAGGTTCGAGGTATCGGCAACGCAGGTAAAAAGCTCGCGCTCCAGCCTCGGCATCAGTTCGATCTCCTCGGCTGCTTTTTTGATGCATTCATATTCCTGCAGGCGGCGGATCAACGTCGCTCGCGGATCTGCCTCGTCTTCTTCCGCTTCCTGCTGCCGCGGCAGCAACATACGCGATTTGATTTCCGCGAGCAGCGCCGCCATCACCAGATATTCGGCCGCCAGCTCCAGGTTCATTTCGCTCATCATCTGAATGTACGAAATGTACTGATGCGTCACATTGGCGATCGACACCTCGACGATATCGAGGTTCTGCCGCCGGATCAGATACAGCAATAAATCCAACGGCCCCTCGAACAGTTCGAGAAACACTTCGAGCGCATTCGGCGGGATGTAAAGATCGTCCGGCAGTTGCTCGATCGGCTCGCCGTTCACGATCGCAAGCACCGCCGCCCGCTCCGGTACGAAATCGTGACTCAAATCATTCATCGCTCAACCATCGCCCGGCGCCTCTGCATAAGCATCAGATGCCGGCGATCGAAAAAAACAGCTGCTGCGCAAGATACATCGGATATTCCAGAATCGCATTCAAAATCCGGGTATAAAGCAGCACCAACAGGATCAGGAACCCGTAACGCTCCAGGCGATTGTACTTCCATGCCCAAGTGTTCGGCAAAATCCCGGTGAGCACGCGGCTGCCGTCCAGCGGCGGAATCGGCAACAGGTTGATCAGGGCCAGCACCAGGTTGATCGAAATACCGGCGACGCCGGAGTAAATCAACGGCATTGAAATCGCTTCGATGCCGATCAGCACGCCAAGCCGCGCCAGCAGCGCCCAGCCGATCGCCATCAACAGGTTCGAAATCGGTCCCGCCAATGCGACCCAGGCCATGTCCTTGCGCGGGTTCTTGAAATTCCGCGCATCGACCGGCACCGGTTTGGCCCAGCCGAAAATGAAGCCGGTGCCGGTCAGCAGCAACAGTCCCGGCAGAATCACCGTGCCGAGCCAGTCGATGTGGTTGAGCGGGTTCAAGGTCAGCCGGCCCTGCTGGTCGGCGGTATTATCGCCGAATTTTTTGGCGACCCAGCCATGCGCGACTTCATGCACGGTAATCGCAAAAATCACCGGCAATATCCAGACCACGATCCGCTGCACCAGCGACAATTCATCCATCATAATGCGGTCTCCTCAGTTAATCCAGCATCGGCGCGATGCCGATGCCTTGCCGGACGATTTCGGGACCGTTGCTCGAAAATTCAATGATCGTGGTTTCGCGGTACTCGATGATCCCGGCGTCGATCACCAGCTCGATCTCATGCTCCAGGCGTTTGCGGATATCATAAGGATCAGTCAGCGGCTCATCCATGCCGGGCAACAGCAGACTGGACGTGAACAAAGGCTCTCCCAACTCCTCGACCAGCATCTGCGCGACCGGGTGTTGCGGAATCCTAATACCGACCGTTTTCTTTTTCGGATGTTGCAGGCGGCGCGGCACTTCTCGGGTCGCGTCCAGGATGAACGTAAACGGGCCCGGCGTCAGCGCCTTGATCATCCGATAGGCGTCGTTGCTGATCTTGGTGAAATTGGACACCTGCGCGAGGTCCTTGCAGACCAGCGTAAAATCGTGCTTGTCGTCAAGCTGGCGAATGCGGCGGATTTTGTCCAGAGCGCCCTTATCGCCGATCTGGCAGGCGAGCGCATACGAGGAATCGGTCGGATAAACGATGACTCCGCCTTGGCGAATAATCTCCACTGCGCGATGGATCAAGCGCAACTGCGGATTTTCGGGATGAATTTCAAAAAACTGGGCCATTTTTAAGAAGGACGTCAAACAATGTGTCATTATAACGTATTCGCTCCCCAAACCGTTGAATAATGTATTGAATATAGTGGAGTTTCTGCCATTTGGGGAAGGCGCCCTGCATGGGAACACGATAAGATAGCTGGCATCAGCGCTCGGATTCTTTCTTCGCGACCTTGTTCCGTAAATAAACCGGCTGCGCATCTTCGACATCGACAGCCTGCCCCAACGCGTAACCGCGTGCGCCCAAGCGTGCGACCGCCGCCGCTCGCGGCAGATTATCGGTTTCGATTAAACCGATGCGCCCGGCCAACCGTTGCGTCAATGCCTCCCGATAAACACCCCATCCGGTGCCGATGCCGGCGCCGGTCAGATCGGGGAAGGTGATCGCTTCTGCCGGCGTAACTTTTTCTTCGCCCAATAACTCGGCAAAACCCGACGCACCGCGTTGATACACCGCAAAATAGATTTCGCCCATCCGGGCGTCCATCGCGGTGAAAGCGGTATCGGGGCCCTCGGCATTTCTGTCGAAAAACTCCTGCGCGACCGCCGCCAGCGTCGACACCGGCACGACCGGCAGATCGCCGCCGAGCGCGATGCCCTGGATCACGCCGGTCGCGATCCTGACACCGGTAAACGAACCGGGGCCGCGGCCGAACGCGAGCGCGTCGAGTTCGGAGAGTTTCAATCCGGCCTCGCTCATCAGGCCGTCTATCATCGGCAGGATCAATTGCGCATGGTCTCTCGGCGACACCTGGTAGCGCTCGATCACTTCGCCATCGAGATACAGCGCGGCCGAGCACGCTTCGGTTGCGGTCTCCACCGCGAGTAATTTCATGATTATCGAATCCACTTCCTGAACAAAAACGGCACGACACTGCCGATCAAGATCGAAAACAGCACCATGCCGATATGCTGCCGGCTCCAATTGACCGGATACACATCGGCCCTGACCGGCCCTGTCAACCCCGGAATACTCGGCAAATCGCCGTCGCCGCCGTCGACCTTCAATTGCGCCTTCATGCCTTTTTCCTGGTGCTGCGGCAGCTCGCAGTGCACCAGATAAGTCTTTTTCCGGCTCGGCAGGATCATCGAGGCCTTCAATTGCCCGTGCCCGAACAGCTCCAGATGCAGCATGCCTTCGGGATAGAGATAGCCCGGCAGACCGTGGATCATCATCTGATGCCGAACATGGTCGTCGTTGATGAAGGTGATGTTGATCTTCGCGCACGGCTTGACGTTCCATTCCTGCTGGTCGTAGGCGAACATCTTGCCGGGAAACTTTTTCGCGTGCTCGCGGCCGGCGCGGATCGTCAGCTCGACCGTTTCGGAAATTTGCGGGCAATCGCGCGGCAGCCGGTCCGGATTCGCGTTCATGATCATGCCGGTCTCATCCATCATCATGCCCTGATGATGCATCATGGCGGCGTTTGCCTGCGGCAATAAGCCGACAGCCAGCAGCAAGCCGGCGGAGATCGCGGTCATTCTGGACTTCATCATTGACGCCTCCGGTAACCGGTGAAAATCAGATAGACGAAAAGCCCGAACGCGCCGCCGCAGGACAAGCCGAACGCGGCCAGCTTCAAGATGTTCGGCTCGATCCGGCCCGGCTCGCCGAGCATCTCGGTAAAATCGCCCTGGGCCCAGGGCGGCTGTTTTTTCGCATAATAATTTTTGTCGAACGCGACATCGAGCATTTCGTCATGCATCTTCGGCATCCCTTTATCGTCCAGATAAGCCTGATAGCCGATCAGCGAGATATTGCCGCCCGGCTCCATGCCGTCGGTCGTCTCGCCGTTCGAGGCATGATCATGGAACATCCACACGCCCGGCCCGTAACTGTGCAGACCGTCGTTGACCGTTTTTAGATCGACATCGATCCGCTGCGCGGGCGCGATGTCGAGCACGTCGCGCGTCTCCCTGACCGCCTCGGGCCTCTCGACGCCGTCGGTCGCGGTCACGGTCACCTTATGGCCGTGGATATGCAGCGCCATCGGCGAACGCTGCGCATTCGCGATGCGCAACTTGATGTTTTCGTTTTCGCCGGCCGCGATCAACCCGTCGCGCACCGTATAGGGAAAGGAATGGCCGTTCAGCAGGAAATAGTTTTCATGCGACTCGGTGATGTTGTATTCGCGGCTCATCCGTTTCGAGATCAGGCGAGCGTCGTTCGCATTCTGGATCACCGCGGACAGTTTCTTGTCGAGCGCTTGATACAAGAGGTCGAATTCGCGGCTATAGCCTTCCTTGACCTTGACCGACGGATGCCGGACCTGGCCGGCGCCGATGTTAAAGGTCTGCACCCAGTTGTTCGGCTTGTTTTCCTCGACCACGAAGATGCCGCTGAGCCCCATCATCATGTGCTGTGCGGTTTGCACGTGGCAATGATAGAGCATCGTGCCGGTATGCCGGGGTTTCATCTCATAGGTATGGCTCGCGCCCGGAAACACCGCATGCTCCTCCATGCCGTCGTTGTCCTCGCCCGCCGCGGTCATGAACGGATGGTCGACGCCGTGCAGATGGATCGTATGCGGCAGATAATGGATGTTTTCGAGCGTGAGCTTGACCGTATCGCCCTGCTCGACCCTGATCGTCGGTGACGGCGCGCGCAAGATCGGATTGGCCTGCATCGTGAAGAAATTCTTCAGCGCCATGCCTTGCGATTTCGGCGCGAACACCCAAAGTCCCGGTTTGATACCCGGCGCGATGTCGAAGGTGTTGATCAGGAATTCGCCGTCTGGACTCGCGCCATTCAACTCGACCACTTCGAGCTTGATTTCGATCACGTCCGGGTCGCCGTCGCCGTCGAGGTCGTCTTTTTTGACGACCGCATCCTGCGCCATGCGCGTCTGCATCAGGGTCGCCATCGAGATGTTGTTGGTGCCCTTGACCGCCGCGGCGATGTCATAAGGATTGTCCGGATCGCAGGACAGCGCCTCGTCGATGCTGACGCCGTCGATCGTTTGCGCCTGGCGCCATTCGGGATGCTCGTCCGGGCAAGGCTTCTCGGTGCCGCCGGTTTCGGCCGAACGGGTATAAACGGTCGAAGGCGACAGCGCGCCGCCCTTTTCCAGCCCGAATGGCGCCAGCCACCAGGCCGCGCCTGCCAAGGCGGCAACGAGCGAGATTAATAAATAACGTTTTTTGGGGGTCATGCGGCGATGAAAACTGCAAAAATTAAGGGTTATTGTAAAGGTCCGGGGGGCGAAAAGAAACTCGCACAAACGACGCGGCGGTTTGAACTCATGATTATCGGCGCGTCCGATTGTGTTAACCTAGCCGCAACAAAAAACGGTCAGGATCATGAAATTCGCGATACAAATCAACGCCGGCCCCTATGCCTCGAACGCCGGCCATACCGCCTTGCGCTTCATCGAGGCCGCGCTCGCCTCGGGCCACGAGATCGTGCGGGTCTTTTTTTATCATGACGGCATTTATCACGGCCTGAAATATGCGACCCCGCCCGACGATGAATTCAACTACGCCGCGAAGTGGAGCGCACTTGCACAGCGCCACCGGCTCGATCTGGTGTTGTGCATTTCGGCCGCGCAAAAACGCGGCCTCCTCTGCCGCGACGAAGCCGAACGCCAAGGCAAGCGCGATGACGATCTGGCCGCGGGCTTTCGAATCGGCGGCCTCGGTCAACTGGTTGAGGCGACGCGGCACGCGGACCGCTTCCTGGTCTTTGGGTAAATCGCGATGAAAAGCTATCTGTTTATTCTCCGTAAACCGGCTCACGGCGGCGCCTTCGTCCAGGAAATGCTCGACATTATCTTGACGACCGCCGCATTCGACCAGCAAACGTCGATTTTGTTGCTCGACGACGCGGTCTTCCAATTAAAAAAAGGGCAACAGCCGGAACGTTTCGGCATGAAGGATACCGCGTCGATCTATCCTGCACTCGAAATTTATGACGTGAAACACATCTATGCCGAGGCCGAATCGCTCGAAGAGCGGGGGCTGAAGCCGGGCGACCTCTGCCTGCCCATCGAATCGGTTTACCGAAAAGACATCCCGGGCCTGATGCGGCGCCACGACGTGCTGTTTCCGGGCTAATCATGGTCTGAGCCCCAATCTGCAAGCGAGGCGGCAGCCGCAGGGATTGCGGCACGGTCAAAATTTATTTTTCGCCTGATTATGGCCGCTTACCGTCTGATCGCCGGTATTTTTTTTGAATGCCTCGAAAAACTGTGTCATATGCCGCAGCGAGTCAGTCATATCACCTAACCGCCGTTTTCTCCTGTCCCGTAACCCATTGAAAATGGCGGATTTTGCTTAGACAAAACCGCTATATCTAGCAGTAATCATGCCAATTTATGCGACATTTTGTCGCGCGTCAATCCGCCGCATTTTCTAACGCGAACTGTGCCGGTAGACTTGGTTTCAACTTTTGCAAGGCCTGTAAAACCTCTTAAGTTATCATCCTTCCTCTCTCGGTGCGGGCCGGCTTCCGGTCCGCACATTTTTTTAAGGGGCCGACATGAAACGCTACAACACGCTACTGATCAACCACATTCCGGCAAATCCTGAAACCCTAAAAAAACAAACCGCGATCCATGAGGCCGGACACGCCGCCGCGATCTATCTCGGCAACAAACAAAAACAATTGCCGCCGGTTTTCTTCCAGATCCTGATCCAGGATGCGCTGCATGAACCCCCCTGGCCATGCCGGACCGGCACTCCCTCTGCCGCAATGACCTGCTTTGCAAAAGTCGAAGGCGGCCGCCTGATTCATACCCTGCCCTCCTCGCTGCCGGAAGCCACACGGCGCTTTTCGCCGCTGGAGCGGCAAGCCTATCAGTCCGCTTTCGAGGCGGATATCGTCAATTTTCTGGCAGGCCCGCTCGCCGAAGCCAAATATGTGGCGTCATGCGATGACGAAATCTTCAATCCACGCCTGGTGAATCTCGATGCGCTGCATTTTTACGGCGGCACGGCGGATGTCGCGCTGGCCAAGGAATACCTAGCCTGCCTGATCGCGGAACCGCGGGAAAAAGAGCGGCTGATCGCCGAACTGTTCATGACCGCCTACCAATTCATCAGCCAGCGTTCGCACTGGCGCGCGATTACCGCGTTGGCCGATTTCATCCTGAGCTCAGGTAAAAATGTGATCGCCTGTGAGGACATCATCCGGGTCCTCGATGCGCAAACGGCCTGAGCGATTTTTTGCGCCCGGATAAAATCAGGCGGCGTGTGCCGCGCGCTCGCCGAACAACGCAGTGCCGACCCTGACGATCGTTGCACCTTCCAAAACCGCCGCCTTTAAATCACCGGACATGCCGAACGAAAAGGTATCAAGCTCCGGCCGCGCGAGCTCTTTGACCGCCTCGCATAAAGCCCGGTAAGGCTGCCTTTGCCGTTCAAAATCGCTTTCCGGCGCCGGAATCGCCATCACCCCGCGCAGCCTTAAATGAGGCAGCGACATGACCTGTTCGCACAGCGCCGGCAGTTCGTCGAGGCCGACGCCCGATTTGGACGCCTCGCCGCTGATATTGACCTGCAAACAAATATTCAACGGCGGCAAGCCCGCCGGCCGCTGATCGTTCAGCCTTTTGGCGTTTTTGAACGAATCGATGCTGTGCACCCAATCGAAATGCGCGGCCAGCAGTTTGGTCTTGTTCGACTGAATCGGACCGATGAAATGCCAGGTGATGTCATAAGCGCCCAATTCCGCCTGTTTTTTCACCGCTTCCTGGCAATAACTCTCGCCGAAATGACGCTGCCCGGCCCGGTAGGCTTCGGCAATGTCATGCGCGGGCTTGGTCTTGCTGACCGCCAATAGCAGCACCCTATCCTCCGGGCGTTTAGCGGTGCCGCAATAGTCCCGAATTTGCTGGCGGATGAGTTTCAGATTTTGGCTGATCATGGCGTCTTAATGTCGAAATAACGAGAGAGCCGGCTATTAAACACCACGCCTTTCAAAAAACAAAGAGTTGAACTACTTTTTAAGAACAGATCAGCCACTTTTAACCCCCTTTTAGAGAAAATTATGGATATTGCCGAGTTACTGGCTTTTTCGGTCAAAAACAATGCGTCGGATTTACATTTATCGGCAGGGCTGCCGCCGATGATTCGGGTGGACGGCGATATTCGCCGGATCAACGTGCCGCCTCTCGATCATAAAGCGGTACACTCGCTGATGTACGACATCATGAACGACAAACAGCGGCGCGATTATGAAGAATTTCTCGAAACCGACTTTTCGTTTGCGCTACCCGGCGTCGCGCGCTTCCGGGTCAACGCCTTCAATCAGGAACGCGGCGCGGCGGGGGTTTTCCGGACCATTCCTTCGAAGGTTTTGAGCCTCGAAGACCTGAAGGCGCCGAAATTTTTCGAAGAAGTGACCCGCAAGCCGCGCGGCCTGGTGCTGGTCACAGGGCCCACCGGTTCCGGCAAATCGACCACGCTGGCGGCGATGATCAACCACATCAACACGAACGATTACGCGCACATCCTGACCGTCGAAGATCCGATCGAATTCGTGCATGAAAGCCAGAAATGCCTGATCAACCAGCGCGAGGTCCATCGCGATACGCACGGCTTCAACGAAGCCTTGCGCTCGGCCCTGCGGGAAGACCCGGACATCATCCTGGTCGGCGAAATGCGCGACCTCGAAACGATCAGGCTGGCGCTGACCGCGGCCGAAACCGGCCACCTGGTCTTCGGCACCCTGCATACGACTTCCGCCGCGAAAACGATCGACCGGATCATCGATGTGTTTCCGGCCGCCGAAAAGGACATGATCCGCTCGATGCTGTCCGAATCGCTGCAGGCGGTCATTTCGCAAACATTGCTCAAAAAAGTCGGCGGCGGCCGTATCGCGGCGCACGAGATCATGGTCGGCACCGCCGCGATCCGCAACCTGATCCGCGAGGCGAAAGTCGCGCAAATGTATTCGGCGATTCAAACCGGACGCAAGGACGGCATGCAGACACTCGACCAGAATCTGAAGGAACTGGTCGACAAGGGCCTGATCACCTCGAAGATCGCAATGACCCGTGCGGTCAACAAAGACATGTTCCGTTAAGCCCATCACCCAAGGAAAGCTCATGGATTTCAAAGCCTTGCTCGCACTGATGGTGCAAAAGAAAGCCTCCGACCTGTTCATTACCTCAGGCCGCGCGCCGACGATCAAGGTCGACGGCTCGATGGTCGAAGTCTCCAAAAATCCGCTGACGCCCGAACAGGCGATGAAAATCGTGCTCAGCATCATGAATCAGCGGCAAAAGGACGAATTCGACAATACCAAGGAATGCCAGTTTGCGATCAGCCTGCCTGACCTCGGCCGCTTCCGGGTCAGCGCCTTTATGCAGCGCGACGCCGCCGGCATGGTCTTGCGCCGGATCGAAAACCACATTCCCGACACCGAAGCGCTGCATTTGCCACCGGTGCTGAAAGATCTGATCATGGAAAAACGCGGCCTGGTGATCTTCGTCGGCGCGACCGGCACCGGTAAGTCGACCTCGCTGGCATCCTTGATCAAACACCGCAACCAAAACACCAGCGGCCACATCATCACGATCGAAGACCCGATGGAATTCGAACATCCGCATTTAGGCTGCATCGTGACTCAGCGCGAAGTCGGCGTCGATACCGAATCGTATGAAGTCGCGTTGAAAAACACCCTGAGACAGGCGCCCGACGTGATCCTGATCGGCGAAATACGGACCCGCGAAACGATGCAGAACGCGATCACCTTCGCCGAAACCGGGCATCTGTGCTTATCGACCCTGCATGCGAACAACGCGAACCAGGCGATCGACCGGATTCTGCATTTCTTCCCCGAGGACATGCACCCGCAGTTGTTCATGGACTTGTCGCTGAACCTGCGCGGCATCGTCGCGCAGCAATTGATCAAGCGTGCGGACGGCAAAGGGCGTTATCCTGCGATCGAAATCCTGATCAACACGCCGCTGGCGAAAGATTTAATCCGTAAGGGTGAGGTGCACAAACTGAAGGAATTGATGAAACAATCGCGCGAACAGGGTATGCAGACCTTCGATCAGGCCTTGTACGATCTGTATGTCGCCGGCAAGATCAGCTATGAGGATGCATTGAATTCGGCCGATTCGAAGAACGAAGTCCGCCTGATGATCAAGCTCGGCGCGGAAGGCGTCAGCAGTTCGGCCGGAGACAACATGGTGCTGACCGAGACCGAAGAGGATACGGGCAAGTTGTTTTAATGCGCTGCCGGCGCCGAGGCTTCGGCGCCGGCAGAAAGACCTCGATTTTCGATGACCCCGGACGGTTCCGGGGTCATCGAAACAGGAAAGATCAGGCCGAATGAGCCTGCACGGGAATGGACGAAGCGGTGCGAATCACTTCGTTCCTTTCGTTAAAATAAATCAGCGCCGGCTTATAATCGGCCAACTCATTCTGGTCGTAAACGGCATAGGCGCAGATGATCACCACATCGCCCGCGCAAGCCAGCCGCGCGGCCGCGCCGTTGACCGAAATGACGCCGGACCCGGCTTCCGCGCGAATCGCATAGGTCGTGAAACGCTCGCCGTTATTGACATTGTATATCTGGATCTGTTCGTACTCCCTGATCCCCGACAAATCGAGAAAGTCGCCGTCGATTGCGCATGAGCCTTCATAGCCGAGTTCCGAACGTGTAACGGTCGCCCGATGAAGTTTCGCTTTCAGCATCGTAGTTTGCATAATAACCCGATATAAAATAGCTTAAAAACCCTCAATTATCGCTTATTCCCGTGAATCCGGCAAGATAGGACCACGCAGGAATACGCATAGAAGGCGCCAAACCTATCTTTCGCCGCCGAACGCGGACGAACTGATGCGCGAGATTCTGCCGCTTCACTATTAATTTACTTCGAAAAACAAATATTATCAATCAGCCGCGTCTTCCCCAGCCTCGCCGCGGCCAGAATCACTAGATCGCGGTCTTCGGGCGCTGCCGCGGCCAAATCCAGGCTCCGGCAGATCGAAAAATAGTCGGGACGGAAACCCGCTTCGGACAAAAACGCCTGCGCCTGCCCTTCGATGTCCGCATAGGCGGCGCCGGACAACACAGCTTCTTTCGCCGTACACAAAGCCTGGTAAAGCTTCGCGGCATTGGCTTTTTCCGCAGCGCTCAAATACCCGTTCCGGGAACTCATCGCCAGACCGTTGGCTTCACGAACCGTCTCGACCGGCGCCAGCTCGACCGGCATGTTCAAATCCCCCACCATCGTCCGGATGATCACCAATTGCTGATAATCCTTCAGGCCGAAAAAGGCCGTATCCGGCTGCACGATATTGAACAATTTCGCGACCACGGTCGCCACGCCGTTGAAATGGCCGGGCCTAAAGGCGCCGCAATGCAGGTCCGACAAACCCGCGACACTGACCACCGTTTTCGCCGCCGAATCGTACATTTCCCTGACCGTCGGCAAAAATAACAGATCGGCCCCGGCCGCGAGCAATCTTTCGCGGTCTTCGGCTTCGGTGCGCGGATAAGCCGCGAAATCCTCGCCGACGCCGAACTGGGTCGGATTTACGAAGATGCTGACCACGACGCGCTCGGCCCGCCGCCGCGCCGCATCGACCAGGCTGATATGTCCGGCGTGCAGATTACCCATCGTCGGCACGAACGCAATCCGGTCTCCGGCGCGCCGCCAGGCTCCAATGATCGTTCGCAATTCGGCTATCGCATTGACAGTTTGCATGACTAAAAACTGTGCTCCAGGGCCGGAAAACGGCGTTCTTTGACCGCCCGGCGGTAGTTGCTTAGCGCCTCGGCGATTGCGACCGGCGGCTGCATGAAATTCATTGAAAAACGCGGCCGCTTGCCGACGCCGATGTCCAGCATGTCGTACAACACCAGCACCTGGCCGTCGCAGTCGACGCCCGCGCCGATGCCGATCACCGGAATCGCCAACTGCGCGCTGATTTCGGCGGCCAGCTTCGCGGGCACGCATTCGAGCACCAGCAGAGAGACCCCGGCTTCCTGGAGTTTTTGCGCATCGGAAACGATCTGGTCCGCATCGGCGGCTTCGACGCCCTGCACCTTGTAGCCGCCCAGCCGGTTGATCGACTGCGGCTGCAAGCCCAGATGGCCGCAGACCGGAATGCCTTGGTCGATCAGGAAGCGAGCCACCTCGAAGCGCGCGCCCTCCAGCTTGACCATCTGCGCGCCGGCCCGCATCAGTTTGGCCGCATTGACCGCCGCGCCGAGCGGGTCCGGATAAGTCAAAAACGGCAAATCCGCGATCACAAACGCGCGCCGGCGCGCAGCCGCCACGCAGCGGGTATGGTAAATCATGTCGTCCAGCGTGACAGTCAGCGTCGAAGCCTGGCCCTGGAACACCATGCCCAGAGAGTCGCCGACCAGCATCATCTCGATGCCGGCCGCATCGATCAAGGCGCTGAAGCTGGCGTCGTAAGCGGTCAAACAGGCGATTTTCTCGCCTTGCCGCTTCATCGCCGCCAAATCATGAATCGATAAGGGTTTCTGCTGCATTTCACGCCATCCTTTCGAGCCCATCCAGCGGGCAGTTTGCGACCAGGTCGGCAATCGGCCCGAGCCCCGGCACCCGCAGATCCGGCGCGATTTCGTGCAGCGGATACAACACGAAGGCCCTCTGGCTCAGCCCCGGATGCGGCACCGTCAGTTCGGAAGTCTCGATGCGTTGTTCGTCGTAGATCAACAAATCCAGATCGAGCGTGCGCGCGGTCCAGCGCAGAGAAGTTCTGACCCGTCCATGTTCGTGCTCGATGCGCTGCAATTGATGCAGCAAGTCCAGAGCCGCCAGGTCGGTCGTAACCGCCATTACCGCATTGATATAATCGGGCTGATCCTGAGGCCCCATCGGCGAACTGCGGTACAGGCTCGAAAAAGCCAGTTCGCACACGCCCGAAATCGCCGCGCAATCGGCGCGCGCCGAGCGGACTTGTGCGACGGGATCGGCCAGATTGCTGCCCAGCCCGATGTAGGCGGTGACAGCGCCGGTGAATGCTTTGCTCATCTCTAAAATGCTAACTTGCCTGGGGTCAATGTGGGAAGTTAATTTTGACCGAATCCTTAGCGCGCAAAAATAAGCGGCTATGCCACACTAAGGGGACGGATTTTCGTTCGGTCCGGTATTTTTCTTTTTGCTGCTGCGCCTACGGCGGGTGCGGCTGTTTTTCAGATTCCGGGACGGCTGCGTCATCTTTTTTTGCATCGCCTCATCGGCCAGCTGGAATTGTCCCCACCAGTCGGCCAGTTCGGCTTCGGCATCGCCGCTTTGCGCGCGGATCACCAGGAAATCATAAGCGGCGCGAAAACGCGGATGCGTCAACAGGCGCGCAGGCTTCGGCCCGAGCCGTTGCTCGAACTTCGGCTGCAAACTCCACACTTCGCGCATCGCGATGCTGATATGCCGCGGGAAGGCGGTGCTTTTGACCTGATGAGCCAGCACTTCGCCGACCGCGCTCTGGAATGCGTTATAGTCGTCCATGCCGCGCTCGAGGTTGAGCTTGACCTGCATCTTGACCGGTTCCCATAAAAACGCGGCAAACAGAAAATAAGGCGTCACCGTCTTGCCTTCGGCGATCCGGTTGTCCGAGTTTTGTAACGCCTTGATCAGCAGAAGCTTGGGAAAGCCCTTTTCCTCGACCGCGAGGCTTTTCTCGGTATCCGGGAACAATACCTGAAACAGCCCGTAATGCCGCAGCATTTCGAACGTTTGCAGCGCATAGCCGGACAAAAACAGCTTCAGCACCTCGTCATAAAGCCGCGCGGAAGGAATGCTGTAAAGCAGTTCGGCGGCGTCGTGCATCGCATTCTGGCAATCGGCATGCAGGTTGAAACCCAGTTTGACTGCAAAGCGCACCGCGCGCAGCATCCTGACCGGGTCTTCGCGGAATCGTGTGTCCGGGTCGCCAATCAGCCTGAGCGTAGCGGCTTTGTGATCGTCCATGCCGCCGGTATAGTCGACGACCGAAAAATCCTTGATGTTGTAGTACAGCGCGTTGACCGTAAAATCGCGGCGCCAGACATCCTGCTCTATCGTGCCGTACACATTGTCGCGCAACAGACGGCCTTCGTCATTGGTGACCTGGTTGTCGTTCTGCTGATCGCCCATGCCGCGAAAGGTCGCTACCTCGATCACCTCATGGCCGAAATGCACATGCGCAAGACGAAAGCGCCGGCCGATCAGGCGGCAATTGCGAAACACGCCCTTGATCTGTTCCGGATGCGCATTGGTCACCACATCGAAATCTTTCGGCTCGCGCCCGAGCAATAAATCACGCACGCAACCGCCGACCAGATACGCTTCATATCCCGATTTTTGCAGGCGATACAGCACCTTCAGCGCATGATCGCTGATCTGGGCCCGAGAAATCGTATGTTCGGGACGCGGGTAAATTCGAACTTGCGGCGCTTCGGGTACGGATTTGCCGCCAGTTGATTTAACTATTTTTTTGAAGAAGTTTAAAATAATCGACATTCCCTGGTTATTGTTATTTGTCTAAATCATATCATTTCACGCCTGATAGCCCAACAGGCACTATTCTTTGATAATCGATTCGGATATAGTAAAATGATTTCCGGAAGCTAGCAAACCCATCCTGATTGGCACGGCATTGAATCTGCATCAAGGATCAGGATATTATCTTTTTTATTCACCGGCGCGCATTCACTAACACGTCTGACGAGATGGCTATGTACAGAAAATTAATTAACGGTTTTATCGACAACCCGCTGGTAAGCAGCATTTTGGCAGTGGACTTTCTGCTGCTGCTTTTCATTCGTCCGCCGGTCTTCTTTTCCTTAATCTTGCTGGGTACGCTTGCCGGTTGCAGCATGTACATCGGCCAAAAAACCGCCCTGTTCAAATAATTGCAGTTGCCGGATCGAAGCGCTGCGTTGCCGGGCGTCGATGCCGCGCCCGGCCTCTTCCGCCGTCTGGCGGCCATCGTTTATGATGCGTTTTTACTGGCCGCGGTGCTGTTCGTCGCGACCGCCTCGATATTGCCGTTCAATGCGGGCGCGGCCTTTACGGCCGAGCAGTTTTTCTACCCTGCCTATCTGCTCGGCGTCAGTTTCCTGTTTTTTGCCTGGTTCTGGACGCACGGCGGCCAAACCTTAGGGATGCGCGCCTGGAAAATCAAAATCCTGACCTTTGACCGTGATCCGATCAGCTGGCGTCAGGCCGCACTCCGCTTTGTCTCGGCGCTCTTGTCCTGGCTGTTTTTCGGGCTCGGCTTCTGGTGGATTGTTTTCGACAAACAAAAACGCGGCTGGCATGATCATGTGTCCAAAACCGCGGTTTATTTCGAATCCCATTCCCCCACCCGATAAATCCGCACGCCAGGCAAGCCGGCTTGCAAGAGGAACGCGATAGCGGGCATGCTGCCCGCCCTAGTATAACTGATCCGCTTGTTTCGCGCGATCCTATTGCCGGCGGAAGCCCGTCAATCACCGCTTAACAGCCGCATCGGTCTCTCTCGTTATCCCCAAATGCGGCCCTATGCGCTATTTTGTTGTGTTGAACGCTTAGCCCCATCCTGTCAATTTGGACACGCGATACATAAAGGGACACCCTAATGACCGAGTCAAGCCCCCTCACCCCGCTGGACAGCGGCATTGCCGTCATCCATTCGAACCAACTCGAAGAGCTCCGCGATGTCGTCGATTTCTGGCTGCGGCAGCATCCTTTGAATCCATTGGAGCACGAAGTCTTCCTGGTGCAAAACAACGGCATGGGGCAATGGCTGAAACAAAACCTGGCGAAAAATACTTCCTTGGGCATCGCGGCGGCGATGCAAATGCAATTGCTTGCGTTGTTCATCTGGAGCGTTTATCGCGCGGTCCTGGGCGAACAAATTCCCCAGGAACAGCCGCTGGCGAAAGCCCCGCTGACCTGGCGCCTGTATCGTTTGCTGCCTACCCTGATCAGCCAAACCGGCTTTGAGACGCTGTCCAGGTTTTTGGCCGACGACCGCGACAGCCGGAAACGCTATCAGCTCGCCGAACAACTCGCCGATCTTTTCGACCAATATCAGGTGTATCGTTCGGACTGGCTGGCCGATTGGGCCGCAGGCCTTGATCTGTTGCGTAACGCGCATGGCGACGGTGACCCCCTGCCGGAAGCGCAACGCTGGCAGGCCGCATTATGGCGCGCGGTGCTAAACGATTTGGGCGGCGAGGACGCGCTGCCGTTCGCCAGCCGGGCTTCCGTGCATACGGAGTTTATGAGCCGCATCGACTCGCTGGAGCGGCGCCCCTCCGGCATTCCGCGCCGGATCATTTTGTTCGGCTTATCGTCCCTGCCCCAGCAAGCGCTCGAAGTCCTGGCCAAGCTCGGCAAGTTTTGCCAGATCGTGTTGTTTGTGCACAATCCCTGCCAGCATTACTGGGCCGACATCATCGAAGACAAGGAGCTGCTGAAAGCCGAGCGCCGCCGCCAAACCTATAAACCCGGCATGACATCGTCATTGTCCGCCGATGACCTGCATCTCCATGCGCCGCCCTTGCTGGCCGCCTGGGGCAAACAGGGCCGTGACTACATCCGCCTCCTGGATCTGTTCGACGAAA
>Ga0208264_1000049_pt1 | contig 90964 bp, 73 predicted proteins | sample LakWasMet31_HOW6_2_FD_183873 | JGI IMG/M metagenome (GOLD analysis project Ga0208264, IMG submission 183873) | Freshwater sediment methanotrophic microbial communities from Lake Washington under simulated oxygen tension - Sediment Metagenome... | ecosystem: Environmental > Aquatic > Freshwater >... | reverse complement strand
CTTAGTCATCATGCCCAGTAAAATACTCTTACCGACACCGGTACCGGCAAACAAACCCATCCGCTGCCCTCGCCCCACGCATAGCATGGAGTTAATGGCTCGCACGCCCACATCCAAGGGTTCTCGTATTGGCTTTCTGGATAATGGATTTATCGGGGTGCCCGTTAATGAGATTTGGTCATCAACTTTCAGCGGTCCCTTGCTATCCAGTGGATTACCCGCGCCATCCAAAACCCTACCTAGCAAACCAAATCCAACTCGCGCCAAACTTTGCTTACCCATGGGAATCACTCGACAATCTGGCTCCAAGCCATGCAACTCGCCAGTGGGCATTAAAAAAATATGTACACCGGAAAAGCCCACCACCTCCGCTTCAATGCTGCGGCCTTTTTTAGTTTCTATACGGCATCTTGAGCCGATAGGTGCACGGCAGCCCACGGCTTCCAAAGTTAACCCCACCATGCGGGATAATTTTCCTTCCACTATCAACTCAGGCATATCAACCAGCCGAGCAGAATACGGTTTTAAAGCGGCTATCCAGTTAGCGGAGCGGTTAGCTTGCGGAATCATTAGCTTCTATCCTGTTCACGCTCACCGCCTAATACATTGGCGATAACTGCGGCTAATCTGTTCTCAATCGTAGCATCCACGCGGGATACATCGGTATCTACTTTACAACCGCCACGGGTAAGTAATGGATCTTCCACCACAGTCCAGGCCGAAGACATATCATCCAATGACAAGGCAGAACGCACTAATTCAGCATCTTCGGGATGCAGATACAAACAGATTTTTTGTGATGATAACGGCAACACATTAATGGCTTCTCTAACCGTGGCAATGATTTGCCCGGGATCCATTTTTATTTCCCGCCGAATAATTTGCGTGGCAATTCCAATAGATAAAGTCACTAATTCCTGCTCAACCTCCGCATCCAGCGTCTTAAATGGCTCAGCTAATGCGCCCAAAAGCAAAACCAATTGATCTGCCTGCTCCTGCAAAATATGTTGATTTTCTTCATAGCCTCGCTTGCAGCCATCCGAAAAACCGTCATCAAAGCCTTGTTTTACGCCGTGTTCATAGCCTTCTTTTTGGCCTTGGGCAAAAGCTTCGTCATAGGCTTGCTTTTGTATGGTTTCAATTTCTTCAAGCGTTAAAACTGGCGGCAAGTCTTCTTGAACTGGCTCAGGTTCGGATGTTTCAATAACGTCTTCATCATCACCGAATACATTTGGCGCAGCCCAAACCCGCATTAACTCCAATTCGGCTTTAGAAAACCCCTGTGTCTTAGACGAGTTCATCTGAGCCGCCTAATGCTATTTCGCCAGCATCAGCCAGTTTTTTAACAATAGCCAAAATTTCTTTTTGTGCGCCTTCAACATCACTTAATTTAGCTGGCGGTGAAGCTTCCAAATCGTCTTTGAGCATTTCTGCGGCACGTCTGGACATATTGTTAAATACTTTATCTTTTAGTTCTTCACTCACACCGCGTAATGCCAGCAACAGTTGTGGCGTTGGTACTTCCCTGAGTACTGTTTGCATACCGCGCTCATCGATGAGTTTAAGGTCATCAAATACAAACATTTTTTCCTGTATTTCTTGCGCCAATTCAACTCGATGTTCTGAAATCTCATTCATGATCAGATCACTGGCGTTACCTTCCATATAGTTCAGGATATTGGCCGCTGCATCTATACCGCCAATGGTGGTGGACTTCACGTTATCGCTGCCGGTAAGTTGTTTTTCCATGATTTGATCCAACTCACGTAAAGCTGATGGCTGAACGCCTTTCATGGTTGCGATACGCATCAAAATGTCTGAGCGGATATTTTCCGGTAAACACATCATGACTTCAGCCGCCTGATCGCTATCCATTAACGATAAAATTGTTGCCACAATCTGAGGATGCTCCATTCTGATCATATCGGCAATTGAGCGGGTATCCATCCATTTAAGCTGTTCAATACCTTTAGTGCTGGCACCTTGCAGGATTCTGTCCAGAATACTGTTGGCTTTATCCGCACCCAATGCACTCACCAATACGGTACGAATATAATCATCGGTATCCATACCCAGGGCAGTTTGACTTTTATAAGCTTTCAGAAATTCTTCAACTACGTCCTCCATCATGCCAATGGAGATTTCCCCCACATTAGCCATCCCAGAACCCAATATCTGTACTTCGCGTGGATTCATATGCTTAAGGACGAGCGCCGCTCTATCCATACCCACTGCCAACAGAAGTACCGCTGCTCGATCCGATTGTGTTAAGTCTTTACTAGCCATCTTTTCTAATCCAAGCTTTAATTACTTGCGCTACCACTTGAGCATCTTCATCAATCAAGCGTTTAACATATTCCAGTCGATGCTCGTAACTTTGCGGCAGATCCAATAGCAGCGGGTCGTTATCCATTGGCGCCAGCAGGCTAGCTATGTCATCTGCAGTGGGCACAGCAACTGGAATTCCGTTTTCATCGTATCTGACTTCACCAGGAGCGCCACCCGCTGCAGCAGATGCTGCGACGGCCGCAGCTTCGGCTTCCACTTTGGCCTGTTCTGCCAACTCAGTGCGAATTTCTTGTTCAGTTTTACCGCCCAACCGGCGCAGAGTCGGCCGAAGCACGCCCAAGACCAGGAACAACACGACAGCCGCCGCCAGCACTTGTTTCATCAGATCCAAAAACCAGCCCTGCTCCCAAAGCGGTTGCTCCGGTAAGGCTTCCATTTCTTCAGGAATTTTAAAAGTAACGTTGGTCACGGTGACTTGATCACCACGAGCACTATCAAAACCCACTGCTTGCTTAACCAAATCGGTAAAACGATTTAAATCTTCCTGGGCATACGCTTGGTACTTAACTGACCCATCAGTTTGAGCAAGATGGCGGTCATCAACCACCACTGCCACAGACAAGCGCCGCAATAAACCGGTAGCCATTTTTTGATGGGTGATGGTTTTATCCAGCTCATAATTTTTAGTGGCACTTTTGGCCGCGGTACCGGTTTTGCCGTCAGTATTTTGACCAGCCGCGTCCAAGGTTTCAGGCGCGGTTCCTGCAGGCGTGGGCTGGTTGGATAAAGCGCCCGGCACACCTTGGGCTTTGCCTTGGGTGTTTTGTTCTTCGGAAGTTTGTTCGCTACGCAATGCGGGTAGATCAGGATTAAACATCTCCTGGGTTTTGTCAGTTTCTGTAAAATCGACGTCAGCAGAAATTTGCGCACTCATGCCATTGGTACCGACCACTGGCGATAAGATATTGGTGATGCGTTCCATCAAATGCTCTTCAATATCTTTTTTAAATTGAAACTGTTTGGTGGTTAAGTTGGCGTCATCGGCTACTTCTTTAATATTTAACAACCGACCCATTTGATCGACAACGGTGACTTGCTCCGCCTCCAATTGCGGCACACTGGAGGCCACCAGATGCACAATGGAATCAACCTGGCCTTTATCCAAACTCCGGCCTTTGTATAGATTGACCATTACTGAGGCACTGGATTTTTTCCGGTCACGAACAAACACGGACTGCTCAGGAATAGCCAGCAAAACCCGAGCCGCTTTAATACTTTGAATAGACATGATCGTGCGCGCGATTTCACCTTCCAACACGCGTTGAAAGCGCGCCGCTTCCACTGTTTTGCTTGTTCCTAATGGTTGATCCTTATCCATTAATTCATAGCCAAAACTATTGTCTTTAGGAATCCCTTTGGCTGCCAGCTTTAACTTGAGGTCATTGACCTGATCCGCCAACACTAAAATAGCGCCTTTCTCCGCTTCAATTTTGTACTGCACGCCCTGAGTAGTTAAAAAATCGATAATTTCTGCCATATCCTTTTCAGGCACTTCTGCAAACAAACGACCATAAGTAGGTTCCTGAGACCACAAAATCACTGCCACGCCAATTGCCACACTTAAAGCAATCGCCAGCATTAAGGCAATTTGCTGTGTAATCGGCAATCTGGCGATGCCTTTTAGCACCGGATGATTGATGGAAGGTTGTGATGGCTTAGCTTCCGGCAGGGTTTGAGCTTCCGCTACAAGCCCGGTTGAGTCACCAGGTTCATCCAGCAGGCTATCGTCATCAATTACGTTTTGTTCACTCATGGCTTATCAACAATCCTGTTACATCGGCATGTTCATGACATCTTTATAGGCATCAACCAGCTTGTTTCTTACTTGCAACATAGCTTGGAATGAAACGCTGGCTTTTTGCGATGCCACCATCACTTCCGCCAGACTGACTTTGCTGTCGCCAGTTTCGAAGGCGGTTGTCAATTTTCCGGCAGCCTGCTGAGTTTCATTCACTGAATCGATGGATTGTTTTAGCAACACTGAAAAATCCGAGTCAGGCGCGCTTTCCTTGACGGTTGGCAGGCCTTTGGATTCCAGCGACATGGCGCGCATTTGCGCCAATAACTGGTTTACGTTCATATCACTCATGGTTTTGCCCTCTTAAAGACTATCTGTCTTAAATAAAGCACGATTAATGCCAATCTTTAACACGGAATAATAACGCCAGCGTCTTTCATGCGCGCCATCTTGTAACGTAAAGTCCTAGCGCTAATGCCTAGCTGTTCTGCTGCGGTTTTGCGGCTGCCTTTGGCTTGTTGCAGCGTTTGTAAAATAATGGTTTCTTCGGCATAACGAACGCTGTCACCTAAACCTGCTGATGCTGTTTCGGTATCAGCAATGACTGGTTTTTGACACTGGCTTTCAATAGCCTCGCTAGCTTCTATTTTTAAACTTAGCTCATCAAAGATCAGATCATCGATGCCAACCTTGTCACCTGAACATAAAATCAGCGCGCGCTGCATCACGTTTTCCAATTCCCGGATATTGCCCGGCCAGTCATAAGCTTGTAATTTGGCCACTGCCGCTGCATCAAATTTTGGCGTACTCAGCCCTGCTGGGCTATGCCGCCGCATCAATTCGTAGGCCAACGGTAAAATATCACCAGGACGGTTGCGTAATGGCGGAATGGTGATGGGGAATACATTTAATCGATAATACAAATCTTCCCTAAATAACCCGCGTTCCATTTGCTCTTTAAGTTTTTGATTTGTCGCTGCCAAAATTCTGACATGCAGGTGCAATTTTTTATGACTGCCTAAGCGCTCCACTTCTTTTTCTTGCAAAACCCTTAATAACTTGGCTTGCAAGGCCAAATCCATTTCGGCGATTTCATCCAACAATAACGTGCCGCCCTGCGCTTGCTCAAACTTGCCGGGCATGGCTTGCACAGCGCCTGTGAAAGCACCTTTTTCATAGCCAAACAACATCGCTTCCAACATGTTATCGGGAATTGCGGCACAGTTGATCGCAACAAATGGCCCTTGTTGGTAATTGGAATGTTGATGAATATAATTTGCCACGACTTCTTTGCCAGTTCCGCTTTCGCCTTGCAATAACACCGCCACATCGGTTTTTGCCACTTTGCCGATCAGTTGATACAGTTTTTGCATGACTTCACCTTTGGCAGGTTCTTTATTTGTCGCAGTTACGCTGGCAGTGGTGCGAATACAAGCCGCCACTTTATTAACCAGAAGGGCTGCGTCAAAAGGTTTAATCAAGTAATCCGTTGCGCCCGCCTGCATGGCTGCCACGGCTTTGGGCACCGTTCCAAATGCGGTCATCAGTAGCACCGGCAGGTCAGGATATTGATGCTGAAGGTTTTGCAATAATTGCAATCCGTCCATCACTGGCATTTGCACATCGCTAATCACCAGTTTAACCGTAGCCAATGCCAGTTTACTCAGCGCATCGGTTCCATTTAGGGCAGAAATTGCTCGATACCCATGAATTTCCAGGATTTCGCACAGCGCCTCACATAAAGCGACGTCATCTTCCACAACCAACACATCATACTGTTTCATATTGCATCTCCCAGACTTGCGCTGCTGAATCGGAATGACCACTGGGCAATCCATAACTTGCCGAGATAAAGCAAGGCAGGCTGATGGTAAATACGGTGCCTAAACCGGTTTTGGATTCCACCGTCACCGATCCGTTATGCGCTTTTACAACACTATCAACCACCGATAAGCCCAAGCCAGTACCGCTGCTTTTGGTGGTAAAAAACGGCTCAAAAATACGTTCGCTAAAACTGTCTGGAATTCCTGCGCCATCGTCCGCAATTATTAGCAACAAGTTATTCTCGTTTTGAGTTGCCATAATTTGAATTGCGCCATAGGGATCAAGGGCATCCACCGCATTGTGGATAATATTTAATAACGCGCCACGCAGCGCATTGGCATTACCCAACAGTTCGTCCTGTTGAACGGCGTTGATAATGCTGACATCAATGGGCTTGGTGCTGGCATATTCCATTGCGCCCGTGCGTAGTTGGCTTAATAAGCTGGTTAATGAAAACGTGTTCATTTGCAGACGGCCTTGTTTGGCAAACCCCAACATATCGTTAACCTGCTGCTCTAAATGATGCAAACGTTCTAAAATTTTCATGGAAAACAATAAGCGCTTCTGACTGTCAATGGCAGGATTCGTTAATTGCGATGCGTACAGAATAGCGGTTGCCAAAGGTGTTCTAACCTGATGCGCCATGCTGGCCACCATTTCACCCATAGCTGTCAGTTGCTTTTGTTGATTGAGCAAGTCTTGCAAAGCCCGCATTTCAGTTACATCGGACAACAGGATAATTTGCCCGGTATTGGCTTCTAATTGCCGATAACTAATATTCAGCCTGGTGCCATTCGTTAAGCTTTGTTCATGCGGATTTCCAAATACCGGCACCAAACTGCGACAGGCTATTTGTTGCCACGCTTGCCCGCGTAACGGTTCACCTAGCAAGCTGACTGCCACGGCATTGCATTCAATAACCAAGCCATCGGTATCCAACACAATCACCCCAGCAGGCAATGCGGATAAGATTTTTTGCAATCGTGCAGCCAGCTGTTCTTTTTCTTCCAGTGTTTTTAGACGATCACTACGCGCTAATGCCAATTCCTGATGTAACTTGGCCACCTGCCCTTCCAAACCTTGGTATGAAGTCACCAAATGCTCGGATAATTCATTAAAAATTTGAAATGCGCTTGTGAGTTGTTCAGCTTTTTGGGCGTTAACTATGTGCTCAGTATTCATGTTTAATCCTGCTATGTTTTACCATAAACATAGCTAAGCAAGAAAAAGACCAACTAAAAATAGCTACTAATTACAGTTAGTTATAAAGCAGCGTCAACAGTTTGGCACTTATAAATCAATCTTGCGCAATTTTTCTACCAGCGTTGTGCGTCGCATGTTTAAGCGCTTGGCAGCATGGGCAACCACACCATTGCATTCGGTCAGAGCTTGCTTGATTAAATCATTCTCCATACGGGTTAAATAATCTTTTAAATCCAGGCCTTGCTCGGATAACTGACCCAACGTCGCCGATAATCCATCTATCGGCTGTGGCATCTGGATGTGTATTGATTCAAAACTATCGTCCTCATCAGAACTGGGCAGCGACTGATCAGCATTAAGCAAGCCTTCGGGCACTGTAAAATGATGAAATTTTTCCGGCAATTCTTTGACATCCACCAGCGCACTTGGATAAATAATCGCCAAGCGCTCGAGCATATTAGCCAATTCTCTGACATTGCCTGGCCAGTCAAATTGCATCAATACGGCAATAGCGGCATTCGATAATCTAACTGAACCGCGCTTACCCACTTCCAGCCGGTTAATGATATCTTTGACTAAAAACGGAATATCCTCTGGCCTGTCGCGTAGTGCCGGCATTTCAATAGGAAAGACATTCAACCGATAAAACAAATCCTCTCTAAACCGACCGGCCTTAATTTCTTCATCTAAAGAGCGATGCGTTGCCGCAATAATTCTGACATCGCATTCGATTGTCTTGCTGCTGCCTATGCGCTCAAACGTGCGCTCCTGCAATACCCGCAGCAATTTAACCTGCATCGGTAGCGGCATGTCGCCGATCTCATCTAAAAACAGCGTTCCGCCTTCGGCCAGTTCAAAACGGCCCTGCCGAGAACTCAATGCACCGGTAAATGCGCCTTTTTCATGTCCAAACAATTCACTTTCCAACAACTCGCCGGGAATAGCGCCGCAATTGATTGGCACAAACAGCTTGGATTTTCTTAATGAGGCATCGTGCAAGGCTCTGGCCACCACTTCTTTACCGGTGCCGGATTCGCCTAAAATTAATACCGTGGCATCAGATTCCGCCACTTGAAAAATCGCCTTTCGTAAATTAATAATGGCTTGGCTGCTGCCTTGAAGGCGCTCAATAGCAGACTGGCGACGATCATAACCACGCCTGTCCAAAGAACTTCTGGGAATTTCAATCTGTTGATTACTGCCATCACTGACTTTATCAGTTAATGTTTTGAGTTGTGGATACGTAAACGGCCATTCCTGTACCTGACCAACCAAATTCACTATACCCGTGGCAATCTGGTCAACGGTGCCCTTTTCAACAATCAGCACCAACGTGCTATCAGGGGTTTTTACTGTAATATCCTTGATTACTGTCGCTAGCTTATCAATGCCGTCGCCAAGAAAAATCAGCGACTTCTCGTTAATATCTGATAATCCAGACTCATAAGTGGCTGCCGAAAACCTCGTTACAGAGAATTCCATAAACTGCAAAATCAGCTCAATTTGCTGAGCTCTTGTTTTGTTATCATCAATTAACAAAATTTTCGGCAAAGCCATAATTACTCACTCATTACATTTTTTTGACAGGTTAATTAGCAGCAGTAACCCGCCCCCAGTGTGTTTTAACTATAGCTCATCTTAATTATTTGACTACTTGAGCACAGAATTTACTTAGTAAAAAACCTGACAACATTTAATTTATTATCAATATGTTATTGAACTTATTTGATTTTATTTCTCATATAAGCATCAGTTTACTAATGGTTTTTTCTTGACAAAAAAATCTCATCATAGAAACTAGATTCCTGTCCACGACTTGAGTAACCAATCTTTGAACGACATCTCTATCGGCACGCTCGTTAGTTTGCTTGCGCTAATGCTGATTTTCTCAGCTTTTTTCTCAGGCTCTGAAACGGCATTAATGGCTTTAAACCGCTATCGTCTAAGACATCTGGTCAAGCTAAAAAAGAAAAGTGCGATCAAGACCCAAAACCTGTTGAACAGGCCGGATCGGCTATTTGGCCTGATCATGTTTTGCAATACATTTGTAAACAACTTTGCGGCGGCGATTGCCACGGTTATCGCACTAAAAATGTATGGCACGAAAGAATTCAGCATCCCGGTTGCTATTACGGCGTTAACTTTAATCATGCTGATTTTTTCTGAAATCACACCCAAAACACTCGCCACCCACAGACCGGAACGGCTGGCGTTACCCGCAAGCTGGCTGCTCAGACCGCTACAAAACCTGCTTTACCCCATAGTTTGCACCATCAATTTAATTGTGCGTCTGCTACTAAAATTATTTAGAGTTGATATAAAAGCCACGCCGCATGGATCATTAAGCAAGGATGAGTTAAAAATTATTATTGCTGAAGCCGAAAGCGTCATGCCTTCGCGCTACCAAAACATGCTGTTGGGCATACTGGATCTGGAGTCTGCCACCGTTGAAGACATCATGACGCCACGGCATCAAATTGTAGGTATTGATTTAGAACTGCCTATCGAGGATATTATAAAAACCATCCAGAACAGCCCCCACACCCGCTTAGCCGTCTACAAAAAAAGCGTGGACCGCACGATTGGCTTTGTGCATTTGCGCAAATTGTTAACTAAAATCACCCAGGAAGGCTTTGACAAGCAAAGCATTATCAATTGCTCCGATAAGCCGGCATTTATCCCCGACAGCACGCCCGTGCACATTCAAATGCAGCGCTTTAAACAAGACAGGATAAGAATTGGATTGGTAGTGGATGAATATGGTGATGTACAAGGACTGGTGACATTAGATGACTTATTGCAAGAAATTGTTGGGGAATTAATCACCGAAGATATTACCGTTAAAAAGCAACACGATGGCAGTTACTTGGTTGATGCCAATATTACTGTAAGAGAACTTAATCGCATCACACACTGGTCTTTACCTACCGAGGGTCCAAAAACCCTGAACGGCCTGATTATAGAATTCATGGAAACCATACCAGAAACAGGCACCAGCATTAAACTGCACGACTACCCGCTTGAAATTATCTCCTGCGATAAAAATTCGGTTAAGTCAGTAAAATTTTTACCCCTTAAAAAATAAAAGCTCTAACAAATTGTTTAAGCTAATTTCTTGAACCGCTTGAATAATAGTGACTATAATTAAATTTGTTTAGGGAACTCACAAAATCACACAGATGGTAAAGCTGACTGTTTTTTTTAAAGATAAGGTGTTACACACCAGCTTATTTGAAAGCGGAACTATTCATTTAGGCCGAGACGAATCAAATGATGTGGTCATTGACAGCTTGGCGGTTGCTCCTGCGCATGCTGCTATTGTAATCCGCAACGACGGTTGCTTTATTAAACAATTAAATGATGATTTTCATTTAATCATCAACGGCAAAAAAATGGCCGAAAGCCCACTTGGAAATAACGACACTATTTCAATTGGCAAGCACGATATTGTTTTCAATACTAACGAGTTTTTTGATCTGCCCGCCCATCATGACACACGGGTGGAACGTGATCTGAAGTCTTTAAATGAAGAAATTAACCCTGACGTTAATCTTCCCAATGCCAATTTACAATTTATCAACGGTAAAAACATCGGCAAAGTATTACCATTAAAAAAATCATTAACCCGCCTCACCCTAAACAACGGCGGCGTTATTATCATAGCAAAACGAACTGATGGTTATTATGTTTCTGCCTTGGAAGATGGCGGCATCACAACCTTAAACGACCAACCCCTGCAGGATAACTCTCTTAAATTGCATAACAATGACGTGTTAAACATAGAGACCACTTCCCTACAGTTTTTTATGAATTAACCATGCCAGAGCAATCTATGACCGACCAACGCCGCTTTCATCGAATTTTTTACAAAGCCAGCGCCATCCTGTCCAGTGACGACCAAACCTGGCTGTGTGAGATCAGTGATTTATCCTTAAACGGTTGCTTATTGTCTTTTGGCAATGAATGGCATGGCGACATAGATAAAACCTACACATTAACCTTGTGCTTGTCGGAAGAAGTCCAAATTACCATGAGCCTTAGCGTATCGCACGCCGTTGACAAACTGGTAGGCTTTAAATGCCAACACATTGATTTAGATAGCATATCTGAGTTACGGCGTTTGGTTGAGCTTAATCTTGGCGACAGCAGCTTGTTGGAGCGGGATTTGAATTCATTGGCGTTTTGAAAAATGCTAAGCAGGAAGTCCTGCTTTATTTGACCGTTTCAACCCAGAGTTAACGGACTAGTGCCCACTGTTTAGCACTTTGCATTATCTGGTAGGCAGAAACGCGTTGCCTACCCTACAAGTCTGATTTACTTGACCATTTCAAAGCAGAATGACAGCCAGTAGCCCTTATGAAACGCAGTGGAATACGGGAAAATCGAAGTTTCCAATCCCTGGATTTCGCAAGCCGCATCCAGGCTACTGGCTATTTTTCGTTTAGACACTCAGGGGCGGAGCTCGACTTAGCAAAGCCACAAGCTCCGATTGCCTGTGGGTGCCTGTCTTTCTGAACAGACTTTTCAACTGAGTGCGCACGGTATTTAACGACAAAAATGCCTCTTGGCCGAATTCCTCTGGTGACTTACCATCTAATAAGGCAGAAGCCACTCGAAGCTCTGCTGGCGACAAATCATATAACTTACCCAATAATTGCAACGGCGACAGTAGTTTGGCGGGGTCCATCACCAATACCAGCGCTAACGGTATTTGCCACTCCTTAGCAAACGGTGATATCGCTGGCAATGGCGTGATAAATACCTGCCGAGGTTCAACTCCACCCAACATCATTGCCCCAGCTACGGCAGGATAGCCGGTTGCTCTGGCAATTAATCCATCCAAGCAGCTGCTGCATACTGACTGAGTAGCGGACAACCGCCCTGCCTTGCTGCGAAAACCATTAGCCGGATTGTTCAACAAGTTCTCGGCTAAGCTGTTTAAATGCAAGATGTTTGCTTGGTTATCGACGATCAACATAGCCAGGGCGAGCGCATCAATGGCTCTGTAGCCCAGTTCAGCTTGGGCCTGTAAGCTTTGGGTGTGGGTTTGCAGTCGTAAGGCACGTTGTAAATGCAAGCTAAAACGTTGTGCGCAGATTCGCTCAGTATTGCAAAATTGCGATTGATCGACGGTGCGCATGATGCCAATTACCGTGTGCCGCCCGGCGTTGACATCCACACAGGCGCCCATAGAATATCGTGCGCTATTCGGAATAAAAAAATCCTGATAAAACTCACTACGGTTAACAAACTCACGATCGAAATTATCAACACACAGCCACCAGTCTTGAACTGCAAGAGATTCCATCAATTTAATACGCGGATCCAGGTGAATGTAGTGGTTAACATAATCAGCTTCGTTATCTTGAGTAACGTTGACGCCACCATGTGCCGAAAAGACGGGTTGATTGAGCTGTTTATCAATGGTTAGCATATGAGCAGAAATACCACCGACATAGTGCGCACAAAGCTGCATCGCCTCACTCCAACGGCTTGAATCGATAGCGGTTTCGTAAAGCACCCCAATTAATTTATCTAATTGTTTATCCTCTATCATGTCAATCATTCCTAAGAAATGAATTTGATAAAGAGCCTAATGGCGATTTTGACCCAAGTCAAGTCAGTTGAAATATCAAACATATCGTTCATTAATTTCACCCATATGGGTGATTACAGTACGCTTGAAAAACGATACAGTCTGCAACTGGGGAATCTGCCGTCAGGGATGACACTCTCAACTTAACGCTTGATCAATCGTCATGCCATTGGCCGGTTTAAGATGCGGCAGAATCATACAAACAAGTTGATTAGCTATTTGATCATTCAACAATAAACCGGCCACAACTGCCGCGAGGCAGTGCCGGAAAGCCAACGGAGCTTGTCACCCGACAAGCCAGCCGAGCCGTCTCTTCGGAGCACAAAGAGAAACCACTGTGTGGTGTGTGCTCAAACATCGCAATGAATTACCTCGTTGCAGTTTTTCGCAGGTGTTGTTGCATACCTAACTGATAAAGACTCGTTCTTTAACGCAAACCAAAGGAACACCAAGATGAAACACAGAAAAACACTTATTGCTACCGGACTGTTGATTGGCATCGGTGCCAGCACAGCCCAAGCTTCTTTAACCCCATACACCTCAGACGGTAAAGCTGTAGTGTATGACAACGTAACCAACATTACCTGGACGGGGGATGCCAACCTGCTGGGGACATTGGAAGCCAGCTTAGGTTACAACACGGTGGTCAATGCTATCATTGCAGCGAGTCCAATTGTCAATGACACGCCGAACGTTTTAGACACACCCAGCAACAGCGGCCATCACAACGTCACCAGCTCTGATTTCTCATCTGGAGGCCATGTAAGCTGGTTTGGCGCGCGAGCCTTCACTAGTTACTTAAATAGCATCAATTACGCTGGTTCCAACCAATGGTCGCTACCATCGGCTGGAACAAACCCGCAGGCTGGCTATAACCAAAACAGCGGCCAATTCGCTGAACTGTTTTATGACGAACTAAATGCGTTGGCGTATCCAGGAAGTAATGGTAGCAATTTTGGAATATCCCAGGATGGCCTTCGTTACCATCCTTCCGTCAATGTAGGGCCTTTTACCAACGCTCAATCCTCTGGATACTGGTTGGGTACAGAGTATGCGTCTCAGCCCCAGCTCGCATGGAGCTTTGATGCCAACTTTGGCCACCTGGGTTATTCCTATAAGGCCTACCAGTATTCCAATTACGTATGGGCAATCAGCCCCGGCAATATTGCCGCTGTCCCCGTACCGGCTGCCATGTGGTTATTCGGCTCAGCCATGCTGGGTTTTTTGGGAGTAACCCGCCACCGAGCTGCCTAATTAATTTCATTGCACAGTGCTGTCTATCTCACACAGGCGGAGCTGATTTCAACGTAGTACGAAATTACTCATTTAATTTCTAAGGACTATACGATGAAAAAACCACTTAGATTGATTACCTTAAGTATGGGATTATTTTCCCTTCAAGGCTGTACATTATTTACAAATCCAAAAGAAGTACCCGTAATCGAAGATAAGGTTGAACATATCGGCACCTTAGCGACCACTGCAGACAGGAGACTTGTAATATTTGATCGCCAGTCAAGCGCTTATTGTGCAGAACCATCGCCGGATACTGCTGATAATTTGGCCAGCTCTCTCGCTTCTGCACTAGAAGGTTCCGATGGTGAGATAACAGTAAAGGCGGAAATGGCTAAGAGCTTTGCCAGCACAGTCAGGCAATTGTTTATACGCACGCAGGGCTTACAGCTATATCGGGATGGTATGTATAGCCTGTGCCAAGACTACGTCAAAGGCGCGGTAAGCCTCGCGGAATACAAAATAAAACAAGACAAGTTATTGGAAACGGCTGAAAGGCTAATCAAGCTAGAGATACCGGAATTGCGCTATTTAAGGCAAGATCCCGTTATTTCGCCGGTTCCACCGACACCAGCAACAGTGGGTGGCGCTAAGGATGGAACGAACTCTGACACACCTGGAGATACAAGCACTAAGTAGTCTTGCAATGGGGTATTCGAGGATGATTTATTCAACGTTATACATCCTCGATTATCTTTTCTTGTGCATCGCAGTTACGGATTGATACAGGCAAACCGATGACTAGCAACCCACAAATATCAAAAAGCACAGGATGTACCAACCACCGCATCACAAAATTACCCCACCAAAACACTTGGCTGCTTTAAATTTGCCACGCTGCTGTGGTGAAGGTTATTTTTTCTCGTTCCCTGCGCCAGATAATACTGTCCTGATAAACCGCCAGCCACCAGGTTTGCATTGCGGGATGGGGTTTGGGTTTATGGAAAGCTGATGGTGAAAGCACGGCTACGCACCAGGAAGGTTTAGGATCTCGAACAGATTGATAAACGATGGCTGTAACGCCTGCATCTCTTGTTGTTCTGGCAAAACTTTGTGTTGCCGTGTAATCAGTTGGATGAGTCCAAGCCGTGGCGTCTGTTGCAAAGGGTAGTTTGCGTAGATCAACCATAGTCGCACTAATATCCACCTGGAACGCGGTATGCGCAACCGGCTCCAGTTTAATCAAATCAACAGCGTCTTTTAAAAATTTCCAGCGCCAGTAACCAAGCTCGGCACATGCAGTGTGTAAGTTGGCTGCGCCATAGAACACGCCCGGATCGGCATTTGAGCGAAATCTGGATCCGCCCCGCCTGGGATCATAACGAAACGGGCTGGCCAGTAAATAATCCAGAGATTCAGCGGCTTTTGGAATAGCGGGTTTGCTGGATTCAAGCAGCTCTTCGAGTACATCCTGTTCATGCTGGTTATCCACAATCTTCATCGTGGATGCGACATGCTGCGCTTCCACGATCCGCCATGCGCCAGATTGCCACGCCCGGGCTTCAGATAAGACCGCGTGAGGCGTCCAGATATTGTACGACACGTACTAATCCTTCTGTTTGATTGATAAGTTCAATTGGGCGGGCATTTAAAGCCGTATTATCACTTTTTAACCACTGCTGTGCCGTGCCATCTTGACCGACAATAGAATCCAGCGATCGGAACACCCTAATTAATAATAATGCAAACTCCCATTCCTTACGGTTTTGATCCAACTGATAACTGCCATTATAAAGACGAGTAACCGTTGCCTGGCTAACCCCCAGAATTTTTGCCAGCATGGTGCGGGAAATGTTTAAACGCTCTGCAGCTCGGGTAACTGCTTTAGAAAGCACGGCTGCAGCATCAGGTTTTGCAGTGATCATTTGTGTTGCTGCTGACATTTCAACCTCTTAAAACAATTTCTATGGAAATATTATAGCAAAATATTTTCTATAGAAATAGTACTAGGCATTGATAAATCAGGCATGACTTATTAAAATCTGCTTGATAAGCATCAGTAGAACCGGGTAATGGTGATTAGCAAATAAATATAAACCGCCTGTTGGCGATTTTTAAAATTGTTGTTTATAGTTTTTGGGTGCGGCATTGCGTAAATGTTTACACAGCTGACTTTGGTGCCATTTTTCAGGATTGTTAATGCCATAACAAGTAGCCAGATAGAAAAACCTATCCCATGTTAATTACGCTCAAGGCACCAATACCGCAGCGCCTTCAAAAGCCCCGGCTCGCAGATCCGCAAGCGCTTGATTCGCTTGAGCAAGAGGATAAGTACAGGTCTGGGTGACTATGCCGATCTTGGGGGCTAAGCCTAAAAAATCGATCCCATCTTGGCGAGTGAGATTAGCAACCGACAGCAACTGCCGTTCTTCCCATAGCAGCCGATAAGGAAAGCCGGGGATGTCGCTCATATGGATGCCCGCGCACACCACACGCCCGCCTTTGCGCACAGCTTTAAGCGCCAGTGGAACCAAATCGCCCACTGGCGCAAAGATGATGGCCGCATCCAAGGGTTCCGGTGGCAGTTGTTCCGAGCCGCCAGCCCAGGTTGCGCCTAATTGTCGCGCGAAGGTTTGAGTCTTAACATCTCCCGTTCGTGTGAACGCAAACACGGACCGATCCTGCCATTTTGCTACCTGGGCCACGATATGTGCGGCCGCTCCAAAGCCGTACAGTCCCAGTTTTTTGCCCGTGCCCGCCATGACTAATGATCGCCAACCGATTAATCCCGCACATAGCAACGGGGCAAGTGCGACATCGTCCCCAACTTCACCCAGCGGGAAAGCAAAACGGGCATCGGCGATAACGCTTGTGGCAAAGCCGCCATTTTGGGTAAAGCCGGTAAACTCAGGCTGGTCGCATAAGTTTTCCTGATGATTGCGGCAATAAGGGCAACTGCCACAGGTATGTGCCAGCCAGGGAATACCAACGCGTTCGCCGATGCTTAGACCTTGCACATCTGCGCCTAATTTATCAATTCGACCAACCACTTCATGACCAGGAATAATTGGTAGTGTTGGATTTGGCAATTCGCCGTCGACTACATGCAGATCGGTGCGGCAAACGCCACACGCAGATACGTTAATACGTATTTGGTTGGGGCCTGGTTGTGGGTCGGGCAGTTCTGTCCACTCCAATGGCGAGCCAATTTGGTTTAAAACCATCGCGTGCATTTTGTTCTCCGATTTTGAGAAGGTTAAAATAAAGCCTTTGAAACTCATCTCTGATTCGCACTAAGTAATGTAAGGCGGGCAAAAAACCTGCCACCCCTGAGTTCCGCTCATTCTCCAATTTGCACCGGTATCATAATTTCATTCCGTCTTAAAAACCAAACTGTCCACGGCGGATTATATCTGGCCAGCAAGGGCTGTCCGATTGCACGCAAGTTATGGCCCTTCATATACGCAATCAGTTCTGCTGTATTTTGTTCAATGCTGGGCTCTTTTCCTAACCCTGAAAATCGTACCACTGCAACTCTGGTTGGTGGCAAAGTGACCAGATGCACGCGTTGATCATTTGGTTTTGGCAGTGTATCCAGTGTATAGGATCGAGGCATCATAAAACGGATAAGCCAGGCATCCATGTCTTGGCTTTGGGTGACTGGGGTCGACAGGGTAATCTTGTCATTTTTAGATGGCGTTTGCACCACCGGAGCGGTCATAGCTATGCTTTGAGCACGCTCATTGCCGCCAAAGATATAGTTAGCCAGCAATCGGAATCCTGCACTGATCGCTTCACTCCTCTCTCCAGTTACCTTAACTTCTGCTGCAATTAGCGCAGGATAGTCGCGTACCTCGAAACGACCTTGTTGCAAAGTGGCTTGGTATTGGGGTTGTTCAGTTGCCATTGTTTTCGCCTTAAATTAAAGCATAAAGTGAATCTCTCACAATCATCCATTCATGGTTCGACAAGCTCACCACGAACGGGAGTCAATAATTCTTATTAACGCCTGTCACACTCAACTGCACGGATGCAGAAGGTAGAGCGCCAACCGCAATTGCCGGTAGCTTGTTGATGTGTGAATTTTAAGGTTGCCTAGAAAGAATACATTCTTGTTCTATTTAACATCAACATCGCTCTCAATTAATCTAAAATTGACAACATAGTTATGCCCTGCCCTCAAGCCGCCAACAACTCTATTCCTTCGGAAAGTCAGCAGCCCGTGAAACCGATTCCCAAGCTAAAAACTCTTTCTGCAAATCAGCCAGTTTTGCAATAGCACCTTCAAACGCATCATTTCCTAATAACAAATGATGGGGCGGATGGCCGGACTCGACGGCTTGCACGATAGCTTGAGCAGCGCGCACTGGATCACCTGGTTGTTTGCCGGAAACCGCGCGTAATTGACTACGCCACTTTCCTGCGGTGACTTTGTAATCATCAATGTGATGTTGGCTTTCGTTGGCTGAGCGACCAGCCCAGTCGGTGCGAAAAGCACTAGGCTCAACCAGCATTACCTTAATGCCCAAAGGCTCAACTTCTTGCCAGAGCGCTTCAGACAGGCCTTCGACGGCAAACTTGGTGGCATTGTAATAACCTAACGCAGGGAATGACCGCAGTCCGCCTATGGATGATACATTAACGATAACACCTTTACGACGCTTACGCATAGCCGGTAAAGCCACATGAATCATGCGGCTGAGACCAAACACATTAATCTCAAACATTTTACGCACCTGGTCTTCTTCGCTTTCTTCAATGGCGGCAAAGTAGCCGATACCGGCATTGTTAACCAGGACATCAATATGACCAAATTTATGTTCAGCCGCCTTAATTGCCGCTTCAGCCTGACTTCTATCGGTAACATCCAGCTTTAAGATCAGGGCGTTATCATAGACAGAAAAGTCCTCGATGGAAGCGGGCGTGCGTGCAGTTACCACGGTACGGTAGCCGAGTTCCAGTACATGTTTGGCCAGTTCCCGGCCAAAGCCGGTTGAGCAGCCGGTTATAAACCATACGGGTTTTTCGGTGGTGTTTGAATCTGTATTAGCCATGATGACCTCTGTTTTTTAGTGATTGTTGATTAGTTTTATGCGGGCGCGTTAACCGTATCAACGCGAATCAGCTTTTTGTTTACAAATCTCTGAATCCCTACACTGGATAGCTAACGGCCATAGCCTGAGTTTTTGATACCGCCAAACGGCAATTCCGGTATCGTCAACTTTTTAAGATTTTGCCCTGCTCTGGCAGCAACGCCTTTTCCAGGTACAGCGCTGTCAGTTAATGCTACGCCTTTTATGCGTGGGTCATCAATCACCTGATTGAACTGGTCATGGGAAATCAGTAAGTTGGTATAGGCACCCGCTTCCAGAAGCAGTTGCTCATAAACGTTAGCACATTGTGGAACACATTAAGCCTGTTTTACCATAACAACATTGTCCGCCTGATCTGTTGTCGATAAGCGCTTTGAAACGTTTAGGATGAAGCCGCAAACCTGAGTTTGCGGCTTCGCATTAAAGCAGCGAAAGAAGTAAGTTGATGTGAAGCTCACTGGCAATTGCGCAGTGTATACCTGACAAGTCAACATTGACTGAGTTTATACCCGTTAAGCTCCACTTGTAGCCTAATCGGATTAAACGGTTTGAGAAGCTTCAATCTGGCTCAAAATACTCTGATCTTTAATTTTATTATCATTAACCAGCAGCAAAATCTTGCTGATAACTTCACTGGTTTTCGGTTCAGCATCCGCTATTGGCAAAAAGAATGCTTGCTCGTTTTTATTTGGATCTCGCGAAGGCACGATACAGAGATAATTTCCTGGTTGGATATGGATAACGGCACTACCCAAATGCACACGATAGTTAGCCAACTTGCCTTGAATGTAGGCGAAATGCCCGTCACAGCTCACGCCCTTTAAGCCCAAATCGTTAATGATTTCGTTAACCAACTCCACTCGCCGCTGGTAAGATTCTGCCGACCAATGGCCATCGCCTTCATGCAATTGCGCTACTGAAACCACCAAATCGGCATCGCGCATGACCTCTGAAAAAATCAGCGGCGGCACGTCTTTTAACAGTACCGGCTGTGTTTTTGAGACAAAGCGAAGTTGATCACTGGTGATTTCCTCCAGTCCGCCCAAATAACTTTCCGCATCCGGAAAAACAAATTCCGCACTTAAGGCCGCTTTTCTAAAAAACTTGCTCACCACGCTGTAGTCGTAGTGCACTGGCTTCCAACCGCGATTTTGCAATAAACTACCGGCAACCGTTGGCTTTAGCACGTGTCCAGCAAATCGGTTTGAAAAAAACGCCGTTTGCTCTTCAGCAGGTGTAAGTACATACAACTCACGGAATGCCTGTTTAAACGGCTGCACCACTCGCTTGCGCACCACTTCCCGTTGCCAATCGGATAACACGCCATCTTGAAAAAAGTGATAGGGATGCGGCACTAACACTGGTCCAGCGACAGCAATTTTTTGATTATCCAACCCTATTAAGTGCAAATCTTGCGGGTTAAACAAACCATACTGGCCGTCTTCCGTTCGCAAAATAACGCTTTGCAATAACTGCTTCATAATCGGCAGTTGCGATAATTTTTTTAAATCATCCACACTCAGCGCATCACCGTCAGTCATCAGCTTTTCCAAGGATGCCCTAAAACGCGGGATTTGCGCCTTCATGCGCGTTTGGGTTTCTTTAAATTCCAGATAACGCGCAAGTTTTTTGATACCCGCTGGTGCGGATTTGAGTGGTTTGTTTTGTTTGTAGACATTAATTTGCGGCGATAAGCCAGCCAATATCAGTTCAACTTGCCAATCGCCAATGGTTTCCAGTTGGTTAAGCGGCGCGCCATCGTCCGTTACCTTGGCTTCCATATCCCATTCCATGCGCGCCATATCTGGGTAACCAGCTGTTTGGGATAGGCATTCTAAACCGGCTTGTACAGCAAACCGAGTATTGGCTTGTCTTTCAGCGCCGTATTTACTGCAATCCTTGGCTACCTTCTTAAAAAATAAATATCGTTCGAATAATTCATTTTCACCTTCAAGCGGTAATAAGCCATAGGCGTGGATGGCGGTTTGTTTGTGATATTTCTCAATTGAAGATTTCAAAGAAGCACGATTCCAACCAGCCACCGCTTCTAAATAAATTAAAAAGCCAGGTTCGATCTTCGCTAACTTCCACTGTTCAATCAATGTCCGCAAGCGTTCAATGTTGCTGCTTTGTAATAAGTTAGATATAAATGCCCGATCTGGAATAGCATCAACTTTTACATTTTCACCGACTCTCCTAACTTCGCCAAAAACCCAAGAAAAAATAGGCTGCAAATCTGTCCAGTCTAATGCTTGCCAAACCAATCCTTTTCCACCTTCCGAAAAAGGCAGTACAGCCAACAAAGTTTGTTCACTAAACTGGCGCAGCCGCTCCACTATAACTTCAGCGGTTTCATCTTTTCGTAATTCGTGTGCACCTGCTAATTTTTTGAGAATTTTTATTGGGTAATCACTCGCCCCCTTCTCAATAAGTGCAGACAAGCCTAATTTTTCTATACGCTCGCACGCTGCAAATAACCAACTAGGCCCATAAAAGCAAACGTCACTATCATAAAGTGCTTTTAAATAACTAGAATCCCATTCCTGAATAATTTCTCGCACCAAGCGTTGTAAATACTTATAAAGCTCAAATTTATGTGGTGAAAGGCTATGTATATCGATTTGCCTAGCCAAATTGAGCAAATCAAATGGGATAAACCTGGGTAGCGTTTGAAAGACGCTAAAACAACGATCATAATCCAACCAACCACTAGCGGTTAATTGTTCAAATACATCCAACCATGAGGCATCACTCCACGCTGGTCTCAAAAGTGGTGAACAAATGCGTTGGTTTTTTTGTAATACCTCATAGCGCGTCGTTTCGGGGAGATCCATTTTTGCTAATTTTGGAAAAGTAACTGCCCCATTCCACTGACCCGACAGCAATTTTTCAACATAACTAAGTGCTATTGGATTATCTTTACAATGCAACAGAAACCTAACACATTCAGTAATATGGAAATAATTTGTTGGGACTGGCGCGTAACAGCTATTTAACATAGGTCGTAAATCGGGATCACAAATAATAGGATCGTATTCCAGATGCAATATCAAATATTGTAAGCGTTTACCGGCAAGATGTATGGCGTAGTCACTTCTTCGATCAAATATCCACTCCTCTGCTATTCTGTGAGCAAACTCAGAAACTTCATATTTATTGTTATATTCTGCTACCCAATGTTTAAAAAAGTCATTTTCAGCCGGAAACATTGAAAACTCTGACATTGCCTGATCAAGAAAATCAATGTCAAAATGTGCTTTTAATTTTTCGACAACCTTTTGTTGAGATTCAGGACTAAAAGCCCAAGACTGCGCCCATGCCGCAGGTATTTCTTCAAGAAATGCCTTAGCTAAGGTCTGTATCCTGCCCCGTTGCTCCTCATCCGCTTCCCACATATCAGCCCCCCACCAACCGTGTTAAACGCAGAAAAACCAATTTAGTCTCATCAGTCAGCACGAGTTCCTGGTCTAGTGACTCCATTTGTTCACCATCGGCTAATACCCGAAAGGCTTGGGTATCAAAACCGTTGAGGGCTTTGTTGATTTCTTCATCAACATTAATGACTGCGCTGTCTGCTTTGTTTACTTGTTTCTCGGAAGGTAAGCGAATGCGGCCGGTTTCGGTGAGTTGGTTGATGTCTTTGGGTGTCAGATATTGGCGAGCTAAAACCAAATGTATCGTGGCGGCTTCAGCTTTTTGGGTTTCGGTTAATTCTTTAATCTGTTCGGTGACCGTTCTTGAGATTAACTCCCGCACGGTAATTTTTTCTGAAACCAAGCGTAAGTTAACCTCGCCCAAGCCTTGCCCAACCTTGGATTCACCACTAATCAACCATTTTACCGCTACATTTATTGCCACAGCACGCACTCCTTAAGATCCATTGGTAACAAAATCTTATCTATATTAGCTCAACAATCGCTTAATACTCTGGCGCTTTCCTGAGTGGCTTATGCAAAAAGGCAGCATTATGCAATCCGGTACTTTTCAATTAGCAATGGCTTAATATGCAGGGTGTTTTTAGGGGTTGGCATGGTTTAATGATAAATTAATTTAGTTATCAACCGAGATGGTGAGAGTTAACTTAGCAGGTGGTCATAATTTTTTACCATTTGTGGGAGCGGCTTTAGCCGCGATTGTCGCGGCTAAAGCCGCTCCCACAACCATTATTATGTTAAGACACTTATAAGCCCCAAACCGAAATCAAACAAACAAGCCCTTAAACCACTGGGCATCACGCGGTAGCCATTTTTGTTGTAGATTATGCTTAATCATGGCGCGGTTAACGGTTTGCCAGTAGGCTTTTACTGGCGGGGCGTATTGGATAAACACGCACAAAAATACTGCCATCACCAGGTTATTGCCCAAGTCTTTACTAACCAGTTTTAAAGCGGTGCCAAAGGATTTTTTCATGCGTTTGTTGTGTAAATCCACACTAAACAGCTCATCCAAACTTAAATGCACTAAATAACCAATACCCATAAAAGCACCGGAATTCCAGGCCATACGCACGGATTTGTGCAGCAAGTAGTAGCAAATATCAACGGTTAGAAAAGTAACAAACAGCACGGCGAGTATGGAATGGAAGATGCCGCGATGTACGGTAACCCGCACCACCATTTCCAAAATTAAATATCGGATTGCAAAATAAACCGCGCCCCAGATGGCAAACAACTCAACAAAACTGTATTGCACGGCCACGCTAAAGATCATGGCAAACGCGCAGTATAAAGACAGAAAGTAAAAAATCATGATGAGCGGGGTTGAGCGGTCTGAGTCTATATCGGGCAGAAGTCCGCCTAATACGCCCAGCAAAAAATACCCGCCGGTTTCCCAGGGTGTGGCCAGTTGTAAATTAAGCAACGCCACACTTGCCAGACCACTAAATCCTGCCGCAACAGCTAAGTGGGTTTTAAAATTTGCCATAAACAGTGAATAATCCATTTGATAGTGGTGTTGCTATTCTACTGGCTTACGTTGATGCTTTGATAGCTTGATTTTAACCTGTTGCGCCATTAATCAACTGTTGCGACTTTGGTATCGGCTGTTTAACTGTGTCTGCTGTTTTATATTATTGCCGATTTGGTTAGTGGCTTTGACTAGCATCTGTTAAGTTGAAGCGTGTATCTGATTTTAAAAAACCATTATATAGACAGGGATTGCCGGAACCGTGAATACATGGCTGGTTTTTTAAGTTCACCATCCAAGGCACTGCATGCCCGCTTCTCAGCGAGCATGACGTGCTTTTTCCATTTTAGTTGTTCATCAAGCCAAGAATTCAGATTTTAAATCTGGAATGCAAATTTAATCCTATTAAAGATTAGTTGGGTGTGAAGGAAACCGTTCGTGCTGAGCCCGTTGAAGCATGAGGGGGGGTTCTTCAATCTCACTCGGATGTGTGGAGAAACTGTTTATTTCAGGTTTAATATTACTAGCCTATCCGATGCCAACGGTAAAAACCTCGTTTAGCCATTTCAACTACCGCTAAATAAATCACCACCATCCCTGCCAAAATGGCATAAAACTGAGCGGGTGGTGGTACAAAACCGAAATAGGTGCCCACTGGTGTAAATGGCAGTATGGCTGCAGTGAGGACCACCATCAGTGAGGTGGCTACCAGAACGGGATGCGCCCGGCTTTTGAAAGGATTACCGCGTGTGCGAATTATAAATATCACTAATACCTGAGTGCATAAAGATTCCACAAACCAGCCGGTTTGAAACAAGGTTTCGTTGGCTTTCAGGACATGTAACATGACATAGAAAGTCAGGAAATCGAATGCAGAACTAATTGGGCCGATCACCAGCATGAAGTTGCGGATAAAGTTCATGTCCATAACGCGTGGCTTCTTTAATTCCTCAGCATCCACCTCATCCAGCGGAATCGGCACTTCAGACAAATCGTATAGAATATTGTTAAGCAAAATCTGGGTCGGCAACATGGGTAAAAACGGCAAAAACAGTGCCGCGCCAGCCATACTAAACATATTGCCAAAGTTGGAGCTGGTGCCCATCATGATGTATTTCATGATATTACCAAACGTGCGCCGACCTTCCAGCACGCCGTCATACAGCACCCCCAAATCATGATCCAGCAGAATCATATCCGCCGCTTCCTTGGCCACATCAACGGCAGAATCCACTGAAAGACCCACATCGGCCGCATGCAGCGAAGGTGCATCATTAATGCCGTCCCCCAAATAGCCAACTACATGTCCCTTGGCTTTTAGCGCAAGAATAACCCGTTCTTTTTGTGACGGGTTAACCCGGCAAAACAAGTTTGCTGTCTCCGCTCTGATACGTAAGGCCCAATCATCCATCTGGTCGATATCTTTGCCGGTTAATATGCCTATGACTGGTATTTTTAATTCAGTGCACACATGCTGGGTGACAAACTCACTATCCCCAGTCACAATTTTGACGGCAACACCGCTCTCCTGAAGCATGGCCAGCGCTTTGCCCGCACTCTCTTTTGGTGGATCCAGAAATCCGGCAAAACCGGCGAACACCAGTTCGGATTCGTCGCTGATCACCGCATCGGAATGATCTTGCGCAACTTCACGCCAGGCAATGCCCAACACACGATAACCTTCTTTTTCCAGTGCGATATGTTGCGCATGAATATGCTCTCTACTGGCTTTGTCCAATGGAATCTTAGCTTCGGCACCCTGTTGTTCGTAAGAAGTGCATAAGGTGATAATCTCTTCAGATGCACCTTTTACCACCAGCAATCGACCATTACCCTTGTCCAGCAACACGGAAACCCGTCGCCGTTCAAAATCAAAGGGTACTTCATCGATTTTCTGCCAGGCACTGACATCGATGTGTTCATGAGCCAGGATCGCCTCATCAAGCGGACTCTTCAAACCTGTCTCGAAAAAGCTGTTTAGATAGGCCAGTTCCAATACCCGTTCGCTGGGTTTGCCTTGTGGATCTATATGCTGCTCCAGACGGATTTTTGCCTCGGTCAGTGTGCCCGTTTTGTCAGTGCACAGCACATCCATCGAGCCCAGATTTTGTATGGAAGCCAAGTGTTTGACGATAACCCGCTTCTTGGCCATCAGTAAGGCACCGCGCGACAAGGTGACCGACACCACCATCGGCAGCAATTCCGGCGTCAGACCCACAGCCAGCGCAACGGCAAACAGGAAAGACTCCAGCCAGGGCTTGTGCATGAAGGCGTTCACCAACAATACAAACAATACCAGCAAGATGGTCAAACGCATGATAAGCAGACCGAAGCGGTGCGTACCAATCTCAAAAGCAGTCGGTGGTGATTGATGGGTTAAACTGTCCGCAATGGCACCAATCGCTGTGCCGGTACCTGTTTTAACCACACGCATCCTGGCGCTGCCGCTGATTACAGTTGTGCCCATGAACACTGCGTTTGTCGCATCCTGCAGGTCGGTAGCAGCAGCGGTAAGCAAACCGGGATGTTTTTCTACCGGATATGATTCACCTGTCAGCAGCGCCTGCTTAACGAAGAGATCATGCGCTTCTAAAACCATTCCGTCCGCCGGAACCATATCGCCTGCGGACAGTACCACCAGATCACCGGGAACGACGTCAGTCACCGAGACTTCAATTGATTTACCATCGCGAATAACGATCGCCCTGACCGAAACGGTATTCTTTAAGCTTTCTGCGGCGGTACTGGCGCGGTGTTCTTGTACAAAATCCAGGGTAACGCTGAACAGCACCATTACTGAAATGATCACAAAGTTAGTCATTTCGCCCGTAAAAGCGGATATAGCACTGGCTACCAAAAGCAGTATGACGAGCGGATTTTTAAAGCGGGATAAAAACTGTAGCCATAACGGGATGTCCTGATGGCTGCGGAACAAGTTGGCGCCAAATTTAGCCAGCCGCGCTTGTGCCTCGGTGTTTGATAATCCAGCAGCGTCTGTAGCGAGGTTTGCTTGCGGCTCTGTCAGCGGTTTCAGCCACCAAGCCTGATCTGCCGGCAAAGGCTTGGCTTTTACTTTGGATATGTTCATGGGGAAATCCTGGGACAGTAAGTATCGAACACACTGGACTTGTTCACTAAACTCTATCAAGTCTTAAATAGTAAATAAAGAAGTAAAAACCCGCAAGCTATGAGGCTTGGCGGGTTTTGAAGTGCAGCGTTGCGCAATAGTTTAGGTAATAAATCAATCAAGAGCCGATTGCACCCTTGTTAATTCCGTAATGACCAGGAAGCGAATGGAATTCCCACTACTTTGTAAGCACTAAATAGTTACTAAGTTATCTGACGATTTTCGGCAACGCTTAAGCTGATGCTTGACTTAAAGCCATTTCAGCTTTTTATTCATTGGCAAATTGTCATTTAAGGCGTACCAGCCGATAGTTATTCTATAAACCATCCACAACACCGTAAAGATCAAAAAGAAAAATCCAATACCCATTTCAAAAGTCAGCCCGGACACTGCAAAACCCGCCAAACTGATCCATGTGGTTTTAATTTGCCAATTGAAATGTGATTCCAGCCAAGTGCCATTTACATCGTTGCGCTTAAAGAAGTTAATGGCCACCCCGATCAGCAATGGCAATCCAGCCAGCATAAAAGCTAATGCCTGACATAGATAAACGGTCGCAGTCAGTTTTTTTAAAGTGTCCAATTGCTCAGTCGTTGTTGTTGGTTGTTCAGTCGACGTAGTATTCATAAAATCCTGCCTGTTGAGTGTTTTACTAATGGAAAAACAATGCAGAAATCATACAAATAAAATCTGGCGCTGTATGTACGTTACCGTACAGAAGACATCACTCCAAAACGGCAAATGCCATTCATAAACTTGTGGCCTGACGACCGGCAATCCCGGTCGGAATATCAAAGTTCAGGGTTTATTACATTGCTTATGGCCGATATGACTGCCTGACATAACGGCATTGGGTTAACCCGCTATCACTAAACACCATCCGCACTCTATTTGACTCTATGTACGCTAGCGCACTGTGAGCCCTTGCGGAAAGGCATCTAATTGCAATCGATGGTTATCAGCACTGGTCGTTTACTTAACTGGGCACCCGGGTTCGCCGATAACAAAGCGGTAATCATGTTAATGACTAGTGATGGTCAGGATCATGTTCGATGTTCAATCAAAAGGAAAAAGTCATGAAAAAATTTAATTACCCAAAACCGCATCCTATGATGTTGAGTGTTGGTTTCTCTATAGCAGCGGCAATTTTGGTAGCCGGTTGCGCCAGCATCCCCGCGCCCACCGAACAATTAGCTGTTTCCAAAATGGCTGTTACCAATGCCAGCAGTGCTGGCGGCAACGAGTTTGCTCCATTACAACTGAAATCGGCCATGGAAAAAATGGACGCGGCCGAACAAGCCATGAACCAGGAAGACTATGTACTTGCCAGGCAATTAGCGGAACAGGCACAGGTTGATGCACAACTGGCAGCAGCGGCAGCGCGTTCGGCAAAAGCTCAAAAAGCAGTGGGGGTTTTGCAGGAAGACAATAACGTCTTACGCCAAGAACTCAATCGCAAAGCCCAGTAAAACACAGGAGATGATCATGCAAAAATATCGCACTTTACCTTTAACCTTAATCGCCATTGGCGTCATGTCTGGTTGTGGTTCTGTACCACCTAATCCAGCACTCACCCAGGCGCATAATAATTACAACAGCGCCCGTAATAGCGCAGAAGTTGTCAGCTCGGCCCCTGTGGAATTGCAAGACGCGTCCAATTCTCTGAATAAAGCGGATCAGGCGTTTAGCGCAGATGAAGAAGATTCCGTGGTTAACCACCTCGCCTATCTGGCCAATCAGCAAGTTAGCATTGCGCAAGAAGTTGCCAAACGCAAAACCGCAGAAGCAGCGGTGAATACAGCCGGTGCCAAACGCGACCAAGTTAGACTAGTGGCCAGAACTGCCGAAGCGGATAAGGCTAATCAACAATTGGCAATTGCCGGAGCCAATTCCGAACGGGATAAAGCCCTGATTGCTGAGCAAGAAGCACAATTAAAAGCATTAAATGCCACCAAAACCGAACGCGGCATGATGATTACCTTGGGTGATGTGTTATTTAGCACCAACAAAGCGCAGTTAAAATCTGGCGGCGTGCGCAACATTGAAAAACTGGGGATTTTTCTAACCCAATACCCGGAATTTAAAGTATCGATTGAAGGCCATACCGATAGCCGCGGATCTGAAGAACACAATCAAGAATTGTCTGAGGCTCGTGCTGAAACCGTACGCAATGCCTTACTGGACATGTCGATCAGCAGCGAGCGTATTGCCAGCAAAGGTTATGGGGAAAGTTTTCCTATTGCCAGTAACGATGATGCAAGCGGTCGACAATTGAATCGGCGCGTGGAAATTATTCTCTCCGATGCCAATGGCAACATTATTCCTCGCTAGACGGAAACGGATAATTTAATGGGCTAAATCGATTAGCCCAAATTGTTCAGTCCAGCACCCTCCCCTTATAGAGAAAATGCCATGAAAACAAAAGATGAATATATAGAAAGTTTTGCATCCGAATTAAAAGACTGGAGCGCCCAAATTGACGTAATGACAGCTAAAACTGAAAAATCAGCCGGCATGGTTAAATTGAAATACGTGCAAGAATTGAATGCCATACGCGCCAAACAACACACTGCAGGTGAAAAAATGAAGGAATTGGAGAGTACTGGCGCCGATGCCTGGGATGCCGCCAAGGCAACCGCTGACAAAGTCTGGGATGATCTTCGTTCCGGTCTGGCCACGGCAGCGTCTAAATTCAAATAAATAACCTGTCGCACCACTGGCAGATAGCTTAAGGAAGCGATCTGTCCGTTAGCCAGAATAACTGTGATTATTCAGCGTTACCTAAAAAAGCTCCGTCCAATGGGAGTGATCACCTCGCTGAATAGTTACAATTTTTTAATCTCTGAACTGACCAAGCCTGTGCAGAGATTTTTTAACATGCAGTACTTGTTAATAACGCTAACAATCCACGCACAACAACTTTGGTCGCGTTGGCCATTTGATTTAGGTGTTCGGCATTATCCAAAATCTAAATCAAAAAGCCTATCGCTTTGTTAATTTAGATCAGGGAATCACATTATGGCCAAGCGCCGAGAACTAAGAAAATATACTAGGGTAGAACATCCAGGTGACGGCGAACGCCCCATTCGGTTTGAGTTATTCAGCACCGAACGTCTGGTAGAGCATGCCATCAGCTTAGCGCAAGCGCAAAAAATCAGCCAGCAAAAGGCCGGGCGCAAACTGACGCCACGCGTCAATGAAAACTCGCGCGTGTTACTGGATGCCTATAAAGCGGTCACTAAAGCGGTTAAGGAACAGCATGCTATCACTCCGGCGGCGGAATGGTTGCTGGATAATTTTCATGTTATCGAAGAACAAGTCAGTGATCTGCAAGTCGATTTACCGGAAAGTTATTATCGCGAGCTGCCCAAACTGGCTGACGGCATTCTGGCTGGTTATCCGCGAGTCTATGGCATCGCCTGGGCATTGGTCGCACATACCGATAGCCGTTTCGATCCTGAATTACTCAATCTATTCGTACGCAGCTATCAAAATATTGAGCCGCTCACATTGGGCGAACTATGGGCGATACCCAGTACTTTGCGAGTGTTGCTGGTAGAAAATTTGCGTCGACTGGCAGTGCGTATTATGCGTTCGCAAGCAGGCCGGCAACTGGCCGATGCTTTTGTTGATCAGATTGAACAAACTGGCACCAGCACCGATAAACCGGAACCGCGCATACCCGTCGCCGAGTTACCTTCTGCCCCCTTGCGTCAGTCCTATACCGTGCAATTCTTGCAACGTTTACATGACCCTTATACTGGGGCCGCGCTGCCGTTGGATTTTCTAAACGACTGGTTAAAAGAACAAGATGCCACTATAGACGATATTGTGCATCGCGAACATGCCGACCAAATCGCCGACAACCTGACAGTACGTAACATCATCATCAGCATGCGTGCAATTTCGGCTTTTGAATGGCCGGAGTTTGTTGAACAAGTCAGTCTGGTGGATGAATGTTTACGCGCGCATGAAGGCTATGCTGCCATGGACTTTTTAACGCGTGATCGCTATCGGCACGCCATAGAAGATCTGGCCAAACGCTCGCCCTATTCAGAACTGGACATCGCCGGCAAGGTGATGGAAAAAGTGTTGAGCATTAACGACAGCACCCTTACCGATGCCAGACAGCAGGAGCCCGGTTATTACTTAATTGGCAATGGCCGCTACGGGTTTGAAGCGGAGGTTAATTTTCGGCCATCGTTAAAGCATCGGCTACTGCGTGTCTATGTCGCGCATGCCGGGCTAACTTATATCGGCAGCATAGGCCTGTTGACCTTATTGTTACTGCTCTTGCCTGTTAGTGCAGGAATTACTGCCGAACTTAATGGTTTTAAGTTGTTTTTACTGGCATTGTTTGGCTTGTTCCCCTGCTCGGATATTGCTGTTGGCTTGGTAAACCGCTTCATCATTGCCGGTCTACCGCCGCGTCATCTGCCAAGACTTGAGTTAAAAGACGGCATACCGCCAGAACTAAGTACTTTTGTGGTCGTACCAACGTTATTTTTTAACGTCGCCGGGGTAAAACAGCAAGTTGAGCAGATGGAAATCCGCTATTTGGCTAATCCTGGTGATCAGGTTTATTTTGCTTTGTTGTCTGATTGGGCCGATGCCGATCAGGAAAGCACGCCAACGGATGATTTGTTATTGGACGTGGCTGTTGATGCAGTACATGCACTTAACGCCAAGTACGCAGGACAGCGTTTCTTTGTGTTCCATCGCAAACGTCTGTGGAATCCCGGCGAAGGAAAATGGATGGGCTGGGAACGCAAACGCGGCAAACTGCATGAATTTAACCAATTACTGCGTGGCAAGACAGATACCTCATTTTTGAATATCGGTGGTCAAGCGGCAATCATTCCGGCCAACATTTGTTATGTGCTAACCCTGGATTCTGACACCAAATTACCTATGGGCGTGGTATCGCAATTAGTTGGCGTGGCTGCGCACCCGCTTAACAGACCTGTGTTTGATAAGCATGCTCAGCGAGTCGTCGATGGCTACGGTATCCTGCAACCACGGGTAACGCCAACCTTGCCATTGCGCCAGGAACATTCGCTGTTTCACCAGATTTTTGCCGGCGCTTCCGGTACGGATGCTTACTCCAGCTCGGTATCCGAGCTTTATCAGGACTTATTCGCACTTGGCACATACACTGGCAAAGGTTTGTATCATGTCGATACTTTTCAAGCGGCATTGGCTAGACGAGTACCTGAAAATACCCAACTTAGTCATGATTTGTTTGAAAGTGTATTCGCTCGTTGCGCGCTAGTCAGCGATATAGAATTTTTCGAAGAATTTCCATCGCATACCGAAGTCGCGGCATCCAGGGAACATCGCTGGACGCGCGGGGATTGGCAGTTGTTACCTTGGATATTCGGACACTGCGGTCGGGGCATGCCCCTGATTGGGCGCTGGAAGATGCTGGATAATGTACGCCGGTCATTGTCAGCGCCTGGTGCTTTTTTTGCTTTGGTTGCAGCCTGGACTATTCCGAATGCCCCGCAAGGTATTATCATTGGTTTTGTGCTAACCGCATTAGCATTTCCAGCAATACTGGCGTTAATGTCAGGATTTACCTCGCTGCGCCGTGGCATTTCGTTAAGCACGCACGTGCGTGCCGCAGGTGAAGATGTGTTATGGGGTTTCGGCAACGGTTTAGTGGCCTTGATCATGCTTGCCCAACACGCCTGGCTGATGATGGATGCCATTATTAGCACACTGATACGCTTATTCATCACTCGCCGTCAATTACTGAAGTGGGTGACAGCTCTACAGGCAAAAGCATCGGCAGGTCATTCTATAAAAAACCTGTTTCGCCCATTACTTAATTCGTCCACGTTAGTGATTTGCGTTGGGGCACTGGTATTGGTTTTCAATCCATCCAGCATCAAAGTCGCAGCGCCATTCTTGTTGTTATGGTGGCTGGCACCTATGGTAGCCAGAGCATTGAGCTTACCACCCCGAGTTGACAGAGCAGAATCCCTGCAAGCTCAAGATACCGAACAACTGCGTTTAATCGGACGGCGTATCTGGCGGTTTTTTACCACTTTTGTCACCGCAGCGGAAAATTTTTTACCGCCGGATAATTTTCAGGAAGACCCGCTGCCAGTCATTGCGCATCGCAGCTCCCCTACCAACTTTGGATTGTATTTGTTATCGGTAGTGGCAGCGCGTGATTTCGGCTGGCTGGGGCTAACGGATACCGCAAACAAGCTGGAATCCACGATAACAACACTGATGGCGTTGCCGCGCTTTCATGGCCATTTTTATAACTGGTATGACACCCTTGATTTGCATATGCTGGAACCGCGTTACATATCCACAGTGGATAGCGGCAATTTGGCAGGCCATTTACTGACCCTGGCACAAGCCTGCCGGGAAATGCTAAACCAACCATTAAAGCTAAACTCGGCCTTAACCGGGCTTGCTGATACACATAGTTTGCTGACTGCGGCGCTAGTTAAAATCACTGATGACCGGCGCACGCTCACGGTTACTTTGAAAGAATTGCGCCAAAAAATCGATATCATCGGAAAATTGTTGGCCAGTCGACCAACCGAACCAAGCGCATGGAGCGTACTTTGGCGGGAGTTATCAGCCTGTGCCGTCACCCTGCTGGACTTGGCAAGCGCCTATGCGGTTGAGCGGGGCGATGCTGACGATAACGAAGTATTGGCATGGGCAAACCTGTTGTGCGCCGACATCCGCTCACACGCTGGTGATGTCGATAACCTGATTCCGTGGCTGCATTCCACCAGTTATTTTAGCGCGCTTGAGAAATCAACCGTATTGGAATCTGATTCAACACACTGGTGTAATCAGCTAAACTTGCACACACCGCTGAAAGAGCTGCCCGGTTTTTATGCACAAATAATAATTGAGCTGGCGGCAGCGCCCGATCAGTTATTGTCAGAAGTAGAAACCCGGGCATTAACCTTATTGCTGCACCAATCCTCAGCGCAGGCTAAATCCCTGACTACACGCCTGCATACCATGATAGAACAACTGGAGAGCCTGTTCCATGACATGGATTTTGGCTTTCTTTATGATGAAAACCGGCATATGTTTGCACTTGGCTATGGGATTACCGAAGGCGTACTCGATCTCAGTTATTATGACCTGCTAGCCTCAGAAGCCCGTTTGGCCAGTTTTATCGCCATTGCCAAACGCGACATACCCAGCTCGCACTGGTTCCACTTGGGTCGAAGAGTAACGCGGGAAGCGCACGGTACGGTGTTGCTGTCCTGGTCCGGCTCCATGTTTGAATACTTAATGCCGTCGCTGGTGACTTATACGCCACGCTACAGCCTGCTGGATCAGACTTGTCGACTGGTAATCAAGCGGCAGATTGAATATGGTAAGCAATGTAACGTACCTTGGGGCGTTTCAGAATCGGCTTACAACAGCCGCGATTTGCTGTTTACTTATCAATATTCTGCTTTTGGGGTGCCTGGATTAGGCATGAAGCGCGGTTTAGGCGAAGACTTGGTCATTGCGCCTTATGCCACGGCTTTAGCCGCCATGTATTTTCCGCATGCTGCGGTACAAAACTTCCAGAAACTTGAAAAAATCGGCGCATTAGGTCGATACGGCTTTTATGAAGCCTTAGACTTTACCCCGATACGTCTGGCCGAAGGTCAGAGAGTTGCTATGGTGCGATGCTATATGGCACATCATCAGGGCATGTCTTTAGTGGCGTTTGACAATGCCGTGCATGACGGTTTAATGCGCCATCGTTTTCATCATAACCCGTTAATACAAGCTGCCGACCTGTTGCTGCAAGAACGCATACCGCACGGTGCCGATACCAGCACTACCCCATTGTTGCAGGCGCTTGCGGAAGTTAAGGAATCGGTACAACCGCCGGTACGCCGGGTGCCTTCATTCCTGTCTTTTGTACCGTCCACACATTGTTTATCCAATGGCAGTTACGCCGTGATGGTAACTGGCGCAGGATCAGGCTACAGCCAATGGCAAAATTTTGCGGTGACGCGCTGGCGCGAAGATGTTACCCGTGATGCCTGGGGCAGCTACCTGTATTTACGCGATGTGGTTAGTGGCAAGGTCTGGTCTGCCGGTTATCAGCCCACGGTAGCAGCACCTGATCGTTACGAAGTGGTATTTGTTGAAGATCGGGTTCGCATTAGTCGCACCGATGGCACCTTGGTTAGCACTTTGGAAATCGTGGTTTCGCCGGAGGATGATGCCGAAATTCGACGTCTGAGTTTAACGAATATGGGTACAAGAGCACGAGAAATAGAAATCACCTCTTATGCTGAGATTGTACTAACCACTGCAGCGGCAGATATCGCGCATCCGGCATTCTCCAATTTATTCGTGCAAACCGAATATTTGCCGCAAGTGCGCGCGCTTATCGCGCAACGTCGCCAGCGTAACGATACCGATCAAAAAATCTGGGCCGCACATGTACTGGCCGGTATAAAAACTGATGACAACTTGCAATATGAAACCGATCGCGCACGTTTTGTTGGACGCGGTCAAACGCTGCGTGAACCGGTTGCGGTGATGGATGGCCGCCCGCTTACTAATACAGTAGGCTCTGTGCTTGATCCGATTTTTAGCCTACGTACCCGTGTGCGTATTGAAGCGGGCGCTACCGAACATTTAACTTTTACCACCCTCGTTGCCGAAACGCGTGAAGCAGTGCAGGAACTGGCTGATAAATATCATAATCTGGCAGTCTGGGATAGGGTTTCAGCCTTGGCATGGACACACGCCCAAGTGCAACTTCATCATTTGCGCACCAAGCCGGACGAAGCACTGTTATTTCAAAACCTGGCCAATCGTTTGATCTATGCTGATCCGTCGTTGCGTCCTTACGGCAAATTAATGCAGTTAAATACCCTAAATGTCACGAGTCTTTGGCGTTATGGCATTTCCGGCGATAAACCCATCGCATTGTTGCGGGTAACTGATCCCGAAGACCGGCTCATCGTCGATCAATTGCTGCGCGCCCATGAGTATTGGCGCATCAAAGGCTTGTCTATTGACCTGATTATTCTGAACGAAAAAGAAGTATCGTATGTCGATGATTTACAAAATTTATTAGTAAACATGGTGCGTGAAAATCAGGCAAGATCCACGCATTATGAGCATGGTAGTCGCGGTGAAGTTTTTGTTATGCGAATCGATCAACTGTCGACAGAAGAACGGCTATTGCTGCAAACAGCGGCACGAGCCATGTTGATGAGTAATCGCGGAACCTTGGCTGAGCAATTATTGCGACATCGAAGACCGACTGCCCCATTGGTTACAGCCAAAACAGCAACAAATCTGAAAACTGAGTACCCGATACTAACCCTGCCTCCGTTGGAGTTTTTTAATGGCTTAGGTGGATTTGCCGAAGATGGCCGTGAATATGTCATATTTCTGGATAAAGGCCAATGGACACCTGCCCCTTGGGTAAACGTGATTGCTAATCCGGAATTCGGCTTTATCGTTTCGGAATCCGGTAGCGGTTGTACATGGAGTGGCAACAGTCGGGAAAATCAACTGACGCCCTGGTCAAATGACCCGGTCAGCGATATGCCTGGGGAGATTTTTTATCTTCGTGATGATGAAACCAACGAATTGTGGTCGCCAACCGCACTGCCAATTCGGGTTGATAACGCCAGTTATATTATTCGACACGGTCAAGGCTATAGTCGTTTTGAACACGCATCACACGGCATACACAGCGACCTGTTGCAGTTCGTCAGCCCGGATGATCCCATCAAAATTTCAGTCCTGACTTTAACCAACCAAAGCTACCGCACGCGCAAGCTAACGATAGCGGGTTATGTGGAATGGGTATTGGGCGCTTCCCGCAGCGTGACGGCTGCGCATGTAATCACCGAACTAGACCCGGACACTGGCGCTATCTTTGCGTACAACCCTTGGGATAAAGAGTTCGGTCAACGCATCGCTTTTGCAGATTTAAGCGGGCTAAAGACCGGCTGGACCACTAACCGGACTGAATTCATTGGCCGTAACGGCGGTGTGGATGCGCCGTTTGGCTTGCTGAGCCGCAAAGGTTTAAAAAGCCGCGTCGGCGCAGGACTGGACCCTTGTGCTGCTTTAAAGACCGCAATAGAACTTGCGCCCAACGCACAGATTGAGATCGTATTCCTGCTGGGCCAATCTAATGACCGCGCACAGGCCAGTGAATTGGTAAAGCGCTATCGTGCCACGCCGAGCGCAACAGTTTTTGCCCAAGTTAAGCAATCATGGCAGCAAATCCTGGAAAAAGTACAAGTGAAAACGCCGGATCGAGAACTGGATTTATTATTAAACCACTGGCTGCTATACCAAACCCTAAGCTGTCGAATGTGGGCTAGAGCCGGATTCTATCAAGTGGGCGGTGCTTTTGGCTTTCGTGATCAATTGCAGGACAGCATGGCATTGGCTGTAACCCGACCGGATTTAACCCGTGCTCAATTAGTGCGCGCTGCGGGTCGGCAATTTGCCGAGGGCGATGTGCAACATTGGTGGCATCCTCCCACTGGTCGCGGTGTACGTACCCGTTTTTCTGATGACCGCGTCTGGCTGGCATTTGTAGCCAGTCATTATCTAAAGGTAACGGGTGATAGCGAGGTATTGGACACGCCACTGGCATTTTTGGAAGGACCGGCGCTGTTGCCGGATCAGGATGATGCTTATTTCGAACCAGCGCAAACAATCCTGCAAGTCAGCCTATTCGAACACTGCGCCAGAAGCTTGGACATCAGTCTGACAATAGGCGCACATGGCCTGCCCCTAATGGGTAGTGGCGACTGGAATGACGGCATGAACCGTGTCGGTAACCAAGGTAAAGGCGAGAGCGTTTGGATGGCATGGTTTCTGATAACCACTTTATCCGAATTCGCACTCATTGCTGAACAACGCGGAGAACTGGAGCGTGCCAGTCGTTGGCGCGAGCATGCAAGCAAATTAACCATCGCTGTGGAATCCCAAGCTTGGGATGGCGCCTGGTATCGGCGCGCTTACTTTGATGACGGCAGCCCATTGGGTTCGGCGGCCAATGCCGAGTGCAGAATTGATTCGATTGCGCAAAGCTGGGCTGTTATGTCTGGTGCGGCCGATAGCGAACGCGCACAACGAGCGATGCAATCGGTTCGAGAATATCTGGTGCGCGATGGCGATGATTTGATCTTGCTGTTTACACCGCCGTTCGATAAGACTGACCGTGATCCCGGCTATATCAAAAGTTATCCCCCGGGCGTACGCGAAAATGGTGGTCAATATACGCACGCTGCCATTTGGACAGTGATTGCCAACGCCATGCTAGGTGACGGCGATCAAGCAATGGATTTGCTGCGTATGCTTAATCCAATCAACCGTACCACTACCCGGACGGGCATTCATGCTTATAAAGTTGAGCCTTATGTTCTGGCCGCAGATATTTATGCCGAAGCACCGCATTTAAGGCGCGGTGGCTGGACTTGGTATACCGGCGCATCCGGCTGGTTCTACAGGGCCGGTTTAGAATCCATCTTAGGCTTGCAAGTTCGTGCCGGGCAATTGCTGTTTAATCCTTGCATACCCAAGCATTGGCCTGGCTACACCATCAATTATCAACACCTGAGCAGCCGTTATGAAATTACCGTTCAAAATCCGCATGCCGTCATGCGTGGCATAGCATTGCTTGAACTGGACGGTGTGGTTCAAATAAATACTAACAGCATAATCTTACAAGATGACGGTCGCGCGCATCAGGTCAGGCTGGTGTTGGGTAATCAATAAGGCGAAACTAAGATGATAAAAGAAACCTTCATAGCAGGATTAGCTGATGATTCCACCCACAAAGTTCATCGCAAAGCCGCTTTGTACGCCATATTGGGGGATTTGTTGTTTATCGTCTTGCCGCTGGTGGTCATTTCCATAGTCGACATCAGTGTGGGCAAATCGTTTTTTGCACTCATTGAAACACCGGAAATTTCCTTTGCCTCTGCCGTATTATTTGGGCAAACCATTATTAAAGTGGTGTCTGGTTTTGCTCATACCAAACCCACTGGCGCCGAACAACCAGTTTTTATTATTGCGTTGATTATTGTGTTCGGCTTAGTACCGTCATTAGTGGTTATGGCCTTGTTGCTGAGCATTAACCCTGTTCCTTATGGCTTACAGATGGCTCAAGCGGTTATTTTTGCGTTAGGCATTGTGGTTTTCTTTTTATTTGGCTTGAACGGACATGCGCAATCACTGCGTTTTGGTAGTTGACGGTCCTGTAATCTGGTTTTTAACTCTTCAGCGTAAATTGGTAGCTGGTCATAATTTTTTTAACATTTGTGGGAGCGGCTTTAGCCGCGATTGTCGCGGCTAAAGCCGCTCCCACAACAAGAATAATGATAAGACAGTTATGAATACTTACTTAAATGCGCAAGAATGAAGAAATCCGCGCAGAGTTCGATAGTGCTGAGCTCAATTTTTTCACGCCTAGCTGATCTTTTTACCGGCTGAAGCACCTTACGAAATTGCCCCCATATTCAAATGCCCCAAATTCATAGCCAAGCGTATTTTAGCGGTTTGCCAGCGCGTAATAACTAAATACCTTTGTTGATTGGCACTGGCTAAATCCGATTGCGCTTTTAACAACTCCAGAATATTCCCTACGCCGGATTTATACCGGCCTTGGGCCACATCAAATGATTGGCTGGCGCTCATATTTAAGGCATGGGTGGCTTTTAAGTTTTCGGTTTCTGTGCGTAAGGCCTGATAGCTTTTCCATACATCCAAGGATATTTGCTGTTCAATAGTATCCAATTCGGCGGCTTTGGCTTCTGCTTGGGCAATGCTTTCGCGAATTTTGTATTGGCGACCAAAGCCCTCAAATAAAGGCATAGATAATTGCACTCCAAATCGATTAGTTTCAATTACCTGCTCGGACGAACCTTGATTGTTAATAGGCGTAGCGCTTGTGGTATATAACTCTTCTGCGGCATTAAAAGATAAAGTTGGCAAGCCTTGGGCGCGAACCGCATCAATTTTCGCCTGCGCGGCCCGCAATTGTGCTTGGGCCACCAGTATTTTGGGATGCTCTTGTGTGGCTTGTTCCAGCAATTTATCAACGGCCGTTAAAAAGCTCGGATCGTCGGCAAATTCCTCAGAAATACCGGTCAATTGCAGTGGCACGTTCGGCTTAAAGCCCATTTGCATGGCTAAGTTGCCAATTGCCGATTGCAAATCACCTTCTGATTGAATACGTTTTGTAGTTAACTGCGCCAATGAGGTTTGTGCTTGTAATTTATCGGCCAAAGTCCCCACACCAACCGTGTATTTTTCTTCGGCTGCCGATAAGCTTTTTTGCGCAGCTTGCTCAGCTTTGGTGTTTGCTTCTAATAACGATTGCGCCGCTTGCACTTCATAAAACGCTTGCGCCGTATTAAAAAAAACTTCTTGCAAGGTCTGATCCTGACTGGCATTGGCGGCGCTTAATAAACGCCTGGCCGTTTCCAGGTTTGCCGCGCGCAAGCCAAAATCATACAGCACCCAATTCAGGCTTACGCTCGTATCCGTATCCCAGGACTTTGGACTGGTATTGTATTCAGGATTATCTCGAAAAGTACTATCTCTATTTATCTTGTTAATTGAGGTTTTGACATCCAGTGTGGGTAGATAAGCTGACTGACTATTGCCCACCGCCATAGCCTGTGCTTTAACGTCTAACCAAGCCCGGTTGGTTTGTGGATTGTGGCAGAGCGCAAATTCAACCGCGTCTGTTAATTTTAAAGGTTTAGGCAGTTGCACTTTATGCTCACAAGGCACCGAAGTTTCCTGCAACATATTTTTGGCCGGGCTGTCAGATACGTCTTGCATCCGATCAAACGGGTCGGACAAATCCAAGCCATAGGCCGGTTTCAGCATCATTAAAACCAATAATAACGAGCATCGAATGACGGTAACATGACACATACAAACCTCAAGCGATTGGCGTTAAGTTGGATACATTGCGAGCACGTTTGCTAACAGACTGTTCTTTAGTCATGTCAAGCTCCTGCGTCACTTTGCCTTCATTTAAAACAATAATGCGATCGGCTGTGTTAATGGTTTCAGTTCGATGGGCGACAATAATTCTGGTCATTTTTAATGACTGCACAGCCATGTTAACTTGTTGCTCGCGTGCTATATCCAGATGGCTGGTTGCTTCATCTAAAAACAAAATCTTGGGGCGTTTATACAAAGCCCGTGCCAACAAAATCCGTTGTTTTTGCCCGCCGGATAGCACCGTTCCCATATCACCCACAAAAGTATTAAAGGCCATCGGCATGGCGATAATATCCAGATGCACGGAGGCCATCCTGGCACACTCTTCAACCCAGGCCAGATCCGCTTGCGGATCAAAAAAACTGATGTTGTCGGCAATCGATCCGGCAAATAACACATCATCTTGCAACACCGTACCCACCATGTCGCGCAGTACATCAATGCCAATCAGTTTTAAATCTTTATCCCCGATAAACATTTCGCCTTCGGTTGCTGTTAAGATTCCTAACATAACGTTGATCAACGTGGTTTTACCGCAACCCGAAGGCCCAACAATAGCAACCGATTCGCCAGCCTCAATTTTAAAGTTAACGCCTTTTAACACGTACGGTTCTTGGTCCGCATAGCGATAATGCAAATCTTTAACTTCAATTGAAGGCACTGGCGCTTCTTGTTCGTTTAGCAGCAAGCGCCCTGATACCGCTTCTGATTGCTGAAAAACAATGTCAGCCAACCGTTCACCTTGTAATTGCAGCATTTTCATTTCTACAAATTTGTCGATTAATGACGCTACCCGACTATCAAACTGGCTTTTGTAGGAAGTAAACGCCATCAGTACGCCTACAGAAAAATTGCCGGACATCACCAGCTTGGCGCCTAAATAAATGATGACGATATTTTCCAGACCAAATAGCAAACCATTCAGCGAGTGCATCAATAAGCTAATTTTTTGGGTGCGCAAATCGGCGTTAATTTGTTTAACCAGTAAGTTAAGCCAGCTGGAACGGCGCTCATCCTGACGTTGAAATAATTTGATGGTTTTAACGCCGCGAATGGTTTCTAAAAAATGACTTTGTTGTTTGGCCGCATGCACAATTTGTTCTTCCGTGGCATAACGCAACGGCTTAAACCAGATCCAACGCCCTATGGCATACAAGGTCATGGCAGCAACCGCAATCCAGGTTAGCGTTGGGCTGTAAATAAACATCAACGCCAAGGTTGCGATGGTCATTAAGCCATCTAAGATGGCCTCCACAAATGCCGTGGTTAAGGTATGTTGAATGGTATCAATGGAACCAAAGCGAGAAACCACATCACCTAAATGGCGTTTTTCAAAATAACCAACCGGTAAGCTTAATAAATGACTAAACACATTGGTACGCCATTGCAGATTAAGCGTGGTACCCATGTACATAATCACACAGCCACGAATAACAGTGACCGCTTGTTGCATGAGTAATAACAAACCAAAACCCAAGGCCAGCGTGGTTAATAAATCCTGATCTGAAGATACCAGCACGTTGTCCAACACCCATTGCAAAAAAAACGGGCTGACGATGGCAAACACTTCCATTGCCATCGCCAACGCCAAAATTTGCGCAAAGGAGGTATATAAACCGGTCACGCGACCCATCAAACTGCGCAGCTTGATGGCTTGTTTGATTTCTGCCGGTTTAAAACCGGGATTAGGCCAAAGCTCCAAGGCAACACCGGTAAATGCATTTGATGCTTCATCCATAGGCACGGTGCGAATGCCCAAGGCCGGATCATAAATAGTAATGTTGTGGGTATTAACCGACTTCAGCACCACAAAATGGTTAAGATTCCAATGCAGAATGCACGGTAACTTCAGCTGCCCCATCTGCTCCAAATCCAGCTTCAGTGGTCGGGTAGATAACTCCAATTGATTGGCCAGTCTAATCAGGCCTGCCAGAGTGATGCCTTTCTGAGAAACCGAAAATTGTCTTCTCAAGCCCGCTAAATCCGTGTTGTAGCCATAATAACCGGCAATCATGCCCAAACAAGCCAAGCCGCATTCGGCCGCTTCGGTTTGGAGCAGTAAAGGCAGTTTGTGGCCAAAACCAAATGCTAAATCTTTCATGATTATAATTTCCCAGTCAGACTGAAAAGTGGTTCCAGTACCCATTCGAACAAACGGCGTTTTTCTTGCAAAACGTCAGCATCCAGTAACATGCCGGTTTGTAAACGATGCGCTTGACCATAGGTTTTAATGGATTGCTCGGCCAACTTGACCGTTATGCGATACAGGGGTTCGTTACTGTTATTGTTATTACCGTTAACGACAGTGCCTAGTGAGCTAATTTCACTTGCAGGTAAAGCGGTTTTTGACACCTGATCCACGACACCCTGATGATGGCCAAATTTTTGAAACGGATATGCTTGATAACGAATCAACACCTTATCGCCTGGGTTTACAAATCCTATGGCACGACTTGGTGCATACAAATGCGCAATTAACTGCACGTTTTCCGGCACGATCATCACCAGCGGTTTACTGCCGTCAACCGATTGACCCACCTCGGCAATTACAGCAGTCACCGTTCCTGCTTGCGGCGCAGTAATCACCAGGCGCCGTTTGGCTTCGCTTTCTGTGAGTTCTTGGTTAGTGTTGCTGAGCATGCGCTCAAGCTGTGCAATCTGGTTTTTTTGCTTTAAGGCCAAGCCAGCCAATTCGGTTTGTTGGGCAGATAGTTCCCGGCCGATAGTAATACTGTCCCGCTCCAGGCTTTGCTGGCGGGCTTTTTGATCTAACAATTCTTCCTGTTTTTGTTGTAATTGTTCTTTAGAAATATAATCTTGTGCTAACAAGTGGGTATAACGGCTCACGGTGGTTTCTGATAACTTCACCCGATCACGTTGACCTTCAATTTGATCATGTAACTGTCTTAATTCATTTTGCAGGGCGGCAATTTTTTTAGTTAAACCGGCGCGTTCTTCCAATTGCAAGGACTGACTGGTTTGAATTTCCTGGCGTAGACTAAGCTGTCGCTGCTCAACCTGATCACTGATAGCCGCTTGTGTTGCGCCCATGCGGCTGCTTTGGCGTTCACTGGACAACACATACAGCACATCGCCAGCTTTAACCTGTTGGGATTCTGTTACTTTTTTCTCAAGCACTACCCCAGGCTGCGGAACATAAATTTTTAAAAGTCCGGTTGAAGGCGTCAACTGACCGAGCACGGTACTGCGTTTGGTATAAGTACCCCAGGCAAAAAAACTGCAGATGATGAATGCGAGCGCTAGTGCAAACAGCGTTAAATAAGTGAAAGACATCGGCCTGATTAAGACAATTTCCCCCATGGTTTGCGTTTGTTGCGCAGTGACAGCTTGTTGGCGAAATAGTGTCATAACAGCTCCAGTACATCTAATGGTGTGGCATGTTTTTGATAATTACGGTATCAATCGTTTAAAAACCCCATAGATGAGAACTTATGGGGGTTTTAAACAGGGCAGATATATTAAAAAAACCAATACTGCCCTGTATTTTGCACCTTAAGACAACAGGCCTTTTACAATCGTTTTAATGCCCTTCCAAACCAAACTCCAGTTAATACCACCAGCCACTGCTTCAGTTTCTGCGGCAGTTAATACTCTCATTTCATTGATAGATGATGCTTTCATTTTGATTCTCCAAAATATTAAATAAATAACGGTTACCCGTTGATGATTAAGTGCATGGCTGAATAATCAACTGATACACAAACTTTAAAACCGGTTTAGGCAAAATGGCTGTCCATTTGTTTAAACCATCCGCAAACTAGTTTTTTGCGGATGGACATAATGTACTGGCACAGAGAGTTGAAAGCAGTGAATCAGGCAACTGCAAGAGTGTGAATTTTTTCACAGGCATGGATTGACTTTATGAACTGTTGGGGGTTCTGGTGACTGGGTTTTGTGTTGTTTGTTAAGTGACAGACAGGCAGTGTGGGCAACGCTTTTTTGCCCATCCATTAGCATTTCGGATTTATTGAGTGATCAGAAAACCGTTGCCCACAACTTCGTTCTTCGAGTAAGACAGCTTAATATAACGATATTTGATAAATACCCTGTCATGCCGACGTATTGCAGGAGATTTTGACAACCAGCAAGGAAGGGCGGTATATTAACTAAGCCTATCCGTTAGGCTTTGTCATATTTTTTAAACTCGAAAAACTACTAATCGTATAAATTTAGCCGCATTTGACTAATCAAATTTCAAACTTTAAGGCACCGATTCTAAAAATAATAACTTTTAGGCCGCTGTTCTACGCATATCGAGCAGAATTTTGGTGCGAATTTATAGGAGTTTTACAAATGAACAAGAATCTCTACAGAAAACAGCTTACACTAAGGTCTGTTAGCCTTGCAATTACTCTTGGGTTGATCCTAATCACCGGCATTGAAAATTCTGCCGCTCTGTCTAATTGCCAGAGCGAACCCACACACCCAAACCCTGCATTATCCACGGCATACGGCAAGTCACTTACAGAATGGATGATGCTTCATTCGGCTTGGTATAACCAAGGGCAAGATCCACTCCTAGGTACAATAGGACATGTAACACTAATACCATTGCCTCAACAGTTACCAACACCAATTCCACCTGATTTACCGGCGGTGGATTCATTTAAAAGTGGTAGTCTAAATATTACCTTAAAACCTGGATCACCTTTTGTTGTGCCGGTAATATCTTTATCGGGTGAATTATATGTTAATGATATTCTACCTCCTGATGATCTTAGTCCTTATAAGAGCAGCCTATTAAATGCAGATATACTTGTTACGCTTGACGGTAAGACGATAATGCAAAGCCCGGCTGATAATCATAAGTTCTTCTATGGTCCCGCCTACTTCCCTGAGCCTATCGCCTATAATCCACCGCAATTTCGATTCAACGATCCGGTCTTAGGGGATGTCTACGCCGCTGCAATATCATCAAGTATGGGAATTGGTTTTGTGCATCCTCCACTTAGTGTCGGCAAACACACTTTGAAACTGCATGCAGTTAATTCTGATCTAGGCTATGGATTTGCGAATACGTGGAACATCACCGTTAAGCCAGAAGGTAAAAAAAATGATGGGCACAAACCACATTACCAGTAAGAAGCGGTAAAAATACTGGATTGGGTGGCCAATTTTTTTGCCCACCCTCACCTAGCTACCCACCTGTTTTCAATCAGAATCGACGGCAGATTTGACCGGGGTACGTGGCTGTTTTGAGCTGGAGGCATAGCTTATAACTGCATTCTTCACAATCCAGGTTACGGGCAGCACCATATACAAGGTACGCATGGATTCAGCCAGTTTTAACACGGTTCGTAAGGGCGTGCTTTGGCCAGACTTTAGGTTGTTAGCTGAATGCGCAAATTCCGTTGTCTGATTTTTGGTAAGTTCACCGAACATAAAACCCAGGCCTGCAGTCAACAGCAAGCTATCTGGTGTGGTGATTTGCTGGTGAATTTTGTTGATTAACTGAGAACTCTGCGCTTGAACACGCTGTTTCCCTGCCAACACCTGTCGCAGCTCGGTATTGATTTGCGCGTTAATTGACTGAGAAAGTGATTTCATTTTTTTAACACGTTTTGTTGTTCTGCAGATTTTGGCTGCAAACTTTGAAGTGTGGCGGGTAATTTTAGATAACGGCTTTTATGTCGAATAAGCACCAGCAGCACTAAAGCCGCCAGCAAATGCGCAGCAACCGCAAGTAATATGGCGCTACTTGCCAACAAGCCATGTTCGATCAGTACCAGCACCGCAGCGGCCATTAACCCTAACCAGGCGCTAACCAGCAAACAGGCCACTAAAATACCGGCGATTAACATAGAAACCAGGCTTTGACCTGCGCGCTGTGTTTCCAAAGCAGCAAGCCGTAACCGGTGATAACCAAGTGCGTAAAACTCTTGCCATAGCACAGAAACATCGGTTAAAACGCCGGAACTACTCGGCGGATCTTCCTGCCTCGTAGTTCCGTCTGTAAATTGATCCGGTTTCATATACAGCGTAAAACTATCTGCAGCTTAATAACCGGCTAAGCACAAAGCCTGCCGCTGCTGCAATGCCCAAAGAGGCGATAGGATTTTCGTGCACATAATCACGGCAACTTCTTACCAATTGCTGTTCGGCATTTTGCAATTGCACGCTTTTTTCGCCTAGAGCCGTTGCGGCCTGATTACTAACATCCGCGATTATATCTACCGCTTCATGTGCCGAATTGGCGATACTGTCAATCGATTCCATACGACCTCCGTTTTGCTGCATTGGGTCATTCCCACTCTGCGTGTTCATAACGATGCTGGGCTTAACGACGACTAAACAGGCGGCTTAACAAAAAACCGGCTGCAGTAGCTATGCCTAAGGACGTGAGCGGATTGTCGTGCACATAGCTGCGGCAATTCTTGACCAATTTCTGCTCGGCACTTCTCAATTCCTGGCCGGTGTCGCCCAGCGCTTCTTTAGCCTGATTGCTGACATTAACAATCTTGTCGAAGGCTTCTTGAGCGGTATTAGATAATTTGTCCATTGTTTCCATGATAATCTCCTGATTTATTTAAGACGCATGTCGTTTTTAACGGTTTTAACACCACCGACAGTGCCGGCAACCGAAACCGCTTTCGCAATATCAGCTTTAGAACTGACAAACCCACTTAATTGCACAACGCCTTTAAACGTTTCCACGTTAATTTCAGCAGAACTCAATGACGGCTCCTCTAAGATGGCTGCTTTGACTTTGCTGGTAATAACGCTATCGTCAACATATTGCCCAGTGGCTTCTTGTGTTTTTGTCGAAGCACAACCAACTACTGTCAACAATGACAACGCTAAAAACGCTGCCGATAAAAACTTAATAACTTGTTTCATAAAAAAATCTCCAGTGTGTGAAAAATTGAATTAAAGACTTTATGACGGTTTCGCCAATCCACGTACTCTAAAGCTAGCAATAAGCAGTAGCGCGAAATGGTGTTTTATCAAAGCCCTGGTAACTAGAATACTGGCAAGAAAATCGGTAGTCGGTACGGTATCGCACATACTGCTAAATGAAAAAATATCGCGATCAGGTTCAGCAAATTAAATAAGGCCATGTCTTTTAGAAAAGTTAATACGACTATTTAAACAGCCACTACCTAAAAAATACCGCAATGTACGGTAACGAACAGACGCATTCATTGTGTTGCATATAAGCTACTTATTAGTTGTTTTAACAACACAATACTATCGCCCTTATATTGGGTATCGGTGTGCGGTTAAAACGAATGCGATTGTTTAGGCGAGTCGATACTGCTTTTCAATTGAAGGCGCCAGGGTGTGCACTCGTGCATGCTCACTTTTTATAAGACTGGAGAAATACTTATGCTAAAAACTAAACTATTCACAATTGCATCATTAACAGGTGCAGCCTTGCTGCCTTTAGCTCAAGCCGACGAACCCATTCAGGATACCCGCTGGTATGTGGCACCGTTTGCAACATTCATTAGAACCGGCGGTGATCGTCAAGCCAGTGACGGCTGGGGCGGCGGTTTGGGCGTGGGCAAAATGATTGATAAACATTTTAATGTGGAATTAAAAGGTTTTTATGATCAATTTGGCGGCACGAACGGGCCGTGGAGTCTGGCTGGCGGCACTGCAGACGTGCAATATTATTTTATGCGCGAAAAATTCTCACCATATGCTGTTATTGGTGTAGGCGGGCAGAATACCTGCGCTTCTGCTAATTGCGGGATAGGTTTATTGGGTGAAGCGGGGGTCGGTTTTAGTTATGAATTGCTTGATAACTTGTTAATCCGCAGCGATGTACGTTATCGCTACAACAACAATCTAAACGCCCATGTGCAACCTGGCACCGATGAGTTTCATGACATGACGGTTAACGTTGGATTTGTGATCCCGTTTGGCGCAAAACCGAAAGCCGCTGAAAAATACGAAGCCCCGGTTGCGGCAGCACCGATCCCATTAGACGACTGTTCCACCCGCGATTCTGATAATGATGGCGTTAATGATTGTTTGGATCAGTGCCTGGGCACGATTAAAGGCAGCACAGTTGACGACAAAGGTTGTGCGGTCAGGTTGATTCTTAAAGGCCAACATTTTAAATATGATTCGGCTGAGTTAACCTTGAATGCCAAAGAAATCCTGGATGGTGTTGCGGAAAGTTTGATCGCATACCCGCAGAAAAATGACATTGAAGTGCAAGGACATGCCAGTAGCGAAGGTACTACTACTCATAACTTGAAGCTATCGCAACGGCGGGCGAAATCCGTAGTGGAATACCTAAAAATGAAAGGTATCACCAATAAACTGATAGCAAAAGGTTATGGCGAATCCAGCCCTATTGCTGATAACAACACCGAAGCGGGTAGATCTGAAAACCGTCGCGTTGAGTTGATTTGGATTGAACAATAAACCCTTTCTTTAAATTCATTACCAACGATAAGCGCTACTTTTCAATAAGATAACCTTCTGCATCTCATGGATGCAGAAGCAATCTCCAAGAAGTTAAGGCTAAATGTTAAAAAACACCTTCTTCTAATCCCCTCACCCACCCTCTCTCTGGAGAGGGCTTTTTTTAGAAGCACCGCTGCGTTGCGGGTTTTATTTCCACTAATTAGCTGATTTCTCTGCAATTCCAAGCAGTCCGCCTTATGTACGACAGCGTACAGACTAAATCTGGATTTTTTCATAAAGTAATTACAAGTTTTAAGCAGAACCTTTAGTACAAAGGAATTCTTCATTGCTGATTTTCTGTGCCATTGGGCGCATTTTTATACACACAACCTCTAGGTAACCCCATGAAATTGAACAAAAACCACCCGAAAAACACCCTAGCCGACAAGAATCTAACAGTACTCTGTTTATCTATGTTACTCGTACTGGCGGGTTGTCAAAAAGAAGGACCTGCTGAAAAAGCGGGCCAAAAAATCGACACAGCAACTGAAAATACCCAGAAAAAAATTGAGTTGTTAACTGAAAAAGCGGAAACCAAAATTGAAGCGGCCAAAGATGTCGTCGATCAGAAGGCTACTGAAGCCAAAGAATCCATCAACGAATCAACTGATGCGGCTAAAGCCGAATTGGACATTGCAGGCAAGCATATTGATAAAGGTAACGAAACTGCCGAACACAAACTTGAAGCTGGAAAGGAATTAATTGATCAGAAAGCAGCTATCGCTAAGGAAAATATTAACAACTCCATTGATGCCTCTAAAGCCAAACTGGATGATGCAGGCAAGAAATTAGAGCAAGCGACAGATAAAGCCGAAAATAAAGTTGAAGGCATAAAGGAATCAATGCTTGATAAAGCCAAAGCAGCCGGTGAATACCTGGAAGATAGCTCGATTACCGCTACAGTTAAGGCTGCCATTGCTAACGACAGCATATTTAAAGCCTCTCGTATTGAAGTCACTACTGTTGATGGCGTAGTACAGTTATCCGGCACAGTGGATTCCGAACAAGTAATCGGCAGAGCATTAGAAGTTGTCGGTAGCCAGAAGCATGTAAAATCTGTGCAATCCACGCTTATTGTCAGCACAAGTGCATCGAGCACGAAATGAGGATTAAACTAGCTTCAACAGCTGTTTTGGGCGCAATGCTGTTACCCGCTTATGCAACCGCCACTGCGCAAGATGATGCTTACATCACTGGCTATGCAGCGGGAATATTAAAACAAAATTTAAAATTGGACATGCCGTCATTGGCCGTACACGATGGCATCATTACCTTGCCGGTGGCCGGTCTGGCCGACTCGGATCGCTCCAAAGCCGTCCAGTTATTATCGGATATCCCCGGTGTAACAGCGGTGCAGACTTCCGAGTCAACCAGCGCAGCTACTTCGACCAACACGACTCAGCCTTACCCGACCACAAAGCCTGAAACCGTGTCTGCAACCCTATTACCTAAAGGTCTGCTACCGCCAGGGCATTTGTTTAAACCTTTGTTAGCCGATCCACGCTGGGCACATTTTTCAGCGTCATACCGTAATTATCAAAATGATAACTTTGATGGTCGAGACATAGCTTCGGTAAGTTTTGGTGAAACAATCCCCTTCTATCGAGGAAACTTTGGTCAATCCACCGCGCAGTGGGAAGCAGGATTACAAGCCGGTGTGTTTAGTGATTTCAATCTGGGTTCCTCATCGTCTGATTTAGTTAACACGGACTTCATCGCTTCCATTTATTCCAGCGTTCGGGCGGGCCAGTTTTCAGCTTTTGGTCGCGTTTATCATCAAAGCTCACACTTGGGTGATGAATTCTTGCTACGCAAAGCCAATTCTAAATTTGAACGCGTCAACCTCAGTTACGAAGGTGCGGATTTAAAACTTTCCTATGAATTTCCGTACGGTGTGCGGATCTATGGCGGCGGCGGTGGTTTGTTTCACAAAGAACCCTCCTCACTCAGAATCTGGTCAGCACAATACGGCATTGAATTTAGAAGCCCCTGGCGTCTTAATTTTGCATCGCTACGCCCCATTATTGCTGCGGATATTAAGCATTTTGATCAAAATAACTGGAGTACTGACGTGTCTGCCAGAGCTGGGGTTGAGTTTGAAAACATGCAGGTGTTAGGCCGCAAGCTGCAAATTCTGGCCGAATACTACAACGGTTACACGCCTAGTGGTCAGTTTTATAAAGATAAAGTTGAATATATCGGCTTAGGGGCGCATTACCACTTCTAAGTCGTTTCATAGGAATCGGAAAAGCGATTTTCCGATTCAGGTCTTGGCATTTTAGCAAAAAATGCCAGGCATAATAATCAAGCCATCACACGATGGCCTCTTTCGGGAGATGCAATAATGCTTGAAACTTTAGCGATCGTTTTAATCCTGCTGTGGATATTGGGTTTAGTGTCCTCATATACCGTGGGCGGGTTCATTCATATTCTTTTGGTCATTGCCATTGTGGTGATCTTGATTCGGGTCATTCAAGGCCGTCGAGTACTTTAAAGACGTTAAGATTCCGCGTAGCTCCGGTTAACGTTCGCTTAACCGGAAGCTTGCGGGTTTCCAAATGTGCGATTGCGAAACTAATCGCACATTTAGAAGCTGATTTATTTGGATCAGGTTACAAAACTCAGTTGGACGTAATAAAAACCGCTGTACTGAGCCCAATCGAAGCATGAGCGGTTTTCTTCATTCCCGCGCCGTTATGCGTGTTCCAGGATCAATCGAGTTTAAGATGACCAATTCACTCGCTGTAATAACAGATATCATTCCCTTAAAGCCAGAGAACACGACCGGCAAAGAGTCTGCCAAGCCAGCGAAAACTGACAGCGCGGCCTTTATAGTAGGGATTGGCGCGTCTGCTGGCGGCCTAGAAGCTTTAGAGCAGTTTTTCACCCCCATCCCTGCTGACTGCGGTGTGGCTTTTGTCGTTATTCAACATCTTGACCCTACCCATAAAGGTATTTTGCCAGAATTATTACAGCGGGTTACTTTGATGATGGTCAGCCAAGTTGTTGATCAGGAAATAGTTAAACCAAATTGTGTCTATGTGATTCCGCCCAATAAAGATTTAACCATATTGCACAGCCAATTACATTTGCTGGATCCGATCCCGCCGCGAGGCTTACGGTTGCCGATTGATTTATTTTTTCGAGCCTTGGCCGAAGATCAGCATGAACGGGCTATCGGAGTTGTCCTGTCAGGCATGGGTGCTGACGGCACTTTAGGAGTAAGAGCCATCAAGGAAAACGCTGGCCTAACAGTGGCGCAATCCGCTGGCTCCGCTCAATTTGATGCTATGCCGCGTAGCGTAATCGATGCCGGATTAGCCGATATTATCGCTCCGCCACCGGAACTCTGGCAGCACATATCCATGTATCTTGAAAATGGCCATAGTGGTTTAAACGCCCTTCCCAAACCAGTCATGGAACTTAAATCTCAAAGCGCTCTGGAACAAATAGTGGCGCTGTTACGTCAGCGTTCCGGCAACGATTTTTCTTTGTATAAAAAAAACACCCTATACCGTCGCATCGAGCGGCGAATGGACTTGCACAAAATCCATGTCATCGCCAATTACGTGCTTTATCTGCGGGAGAATCCGCAGGAACTGGATCTGTTGTTTAAGGAATTACTGATCGGCGTTACCCATTTTTTTCGTGATCCGGCGATTTGGGAAAAATTAAAAACCGAGACCATAACAGCCTTGTTAAATGAATTTCCGACCGGCAAATCGCTGTGTCTGCGTGCCTGGGTTGCAGCGTGTTCAACCGGTGAAGAGGCGTATTCTCTGGCTATTATCTTCAAGGAAGTCTTAGCGCAAACTCAAAACCAGCAACCGTTTACCTTGCAAATCTTTGCGACTGATCTTGATCAGGATGCCATTGAGTTTGCCAGACAAGGTTTCTATCCAGCCAGTATTGCCGGTGCGGTTTCAGCAGAACGGCTCAGCAATTTCTTTACGGTGGACGGCAAAGGCTATCGTATTCGCAAAGACATTCGCGAGATGGTGTTGTTTGCGCGTCATAATGTGATCATGGATCCACCATTTACCAAACTGGATATACTCAGTTGCCGTAACCTGCTGATTTATCTCAGCCCGGAATTACAGGCAAAACTCATTCCGCTGTTCCACTTTGCCCTAATCAACCGTGGTTACTTGCTGCTAGGCAATTCCGAGACGATTAGCGGCTTTAGTCATTTATTTAATGTGCTCGATAATAGCGCACGCCTCTACCAGCGTGTCGGCCCGCCGTTTTCGATAGAACCGGATTCCAACAACAATTATTTTCCAACCGCTTTTCTGGCACAAGCTATCGATTCCAAAGTTCCAGCCAGTACTAATCTGCAAACCTTGGCAGACCAACTCCTGCTGCAAAACTTCGCGCCAGCAGCCGTGTTGGTTAATGTCGATGGTGACATCTTTTATATTAGCGGCCACACCGGCAAATATCTGGAACCCGCAGCAGGCAAAGCCAATTGGAATATTTACGCCATGTCTCGTGAAGGACTACGTTATGAGTTGGTCAATGCCCTGAAGAAAGCCCAATATCAAACCGAGCCGATTCATTTGACCGGTTTGAAGATAATGACTGACTGCGGAAACAGCCAAACCGTAAATCTTGTGGTTCAGGCGATAACCAAACCGCGAGCCTTAAGCGGCCTGACCGTAGTGGTGTTTACCGATGTGCCGGCTCAAGCCGTTCGCCCATCCAGCAGATCTAAAAACTTAGTAAAAAAAGCTTGGCAGGATGAATTGCAACGAGCACAAGAACAACTGGAAAACTTGCATGCTGAAATGCAAGCCTCTCAGGAAGAGCTCAAGACAGCCAATGAGGAATTACAGTCTTCAAACGAAGAATTAACCACCTCCAAGGAAGAAATGCAATCTTTAAACGAGGAGTTGCAAACCGTTAACGAAGAACTGCAAACCAAAGTAGACGATTTATCACGGGTGAGTAATGACATGAATCACTTGCTCAATAGCATGGAAATTGCCACGGTATTTTTGGACAAAGCGCTGAAAATTCGGCGTTTCACCAGCCATATCACCCGCTTATTTAAGTTGATTGCGGTGGATGTGGGCCGGCCGCTTTCCGACATTGTTACCGATTTGGACTATCCGCAATTGCAGCAAGATGCTCAAGAAGTACAACGGTCGCTAATCGTTATTGAAAAACAGATTAAAGCCGGAGATGAGCGTTGGTTTAAAGTACGGATTATGCCTTATCGAACCCCGCATAACGTGATTGATGGCGTGGTCATTACGTTTATTGATATTTCTGAAACCAAGAAACTGGAAGCCAAATTAAGGATTACCCATGACAAAACAGTCTGAAACAAACCCTGGCGCCTACGACTTGCGGCAGCGAGCCGAACAACAACTCGCTGCAAAACCGGATATTGATAATATGATTGACCAACATCGGCTACTGCATGAATTACAAGTCAATCAAATTGAATTGGAAATGCAAAACGAGGCTTTACGGGAGGCGCGCACTGAAGCAGAACTTGCCGTAGAACGCTATGTTGAATTATACGATTACGCTCCGATTGCGTATTTTACCCTGAGCAGTGACGGCATTATTCAACAAACCAATTTCCGAGGCGGTCGATTGTTGGGTATTGAGCCTTATAAAATATCAGGCCAATATTTTGCTAATAGCGTATCCAGCAATTGTTGGTCTGTTTTTAAGGCGTTTATGGAAAAAGTGTTTAGCAGTGACGGCACCCAAAGTTGCGAGATAAGTCTGCATACCGGCAATTGTCTACGCTGGGTAGCTATTGAGGCTAGTGTGGACAGTACCCGAAAAACCTGCCTGGCAGCGGTACTGGACATCAGTGAAAGTAAGCGGGTTGAGCAAGAGTTGCAACTGGCCGCCACCATATACCTGGCATTGGATGAAGCCATAATGGTGGCGAATGAAGATAACCGCATTATTACTGTCAATGCGGCTTTCACTCGTTTGACTGGCTATACCGAAGCTGAAGTCATCGGCAAACCAAATTCATTACTTAAATCAGGTCGACAGGATGCCGGCTTTTATCGGGAAATGTGGAACCAACTAAATACTAAGGGGCATTGGCAAGGTGAAATCTGGGATAAGCGTAAAAATGGCACAGACTATCTGGCCTGGCTAAGCATTAGTGTGGTTTATAATGGCCGAGGCGAAGTTATTCGCCGTGTGGCGATGTTTACTGATATCACTGAAAAAAAACACGCTGAAGAAACTATTCGTATTCAAGCTAACTTTGATCCGCTCACCGGTTTGCCCAACCGCAGACTATTCCACGACAGATTGCAGCAAACCATCAAAAAATCCCGTCGTGCCAATCAAACTTTGGCGCTGATGTTTCTGGACATTGATCATTTTAAAGATGTTAACGATACCCTAGGTCATGACATGGGGGACAACTTACTTAAAGAAGCTGCGCAACGGTTAAGGGGATGCGTGCGTGAATCGGATACCCTGGCCCGATTAGGTGGTGATGAATTCACCGTGATTTTAGGCGAACAACACGAATTTAACAGCATAGACCGGGTTGCCCAGAAGATACTGAGCTGTATGATGGCACCTTTTCAATTAGGTAGTGAGCGTTGCTATGTCACCGCCAGCATCGGAATTACCTTATACCCGGATGATGCCGTCAAGGTGGATGAGTTACTAAAAAAAGCCGACCAAGCCATGTATGCCGCGAAACAACAAGGGCGTAATCGTTATTGTTATTTTACTTCAGCCATGCAGGATAAAGCCGAGACCCGATTGGGACTGGCCAAAGACCTGCGAACCGCATTGGCTGATAATGAGTTTTGGGTGGCTTATCAAGCTATTGTGGAGTTAAACAGCGGGGACATCCAAAAAGCCGAAGCTTTGATTCGTTGGCAACATCCGACTCGCGGCCTGGTCAGCCCAGCCGATTTTATCCCCATCGCCGAAGACACCGGTATGATTTTAGAAATTGGCGAGTGGGTTTTCCGGCAAGCCGCCAATCAAGTGGCATTATGGCGGGCCAGCATCAGGCCGCAGTTTCAGATTAGCGTTAATAAGTCCCCGGTACAATTTCACAACACCGGCGATAGCCAAACTTCGTGGTATGACTATTTACTGAGTAAGGATTTACAAGGCGATTGCATTGCCGTGGAAATTACTGAAGGACTGTTGCTGGATGCTTCCAGCATAGTTTCGGAAAAGCTGCTGGCCTTTCGAGATGCCGGTATACAAGTGTCCATAGATGATTTCGGCACCGGCTATTCCTCGTTATCCTATCTAAAAAAATTCGATATTGATTATCTGAAGATTGACCAAATATTTGTGGCTAACCTGTCCGCCAATTCTACGGAAATGGCGCTATGCGAAGCCATGATCTTAATGGCCCATAAACTAGGCTTAAAGGTGATTGCAGAAGGCATAGAAACCCAGGAACAGCGCGATTTGCTGCTGCAAGCTGGCTGTGATTATGGCCAAGGTTATCTGTTCTCCAGACCGATGCCTGCCGGAGACTTTGAGGGATTATTCAGAACCGCTCCCACGACTTCGCATAGTCGCCTGCACTAACAAAGTTAGATTATTCAATCAATTCATAAACCATAGTCTCGGAATTTATTACCTAGCCGCTTCGCTCCCCATCATTTTTCAAAACTAAATTGAGTTAGCCACCTAAAGTGTGCTAAAAACTAACTGTAAATTACTCCAATATTTTGTTCGCGCAGCGCTTGTTAATCAAGCCTGGAAGCGGTCTGTTTAAGATTGAACATGATCTTGCCGTATCATCAAATACAGGAGTCATTCGATGCGTCGTCTACAAATTAAGCATTTAACCACCTACCAATACGCGGAAAACGTGATGTTGCAGCCGCACCGTTTGCTGCTAAGGCCACGTGAAGGCCACGACATCAGGATCGAGTCTACTGAACTGATCATTTCACCGGCTTGCCAATTGCAATGGCAGCGAGACGTGTATGATAATTCAGTAGCGCAAGCGACTTTTCTTAGCCCCAGCAACAGCTTGTCCATAGACAGCCGGTTTATCCTGCAACATTATGATGATCAACCGCTGGACTTTTTGGTAGCCGATTATGCGGTGTCGTTTCCTTTTCAATATGCCGCCAGCGAAAGCACTGACTTAATGCCTTACGTAAGCATACTGTTTAGCCAGGATAGCGCGCAGGTAAACACCTGGTTAAAGCAATTTTGGTATGCCGGTCAAGTGGTGGAAACTTATATGCTGCTGGAGTGGATTAATAAAGCCATCGCCACCGGCTTTGCTTATCAACATCGGGAAGAACCGGGCGTACAGTCGCCAGCAACCACACTGAGCAATCGTTCCGGTTCCTGTCGGGATTTTGCTACCTTGTTTATCGAATCCTGCCATCATTTAGGTCTTGCCGCGCGCTTTGTCAGCGGTTATTTGCATTCCCCTACCCTGTTACTTGGCCAAGGCGCAACCCACGCCTGGTCGGAAGTCTATTTGCCTGGGGCCGGCTGGAAAGGCTTTGATTCTACGTCCGGTGAAGTGGTGGGCAACGGCCACATTGCCGTGGCTGTCAGTCGTCACCCGGAATCAGTTCCTCCGGTATCCGGCGCCTATAAAGCCGCCAACAATCAATCGCCGATTATGACGGTGCTGGTTGAAGTTGTGGAAATGCCCTTGTAAGCACTGCCCGCCTGCAACTTTATTTTCCATTTTGTTATGTACGGTAGCGTACAGACTGCGAATGCTGGTTAGGTTAATTTCGTTTCGCATAGGAATATACAAAGCCAAGAGCTTAATCAGATTTATCTCATCAGCTACAAAACTTTTCCTAATTACCTACTAGCTTCGGCTAATAACAAAATGATTAAAGTTACACATCCGTTCAAGTCCTCGTCACTCCGACAGGGATTCTCTTCGCGATCTGACGGGTGCCGGGGTCCAGGTTACACGGATGCAGGTTATGAGCTCCGGTGTGTTACGTCCTTGTATTCTGGATACCGGCAAATCCTGCCGGTATGATGTTGCTTTGAGATTGTGCACCTCAGATGACAGTTATACGTAATCAGGAAACTTTTTGATGCCATCAATAAAATCACAGCTCATTATTGTCTTATTGTTGTTACCCAGCGCAGGCATGGCAGAAACTCTGGAACAGGCGTGGAACATTGCTATTGATAAAAACCATCAAATCAAAGCCGCCCAAGCCGATACCAGCGCATCTGAACAACAGCTTTATTCTGCGCAAGGCCAGCGCTTGCCAGAGCTCAATGTCGGTTCTGGTTACACGCAGTACAGTGAAACACCAGCTGCCATAGCCAATTTTGGCGGACTAAGCGGTCAATTTAATACTTCACAAGCGGGCAGCGTTAAAGCGCAGGCCATCGCGTCCGTGCCTGTTTTTACCAGTGGTCGTATCAGCCATAACATAAATGCCGCTGAATCTGCCTTGCAAGCGGCGCAGCATAATGAAAGCAGCTCGGTGTTAACCATTAAGATGCAAGTCGCGGAAGCTTATGTGGCGGTATTGCGTCTGACCAGCGCCTTCCAGGTTGCGCATAATCATGTCGAAAGCCTGAATAGCCATCATAAAGATGTGCAGAATCTTTTTGAGCTGGGCGTGGTTGCTAAAAATGATCTGTTAGCAGCGCAGGTTGAGCTGGCCAATGCCAACCAACTGGTTTTGCAGGCCGGCAATCAACTGGATATTGCCAAGGCGCGTTACAATCAGTTGCTGGATCGCAATCTGGCCGATGCGGTGCAATTAACCGAGCAATTTCCTGAACAGCCGAGCGGCACGTTAACAGAACTGAGCAATAGCTCATTAAGCCAACGCCCGGAACTCATCGTACTGGCACAACAAATTGAAGCCTTGGCTCAGCAAGCGCAAAGCGTTAAATCCGCAACCCTGCCGCAAGTTAGCCTTAATGGCGGTTATCAATACCAGGAAAATCGTTATCAAGCTTTTCAAGGTTTGTGGATGGTTAACGTGGGTATGCAATGGAAGATTTTTGACGGCAGCCTTAGGCACAGCAGCGATGCTTTAAACCGGCAAGCTATGGCCATAAAAGAACAGCGCGATGACTTGACCAGCGCCATTACATTACAAGTTCGACAAGCCTGGTTGTCTATTCAGGAAGCGCAAGAGCGCATTCAAGTTAATCAACAAGCCATCACCCAAGCCGATGAAAACATGAAAGTGACCACCGACCGCTACAAGCAAGGCCTATCAACCAATACCGACGTGCTTAAAGCGGAAGAGTTGCGCAGCAAAACCCATGATAACTTTAACAATGCCAGTTATGACGCTGCCCTGGCTAAGTTGCAGTTACGCCGGGCGGTGGGAGTGTTGTGATCCGGTTTAGCTGACGTTATCAATAATTCCCCCTTGTTTGTAAACCAATCATCAAAACCTAATGCCACAACAAATAGAAAAGAACACAAAAATAGTTACCTACATTGCCATAGCTATTGGCCTTGTGCTGGTTGGCTTTGCTGTATGGTGGTTTTGGTGGCGACAGCCGCCGTTTCCTCCAGGCTTGGTGCAGGCCAATGGCCGGATTGAAGGCGATCATTACACGGTATCCGGCAAATGGCCTGGACGTGTCGTGGAATTGTTGGCTAAGGAAGGCGATTTGATTACCAAAGGCCAAGTGATGGTTAAGCTGGATGATGCACAAATACTGGCCAAAGTGCATCAAGCCGAATCGGCGGTTGCTGTTAGCCAGGCACAACTGAAAGCCGCGCAAACTGCTTTAGCTGTATTTAAAAAAGATGTGCCGTTAAAAATTGCAACGGCCAGAGCCGGACTGGATCATACCAATGCCGAAATCACTGCCAGCCTTGCGACCGAAGTGCAAATGCACTGGGATGCCGAGCGTTTTCAGGAATTATTAAAACGCGAAACCGTGGAAAAACGCCGTAGCGAACAAGCCGATTTAAGCTGGAAAGTAGCGCGCGCCCAGCATTTAACGGCTCAGTCTGCCCGAACGCAAGCGGATAAACAATTGGCTGAAGCGGAGTTGGGCCGTGAGCAGATTAGCGCAAAAGAAAATGAAGTGGCTGCTGTTGCAGCGCAGGTTAAACAAGCTGAAGCCGCCTTGGCTGAAGCACAAAGCGTTTTAAATGACTTGGTTATTCTCGCGCCAGCCACCGGCATGATCACCACCCGCATCGTCGATAACGGCGAAATGGTTGCTGCCGGTAGTCCATTGTTTGATATTGTGGATTTGGACAGGTTGTATTTAAAAGTCTATGTGCCGGAAAGTGAAATCGGCAAAGTGCGTTTAGGCTTACCGGCGCAGATTTATACCGATGCCTTTCCCGCAAAAGCCTTTGCCGCCACATTGCGCTACATTGCCGCCCAAGCGGAATTTACACCCAAAGAAGTTCAAACGCCTGATGAGCGGGTGAAGCTGGTTTACGCAGTCAAATTGTATTTGGATGAAAACCCAAACCATCAATTAACCCCGGGTCTTCCAGCCGATGCGGTGATTCGCTGGCAGGAGGAAAGTCCATGGGCGAAGCCGCGCTGGTAGCTAAAGACCCTGTCATCAAAATTACCGGTTTTTGTAAAAGCTATAAAAAGAAACTGGCGGTCAATCAAATTGATTTAAGCGTTGAGCGCGGTGAAATTTATGGCTTAATTGGCCCGGATGGTGCCGGTAAAAGTAGCTTGATGAAAGCAATCGCGGGCGTATTGTCGTTTGAACAGGGCGTATTGCAAGTATTCGGCGTAACTATTGATTCAGAAGCGGCCGCAGAACAGATTAAAGGCCGGTTAGGCTTTATGCCGCAAGGCTTGGGGCTTAATTTATATGGCGATTTGTCAGTGGCAGAAAATATCGACTTTTTTGCGCAATTGCGGCAAGTGTCCCCGGAACAACTGGCCGAACGCAAAGAAAAACTACTCACCATGACTCGCCTGGATGCGTTTAGAGACAGACCGATGAAGCAGTTGTCCGGTGGCATGAAGCAGAAATTAGGCTTGGTGTGCACACTCATCCATCAGCCGGAACTAGTGGTATTGGATGAGCCAACCACGGGCGTTGATCCAGTGTCGCGCCGCGACTTCTGGGCGATTTTGGCGGAATTGTTACGCGAGCAAGGCATAACCGCTCTGGTCTCAACCGCCTATATGGACGAAGCTGCGCGCTTTCAACGCTTGTCACTGATGTATAACGGGCAGATTTTAGCCGCCGGCGAGCCGGATGCGATTAGCCAGCAAGCTCAAGGTTGCATGGTTGAAGTCATCGTTGAACCGCAGTTAGATGCCGTCAAACTCATCAAAGCCCATTATCCTCAACTGGAAGCGGTCGGCTCAAGATTACGCATATTTGTTGATGGCAAAACGCCTGATGAAGCCAAATCTGGGGTTAGCAGCCTGCTGTCCAGTCTAAAAATCAGTCAAATTAGCAGCTTTGCCGCAGAACTGGAAGATGCGTTTATTGCGCTGCTAAGACGCGACCAGCTGACTGATCAAACCAAACTCACCTCCGGCGTACCGCGCTTTGATAAGCCCCTGCCCGATGACAAAAGCATTGCTATTGAAGCCATAAAACTCACCCGGGATTTTGACAAATTCCGCTCAGTAGACGCGATTAATTTTGTGGTTAAACAAGGTGAAATTTTTGGCTTACTGGGCGCAAACGGTGCGGGCAAAACCACGGCCATCAAAATGCTCACCGGCATTCTGCCGCCCAGTGCCGGTGAAGGTCACGTGGCCGGAGCGGACATGCGCAATGCCGCACAAACCATTAAGGAACGCATTGGTTATATGTCGCAGGCATTTTCTTTGTACCTGGATTTAACGGTGCAGGAAAACATTCGCTTGTTCGCCAGTATTTATGGCGTGGACAGAAAACTGCTAACACAACGCATGGATTGGGTCGTGCAGATTGCCGGTTTAGCCGATGTGCTTACGCAATTGGCTGGCAGTTTACCGATGGGCATCCGGCAACGTTTGGCCTTAGGTTGTGCTTTGGTGCATCAACCCAGCGTGTTATTTTTGGATGAACCCACCTCCGGCGTTGATCCGGTAGGTCGCCGACATTTTTGGGAAATCCTGGTGCATTTGGCGCGCGTGGAACAAGTCGCCATTTTAGTCACCACCCATTACATGACTGAAGCCGAACACTGCGACCATTTGGTATTAATGTACGCAGGTCGGGTGATTGCTGACGATACGCCAGTGAATATGGTCAATGCCTTACAGAATGAAGCTGGCCAGTTGTTGGCAGTGACTACGGATAATCCGCTGCAAGCCCTGGCATTACTCGAAAAAGCGGACTTTAAAGGTGTGGCCTTATTTGGCAAACATATCCATTTACTGGCTAAAGACGTGACGGCAGTGCAAAAACAGATTGAAGATTTATTGGCCAAGCAGTCCATTAAACTGCTGGCGGTTGAGGTGCAATCGCCAACTTTGGAGGATGTGTTTGTGTATCGGGTGTTGGCGTTGGAGAATAAGGCAGAACCATGAACCTACACCGAGTCTGGGCAGTAACCTACAAAGAATGGCGGGAAATCTTTCGTGACCGGCTGTTTTTCGCCATGTCCTTCGTCCTGCCAGTAGGCATTTTCCTGGTTTTGGGCTTTGGCATTTCATTTGACGTAGAAAAAATCACCTTTGCTGTATTGGATCAAGATGGCACTGCCATGAGTCGTGATTTTCTGCATCGGTTTATGGATTCTCGCTATTTTGATTACAAAGGCCATGTGCAAAGCATGCGCGAGCTGGATCCTTTGCTGGCGCACAGCGATATTCGCTTTGCCATTATTATTCCGCCGCGCTTTCAGGAACAATTATTAGCAGGGCAAGCCACGTCAGTTCAAAGTTTAATTGATGGCGTTTTTCCGTATCGCGCCGAAGTTGCCAAAGGTTATTTATCGGCGATTATTGCCAATTTTAATGCCCAATCGTTGATCTCGCATGTCGTTGGCAAATCAGGCATTTCTCAGGAGCAAGCCAGGGCGCTGGTGTCGCCGGTACGATTGGAATCCCGATATTTATACAATCAGGCGTTGCGCAGTCAATGGTCGATTTCATCAGGTTTGATGATGCTGGTATTAATGGTCACACCGCCATTCCTGACCGCTTTGGGCGTGGTACGCGAGAAGGAAAATGGCTCAATTTATAACATTTATGCCTCAACCATTAGTCGTAGCGAATTTATTCTGGGCAAGTTACTGCCGTATTTACTGATTTCCTGCATCAATATTTTGATCTTATGGTGGCTGGTGATGAATGTGTTTGGCACACCGTTTAAAGGCGACCCGATCTTTTATTATCTAACCTCGGTAATTTATGTGATTTGTACGGCGGGCGTTGGATTAGTGGTGTCTTTGCTGGTACGCACACAAGTGGCGGCAATTATGCTGACCATTGTGGTGTCCTTTGTACCGGCAATTTTATATTCTGGCTTGCTGGTGCCCATTGAATCCATGGGCACGACTACTAAACTGGAATCGCATTTGTTCCCAACGTTGTATTACTTGCGCATTGCCTGGGGCAGTTTTCTAAAGGGCCTGGGTTGGACTGAGCTTTGGTTTGATGTATTGGCGTTGCTGGTGTATGCCATTATTCTCTGGTTAGTTGGTTTTCTTAATTTTCGCAAAAGGCCGGCCGAATGAATAAGCGTGGTTTGGAATTATGGTTCAGCCGAGTGCTTGCCATGACGATTAAGGAATTAAAACAACTGCTGCGCGATCCGGCCTTGCTGTTAATCATTGGCTATTTTTTTACTGCCGATGTGTATTTGGCTGGTTCCGGCGTTAACTTAAGCCTTAAAAACGCGTCAATAATGGTGATTGATAGAGACCACAGCGCTGCATCGCGCGAATTAATACATCGGTTCCGGCAACCGTATTTTGATCTAAAAGGCGAAACAATCAGCAAGAATCAATCAGAAGCATTGCTGGACAAAGGCCAAATTTTGGCGGTGTTGGATATTCCTGAACATTTTCAAAGTAATCTTTTCCAAGGCCAGCAAGTGGCCGTGCAGTTTCAGGTTGATAGCAGTAATACGGTGCTGGGCACTTTGGCATCGGCCTATGCCACGGAAATAACCGCCGGATTTGGGCAGGACTTTAGCGCAAAAAAACTGGGCTTAACAACGGATCAACAAGCCACACTGCCCATTATTCAAAACCGGCAACGCGTGTTGTATAACCCTAATCGTATTGATGGCTGGTTTATGTCAATTTCAGAATTGTTAACCGTTATTACTATTTTGTCCATGATGTTGCCAGCTGCGGCAGCGGTTAGAGAAAAAGAGCGCGGTACGATTGAGCAATTGGCGGTATCGCCTTTAAGTTCCCTGCAAATTTTACTGCCTAAGGTTATTTCCATGGGCTTGGTGATTCTGCTGGGGGTAGCGGTGTGCTTGTTTTTAATCATCATTCCGGTCTTCCATCTACCCATAAAAGGCAGTCTCGGTTTGTTTTTTGCCGTTACGGCCTTGTATGTGTTTACCACTTCTGGCGTAGGCTTATTTATTGCCACCATCAGCCGCAATTTAGGCCAAATGGCCATGCTGGGGATTTTATTGTTGATGCCCATCTTGCTGCTTTCCGGGGCGTGGACACCGCCGGAAGCCATGCCGCAAGCCATGCGCTGGGGCATGCGGCTTTCACCCTTGTATTATTTTAACGATCTGAGTTACGCCATCTTGTTTAAAGGCGCGGGCCTAGATGTATTGTGGGACTCGCTGCTCGGTTTGTTTGTGTTAGGCATGGGCATTTTTAATTTCGGGGTGTGGCGTTTTCGCAGGCAATTTGAATAAGGTTTATCCGTTTTAACTCAAAATACTTTCATAGATCTCGTTATCCGCGCGATAACAACTGCAGGACACGGCTTCCAGGCCAGCCTTATCAAGTATGGTGACGTCCCCGCGACGGTAGCTGATCAGTTTTTGTTTCATAAGCGAATTAGCCGCTTTAGTAATGCCGACCCGGCGCACACCCAGAATATAAGCCAAAAATACATGAGTGACATGAAAGGTATTCGCATGAGCCCGGTCTTGAGTCATTAACAACCAGCGTGCCAGTCGCGCTTCTACCACATGAAAACGGGTACATGCAGCGGTTTGAGCCAGTTGGCATAACGATACATAAAGATAGCGTTTTAATTCCACCTGCAACGGTGTACTCTTTGCCAATTCGCGAACGAAGATCTTGGCAGCCATGCGCAATGCCGAACCTGCCCCCTGGACCAAGGCATGAAAAGGCGCTTCCTCAATCCCTAATGTTAAGCTATTGCCAAGCATGCCTTCACTGCCGACCAAGCCGACTTCCAATCCGGCACTGTCATCTATCGGTTTAACCAAAGAGATAAAAGCACCAGTGGGGAAATATACATGCGGAATGGGTTCGCCAGCGCAATACAGCACCTCATCAAAATGCAACTCAACTGATTCACAGTAGCGAAGCAGTTGATCACGATCCTTATCAGGTAAAGCAGTCAGCAGTTTATTGCTAACTGGAATGGGTTTGATGACTGGCATGGAACTCTCCGTTGATATGACGAAACCGACAGATGGCTCAACAATCAAGCGAGGAGTGTTAATTGTCAAAGCGATCAGTCTATGTAGTCCGAGGTAAACTAACATACAACTAACCAAGCCATCTGTTTGCTAACGCACATTGATCTATGAAAAGCACAGGTAAAACTGACTTTACCCAAATACCGTTATTGGACAAGGTAATAGACGTTCATATTCTGTTTTTACTACTTGGTAACATTCACACACCCGCTCTTCCAGGCCGGGTCTGTTCAGCACCTCAATATGGCCACGGCGATAATCAATCAAACCCGCGCGCTGCAATTTACCGGCAGCTTCCGTAACACCTTCGCGCCTTACCCCCAACATATTGGCGATTAATTCCTGGGTCATGGTCAAATTATTGGAAGTTAACCGGTCAAGGCTTAGCAACAACCAGCGACACAGTTGCTGATCAACGGAGTGGTGGCGATTGCAAACTGCCGTTTGCGCCATTTGGGTAATTAAAGCCTGAGTATAACGCAACAGCAAATGCAGCAATGCTCCATACAGATCAAATTCTTTCAGCATTAATGAGCCGCGTAACCGGTAGGCGTAACCGGCGCTTTGCACGACGGCCCGATTTGGCATAGAGTCGCCTCCCATAAACAAAGCAATACCAATAATGCCCTCGTTTCCCACTACCGCTATTTCGGCCGATGCACCATTTTCCATCACATACAGCAGCGAGATAATACTGTCCGTAGGAAAATACACGTAACGTAATTCTTCACCGGATTCATAAAGCACCTCACCAAGTGGCATCTGCACGCGTTCCAAGAGAGGTAATATCCTTTCATATTCGGTTTTTGGCAACGCATTAAGCAGATGGTTTTGTTTAGGATCAGGTATATTTAAAATGGTTAATACCTCAGGTTTTTTTACCCGCTTCATATAATTTTACTCGTAGTAGATTTGGGCAAAGTTTATCGGATTATTCAATATAACTATGTACGGTAACGCACATAGTTATATAGCGTTGACTGTCAAAACCAAGGCTTATGTGCGTTACCGCACAGACTTAATCCAAGTGCAAGTTTAAGCTGCAATTTAGTGATAAATACCGATTAGCAATAACGGACAGATCTCATCGCTAACTGTCAGGCAAAGCCGCTCCATGACCCCTCCAGCGCTAGAGTTACATCTCCAGCTGTAGCGCATTTTTTTTCTGGCGGGTTTAAAAATTGACCATCTCAGCAAAAAGCTAAATCATCATACCATCATCGACAAACCAAGGGCTAAGCTATGAATAAGTTGATTGCAGAACCAGTCGGCCATTAATCACCGTGCGTCAGCCTTCACAATTCCTTGTCATGCGGTCAACGGTTTCGCCTGTGCACCTCTGGTTTTGCAGAAGATTTAAGCAGATCAATCTGAAATTAAATTAGAGAAAACCAAGCTATGTTTACAGAGAGTTGCTCAGATGCCGGTTTAAATTCTGAATGCACTGGTTCAGTTTATAAAACGTCAACCTGTGACAATTCCGGTGCGCCAGCCAAAAAAACTACTCAGCTTGCAAAATTACGATGGCAGTTGGTTTGGACGCTGGGGTATCAATTATATTTACGGTACTTGGTCTGTGTTAGGCAGTTTAGAAAGCGCGGAAGTTGGCAAGTAGGACGCCCTATAAGCCTTAATCTCAGCTGGAGAAACCGAAAGTAACGCAATTATTGCGGAGGCGACCTGTTTACTGAACGGTCAAAAGAAGGACGGGACTGGGAATGGCCATGACTTTAATGCCCCAGGCTTACCCAAAATAAACCACGGTTACGACAAATTCTTTCCACTATGGGCATTGGCAAGTTATCGCAATCAGCGATTGTCTGGTGCGCATGCAAAAAAAATATGGGAACTCTGTCGGGCATGCATTTCTGCCCACCCTGACATTTTTTAATGTCTGCCAAACCGCTATAAAGGCGGATTTGGGTCTGGATCTGGTGCTGTTTGTTCTGCCCAAACAGCCATATAAGCTAGCGTTGCCGTGCCTATGATGGTGGCGAAAGAAGCATCGGCAGCATCCCGACCGGTGCCTATACGCACAAAACCTTCCACCGGTGCCATGCGTGTGGCATCAAATAAATACCAGCGCGAACCCAGATACGCTTCAAAAAAACCGTGAAAATCAGGAGGTTGCAGTGCCACAGCATAGCCGGAAATATAGCGCGCCGGTATGCATAATGCCCTGCACAACGCAATCGCCAGATGCGCATAATCACGACAGACCCCGACCCGCTGGATTAACACGTCGCATGCACTGGTGCTTTCGCCGCTGCTGCCTGCTTGGTAGTCAAGATGGCTGTTTATCCAGTCGCAAATTTCAGTCACTCTGCAAAATCCAGGTTTAGCATTACCAAATGTGCGCATGGCAAAATGACTTAATCGATCCGACTCGCAATAGCGGCTGGGATTAAGATAAGGCAGTACTTCGTGGGGTAGCTGAGCGTAATCGGTCTCAATAATCCCTGAGGTATTGTAATTTTCCGGCAGGAGTTCAACGGTAGCCCGATATTGCAGTTGCAGTTCGCAAGGTTCTACAAATAGCCGATAGACTTGAATGTCTTCCATGCCCAGATTACAGGCTTCGTATTGATTGTTTGGGCTTATCTGAAAAGTTTCCTCTGAAATGGTTTGCAGCTGGGTTCTTGCCGCCGCCACATTAAACAGAAAACTGGTTGGTTGGGTTACAGAATACGTTAAATCGCAGCCTACATTAATTGTGGACATAGTGCCAAACCATTTTAGCTAACAGGAGGAAGAGGGATTTTTGTGTTGTTGCACTGGATGTAACTTGGCAACCGGAATACGTTGTGTATAAATTTAGCTAAGGGTGTCAGATGAGAATACTGTCACCTGTTTCGTCTAGCAATTTCTATTTATTCATTTCAGAATAACGTTAAATTAGATCAGCATTTAAATGCGAATTAAGCACTATCGGTATCCCATTCGTACTAAACCTGTTTAAGGTGTGATAAACAAAGGGAAGCTGCTTTGCCGTTAAACAAAGCAAGGTTAGCGCTTAATTGGCATTTAACCTTTTGACTCTTTTTTAGCTTTTTTAGCAGCCTTCTTTTCTTTTTGATTTAAAGCAGGCTTTTTCTTGTCTTCTTTATTACTCTTTTGCTCTTTACTCATGGTGTTCTCCAAATGCTTGGGGTGGTTGAGTCGTTGCTAACAGGTAAAAACCAACTGCGGTCAATGGCTTGATCCGCAGTTGGTAAAGTCATTTAGATAATGACGCTAACGTTTTCAGCTTGTGGGCCTTTTGGGCCTTGGGTAATGCTAAACTGTACGTTTTGACCTTCATCCAGGGATTTGTAGCCACCTGAATTATTAATTTGTTGAAAATGTACGAATACATCAGGGCCTGATTTCTGTTCGATAAAGCCAAAGCCTTTATCAGAATTAAACCATTTAACGGTGCCGGTAGTTATTGCAGACATGATAAGTCCTATAGATAGATAATAAGTAGAAAGCCTAAATAAGGCTGGTAAAGCTGATAAATTTTGAATTACTAAATGAAAAACAGGACGAATGACTACAAGATAGGAATCGAAGTGGTAAACAGAGGGTAAATCTTATTTCAAGCTGGACACAGTATGTGCTTGTGCTAACGACGAAGTCAAGGTTTATATTTGCATGTCCGCAATAATAATTAATTTGGTAATTGCTTAACAGCTACAGGGGGCATCAGAAGCCCATACTCCATGTATTTTTGCTAAACCGAAATCTATGCGGGGCATCGTAATCCACCAAAACACACAACATCCCCTGCGACTGTAAATGACTCGTGTTGGGCAACTGACAACAATAATCGCTGTGGCGATTGCGCGCCTAGTTAGCCCTAAAGCTGGCATGCCTTTATGGGTCTTGTTAATAATTATAGATAACTATTGATTTTATTATAGATAATCATAAACTGCTGCCTGGTAATTTGTTCTATTCAAATCAGTTTTCTGCGTCTATTTACGTTAGAAACATTCAATTGGAGTTGTATTACAATGCTAATCAGTCTGACTCTGTTGTTTTTTTCAGTGTTCGGTATTTCGTTTTCTGTCGAGGCAAGTGAATTTAATCGCAGTAAAATTGCCGAATGGCCCGATCCCGGCTCGGTTCAGCAAAAAAGAACACATTGTATTTCTGACCATAGCGCGCAATTTTGGCAAGATAAAAAACAAACCTGTCGCAGTTGGGCAACTGACTCAAGAACTCGGCAGATTGCAGTTTATGCCAAAACATTAGTTGCAGAGCATTTTCCTCGCCCAGCATTTTTACAAGCCCAAACCACGGCAGACAAATGCGCTTCAGAAGCGATCATTTCCGCACAACAGTTATTTTCCAGGCAACCTGTTAACCAAGCCAGCAATAATATCGTGCAGGTTTATTCGGATACCAGTGCTGTATTCAAGCGCTGCATCAATGCTGAAATAAATGGCCCAAACGAGCATGGAATTAAAGCATCTTTTTTTAAGTTAGTGTTTGATGTTGAGACATTCTGGTCCAAGTGGAGTAATGAATAGCCAGAGTTGGGTGAATTGGCTGTGCAAATTCAAAGCTCTTGCCTGGACCAAAACCTGTGGACACGCCAAATTCGCCCTTCTATTATTACTTATCACATCTACCTAGCCGCAACCTCGGTAGATCAATCCAGCATAAAATCTTATGTGCTCTTGCGAACAGACCATTTGAACAAGACAATAGAAAATAACCTTGTGTAAAGCTATCTGCCCGCCAGCTTAGCTATTAAACATACCGAATTCCTGTATTTATTTTTTTGTTAGCCAACCATAACAATTGTTTTTCCGAATCGCTAAATCTGCTGAGGTAATGGAGAGAGCCGAACAGGATATGAACGATTTACTTAAGCAAAGACACCGGATTCATGCTGGCCAGGGAAATGATTTTTCAGTACGCAATTTAACGGCTGTCGCACAAGCAGCAGCAAGCTCCACGGAGCCGATGTCGACCATGCTGGGTGCGATTGCGTCGGTTTCCTTGCTAGTGGGCGGCATTGGCATTATGAATATCATGCTGGTTTCTGTTACAGAAAGAACCCGCGAAATTGGCATCCGCATGGCAATCGGGGCAAGAACTGGCGATATATTGATGCAATTTTTATTTGAAGCGGTCATGATTTCATTGGCCGGTAGCTTTATTGGCGCTGTACTGGGCATTGCCTGTGCGTATTTTTACAGCCAAGTAAATGATGCCTTGTTGGTGATCACGTTCAGTTCGGTTTGCCTTGCCTTTGGAGTAGCGGCCGCTGTAGGTGTGTTTTTTGGTTTTTATCCCGCCCGCAAAGCCGCCAATCTAAAACCTATTGAGGCGCTGCGTTTTCAGTGATCGGTTGGAGATAACGTAGTGCGCCCGTTATCGAAACCGTACAAGCATTAAATCAATGCGCCGAATTTGTTGGGGTTTGTGGCTCAACCCAGCCTGCGGACTATTGGCGCACATTCAGGTTAACAGTATTAATTTTATAACAACAAGTGTTGCTTTAACCAAAGCTTTAGTGCGGCAGCGAACAGATAAAAACGTACGCGCAAGGCAAAATGGCAATTAGAGGTGTGGTAACTACTAGAAATTAGCCATGACCACAGCCAACCGTCTTCGTTTAAATCATATAGGATTTGCCTTGAAAATAATAAACCCTAAAGCGCAGCCATGACTTACTGCATCGGTATTATGCTTGATACTGGGCTGGTCTTTGCGTCTGATTCCCGAACCCACGCTGGCGTCGACAATATTGCCTGTTTCTGCAAGATGACCGTTTATGAACGCACGGGAGATCGGGTTATCGTGCTGTTAAGTTCAGGCAATCTGGCTGGAACACAAGCAGTTATTAGCTTGCTGACCCAGCGCAACGCTAAGAAAGTCGTGCCTAATTTGTGGAGTGCTGCGTCCATGTTTGATGTAGCCATGCTGGTTTCGGACGCCATGCGTGATGTGGACCGGCGCGATGGTCAACACTTGGCCGCCAGTGCCATTAGCTTTAACGCCTCATTCATCTTGGGCGGCCAAATTGCGGGCGAGCCGCCCAGGCTGTTTCGGATTTATACCCAAGGCAATTTTATCGAAGCCAGCCAGGAAACGCCGTATTTTCAGACCGGTGAAACCAAATACGGCAAGCCAATTCTGGATCGGGTGATTACACAATCGACTTGTTTGAACGATGCGGCAAAATGCGTGCTGGTATCATTCGATTCAACCATGTGCAGTAACTTATCCGTTGGCATGCCTATCGATTTAATCTGTTATCAACGCGACAGTCTTAAGATTGCAATGCGTCGTCGCTTTGATGTGGGAGACGGGTATTTCACTGCCCTGGGCAACCAATGGACCGAAGGCACAAGACAAGTCTTCAGCCGACTACCCAACCTGGACTGGTGAATCGATTCAATGATGTCTGACCATGCAAAAGATCATCCCAAAAAAAGTTTCGTGATCAGCTGCGAGCACGGCGGCAACCAAATCCCCCTGCCCTATCGCGAATTATTTAACGAACATCAAGCCTTGCTGGACTCCCACCGTGGCTATGACGCTGGTGCGCTGATTATGGCCGAAGACTTGGCAAGCGCCTTGGCTGCGCCACTGATATCAGCCACAGTTAGTCGGCTACTGGTGGATCTGAATCGATCCATAGGAAATCCAAACTTGTATTACCAAACCATCCGCACTGCGCCCGTTGAAGTGCGTGAGCTGATATTAAAACAGCATTACCAGCCGTATCGCACCCAGGCAGAACACTTGGTTAGGCTAGCGATTGAAAACACCGGCCAGGTGATTCACCTGTCATCGCACAGTTTTACCCCCAAATTGCACGGCAAGGTCCGAACTGCGGATATTGGCTTGCTTTATGACCCGTGCCGACCAGGTGAAGTTGCTTTGTGTGAACGCTGGAAAGCTGCTTTTAAGACGTGCGCGCCTGATTTAACCATCCGTCGCAATTATCCATACGCCGGTAAAAACGATGGCCTGACAGCTTGGTTTCGGCGCAGATTGTCTCCGGATAACTATATAGGTATCGAAATAGAAATTAACCAGAAGCATATTAGTCAGGCCGATCAAGATTGGTCTGATCTGCGTAAGCTGGTCATTAAATCATTGCACACAGCGCTTGCGAGCGCTTGAACGGGGTTTATGTGAGTTACAAAATGGACGGAAGTAAAAAAACCGTTTTGCCCGACTGCAGGGATGCGGGAGGTAGAGCACCAAAAGTAGGTGCTTTAGGCAATTGCCGAGAGCTCAGTCGAAGCATGAGCGGTTTTCTTCACACTCAACTCATCCTATAGCAACATCCATAGCAAGCCAATCTGCCAAGGCCTGTTTTTAAATTACGTCAACGCTAGGAGCGCCACCATGAAAATCCGCATAGGTTACGAGCTGATTTATGATTTCCCACAGCCAACCCCGATGATTCTGACCTTAAGCGTACATTACACACGCATCTGCGACATGATTATTCCAGACCACCTGATTACCGATCCGCCTGTTCCGCTATTTGCCTATCGCGATAATTTTGGTAATTGGTGCAGCCGTATTGTCGCCCCCAAAGGTAGATTTACACTGCGCACCGATGCGTTGATCAGGGATACGGGCCTGCTCGACATGGTTGTTCCGCAGGCTCGACAAACACCCGTTGAGCAGCTACCCAACGAAACTTTGGTGTTCTTATTGGGCAGTCGATATTGCGAAACTGATCGCTTGTCTGAGATAGCCTGGCAATTGTTTGACAAATCGCCGATTGGATGGGCACGCGTCCAAACCATCTGTGACTACGTTAACCAACATATTTCATTTGGCTATGAATACGCGCGCAGCACCAAGACGGCTTGGGAGGCATATCAAGAAAGAACCGGTGTTTGCCGTGATTATGCGCATCTTGCCATTGCGTTCTGTCGATGCATGAATATTCCCGCCCGCTACTGCACTGGCTATTTAGGCGATATTGGCACACCACCCAACGATAGCCCTATGGATTTTGCCGGTTGGTTTGAAGCCTACCTTGACGGCCATTGGTACACCTTTGACCCGCGTAACAATACACCCCGTATCGGCCGCGTATTGATTGCCCAAGGCCGTGACGCGGCTGATGTGGCCATCAGCTGTACGTTTGGACCCAATACGCTGGTGAGTTTTAAAATTCGAACTGACGAGGTGGATTAAGCTATAAAAATCAGGTTTCTTTCACTCAACCACGTGCTGAGTCACATAGATCTCATTCTGCCTCCACCTGTCGGTAAACATGAGGTGGAGCAACAAAAGCAGGCGCTTTAGGCGACGCAGGAGCAGTTGCCGTAAGCCTGTCGTCCGATTAACCAAGATCGGTGTGGCTTAGCTTTATTTTCTAGGTTTCAGGATTAAAATAAGCTATCTTATAAAATCCGTCGCCATATTTGTAATTAGAGTACAAATAATTACAAAGATTAGCAGTCAAAAAAGAAATAAACTATTTCTTATAATTCACCAATCTTGTTTTCAAATAGGCTATTTGCCTCATTAGGCAAGGCTTCAAGCTATTCTTAAATCATTTAAGGTCAGATATTCAAGGTTTCGTCAATACCTAACATGCTCATTATGGCAAAATAGTTTGGAGATCCATCAAAATTTGTGAGAAAATCAGCACAATAAAAATTTTCTGCATTTTCATCAATAATTAAGGTACGCCATGAACGCAAATAAATTTAGATACACTTCCTTGCTTTTAGTCTTGTTGTCGTCTAGCACCAGTGCCTTTGCTGGTTACGGTGGAACAGCGCCAACTGACTATACGCAATATAAAGTTACCGGCCCAGGTACTTTAGGCGTGGATACTGGCAATACAGTGAGCTTATCCACTATATTAACCGGAAGTGCCTTACCAGCTAATACTGGCGCACCTACCGGCAACGTAGAATTATTTGCGACTAGCGATGGATTATCTAATGCCCAATTTAATGCTTACCACGGCACTACAAGCATCATTGGTACTTTAGGCGCTCCAGCATTAACCATAAGCAGCTTAAACACGGATGATTGGTCAACAGTTGTAACTCCTGGCAAAACATTACTTCAGTCCTGGATGACCAACTTATTGGCTTCCACCGGTTTATCCGCTACTGCTGCTCAACAAAGCCTTCTTGAAAACTTGTTTGTGAGTAATAGTGGTGAGCAACGATTTAGCGATCCAAACATCGCTTATGCTTATACAGAAGCAGGATCTATTCATTTAGGATTAGCTGGTTTTAATGATGCAAAACCGTTTCTTGTAGGAGCCGTAAATTCCCTGCTTGCCACAGACCCAACCAATGTAAACTTTTTAGGAATCAAAACAGCTCTGGCAGGTCTTAGAAATGTGCCGATTAGTGAGTTAGTTAAGGTGAGCTACAACAATGCAAGCCCACAATATCTTTACAGTTTTACACCGACATTATCTGGTCTTACATCAAATGACTCTACTGAATCGTTTACCAGTGTCTTTGATATTAAATTAAACGATCCAATTAATACCGGCAGCCAACGCATTAGCCTACTTGTTGATGCTGTGAGCGTACCAGAGCCTTCAGCTATTTTCTTGCTTGGTTTAGGTTTATTTGGTTTGGCTTTTTCAAGAAAAAAACAAGCTTAATAGATCATATCTAACTGGGTAATTGTTAAAGATTGCCCAGTTTGAAATCCTAGATAATAATCAGAAATAACCCCCCTTAAATTCATGGGTACAATTTTGAACGCCACAGGCGAATAAATTTACCTTTGCAGTTTTAGATCATAAATTGGACGGGTTATTTTTTCCCACTATTTAAATCTCTTAAGCAAAAATATTAGTTATTAAAATGCGAATAAAGTGCTTTAATACCTGAATTCCCTAGTTGTTCTTATACTTTATCAAGCTGTAATGGTAGTCCGGTTTTTCAATTCATCACATAAACTCAACTAACCGCATTTTAAAATAACGCCTTATTATTAACGTGCGTAACTAAAACTTACTTTGCTCAATGATTTTTGATCCATGCTTAATCATATAAGGTTAATTTAAGCTTAAGACTGGACAAGTAATATAGCGTCATACATTAATCTATCCAGCTGGAAAGTTAATTTTTAAAATACATCAATGCAGTTAATAGCAGACCAAAATTGATTATATTAAAAAATAATTTTTATTGACTAAATTTGCAGAACACATTATTACATTAGGTAAATTAATGCCTTTCATTTAGTCAGCAGGACATAAAGTTTTATCATTCCAACAGTGCTTACCGGAGTTGAAGACTGCGTTTGCCAACCCAGGATTCATAGCTTTCAGCGCTTGGAATGATGCAGGAGCAGTTGCTGGATTCAGTTTTTACAAAGTGTGAATTAACCACCGTTGAATCCGAATCTGCGCTGCCCGAAAAAAGGTTTTTAAAATCAGTTGCACGCCCTTAAATATTAATAAAATTAAATTTTGTTTAAAAATATACTCGTTGTTTGCATAGGTAATATCTGCAGAAGCCCAATGGCCGAAGCATTATTAAAAAATGAGCTGCTACACAAAGGCACCCTGGTCAGCTCTGCTGGTCTTAGCGCCTTAGTTGGCCATCCAGCGGATGAGCAGTCCTGTGAGTTGATGCAAGAAATCGGAATTGATATTTCTGAACATAGGGCGCGCCAGTTGGATAAAAATATGATCCGTGAAGCTGATATAATTCTGGTTATGGAATTGGATCATAAATATGCAATTGAAGATAATGTGCCGAGTGCAAAAGGTAAAGTTTTTCGATTAGGCGAATGGGGTAACTTTGAAATACCTGATCCGTATAAAAAAGGTAAATCTACCTTTGTATCTGCACTTGGATTAATTGAACAGGGTGTATCAGATTGGGCGGCAAAGTTATGATCATTCCACAGAAAACTATCAAACAAACAATACTAGCCTACATACTAATAAACTAGATTAAGTTGGAAATCTGACTATGCGGACAAAGTTTTATATTTTAATCGTTCTAATAAGTCAATTAATGGCTTGCACAGTAATACCGGGCATGCATATGAGTCCGTTTACTAATAAATCCAGCATTGATTTGCCAGTAACAGAAAACAATGCCACGATTATTAAAAAGTTAAATATTAAAACCATTACGGCCCAATTAGTCGTTAATTTAGAAAAAGATTTCAACAGCCGCAGCCTTGGCTCAGATAACGTAGCCAACCATTATTTTGACTACCGCATAGGTTCAAAAACAGTCAAAGGCACCCCCGTAAAAGAAGAATACAACCAATACCTTGTCGGACCACGGGATATATTAAATATTACGGTATGGGAACATCCGGAATTAACTATTCCTGCCGGTGAATTTCGCTCGGCTGAGTCAGCGGGCACCGTAGTCGGTGAAGACGGTAATATATTCTATCCCTATGCCGGTGTGCTAAAAGCGGCCGGTAAAACAGTGGAAGAAATACGCGCTGAATTAACAGGAAAACTCTCAAAGTATATTGAGCAAGTGCAATTGGATGTAAGGGTAACAGCCTATCGAAGCCAACGGGTATATGTGGTAGGTGAAGTCGCTCAGCCAGGTATTCAACTGGTAAAAGATATTCCCTTGACGGTATTAGAAGCGGTAAATGCTGCTGGCGGCGTGACTGTAAACGCTGACCAACGCAATATTACCCTAACAAGAGACGGCAAAACCTTCAGCATCAACTTACTTAATTTGTATGAAGGCGGTGATATTAGCCAAAATGTTATGCTTAAAGGCGGCGATGTTTTAAACGTGCCGGATCAAATGTTTAATAAGGTGTTTGTACTTGGAGACACGACACTTATCTCAACAGGTGCTTCGTCAGCAAGTCCATCTGGACGATCTCGCAGTCTTTTTATGAATAAAGGCCGAATGACTCTTACAGAAGCAATAAGTGATGCCGGTGGCGTCAATCAAGACACCTCTGACCCAACCCGAATTTTTGTCTTTAGAGGCGGCTTAGGGAAATCAGAAATATTTCAGCTGGATGCAAAATCACCCGATGCCTTGTTGCTGGCCGATAGATTTCCATTACAACCACGAGATGTGATCTACGTTGATAGAGCAGAAGGCATTCGCTGGAACCAAATTATCGCGCAAATACAACCAACCATTACGTTGCTGAATGCGTTTGACGGATCGTTGAAGATTCAACCTTTCATTGGCCGATAACACTTTGCAAAAAGTAATGTGTGTCCGTCGATTACTCTGACAGTAATAGCTATTCGTCCTTCCGGCAGGGATTGCCGGAGCCGAAGACCGCGCTAGTGAATCCAGCCTACATGGATGTAACGAAACACCCGTTAACTTTTAACGAAGCACTTACATAACATTACAAAAGCTAATTATCTGTTTAACTGACTACCCAACATTGAATAATGCCCAATTCTTTCTCTGAAAATAAGAACCCAGCCAATTATCAACCCGTAGAAGAGGAAGATGAAATTGACTTAGGTGAGCTGCTGAGCACCTTAATTGATAACAAATGGTTAATAATACTGGTGACTACCATAGCGGTATCATTAGGCATAGCCAAAGCATTGATCGACACACCTATTTATAAAACGGACGCAATGCTCCAAGTTGAAGAGCATTCTCAATCCATGGCTGGCTTAGAGGCATTGGAAGGATTAATAGAAAAGAAGTTGCCTGTATTAGCAGAAATTGAGCTAATCAAATCACGGATGATTTTGGGTGAAACCGTTAAAAACCTTAACTTGGCGATCATTGCCAAGCCAAAATATTTTCCAGTCATTGGCAAAGCCATTGCCAGACGATTTCAAGCAACCGATAGAGAGAATACCCTGGCTAATCCGTTATTCGATCAAGAACAATATGCGTGGGGTGGAGAATATATCAAGGTAGATTCACTAAATGTGCCAGAATCTTTGATAGGCGAAAAATTAATTCTAACCGCAGGTAACCAAGGGCACTACTCGCTATCAAACGAAGACGGCGAAACACTGCTAGAAGGAGATGTTGGTAAACCAGCAAAAAATGTATTAAAAGATGACCGCCAGATTGATATTTTTGTGTCACAGCTTAAATCTCGACCAAACACTCAATTTAGCGTAGTCAGACAATCCGATATTGACGCAATTACACAAATAAAAGAGAGCCTTGGTGCCGTAGAGAAGGGTAAGGCTACAGGCATTCTTGAACTTACCTTGGAATCACCCAGCCCAGAGTCTGCCATGCAAATGGTAAATGAAATTGCCAATATTTACGTTAAACAAAATGTTGAGAAAAAATCCGCAGAAGCCCAAAAAACCTTAGAATTTTTAGAAAAGCAACTGCCGGATCTTAAAAAACAACTAGAAACTGCAACCACGATTTTAAATGATTACCGGACTCAGCATGGTTCTATTGACTTAGAAATTGAAACGCAAGGCGTTTTAGCCGGCGTGGTTGAGTTAACAACCCAAATTACCTTGTTACAAGAAAAGCGCGATGAACTAAGACAGCGCTTTACAGAATCACACCCTTCTGTACAGGCAATTGATAAACAGATTACACGTCTACAAAGCCAAATGGCGTCGCATGATAAGAAGATTCAGGCACTGCCTGAAACCCAACAAGTTATTCTTAGACTGTCCAGAGACGTGCAGGTTGACACAGAGCTGTACACCACATTATTAAATAACGCGCAAACCTATCGGGTTGCCAAAGCTGGCACAGTGGGTGATGTTAGAATTATAGATTACGCAGTATTGCCAACCGAACCCATAAAACCCAAAAAGCCATTGATAGTTGCCGTGGCCTTTATTTTAGGTTTGATTTTGGGCATCGCTATGGCGTTTATCCGTAAATCTTTGCATCGAGGAATTGAAGACCCAGATGCAATAGAAAAGCAGCTAAACATACCAGTGTACGCAACGGTGCCACATAGCGATAATCAGGCGGGCATTAGTATTCTATTGAAAAGAAATCCAAAGGCTAAAGGTGAGCAACCTTTAATATTGGCAACGGAAAACAAAGAAGACTTGGCAATTGAAAGCTTGCGCAGTTTAAGAACCACCCTGCATTTTGCCTTTTTAGAAGCTCAAAATAACATCATCATGATTACCGGCCCCAGCCCCGGCATAGGTAAAACCTTCGTATCCGTCAATTTGGCAGCGGTATTAGCCGATGCCGGAAAAAAAGTATTATTAATTGATGGTGACATGCGTAAAGGCTTTCTCCATAAAAGTTTAAAGCTAAGCCGTAATAATGGTTTATCGGAAATTATTTCAAACGCCCTCCCCGCAGAGCAAGCAATTAAAAAGATATCCATAGCCAATTTTGACTTTATTCCAACGGGCGCGCTACCGCCTAACCCATCTGAATTGCTGTTACATGATCGATTTGGAGAGTTTTTAGAAAGCATTAGCCCCTTATATGATCATGTCATTATTGACTCTCCACCCATATTGGCAGTAACAGACGCCGCCATAATTGGCCGCATGGCCAGTGCAACGCTCATGATAGTAAAAGCCGGTGAACATCCATTGCGCGAGTTACAACAAAGTGTAAAACGTTTGTCACAAGCGGGTGTTAATTTAAAAGGGATTGTTTTTAACAACCTGCCGCAGACTTCATCGCGTTACGGATACGGTTACGGCTATAGTAAATATGTTTATCAATACAACTATAAATGAACCAAACCCAGCAATTAAATGCAAATTGGTATGATTACACCATTGGACACCGAACCTAAAAATATTAAAAATGCCAAATACAAGCAAACTGATCTACGTTACCCAACCAGCCTTACCACCCCTGGAAGAATTCATACCCTATTTACAAGAAATCTGGGGCAACAAAATACTCACCAATGGTGGGCCATTCCATCAACAATTAGAAAAAGAATTGTGTGACTATCTTGGCGTGGAGCATCTAGCATTATTTACCAACGGTACTATTGCCCTGATAACCGCGCTTCAAGCACTGCGGATTACCGGTGAAGTTATTACCACGCCCTATTCCTTTGTTGCTACTGCGCATTCTTTACTATGGAATGGTATCAAACCGGTCTTTGTTGATGTTGATCCAAACACCCTCAATCTCAATCCTGATAATATTGAAGCAGCTATTACCCCACAAACTACTGCCATCATGCCAGTACATTGTTACGGACATCCTTGTGATGTTGATCGCATCCAAAAAATTGCCGATAACTATGGCCTAAAAGTTATTTACGACGCTGCCCATGCTTTTGGTGTGCAAAACCACGAGGGTAGTATTTTAAATCACGGAGATCTATCCATACTTAGTTTTCATGCTACCAAAGTATTTAACACCTTCGAAGGAGGTGCAATCATTTGCCCTGATGCAAAGACCAAGCAACGCATTGATCATTTAAAAAACTTTGGCTTTGTTGATGAAGTTACGGTTGTAGCACCAGGTATTAACGGCAAAATGAGCGAACTTAATGCCGCCTTTGGTTTGTTACAACTTAAAGGCATTGATGAAGCGCTGCGAAAACGTAAAGCCATTGACACCAACTATCGCGAGGGCTTATCAGGCGTAAAAGGTATACACTGCCTAGCTGATGCAGGCGAAGAGGAAGCAAATTATTCTTACTTTCCAATTTTGGTGCAATCGGATTATCCGGTTGATCGTGATACTCTTTATCAAAAGCTAAAAGACAACGGTATTTATGCTCGCAGATATTTTTACCCCTTAATCAGTGATTTTCCGATGTATCGGGGATTACCATCAGCAACACATTCAAATTTACCGGTGGCGACAAAAGCCGCCGATCAGGTTATTTGTTTACCTATTTACCCAATTCTTGAAGCGTCCGATCAAAAACGAATTATTTCGCTAATTGCAGGTAATTAATATGGCTTGGTTGACTGCTGAACAAATAACCGAAATGGGCTTTGCGAGTGTTGGAACCAATGTTCTGCTTTCTGATAAAGGCTCCTATTACAATTGTAAAAACATTCGCTTGGGTAGCAACATAAGAATTGATGATTTTTGCGTATTATCCGCTGGAATCGAGGGTATAGATATTGGCAATTATATTCATATTGCCGTTTACTCATCGTTGATCGGAGCTGGCAATATAACGCTTGCTGATTTTAGTAACATTTCTTCACGAGTTGCACTATATAGCAGCAACGATGATTATAGCGGCGCAGCCATGACCAATCCAACTGTCCCGGCAGAATTTACAAACGTACATCATGCTAATGTCACAATTAGTAGGCATGTCATTATCGGAGCAGGCTCAATTATTTTGCCCGGCGTGACTTTAGAAGAAGGCGTCGCTGTGGGCGCATTGAGCTTGGTAAAAAAAGACTGCCAAGCCTTTGGTATTTATATGGGGTCACCGGCAAAACGTATTGGTGAAAGAAAACGTGATCTACTTGCATTGGAAAAGCAGTTTTTACTTTCGATAGCCAATTGATTTGGTAAGTATTCACCCCTTTGACAAAGGGGGATTGAGGGGGATTTATGTAATAAAATCTCCCCTAACCCCTCTTTTTCAAAGAGGGGGACTGAATACTTACTTAGGAACTGTCCATAAATAACTTGTACAATTCTTAGCGATGAGAGATTATCTCTCATCATGAGCGATGATGATATTGTAGAGAAAATTCGTAAAAAATATGAACGATTATCCGGGGTTCTGGATGAGCGTAGCCGCCGAGTATGGGCATCAGTAGAAGCTGAAGCTCTGGGTTATGGCGGACAAAGTCTTGTAGCCAAAGCCACCGGTTTATCGAGAATGACGTTTTATTCTAAAAAAATGGACAGCTCAAGCGAGAATTACTCGGCTGCGCCTCATGCTCGCATACGGAAAGAAGGGGCGGGACGCAAGAAGCTGACACAACGAGAACCTAAATTATTATCGGCGCTGGAAGCATTAGTAGAACCAACGACTCGTGGTGATCCAGAGAACCCCTTACGGTGGACTTGCCTGAGCACACGACAATTAGCAGCGGCACTTGAAAAGCTAGGGTATAAAATTGGCCGTCAAACGGTGGCGCATTTATTAGATGACTTGGGTTACAGTCTTCAGGGTAACCAAAAAGCCAAGGAAGGCTCAAGTCATCCAGATCGTGATGCCCAGTTCCGATATATTCATGATCAAGTGGCGCATTTTCAACATCTGGGACAGCCCGTTGTATCGGTCGATACGAAGAAAAAGGAATTAGTCGGTGATTTCAAAAACGAAGGCAAAGAGTGGCGACCTAAAGGTGATCCTGAACCGGTACGGGTTTATGAGTTTGTGGATAAGCTATTGGGGAAGGCCAATCCCTATGGTGTATATGATCCGACAGCAAATGAGGGTTGGGTTAGCGTTGGAGTCGACCACGACACAGCTGAATTTGCCGTTGAATCATTGAGGCGATGGTGGATGCATATGGGACGCACTCGCTATCCGATGGCGACGCAACTGCTTGTGACCGCAAATGGAGGTGGCAGTAATGGCTCAAGAGTAAGGCTTTGGAAGGTGGCACTGCAACAACTTGCCGACCAAGTTGGACTTGATATTTCGGTTTGCCATTTTCCACCCGGAACCAGCAAATGGAACAAAATCGAGCATAGGATGTTTAGCTATATCAGTATGAATTGGCGAGGGAAGCCATTAATCAGTCATGAAGTGATCGTTAACTTGATTGCCACGACGACCACACTGAAGGGACTGAAAATTGAGGCAGAGATAGATAGAAATGTTTACAAAAAAGGCATTCATGTGTCCGAAGAGGAGCTTGAGAAACTTCACATCGAGAAAGCTTCTTTTCATGGTGAATGGAATTACACCATATTCTCTTCAGCCTAAAGTTGTACAACTTATTATTGGACAGTTACTTAATTTAAAGACAATCTGCAATTTAATCATTAGAACAAACCCGTGTTATGTGCGTCATTCTAAACTAATAAAGCGAACAAAAATAAATGAGCCTTAAAAAAAACATCCTCGCTAATTATGTAAGCCAAATTTATGTAACACTCATCGGCATTGTTATTGTGCCGCTGTACATAAAATACATGGGTGCAGAGGCTTATGGCTTAGTCGGTTTTTTTGCCATGTTACAAGCCTGGTTCATGATATTAGATATGGGGCTAACACCCATGATGGCGCGAGAAACTGCCCGTTTTCGCGGTGGTGCAACAGATGCACTCAGTTATCGCCGATTGGTTCGGGCCTTGGAAGGTATTTTTATTATCGTCGCATTAGTCGGCGGCGGAGCTATGTTCGCCGCATCGACTTATATCGCTCATGATTGGTTACAAGCCAGTCATTTAGCCATCGAAGAAGTGCAGACAGCCATCAGATTGATAGCCATCATTATTGCATTACGCTGGATGTGCGGTTTATATCGTGGTGCAATTAGTGGGTCAGAGCGGCTAGTATGGTTGAGCGGTTATAACATTTCTATCGCTACGTTGCGTTTTGTTGGCGTACTAGCCGTATTGCACTTTGTCGGCACCACGCCCACTTTATTTTTCGGTTACCAACTCGGTGTAGCAGTATTAGAATTGATAATACTGCTATTGAAAGCCTATCGTTTATTGCCGGCTATCCCCAAAGGTAAACGTATTGCATGGTCCTGGGCACCGCTTAAACCGGTACTTAAATTCTCGCTATCAATTGCGTTTACGTCTTCTGTTTGGGTCTTCGTCACCCAAACCGATAAACTGGTGCTTTCCAAAATATTGCCGTTAGCAGAATACGGTTATTTTACCCTGGCAGTATTAGTCGCTAGTGGCGTAATGGTTATTAGCGGGCCAGTTAGTGGAGCCATTATGCCACGCATGGCAAAATTAGAAGCTGATGGCAATCACGATGGCTTAATTCGAGTTTACCGTCAGGCAACACAGATGGTTGCGATTATTGCGGCGGCTTCATCGATTACCATAGCTTTTTGTGCTGAACCACTATTATGGGCATGGACGGGTGATAAATTATTAGCACATAACGCCGCCCCGATTTTAGGTTTATACGCTCTGGGTAATGGCATTTTAGCGGTTTCAGCATTCCCATATTATTTACAATATGCCAAAGGCAATTTACGCTTGCATTTAATAGGTAATGCACTATTCGTAATATTGTTAATACCTGCAATCATATGGGCGGCTAGTCAATACGGCGGAATTGGCGCAGGTTATGTCTGGTTGGCAATGAATCTTGTTTATTTTATAGCTTGGGTACCACTGGTACATCATCGCTTTGAAAAGAGGATGCATGTTAAATGGTTGGGTTTGGATGTATTGGCTATTTATTTAAGTGCAATCTCAGTGGCGTATGGTTTGTTTATGATAATGCCTATAACCAATAATCGTTGGTGGCAATTTAGTTATATCGGAATTATGGGGCTATTAGTTATCTTTGCGGGTGTTTTTGCCTCCTCCTTGTTTTGGACTAAGGTTAAGAAATGGTCAATTCAACAACAAATATAAAAATAAATATAATTACTTTTTTTACTTCGCGGTATCGTTCATGAAGGTAGCAGAGCGATGATGCTCGGTGAGATTTTTGGTGTAGGACTGAGTATTGTAAGTATTGCAATATTATCAAGTGCAAGTGTCAGAGATCAGATATTGAAAAAATTAAAAAAGAGACAATATGATAGATGAACAAATACATTCCATAAAAGTATCAATTTGTATGATTACATATAACCATGAGGAATACCTTTCTAATGCATTGGATTCTATATTGATGCAGGAAGTTGATTTTAACTATGAAATAGTTGTTGGCGAAGATTGTTCAACTGATAATACAAGGAAAATATTATTGGATTATAAAAACAAGCACCCAGATAAATTTAAGTTGCTTTTGCCTGATAAAAACATAGGAATGATGCCAAATGTTATAGCAACTTTAAAGGCTTGTACCGGTGAATATATTGCGATGCTGGAGGGCGATGATTATTGGACTGATCCACATAAGTTACAGATTCAAATCGATTCTATGCAAGAATTCCCAGAATGTCATATGAGTTTTCACCCGGCATATGAGATAGTTGATAGTAAGCCAACTAAAAGAGTTATTTCTAGGCATATTAAGGGGAATCATGTTTTTACGACTTCAGAAGTTATTTTAGGTCAAGGACATTTTTCCCCAACTGCTTCACTTGTATTTTATAAAAATGCAATTTCTAATTTGCCTTCTTTTTTTGCTACTGCTCCAGGTGGAGATTATATTTTACAAATTTTAGGCTCATTGAATGGGGGTGCATTGTATATTGACAGGGTTATGTGCGCATATAGGCGAGGGCATCCTGGTTCTTGGTCGGAAAAAAAGAAGATTAAAAATGTTTTATCAAATAATGAATATATTGAAAGAGAAGAAACGCGCTCAAAATTATTTATTGAAAATTTATTAGAAATGAAAGAGTTTTTTGTTGATAAATATGAAAATGAAATTAATCAAGTTTTAGCTATTCGTTATTTTAGAATGGCACTCTTTTATCTCGAAAATAAAATGTTTGAAAATTTTAAATATGAAATTGAAAATAGTTTTAGTATGTATTATTTAAGGTCTATAAAAAATAAAATATTTTATAATCTTAGATATTGGCCGAAGTTTTTGTATATTATTTATGGTTTTAATAAAATAATTTTAAAGGGTTAGAATTTATAATGAATTGGTTTTATTTTATTCCGGTTATTTCATTTGGAATTCTTTTTTTTATGGCGGCCAAGAAAACTAGAATAGTGCTTTATTCAGAGGGTAAAGTTGAGATTGTAAAGAATTATCTTCCATTGTTGTCTATCGGATTATATTTATTGAGTGCATTATTAATATTTTTTGTTGATCCTGAATTATGGTACCCTGAATTTAGTACAGCTTCTTATACGGCCACTAATTTTTTCATTTACAGTGTAATATTATTTTTATATCTGTTGCCTACTTTGTATTTTAAACCAATAGTTAAAAAAACAGCATTGTTGAAAACAAAAACATTAACATTACTCATGTTTTTTATATCTCTAATGGGGTGGTATTCTTTTATTTATCTCATTCCATTCGCAGCTAGAGGAATGATGATGAATCCAGAAGATTTACGGTCTTTAATGAATACTGAAAACTATTTTATTCTACCACAGGGACTACAAACTACTTTAGCAATTGGTACTTCGTATTTTTATCTCTTTTATATTGCATTCTTCTTCATATCAATCATACAAAAGCAACATTTTTTTATTCGTCTTAGTTTATTTGTTGGTTCTATATCTTATATTGTTGCTGGCTTGTCTTTTGCTACACGAGATGTTTTTGTCTTTTATATGTTAGGTTTTTTATTCATCTATTATTTTTTTAAACCATTGTTATCAAATTCAATTGAGCATTTTATTAAAAAATGTCTTATTTTATTTGGATCGCTAGTAATTTCTGCAATAATATTTTATTCCTATCATCGTTTTGAAAATTCTGATAGAAGTGCTCTGGCATATGGAACGATTGGTTATCTTGCACAGCAACCTTTTGTCTTTTCAGAAACAATAGAAAAACAGACATATTTCTCATATGGAGATACATATTTTCCAATTATTAAGGGAATTTTTACAGAAGCTGTCGAACCAGAAAAGAAAACAGAAGCTTACTTATGGAGTTTTGGTACATTTATTGCCAATTTTTATTCTGAGGGTGGCTGGTTATTTCTAATTATAATAACTTTAGTTTTTGTACCTTTTTTTTATTTTAAGTTGAGATTTACAAAGAAAATTAATTTTTATCAAAATATGATTGTTGTGCTTTTTTATTATCAGTTTATAAGTCAAGGAGTTTTTTACTTCAAAATGGGCAGTAGAGCAGGAAATATATATATTATTATTTTGTCCTTCATATATTTTTCTTTATTTTTTAAATTAAAAGAACGAAGGATGCTTTCGAAATGAAAAATCGCCAAATATTCATACTGCAAGCAACTACAACTCCTTATAGGACGGAACTGTTTAATTTAATGGAGGACGAGTCTAAAAATACAAATATTGATTTGATAATCCTATATTACAAAAAAATGATGGCTAATCGAAGCTGGGCTGTTAATGAAAATTCAATGACCCATAAATATAAGATTTATGATTGTTTTGAATATTTTTTCAAGAGCTATCCTTTTTATTTTTCATTTAAAATAATTAATGATTTAATTAAACAGCCAGAGGCAGATATTATTTTGGGTATAAGTTGGAGTGATTTTATTATCGTAACTATTACGACCTTGAAAAGGTTGGGAATTATAAAAAATAAACTTCATTTTTGGACAGAAGCTAATTATATGGCTGGAGGAATGAAAAAGAAAAATAAGATTAAGGATGTCCTCCGTAACTTTGTTTTTAACAGTATTGACGGAAAGTTAATAATACCTGGACAGGTAGCAGAAGTAACGATAAGAGATTACTGGAAACTAAATAAAGAGTTTATGTTTTTTCCTAATACGGTTGATATAGATTATGAAAATATAAAACCTAAATTTTTTGATGGTTCAAAAATTAATGTATTAATTATTGCTCGATTGGAAGAAACAAGAAAAGGGGTATTAAATTTTATACAAAATGTAAAATCAGCAGACTTACTCAGATGTGAAGTGTTTATTGCTGGTGATGGCCCTGATCGTAAAATGTATGAAGAATATATACAAAAACGATCTTTATCGAACATTAATTTACTTGGAAATATAGAAAGAAATACTCTACTTGAATATTACAAAGGTTGTGACCTGTTTGTTTTACCTTCTTTTTCTGACCCAAACCCATTGTCAGTTATAGAGGCACTTTTTGCAGGAAAACCATTATTACTATCTGATCAGTGCGGCAATAAGTTTGAAGCGGTGGAAGATGGCGAGAACGGGTATTTGATGAATCCATACGATTCAAATGACACAAAAGATAAATTTAGTTTAATTTTAAGTCAACATTCTCAATTTTACAGGATGGGAAAAAAGAGTTTTGAAATTGCACAACAAAAATTTGACCCTAAACACATAGTTAGAGAATTTCTGAAGAATATATAGAATGAAAGTTTTAATCAATACCTCTAATCTAAATGTTGGGGGAGGGACACAGCAAACCCCTCTTTCGTTTATTAATGAGTTACCACTTATACAATCAGAGCATGAATATCATGTTTTACTTTCTGATTCTCTAAATAAACAAATAGATCGTAAAGTATTTCCAAAAAACTTTTCTTTTTATTTAATTAAAGAATCCCCAGCATCATTAAAAAGTAGAAAAAAAATTGTTAGTCAATTAAATAAAATAGAAAATATAGTTAAGCCGGATGTGGTGTTTACTCTATTTTCTCCAGCATATTGGAGGCCAAAAGCCATACATGTAATTGGATTTGCCTTAGGTTGGATTACTAACCCCGATAGTATTGCTTTTGATGTTCTGGATTTTAAACAAAAAATAATTAGACGATTGGATTCAATTTATAAGTCTTATTTCATTAAAAGAGATGCTGATTATTATATTGTTGAAACTGATGACGTAAAAGAAAAATTATTTAGAGTACTAGAAATATCAAAAGACAATATTATTGTTGTGGGTAATACATATAGCTCTTACTTTGACGAAGTACCATATAGGTCATTTCAGTTGCCAAAGAAAGATGCAAATGAATTTAGATTTGTAACAATTGCCCATAATTACCCACATAAAAATATTAAATGTATAAAGCAAGTATTACCATATCTTAGAGGACAAAATATAAATTATAAGTTTTTTATTACAATAAGCGATGAAAGCTATTCTGACTTATTTGCTGGTGATGAAGACTTTGTAATAAACCTTGGGCCGGTTGCGCCGTGGCATTGCCCATCAATTTATGATCAAGCTGATGCAGTATTCTTGCCAACACTTTTAGAAAGTTTTACAGCATCATACCCTGAAGCTATGAAAATGCAAAAACCAATTATAACTTCGGACTTATCTTTCGCACACTCTATCTGTCAAGATTCTGCCCTTTATTTTGACTCTAATAATTCGCAGGATATTGCAAACAAGATAATTCAAATTTCCCTAGATAGCGATTTACGCAATAGATTAATTTTAAATGGTTTACGAAGGTTAAATACTTTTGAAACAGCTCAATCTAGAGCCAGAAAATGGATAGAAATTTGTGAAGGTGTTTGTAGGAGGAATATGTCATGAAACTTGCTTTGATATTTACATTGGATTATGAATTGTTTGGAAATGGCACAGGTAGTGTATCAAGAGAACAGATAATTCCAACAAATCAGCTTTTAGACATTTTTGATCAATATGGTGCCAAGTTAACTATTTTTTTTGAATATGGGCAGTTTTTAGGATATAAAAAGTTTATAGAGGAGAACAATAATTTTGAGCAGGACAATATAAAAATTGCGCAACAATTGATCGATGCTGTGAAAAGAGGACATGATGTGCAATTTCATTATCATCCTACATGGCATAACGTAAAATATGAGCATAATAAATTTATTTTAGATGAAGCACTTTTTGATATTTCAGATTTGACTGATGATGAAATAGAAAGCATATTTAGATCTGGGAAGCAGTATTTAGAAAACCTCCTCAAACCTTTTGCAAGTGATTATGAATGCAATAGTTTCCGTGCAGGTGCTTGGTCTATGCGAGATAATAAAAGAGTTCTTTCTCTGTTGCGAAAGTGTGGCTTCAAAGCGGATAGCTCTGTCGCACCCAACGCCTATTTTAAAAGTAGTTATGGTGATTTTGATTATAGAAGGGCTCCGCAGGATTATGGCTATTGGAATATACAAGATGATCTACTTATTCCTTCATCTGACAGAGGGATGCTTGAATTGGCAATCTATACAAAAAAAGACCCTTTTGCCTTTCTAAAATATTACAATTCACATTACTTGAATAGCAAGAAAATAATAAGTCGCTTTTATAAAACCAAAGTGTCAGAAAAAAAGCTTTCATTTTTTCAAAAAATTAAAAAAGTTATTGGTCGAAGTTACTATATGGCTGATTTCAACACTATGAGTCATCAAACATTGCTTGATATGATAGATAATGTTTGTCAAAAATATAAAGATACGGATGAAATTA